>Ga0066837_10000428_pt1 | contig 19494 bp, 15 predicted proteins | sample ETNtaG_25_FD_66730 | JGI IMG/M metagenome (GOLD analysis project Ga0066837, IMG submission 66730) | Marine microbial and viral communities from oxygen minimum zone, Eastern Pacific Ocean - ETNP201302SV86 | ecosystem: Environmental > Aquatic > Marine > Oceanic | place: Pacific Ocean: Eastern... | reverse complement strand
GACGTCAACATCACCGTGGAAAGCGACAAACCCGTCGTGATCGCCGTTGTTGGGGAATCGGGCAGCGGCAAGACCACGCTGGCAAAGACCCTGCTGCGGCTCGAAACGCCGACCTCGGGCAGGGCCATTGTCTATGACCGGCCGGTTGTTGGCGTGGGCTCCATCTCGTCGCGGAAGGAATTTCTGAGCACGGTCCAGCCCATCTTCCAGAACCCGTTCGAAGCCTTCAGCCGCTATCGGCCGGTCGACAGCTATCTGCACGAGACCGCGCGCCGGGTGGCCAATATGGGGGAAAAGGAAGCCGAAGATGCGGTTGCCGATGCGCTGGACAGCGTCGGTCTCGATTATCGCGAGGTCAGCGGCAAATATACCAACCAGTTCTCGGGCGGGGAGCTGCAACGCATCTCGGTGGCGCGTGCTCTCATTCCACAGCCGCAACTGATTGTCGCCGACGAGCCGGTCAGCATGATCGACGCCTCGCGGCGCATGATCATCATCAACCTGTTCAAGCGGCTCCGGGATGAAGCGGGGCGAAGCTTTGTCTACATCACCCACGACCTGGCGACAGCCTATTACATCTCCGACTACATCGCGGTGATGAACAAAGGCCGCGTGGTCGAGTTCGGCAAGGCGCGCGAAGTCATGTCGAACCCGCAGCACGATTATACCCAGCTCCTGCTCAGCTCCATTCCCACCACGACCAGCCGCTGGAGGCCGCGTCTGCGCGCCGCCGGCTAGCCGCATCAATTGGAAATTGCCATGACCAAGTCAGCCACAGCCACTGGCTCAGCGAGCCTTTGGGCGACCTATGAATTGTCACTGGAGGGCCCAGGCGAGGGCAATCCGTTTCAGGACGTCGACCTGCGGGCAGTCTACCGCCAGGGTGACAGGGAAGTCCGTGTCAACGGTTTCTACGATGGCGGAACCACCTACAAGATCCGCTTTCTTCCTGACACGACTGGTACATGGCACTATGAGACGCGCAGCAATGCGCCAGCCCTTGACGGTGCTGAGGGCAACTTCGAGGTCGCGCCTGCCAAGGACGGGCATCACGGGCCGGTACGCGTCTCGGACCGCTACCGCTACCACTACCGCTATGCCGACGGCACCCGCTACATCAATATCGGCACCACCGCCTATGCCTGGAACCACCAGGGTGATGCCACCGAAGAGCAGACGCTGGCGACATTGGCCGAGGCCCCCTTCACCAAGATCCGCATGTGCGTGTTCCCCAAGCACTATCGCTACAACCAGAACGAGCCGGATCGGTATCCCTTCCCGCTGGTGACAAAGGGGTCCAGTGCCTGGCCCGGCTCGATCAAGGATGCCGGCTGGGAATTCGACTATGAACGGTTTGAGCCCGAATATTTCCAGCACCTGGAAAAGCGCATCAACCAGCTCGCGGAAATCGGTGTCGAGGCCGACCTGATCATCTTCCATCCTTACGACCGCTGGGGCTTCTCGCATATGACGCCCGAGCAGGACGACCGGTATCTCAGATACCTGACTGCACGATTGGCGGCGCTGCCCAATGTCTGGTGGTCAATGGCCAATGAGTACGATTTGATGCCCAATAAGAGCCCCGCTGACTGGGACCGGTTCATCCATATCGTGTCCGACAACGACCCCTATGGCCACCTGCTCAGCAATCACAATTGCTTTGCTTTTTTCGACCACAACCACCCCCGGATCACCCATTCGAGCATCCAGCGTTCGTCGGCCAATATGGCGGCGCTCTGGCGGGAGAAGTATGGCAAGCCGGTCTCGATCGATGAATGCTGCTATGAAGGCGACATCTCCGAACTCTGGGGCAATATCTCGGGCCAAAAGCTGGTGCGCCGCTTCTGGGACGGCACCGTCAATGGCGGCTACGTCACCCATGGCGAGACCTACTACAATGATGAGGAAGTGTTGTGGTGGGCCAAAGGCGGCAAGCTGACCGGCGAGAGCGTTGCGCGCATCGCCTTTTTGCGCCGTATTCTCGAAGAGGGGCCTGACGAAGGTCTTGATCCGATCCAGTCCACCACTGCCTATCGCATTCAGATGCAGGGTGGGCTCGACAACGTCCAGCTTCAGCAACTCTTCGGCGCTGCCCCCGGCGAAGAAGGCTGGCCGCGCGTCACTTCGTGGTGGGCGACCGCCGGTCAGCCGCATCGCTATTATCTCAGCTATCTCGGCGAGAACCAGCCGCACGAATATGCCGTGGCCGTGCCGCCCGGTGAGCGCTACTCGGCAACCCTGATCGATACCTGGGAGATGACCGAAACGCCGCTGGCCGACAGCGTCCAGCGTGGCGACCTGTTGCATTTCGAACCCAAGCCTTACCTCGCGATCCTGCTGAAGCGGATCGAAAACTGAGCTGGCGGCGCCGGCGATCCGCGCCCGCCACAGCAATTTCTATGGAGCAAGTCCGTGCCTGATCTGACCGTCGCCCGCTATGATGTATTCGAACACACCATCACCGCTAAGGTGGATGGCAATCCCTATCTCGACATCGAATTTTGGGGCGTGTTCAAGCATGCCAATCGCACGATCCGGGTGCCCGGCTTTTACGACGGGGAGGGCCTATTCAAGGTCCGGCTCATGCCCGATATCGAGGGAGAATGGTCGCTGACCACCGAGTCGGATGTCGCCGCGCTCAACGACCAGACCGCCAGCTTTACGGTGACAGCGGCGCGCCAGGGCGTGCATGGTCCGGTTTCCGTACGCAACAAGTTCCATTTCGGCTACGCCGATGGCACGCCATACCTGCCCTTCGGCACCACCTGCTATGTATGGACCCACCAGACCCAGGAGTTGCAGGCTCAGACGCTGAAGACGCTGGATACGGCGGGCTTCAACAAGATGCGCATGTGTGTCTTCCCCAAGCATTATCCCTATAACGAGAACGAGCCCGAGCTGCACGTCTACGAATCCAAGGGCGACGGTACGCAGGACTTCGACAAGCCGGTTTTCGAGGCTTTCCGGCATTTCGAAAAGCAAGTGGCGGCGCTGGGCGATCTCGGCATCGAAGCCGATATCATCATATTCCATCCCTACGACCGCTGGGGCTATGCCGATATGAGCCCCGAGCAGGACTACCGCTATCTCAAATATCTGGTCGCGCGGCTGGCCGCTTATCGAAATGTGTGGTGGTCGCTGGCCAATGAATACGACTTCCTGCTCAACACCAAGCCGATGGAAATGTGGGACCGCTTTTTCCAGATCATCGAGGAGAACGACCCTTACCGGCACCTCAAGTCGATCCATCAGGGCAATCCGGAACTGCTCTACAACCACCGCCGGCCCTGGGTCGATCATGTGTGCATCCAGCATCCCGACGTGCAGCGCACGGTCAACTGGCGCACCGATTTCGGCAAGCCGCTGGTCAATGACGAGCTGCAATACGAAGGCGATATTATCCAGACCTGGGGCAATATCACCGCCGAGGAAGTGGTCCACCGCTTCTGGCTGACCATGCTCAAGGGTGGCTATGCCGGTCATGGCGAAACTTATAGCCGTGAGGACGATGTGCTGTGGTGGGCCAAGGGCGGCGTGTTGCACGGCCAGAGCCCCAAGCGCATCGCCTTCATGCGCAAGATCTTCGAGGAAGATGCCAAGAACGGCCTGACGCCGTTCGAAGAGATCTATCACTCCGGCTATCCCTGGAGCAGCATCGCGGCGGCGCGTGACGGCGAGGTCAGCTATTTCTACTTCGGCGCGCACCGCCCGGTGATCTGGTCAACAGGCCTGCCGCTTGAGGACGGCGACTACGAGCTCGATATCATCGACACCTGGAACATGACCATCACTCCGGCCAGGAAGGTCGCCGCGCCAGTATCGGTTCCGACGCGGCACGGCGACGTCGTGCGGGGCGGCGAGCCGGACGCTGCCTTCGGCGTCGAGCTGCCAGGCAAGCCAAACCTGGCTTTGCGCGTGCGTCCGCGGAGCTGAGGGGAGGAGGACATGACCGCCACCAGCAGCAGCGCCATCCGCCCACGCGTCATCGTCATGACCGATTTCCCCCCGGTGGATGTCATCCCGGGCAGCGTCTACCAGAAAGGGGAGCCGCCTGAGCGCTATTCCGATCCGGATGACGTTCAGTCGATGGTTCGACTGTTGATGTGCAGTAACGATCTGGAGGTCGAGGCGCTGATCGCCTCGGCCGGCAGCTTTGCCAATATCGCAGTCAAGCAGCACATCCTCGACATGCTCGATATCTATGAGCAGGTGCAGCCAAATCTTGCTCGTCATGACGCCCGCTATCCCACGGCCGATGCTTTGCGGGCTGTGACATATCAGGGACAGGATGGCACCTGGGGTTCGCCCTATTTCCGTGGCGGCATTCCGGTCGACCAGATGCTGAGTGAGGGGCTCGAAAACGAAGCCTCCGAGGCAATTCTCCGCATTGTCGACAAGGGCGACGACCGACCGGTCTGGGTGTGCGTCTGGGGCGGCCCGGTGGAAGTGGCCAAGGCCATCTGGAAAGTACGCGCCACCCGCAGCTCCGAGGAGTTGGCCCGGTTCCTGGCCAAACTGCGAATCTACCTGATCGCCCGACAGGACAATACCGCCGACTGGCTGCTGGAGGAGTTCCCCGAGCTCTTCGTCATTGTCTCGGAAGAGAACTACAAGGGTATGTTCTGGAACGCGCCTGGATCGGACCACGCGCTGGGCGATCTGGACTGGGCCAACCAGCACCTGCGGGAAGGCCATGGGCCGCTGGGCGCCGCCTATCCCCGCAGCGGGTTCAATGCCCATCTCCCCGGAATCTGGGAGGGCGATACGCCTTCATTCCTGCACCTGCTCGGCGCTGTCTTTGGCGTCAATGATCCCGAGCGGCCGGATCAGGATGGATGGGGTGGACGTTTCGTGCAACCCGATCCGAACAAGAACCATTGGTGGGACGATCCTGCCGGTGCGGAGACGGTTTACCGCTGGAGAAGTGCTGTTCAGGAAGATCTGAAGCGGCGGGCAGACTGGATGGTTGAAGATCATAAAGGGTCTGTAGCGGTCTAGGTTGGTGAGCAACCGAACTGCAGCAGCGCAACTGATCAAGCTGTCAACCGGTCGCCGTACGCAAAGCCCTGGCACGCTGACGGACTACCGGCCCGACAGTGCCATGTGCGAGGCCGGATATCTGTCCCCTTGTGCCTCCAAACCAGCCAGGGCTTTGTCTATTGCCATCAGTTCATCAGCGGCCAAGATCAGGTTTGCGGAGGCAATGTTCTCTTCAATCCGCGTGATCTTGGTCGTTCCCGGGATAGGCACAATCCAGGGCCGCTGAGCCATCAGCCAAGCGAGCGCAACCTGGGCGGGTGTAGCGTTTCTCTGGGCCGCTACACTTCGTATCAGGTCTACAAACACGGAATTGGCGCGCATGTTCTCGGCCGAGAACCTGGGCTGCGTGCTCCTGAAATCGTCCGCACCAAAGATGTCGCCAGGGGCGACAGTGCCGGTCAGAAATCCTTTCCCCAAAGGCGCAAAGGGCACAAAGCCGATGCCCAACTCGTCCAGCAAGGGCAGAACCTCCACTTCCGGCTCCCGATACCAGAGCGAATATTCGCTCTGCAGCGCCGTCACCGGGTGGATGGCATGGGCCCGTCGAATGGATTCCACGCTCGCTTCGCAGAGGCCGAAATGCTTGACCTTGCCTTCGGCAACCAGGTCTTTGATTGTGCCTGCGACGTCCTCCATCGGCACCTTGGGATCCACCCTGTGCTGATAATAGAGATCGATACAGTCAGTCCGCAGCCGCCTGAGTGACCCCTCCACTGACGTGCGGATGCGCGCTGGCCGACTGTCAAGCTGACGGGAATATCCGCCTTCCTCACCAACATGGAAGCCGAATTTGGTGGCGATGACGACCTGGTCCCGGATCGGCGCGAGTGCTTCGCCAAGCAGGTCTTCATTGGCAAAAGGGCCATAGATTTCTGCTGTGTCGAATAGGGTGATGCCGCGATCCACGGCAGCTCGGATCAGGCGAATGGCGTCGTCGCGCCGCATGGGCGGACCAAATGACATGGTCATCCCCATGCAGCCCAATCCGATGGGCGACACTTCGAGCCCTTGTCCAAGCGTTCTGGGTTTCACCACACCTCTCCCATTAGATGGCTGCACTCACTTATAGCGCAGGAGTTCGCCGTCCCCCGACAAAAAAAGGGCGCAGCCGGAAAACCGGCCGCGCCAGGCAGGGAGGATTTTCAGATCACTGAAGCGCGATTTCCACCGCTTTTTCACCCTCGAGCGGTGAGCAATATCCGGCGAGTATGTCGTCCTTGGCCGGATCGGACCAGGCGGGATTGTCGACGTCGTAGACAATCGGCTTGAGGTAATCGACCGGATCGACCAGCCAGTGCAGGCGCGGACGCTGTTCCTGAGGCACACCCATCAGATCCATCTGATTCACATAACCGGCATAGACCGACATGGACGAGCTCTCACGTGCCTTGGTGCCGTCGGTGATGTGGTTGGGAATGTAGATCTTGGGGCGCAGGGCATCCTGATACATGATTAGGTCGCGCAGACCGTTATTCTCGAAATTGCCGGTGGCTGCGGTGCCCAGTTGGACGTCGGTCGGGGGTAGAGCCTTGAGAATGTCGAGAATGCGCTGCCCGTCTTCCGGTGTACCATCCCAGTCACGCCCCTTGCCTTCTTTCAGCGCGCCGGCAGTGTTCTGGTAGACGAACGAGAAGTTGCTGCCATTGCGCAGGATGACGCTGAAGAACAGCGATTCCGGGCCGCCGGGCGCACCGCTGGTGGTGCGGATGTCGATCTGCTTGTCATCAGTTGGAACAAAGTCAGCTTCAGCGCGGCGTGGCCAAAGCGGCGTGCCGTTGGGGAAAAGGGCGGGGTCGCGCTCGTCCACAATGATTTCAACGGGGGTAGGTGGGAAATCCGGATCGGGCGGTACCGCAACCGAATGCAGGTGCCGGAAACCGACAACGCAGGCATTGGGCTCAAGCACCGGGAGCTTCAGGATTTCGGTGCCGGGCACCGAGCCCTCGCTGGTCACGGCCACGCAATCGACCGAGGCGCCTTCGGGGAAGGCATAGAGCGGGTTGTCCTGAATGCGCGGATCGTCTGCCATGCGCGGAAAGTCCAGATTGGTCAGCGTTCCGCAGGCCTCCGCCGTGGCATAGATCGGCGCCCCGCTATGGGCGGCGATGAATACCGCGTTGTCGGCATGATCGCCATGGCCATGGCTGACCGTGATGGCATCGGGCTTCATGTTGACGATGTCCATGATCGTCAGCGGCGTGCGCCCCCGTTCAGTTTCGAGCCGGGTCACATAGGTGTCGAACATGATTACCTTGCCCTGGACGGATGCCACAAAAGATGCGGCAGACAGCCAGGAAAAGATGACCTTGTCTTCAGCCAGCGCTCCAGTTACTGGATCAACATGTTCTGCACCAAAGATGTGCTGGCGCGCCGCGACCATGTCCTTGGTCTCGATGGCAAGGGTAGGCATAGCCGTGCCAACGGCCAGAGCCGCTGTCAGGGCGGCAAGAGATGCTTTCATTTTCTCCTCCGAATGAACGGCGCTCAGCTGCTTAGTTTTTGTTAGTGCAGCGGCGTCGGTCCCGACTTTGGAGCTATCGCGCGCGCAGGCCGATATGACGAGAATTATACAAATTTCTGGTTCAATCTGATTGCTGCGGAAAATTGTATAATGACGGTACGCTGGTCACTCCCCGGACGCGATGCAACGGTCTCGACTGAGCCATATGGGGAGGACATATGACCCGCCGCCTGATTGCCACTACAGCCTCGGCTTTTATGCTTTGCAACGTCGCGGCCCACGCTCAGGATATCCATGAGCATGGTTCGAGCACATTGCAGATCGTGCGCGAGGGCAATGCTGTGACCCTGCGCCTTGATGCGCCGGCCATGGACCTAATTGGTTTCGAACACGAAGCCGAGACAGACGAACAGCACGCAGCTATTACATCTGCCCAGGAAAAGCTCAGCGACCCGCTCGGCCTTTTCGGAATTCCCGAGGAAGCCGGTTGTGTACTTGAACATACCCAGTTTGAAGGGCCCCTCTCGGAGCCTGAAGACCAGGTTGTTGCCGACCACCACGATCATGACGATGACCATGATCACGACACCGAACATGCCGACGTGATCGTGGAATATGAATTCACCTGTGCAAATCCGGCTGCAGTGACACGGTTGGATAGCGCGTTCTTTGCGGCATTTTCGAGCGCCCGGGAACTGAACCTGCAGGTTGTCACCGAGAACGGCCAGTTCCAGCAGCTTCTGACCCCTGCTATGCCGTCAGCAAGCTGGCAATGAATGAGCAGTTCCGCGCCTGTTCTTTCGCTCTCGAACGTGGTCTTCAGCTGGGACCGCCACGCACACCCCATCCAAATACCCAATCTGGTTCTGGACCGTGGCGAGAAGGTGTTGGTCTTGGGGCCCAGTGGATCGGGCAAGTCCACTATGCTCGGGCTGGTATACGGAACACTGGTACCCCATTCGGGCCGCGTTACTGTGGCGGGCCAGGACATAACGGCATTGTCCGCTCGGCGGCGCGACGGCGTGCGAGCCGAGCATGTCGGCGTCATATTCCAGCAGTTCAATCTCATCCCGCATGCCAGCGCCCTGGACAACGTCCTACTCGCTTTGCGCTTTGCGCCGCAGCGCCGCAAAAGAACTCCAGATCCTGAAGATGCGGCCCGGAGCATGCTCGCCGACCTGGGCTTGCCAGAAACTGATGCCTGCCGCAGTGCTGGTCAGCTCAGCGTTGGTCAGCAGCAGCGTGTAGCGGCAGCACGCGCTCTCATTGGTTCGCCTGAACTGCTGGTCGCAGACGAGCCGACATCTTCACTCGATAGAGCCAACCAGAACCGCTTCATGGACCTGGTTTTATCCCAAGCGCTGCAGCAGGGGTCGAGCATTCTCCTGGTCAGCCATGATGAACGTCTGGCGAAACACTTTGATCGGGTTATCGAAATGGGGTCGGGTCAGAGTGAGGACCACATGTCATGCTGACACGCCTGATCTTTTCCTCGATGCGCGCCCGGGCGCTGACTGTTGTCTTGGCGATCTTGACCATCGCCTTCTCCGTCGGCCTTGTCCTGGCCGTGAATGTCGTGCGCGACGGGACCAAGGCAAGCTTTGCCAACACCATTTCCAACACAGATCTGATCGTGGGCGCGCGTTCGGGATCAGTACAGTTGATGCTCTACACGATCTTTCAGATCGGCAATCCCACCAACAACATTTCCTGGGACAGCGTGCAAGCCATAGCGGCGCGGCCCGAAGTCGATTGGCTCGTCCCGATCTCGCTGGGCGACAGCCATGGCGAGTTCCGCGTCATGGGAACCAGTGTCGCGTTCTTCGAACGCTATCGGTATCGCGGCGGACAGAGCATCGGGTTGCACCAAGGTGCGGCTTTTACGGGCCTCTACCATGCGGTGGTCGGGTCTGATGTAGCGGCGACGCTGAACTATGAATTGGGCCAGGAGATCGTGGTCTCTCATGGGCTGGCCTCCTTTATCGACCACGATGACAGGCCGTTTAAGATCACCGGGATTTTGGAGCGAACCGGCACGCCGATCGACCGCACCGTACTCATCAGCCTTGAAAGCATGGAAGTCATCCATCGAGGGTGGCGGCCGGGCGCCGGCAGTCCTACGGGGCCCGAGCCAGCCATGGCCGAGCTGCAACCAAAGGAAGTCACGGCCGCCCTTGTCGGCATCGGCTCCCGGCTCGACATCTTCAACGTACAGAGATGGATAAACACCTATCCCGGTGAGCCACTACTGGCGGTGCTGCCTGGCCTGACGCTGCAGGAGCTCTGGCAGTTTATCGGCGTGGCAGAGGATGCTCTGCGCGCCGTTTCCCTGATGGTCGTCGGCGCAGCCCTCCTGGGCATGATCGCCGTCATTTTTTCCGGACTGAACGAGCGACGCCGGGAAATGGCGATATTGCGGGCAATGGGCGCAAGGCCGGGCGTCGTTTTCGGTCTGCTTCTGCTCGAGGCCGTGATCATGGCGGGAGCCGGATGCCTTATCGGAGCGGTGGGGACCTATGGGCTGCTTTATGCGGCTCGGCCTCTTATCGACGCCCATTTCGGCATTTGGCTGCCGATGCAGGGGCCAGGACCCGAGGAGTTGAAGCTGCTTGGCGGGGTCATGGCGGCTGCCGGTCTTGCCAGCATTTTCCCGGCTGCAAGGGCCTATCAGCTTTCTTTGGCCGATGGTCTTTCAATCAAAAATTGAGTGATTTGGAGCTCGAAATGGGAAATTCACCGCACACTTCTCGTCTTTCGCGTCGAAAGGCACTCGCTGTTGGCGGAGCTGGCCTTCTGGCGATGTCGTTGCCGGCCTGGGCCCAGCAAGCGCAGCGGATCAAATGGGCTGACTTGATCCCGGAAGGCGTCCCTTACGGGGAGATAATTGCCACCGGAGAGTACGATGGGGTCAAGGACATCTGGATTCCAGAATTCGACGACAACGGCCTTCAGCTCAATTCAGCACTCGACGGCAAGATGATTACGCTTGCGGGCTATGTAATCCCGCTAGAGGTCAGTAGTGAAGGCACGACCAGCTTCGTGCTCGTCCCGTTTATCGGCGCCTGCATTCACGTGCCGCCACCGCCGCCCAACCAGCTGGTATTTGTAACCACCGACACGCCATGGCCCAGCGACAAGCTCTGGGAAGCGGTGTTGGTGACCGGGCAATTGTCTGCCAACATTCGGCGCACGGATGTTGCTCAGGTCGGCTATGACCTGACAGCGACCCAGATTGAGAAATTCCAGCGCTAAGGCGCGATGAGGAACGCGCGGAAGTCGTTGACATTGGTCAATGTCGGACCGGTGATGACCTGGTCGCCCAAAGCAGCGAACAGGCTTCCGCTGTCGTGACCGTCTAGATGGGCCTGCGGGTTCAGCCCGAGCCGGCGACAGCGATCAAGCGAGGAGGGTGTGGCAATGGCACCGGCTGCCTCGCCGGCGCCATCGATGCCGTCCGTGTCGGCGGCCAAGGCCCAGATGCGCTCATGGCTATTGAGGCGCAGGGCGGCCGAAAGCAGCATCTCAGTGTTGCGGCCGCCGCGTCCTGCACTATCACCCGCGACGCTCACAGTTGTTTCGCCGCCTGAGAGAATGACCGCCGGGCCGCTAAGCGGCAGTCCCGATGTCGCTGCCGACATGGCCATGGTCGCAAGCACCCGGCCAATCTCACGGCTCTCGCCCTCTAAGGCGTCGCTGAGGATCACCGTCTTGTAGCCTAGCGCATTGGCCTCCTTTGCGGCCGCTCGCAACGATTGGGCTGCGCTGGCGATCACCAGGTGTCGATCCTGCGGGCGCGGAGCAGGCGCCTCTGCCGAACCAATAATCGCCCGGATATGGCCGGGCAGCTTGAGCTGGTAGCGACTGACACTGGCTCGTGCCAGATCCGGCCCATGTGGCGAACAAATGGTTGGCCCCGAGCCGACGACGGCGGGATCGTCCCCCGGCACGTCGCTGAGCACCAGAGTCACCACCGGAGCTGGCCCGGCAAATGCCGCGAGGCGCCCGCCCTTGATCCGGGACAGACTTTGGCGGATGGCGTTCATTTCGGTGATGCTGGCACCGCTCATCAGCAATTGCTGGTTGAGAGCGCGTTTTTCGGCCAGGGTCACACCATCGGCTGGCATGACAGCCAGAGAGGATGCCCCACCCGACATAAGACAAATGACCAAGTCATCCGCAGTCAGCCCGCGCAGAGCGTCCATCATCAACTGCGCTGCGAGCGTGCTGTTTTCGTCCGGAACGGGGTGCGCCGCCTGAACAACGGCAATGCGCCCGGCAGGAACCGCATGGCCGTAGCGTGTGCTGACAATGCCGCTCAGGGCAACGTCTGGCCAAGCCCTATCCAATGCGGCTGCCATCACTGCTGAAGCCTTGCCTGACCCAATGACCACGCAGCGGCCCCTGGGTTTTTCAGGAAGATTGTCAAGCACAGCCTGCCTGGGATCGGCGGCAGCGATGGAGGCCTCAAAGAGACGCAAAAGCATGACGCGCGCAGAATCATCCAGGTCTTTCGACATGGGGTGTCTCCCGGTTCTGATTTTTCTGGAAGGATAGGCTAGAGCGCGCCGCGGCTCGCCAATTGCCGGTATCGGGTCGGACCGTCGGCCCGACCCGCAATCAAGCTAGATGTTCGAAGCGCGGATGGCTTCGCAAACGGCATCCGTCACTTCCTGCGTATTGGCGGTGCCACCAATGTCTGGCGTCATGATGCCATTGCCCGATACCTGCTCCACTGCATTCATCAGACGCTGAGCGGCCTGCGGTTCGCCGAGATGCTCGAGCATTTGTGCCGCCGTCCAGAAGGTAGCGACAGGGTTGGCTATGCCCTTGCCTGTTATGTCGAAGGCCGAGCCGTGGATGGGCTCAAACATTGAGGGGAAACGGCGTTCAGGGTCGATATTTGCTGTCGGCGCCACGCCCAGGCTGCCTGCCAATGCGCCAGCCAGATCTGACAAGATGTCGGCGTGCAGGTTGGTGGCGACGATAGTGTCCAGGCTTTTGGGCTTGAGGGTCATGCGCACAGTCATGGCGTCGACCAACATCTTGTCCCACTTCACATCGGGGAATTCGCGAGACACTTCCGCAGCAATCTCGTCCCACATGACCATGCCATGGCGCTGGGCATTGGACTTTGTGACAACGGTGAGCAGCTTGCGCGGGCGGGACTGGGCCAGCTTGAAGGCGTAGCGCATGATCCGGGTTACGCCGACGCGGGTGAAGATCGCGACTTCCGTACCAACTTCCTCGGGAAGGCCGCGGTGCGCGCGGCCGCCATGGCCGGAATATTCGCCTTCGGAGTTCTCGCGCACGATGACCCAGTCCAAGTCGCCAGGCCCCACGTTTTCCAACGGCGATTTGATGCCGGGCAAGATCTTGGTGGGGCGCACATTGGCGTATTGGTCAAAGCCCTGACAAATGGGCAGGCGCAGGCCCCACAGCGTAATGTGATCCGGCACGTCAGGCGCTCCGACAGCACCAAAGAAGATGGCATCAAAGGGCTTGAGTTGATCGGTGCCGTTTGCCGGCATCATCTCGCCGTGCTTCTTGTAGTAGTCCGACCCCCAGTCGAAGTGGGTTACATCAACGGTGAAGCCGCCATCGCGCCGGGCGAGGGTTTCGAGGGCCTGCAATCCGGCCGCAATGACCTCTGGGCCGATGCCGTCCGCTGGAATGGCTGCGATTTTATAGGTCTTCATGTGTCCCGCGTAGGTTGTTGCTTTTCGTGAGGGACGCTCCTCCGCTTTTCGCTCAGCGGCCTCCCCATGCGGTCGCAATCTACGAACGGCTCTTGCATCCTCTCAATCTGTGGCGAATTATACAATAACGATGAATAATCTCGGCGCTCGTGCGGTGGAGTGGTCACTTGGAAATCATACAGCTTCGTTGTTTTGTCGCCGTCGCCGAAAAGCTTCATTTTGGCCGAGCCGCGCAAAGCCTGGACATGTTGCCGGCTTCTCTGGGCCGCTATATCGGCAATCTCGAAGACAGTTTGGGTGTCCGGCTAATCAACCGAACGACGCGTCATGTCGCGTTGACCGCGGTAGGAGCGGAGCTGCTGGACGACATCAAAGACCTGCTGAACCGCGTTGAGAACATCGAAGCCAAGGCTCATAATTTCGACCGGCTCGACTCCCTGGCCTTGCGGGTGGGATCGATCGATAGCGCCGCGGCGGGCCTGCTGCCGCCACTGCTCAACTTCTTCAAGACAGAGCGGCCAGATATCGAGGTTACGCTCTTCGAGCAGAAGACCATTCGTTTGCTGCCACGGCTTTTGTCCGGCAGACTGGATCTCGCTTTCGTCCGTCCGCCTGACGTTCGCCCGGACCGAATCGTTTTCCGGCCCCTTCTCAATGAAACGCCGGTGGTTGCTGTTCCTACATCCCATCCGCTTGCAGATCGCAGCAGCGTGAAGATTGAAGATCTGGCCCAGGAGCCCCTCATCGTGCCGGACCGGGGATCTCGGCCCCACAGCCACGACTTGACCATTCAATTGTTCGCAGAGGCTGGCCTGACGGCCAAGATTGCCCAGATCGCGGAAGAGAAGCAGACCATCGTCAACATCGTCAGTGCAGGGCTGGGCCTGGCAATCGTGCCGCGCTGGGCCTCCCGGTTCGCTGTTGGCAACGTCAAGTTCGTTCCGATAGAAACGCATAGCAGCCAGGCAATGACCAAGCTCTCGCTAGCTGCAGCATGGGTGCGCGACGTTCGTGACCCAGCGCGCGACGCCCTCTTGGACTGCTTGATCCGCCACCTGGAAGACTTCCAGAAGTCTGCGTAACGGATTATTCAAAAAAGTTATATACACGTCAGGACATTGCTGCTTAGGCACCAAGCCTTCTAGTTTTGTTTTCAAGCCATTTTGGAGAGTGGCACAGAACTTTGGGAGGAGATTTTATGATCTATACATGCAAACTTCTAGCATCCGTCGCACTTGCAGGCTGCCTGGTGTCGACTGCCGTCGCTCAGGATAAGGAAGGTTGGCCCAACACGCTGACCATCGGTACGGGTAGCCAGGGCGGCGCCTACTTCGCCTATGGCAGCGGCTTTGCCACCATGATCGGACAGGAACTGGGTCTTAACGCCAGCGTGGAAATCACTGGTGGGCCCGGCCAGAACGTGACCTTGGTGGAAACCGGCGACCACAATATGGGCTTCGTGACCATGGGGCCGGCCTATGACGCCTGGGTCGGCAAGGGCGAAGTCATGCCCGATGTCGAGCACAAGTCGATCCGCGCTCTGTTCCCCATGTACCAGACCCCGCTCCAAGCCGCCGTGTTGACCGGATCGGGCATCGACTCCTTCGATGACATGGAAGGCAAGCGTATCGGCGTTGGCCCAGCCAGCGGCACTTCAGCCGCTTACTAGCCGCGCTACTTCAACAATGCCGGTATGAACGTCTCCATTTCCAGCGCTGGCGCCAGCGATACGGCCGGCCAGCTCAAGGACGGCCTGATCGACGCCTTCGTCTATGCTGCCGGCATTCCCACCGGTGCCTATACCCAGCTTGCCGTCGAGAACGACGTCAAGTTCATCAGCATGACCGAGGAAGAGCGCAACAAGTTCCTCGCCGCAGAGCCGGCCATGTCGGCCTTCACCATTCCGGCCAACACCTATGAGGATCAGCCGGAAGACGTGGAAACCGTCTCCCTGTGGAACTTCGCCATTGCCGGTGAATCCATGCCGGAGTCCCTGGCCTACGAGATCACCAAGCTGGCCATGGAAAACAACGACCGCATGCTGCAGGTGCACCAAGCAGCCGTTGAGACTCTCCCCGAGCACATCGACAAGAACACGTTCATGCCCTTCCATCCGGGCGCTGTGCGCTGGTTCGAGGAAAATGGGTTCACTATCCCCGATGAACTCAAGTAAGCACTGACCCACAGCGCTAAGACTTTCGGGGCGGAATGATCGTGTTCCGCCCCTTTTCATAAGTGCCGTTCAGGCAAGAAGGCCCCGAGGAGGCTGGCCATGTCAAACAACAACAAAAAGATCGAGTTGTCCGCTGAGGCGGAAACCGAACTCCGTCTCGAAGAGGCTGCCGCCAATGTCGATGACGAGGCGCTCGTCAGCAATCAACGCGAATTCCTTGGGACGAAACACTGGCTCGTGGCGAGCGCCTGCGTGCTCTATTCGGTGTTCCACCTGCTGGTCATGAACGTCTATCCTCTGGAAACCTGGGTCTATCGTCTATCCCATGTTGGTGGTGGCCTGGCTCTCGGGTTTCTGATCTTCAGCGCAGTCGACATCAAGGCAGACGGTGCCGTAGCGCGCTCACCTCTTTCCCGGCTCATCCTGGCCGGTGCCGCAGTTGGCGTCCTATTGGGCTTTGCAATGTTCGCGGTCATCCTGGCCAGCTCTTTGTCCTCAGGCGCCCCGAGCGGGCCGGATTGGGCGATGGACCTGTTTGGCCTGCCCCTGTTCCTGGGCACGCTTCTGGCCATGATCCACTGCTGGAAATTCCCCGATGAGCGCAAGCACAGCGTTGCTTTTGGCGACATATTGCTGGTGCTCGCGACCATCGCTGCGATTGGCTACATCATTATCTTTGCGCGGCCGCTGCAGCTTCGCGCCGGCATGCCGATGGCACTGCCTGCCGATATGTGGGCCGCCATCGTTGGCGTCTTGCTGGTCATCGAAATAACACGCCGGCTTGCCGGCATGGCGCTGGTGATCATTGCAGGCGTCTTCGTTGCGTATTCCTTTGTGGGCCCCTGGTTGCCGGGCATCTTCTACCACCGCGGCTATGAGGTGAAGCGCTTCTTCACCTATATTTTCACCGACAACGGCATCCTGAGTGCCCCAATCTCGATTTCCTCGACTTACATCATCCTGTTCGTCATCTTCGCGGCCTTCCTGCAGGTGACAAAGGTGGGCGAGTATTTCGTCAATTTTGCCTTTGCGGCCGCTGGGCATAAGCGGGGCGGACCGGCCAAGGTTTCGGTCTTCGCTTCCGGCTTGATGGGCATGATCAACGGCACATCCGCAGGCAATGTGGTCGCCACTGGCAGCCTCACCATCCCGATGATGCGCAAGGTCGGCTACCGGCCCCAAACTGCCGCGGCCGTGGAAGCTGCTGCCTCCACTGGCGGTCAGATCATGCCGCCGATCATGGGCGCCGGTGCCTTCATCATGGCGGAGATCACCGGCATTCCTTATGTCGAAATCGTCTACGCTGCCATCATACCGGCCGTCATCTACTTCCTCTCGGTCTACTTCATGGTGGACCTGGCCGCGCAGAAGCACGGCATGAAAGGACTGCCGCGCTCGGCACTACCCAAATTCGGCAAGCTGCTGCGTCAGATCTACCTCTTCACTCCCATCGTGGTGCTGATCGGGTCGTTGCTGGCCGGCTATTCCGTCATTCGGTGCGGCACTCTGGCCATGGCGTCGGCTGCTGTTGTCTCCTGGCTCACGCCGCACAAAATGGGCCCGATGCAGCTCTTCCGCGCCCTCGAAATGGGTGCCCGGATGACGCTGCAGCTTGTTGCCGTGTGTGCGACCGCCGGTATCATCGTGGGCGTGATCGCCCTTACCGGCATCGGCTCGCGGTTCTCTGCCGTCCTGCTAGGCTTGGCAGAGCATAGCCAGCTGCTTGCGCTGGGCTTTGCCATGATCGTCTCGATCGTGCTGGGCATGGGCATGCCAACTACTGCAGCCTACGTCGTTGCAGCCAGCGTCATGGCACCCGGTCTCATCAACCTTGGCATCGAGCCACTGACGGCGCACTTCTTTATCTTCTACTTCGCCGTTATGTCCGCCATCACGCCGCCGGTGGCTCTGGCCGCCTATGCCGGTGCAGCCTTGTCGGGATCAGACCCGGTCAAGACCAGTGTGGAGAGCTTCAAGCTGGGTTTGGCCGCCTTCATCGTGCCCTTCATGTTCTACCTGTCGGATTCCATGCTGTTGCAAGGAACCTGGATCGACGCCATCCATGTTACCGCGACTGCCTCAGTGGGCGTCTATCTGCTGTCTTCATCGGTCCAGGGCTGGTTCTTCGGACACGCAAACAACTGGGTGCGTCTCGGTCTTTTGGCGGCAGGTATAACAATGATCGAAGCCGGCTGGTTGACGGACGCAATCGGCGTAGCGGCCGCCGTCGCTCTCTACTTGGTGCAGAGAAGGCTGTCTCCTCAGAACGCGGCTGTCCTGTCCAAATGATGTGAGGACAGAGCACTTGCTCACCTGTCTGGGGTCCGGATGACTGCACGTCGGTCTTCCGGACCCCGCCGAGCTGTTTCCGGATTCCACGAGCGGTGAGATGTGATTGAGAACGGCACGATCTGCCTGGCCCGGCATTGAGCATTTCGGCGCGGCTTCCATTTGGAAACGGCTAAAGGCCGTGCCTAAGCTCGGCAATGTCTACAGCAGCACCCGATGCGATCCCAAGCGGGGTGGCTTGACCCGCCCCAGGGTACCGCGCTGCAAGATTTCAACGGCTCAGCGCATTGCTCATCCAGTGCGGCGCTAGTCCTGAACAGACGCGGCCATCTATTCCCAGGCGTCCAGCATCGCGTTGGCGACGAACTGCAGGTGTTGGGCCATGGCGTTGCGGGCTGCGTCGGCATTGCCGCTGACAACGGCTGCGACAATGGCCTCGTGATCGGCCAGGATATGTTCACGCACAGTGCCGGTTTCGACCAGGTGCTGGTGAAACCGGGTGTCCAATTCGTCGCCTCGGGCTTTCCAGAGGCCTTCGAGCATTTCGCGCAGAACCGCATTTCCGCAGGCGTCTGCCAACGTCATGTGCAGCATGCGGTCACTCTCGACCGACCATTGTCCCGAAGCTGTTTCGCTGCGCATCCGGCGCAGGGTTTCTGCCAGTCTCGTGGTGCCTTCCGGTGAAATATTCTGGCTGGCCAGAGCTGCCGCTTCCGGTTCCAGCAGACGCCGCACGGCGGTCACTTCCACTGGAGAAGAGCTCAGCTCCGGCAAGGCAACGCGTTCATTGCCGGGTCCCTTTACAAAGGCGCCTACGCCCACGCGCACTTCCAACAGTCCCGCGACTTCCAGGGCGATTAAGGCCTCACGAACAGTGGGGCGGGAAACGCCCAGATTCAGCGCCAGGTCGCGCTCGGACGGCAATTGCTGTCCGGCCCCGACCGAACCACTCAAGATCTGATCGCGGATTTGATCGGCAATCTGGATGTACAGTTTACGGTTCGAAACAGCTTGGAGCTTCATTGCCTTCCCCTTGCCCACTCATAGCGAGGTCAGGTCCTTGTGTCTACTGGTCTGACCACTTGACAGCTTGGCAATCTTGCCATTAGCTCGGGATCGGCTCAAGAGTCTGGCACATAAGCCGGGCCGGCCGCGGGAGGTTAGGCCATGGAGGGACCGACAGTCGATGTCGCGGCACGCGCCGTGCCGTTGGTCCAGATGCGCAATATCGACAAGTCCTTTCCCGGCGTTCGGGCGCTCAGCCAGGCGCAATTCGAGCTGATGCCCGGCGAAGTCCATGCGCTGATGGGGGAGAACGGAGCCGGCAAGTCGACGCTGATGAAGGTGTTGTCCGGTGTCTATGACCGGGACGCAGGCGAAGTTCTGCTTGATGGGAAACCCGTCGAGATCACCTCGCCACGCGAGGCGCAAGACGCCGGGATTTCCATCATTCACCAGGAACTGGCCCTGATGCGCGATCTCACCGCCGCGCAGAACATCTTTATCGGCCGCGAACCGCGCCGCTTCGGTATCCTTGATGAGCGCCAGCTTAACCGCGATACCGCCGCAATCTTCAACTCGATGAATCTCAATCTCGAGCCGACCGTGCTGGTGGAGGCGCTGACCATTGCCAAACAGCAAATGGTCGAAATTGCCAAGGCGCTGTCCTACCGCAGCCGGGTTCTCATCATGGATGAGCCTACCGCAGCCCTTAACGACGCCGAAATCGCCGAACTGTTTGCGATCATCAACCGGCTCAAGGCCGAGGGCGTCGGCATTGTCTACATCTCGCACAAGATGGATGAGATCAAACGCATCTCTGACCGCGTGACAGT
>Ga0066837_10000415_pt1 | contig 19622 bp, 14 predicted proteins | sample ETNtaG_25_FD_66730 | JGI IMG/M metagenome (GOLD analysis project Ga0066837, IMG submission 66730) | Marine microbial and viral communities from oxygen minimum zone, Eastern Pacific Ocean - ETNP201302SV86 | ecosystem: Environmental > Aquatic > Marine > Oceanic | place: Pacific Ocean: Eastern... | reverse complement strand
ATCTCGATATGGTGCGCCGAGGGCCCAATGAAAGTGATGTTATGCTCTTCAAGGATCTTGGCGAAGCGGGCGTTTTCCGAGAGAAAACCGTAGCCGGGATGCACGGCATCAGCGCCGGTAATCTCGCAGGCCGCCATGATGGACGGAATGTTGAGATAGGAATCCTTGGCCGAATTGGGCCCGATGCAGACGCTTTCGTCGGCAAGGCGTACATGCATGGCATTGGCGTCGGCTGTGGAGTGAACTGCCACAGTTGGGATGCCCATTTCCTTGCAGGCGCGCAGGATGCGCAGAGCGATTTCGCCGCGATTGGCGATCAGGACCTTCTGGAACATCAAAAAGTCCCCTTATTCGATAACGACGAGCGGCTCGCCATATTCGACCGGCTGGGCGTCTTCCACGAGAATGCGGGTGACCGTGCCCGAGCGGTGCGCCGGAATCTGGTTCATGGTCTTCATCGCTTCGATGATGAGGATGGTCTGTCCTTCGGAAACCTTAGTGCCAACTTCCACGAAAGCCGGCTTGCCGGGCTCGGGTGAGCGATAGGCCGTGCCGACCATGGGCGAAGTCAGAGTGCCGGGGTTGGACGCCAGGTCCTCCGCAGCAGCGGGTGCAGCGGCAGGGACGGATCCGGAAGGTGCGCTCGGCGCCGGCGCTGCTGCTGGCGCAGAGGGGGGCGCCATATACTGCATGGGAGCGTGGGCGTAGGTCGGCGCTTCGCTGGGGTAGGAGCGGGTGACGCGAACCCTCAAATCCTCTTGCTCGATTTCGATCTCGGCAAGGTCTTCCTTGTTGAGCAATTCGGCAATGGCGCGGATCAGTTCCTGATCCACCGATGACTTGGTCATTCTGTCGGTCTCCCGGCTTCTCGTCTTGAAGCGTTATTTGAGTTTATCGGCCAAGGCCATGAGGGCCAGTCTATATCCAAGCGTGCCAAAGCCGCAAATAACGCCGAAGGCAATGGACGACACATAGGAATGGTGCCGGAAGGCCTCGCGCTGATGGATATTGGTCAGATGCACTTCAGCTACCGGCAGGTTCACGGCTCTTAGAGCGTCGTGTATGGCAACGGAAGTGTGCGAATATGCGGCAGGGTTAATCAGAATGCCGTCGGCCGTTTTGCGGGCATCCTGAATCCAGGTGACCAGCTCACCTTCATAGTTGGACTGCCGGAAATCCAGGCTTAGTCCGAGTTCTTGGGCTGCTTGCTGGCACAGCATTTCCACGTCATGGAGCGTTTCGGCGCCATAGGTGCCCGGCTCGCGGGTACCGAGCAGATTGAGGTTCGGGCCATTGAGGACGAGAACGCGTTTTGCCATGATCCATGCCTTGTGCACCGGCCCTTTCGGCCAGCGCAAGGGCGGTTACACGAAATGCACCGAAAAGGCTAGTGAGGCGTGGTCATGAGGCGCATCTCGGTAGCTTCAGAGAGCCTTCCCTAGCTGCATCGGCTCTTGCCGCATGCGCGCATATCCGCGATCCGGGCGCGCAATTCATCGGCGCCTATGGCACCGGGAATGATCTCATTGCCGATGATATAGGTTGGTGTGCCGGTTATGCCGAGTGCCTGTGCAATCTCATAGGATGACTGGATGGTCTCGGCGACGCGCGGCTCGTTCATCTGCAGTTCGAGTTCAACAGGCGACAGGCCGAGGTCCTGAGCTGCGGCCAGAGCCACGGATTTGTCGACTTTGCCCCGGCTGGTGAAAAGAGCGGCATGGAAGTTCCAGTAGTCCGCGTCGCTTTCGCCCACCAGCACACCGATTCGCGCCGCGTCGATGGATTCGTTCGAAAGAATAGGAAATTCCTTGAGGACGATCCGGAGGTTGGGATCTTCGGCTAGCAGGGCGGCCATATCCGGCACGGCGGTCCGACAGTAGCCGCAATTATAATCGAAGAACTCAACCAGAGTGACGTCGCCCTCGGGATTGCCGAGCACCACCTGGCCAGGGGCGTTGAATATCTGGTCGTGAAAATCTGCCAGCGCGGCTTCGGATCGCACCGCTTCTTCAGCTTTCAGCGTCTCCTCAAGCGCATCGGAAACCCGTTGCAGCACCTTGGGGTCTGCAAGCAAGTATTGCTCGATCATGGGATTGAGCACCGCAGGATCGATGCTGGCAATTTCTGTTTCGGCAGGTGCCGACGCTGTTTCGGTCGCCTGTTCGGCCAGGACCTGCTCGACAATGGCTCGTACGGCCACTTCGTCCGTTTGCGGCGCCGGCCGTGTGACATAGCCATAGCCCAGGGCGCCGGCGAAAATTCCGGCCAAAGCAGCGAAGAGGATCGTCAAACGGTTCATCCAGAGGCTCCAGGAGAGTCGGTTGGGTTCTGTCTAGCAGACCTTTGCGGACTCTGGCACCGCGCGCTTGGCCGGAGGTTTACTGAGCCATCAATTGTTGTTGAGAACTGGGGCACTTCGGGTTAGCCCAAGGGCAAGAACGGAGATCGTATGACCCAAGCTGCCGACGGCCTGATGCCTTTTTTCGCCATGGATATTCTCAAGCGCGCGAAATTGCTGGAGGTGCAGGGGCGCACTGTGTGTCACCTGGAGGTGGGAGAGCCCGGAGCGCCGCCGGCGCCACGCGTCATCGAGGCTGTTTCCCGCGCGCTGCCGGAGCCGCAGGGCTACACCAATGCCAAGGGGGTGACTGACCTTAGAGAAGGCCTGGCCTGTCATTATGAACGGCAACACGGGGTGCGAGTCGATCCCGAGCTGATCGTGGCGACCATGGGGTCGTCGGCCGGGTTCATCCTGGCGTTTCACAGCGCATTCAAGCCGGGTGCGCGCATTGCCATTACCCGACCGGGCTATCCGGCCTATGTGAATACGCTGATCGGGCTGGGCTTCGGTGTGGCGGAAATCCCGCTTTCAGCCGGCAACGGCTGGCGATTGACGGGCGCGGATATTGCTGCGGCGCATGCGAGGCAACCGTTTGAAGGGCTTCTGTTTGCCAGCCCGGCCAATCCCACGGGCGCTTCGGTAGCGCGCGAGCAGCTTGCCGACATCGTCGCAACTTGTGCGCGGCTTGGGGTGACGCTCATATCCGATGAAATCTATCATGGCCTGGACTACATCGGTCCGTCGGTCAGCGCCCTTGAATTGACGCGCGATGCCATCGTGATCAACAGTTTCTCGAAGTATTACTGCATGACTGGTTGGCGCATCGGCTGGATGGTTTTGCCTGAGGCCCTGATCCGCCGTGCGGAAATCCTGCAGCAGAACCTGTTCATATCGGCGCCGACGTTGAGCCAGATCGCAGCGACCGTGGCGATCGAGGAGCGCGACTATGCCGAAGAGCAGAAGGCGCGATATGCGGACAATCGCCGACTACTGGGACAAGGGCTGCGGGAGTTGGGTTTTGACCTAGCGCAAGACGGCGATGGCGCCTTCTATGCCTATGCCGGAATCGGCAGGTTCTCCAATGATGCGATGGAATTCTGCCTGACCATGCTGGACAAGGCCGGAGTGGCAGCGACGCCAGGCATTGATTTTGACAGAACCGATGGCAACGGATTCGTGCGCTTCAGCTATGCGGGCAAATCCGAGACTGTCGAACGGGCTCTGGAACGCATGCGCGAATTCCTGGGCGCCGGAGGCTGACCATGAGCGCCATTCCGACGTTGAGCACAGAGCGACTGGTTCTGCGCCCGCCGGTCATCGCGGACTTTTGCAAATATGCTGACTTCATGGCGTCGGATCGATCGCGCATGATGGGTGGCCCGCATGTTGGCTGGGCGGCCTGGGGCATGTTTGCTGGCGATGTCGCAATGTGGGCGCTTTTTGGCCATGGCGCGCTGATGATTGAGGTGACGGACACCGGGGAGTGTGTCGGTCAGGTCGGGATCAATCACGGCCCAATGTTTCCTGAAAAGCAACTGGGCTGGATGCTTTACGACGGATGTGAGGGCAAGGGATACGCCACCGAGGCGGGCCGTGCTCTCAAGGATTGGGCGTTTGAGACGCAAAAGCTCGACACCTTGGTGAGCTACTTTCATCCTGAGAACTATCGGTCCATGGCGGTCTCGGCGCGTCTGGGCGGTTTTCGCGACGAAAGCGCAGCGCCGCAGGATGAAGGTGACGTTGTGTATCGCTACTCTGCCTGAAGCCTACAGGCTGGCCTGCTCAAATTCGGCCCAGAAAGAAGTGGGGCGGCCAATTGGCCGCCCTTTTTGCGTCTTAGCCAAGGCCCAGGCGGCGCTGCCACCAGCCGACCTTCTTCTTCTTTTCTGGTTCCGGCTCACCTTCTGCGGGCGCTGAAGCCTCAGCGTCCGGAGCGGCACTTGAGGTGACAACGACACCCTCAGGCGGGAGCTCCTTCTTGGCGCGGCGCGTGCGCGTCGGCTTTTCCTCAGCAACGGGCTCAGCTGCGGTGGTTGGTGCCGTTTCGGCAATCGCAGGCTCCGCCGCTGCTTCAACGGCTTCGGTCTTCGGCTTGCGCGCGCGAGGTTTGCGCTTGGGCTTCTCGGCCGGCTTTTCCTCGGCGTCCGCTTCGGCCGGACTGTCTTCGCTAATGGCCTCTACCGGAGTTGTTTCAGCTGGGGCTGATTCCTCGGTTTCGGTAACCTTCTTGCGACGGGTGCGCCTGGGCTTTCCGGCCGGCTTTTCCTCAGTAGCAGCAGGTGCATCGGCGGCAGGTTCTGCGTTCACCTCGACATGGTCGATGACGGCATCCTCCGGCGCGGAGACAGCGGCCTCAGCAGTTTCGGGCGTTGCGTCGCCGTTCTGTTCACGGCGGTTTCGCCGGCCGCCTCGACGGCCGCGACGGCGACGGCGGCGAGTGTCGCCATCGGCATCCCCTTCGACGGCCTGGCGGGCAGCGTCCTGTTCACCATCGGCCTGATCGTCATCTCCAGCGTTGTCCGCTTCTTCATCCTGGTCGGCGGCGCCCTCGGCGGACTGCTGACCCTGCTGGTCACCGTTGCGACCACCACGACGGCGGCGACGGCGGCGGCGGCGGCCGGAACCCTCGCCTTCGCTGTCCGGCGCACGCGCTTCGACTTCTTCTGTCTCTTCGACCTCGTCTTCCTCGGTCACGTCTTCGATAACGGCACTGTCGACACGGACATGGGCAGCGGCGCGGTGATCAGCGTAGGCCGAAACGCGGGTTTCGCCCTTTTCAATAGCGAATTGATGACCTGTCATCTTGCCATCAGCGGTGATGGTGATGGAGAGGTTGTTGCGCATCTCAAGCTGCGAAAGCGTCTCGCGCTTGTAGTTGAGGATATAGAGCGCAACTTCCACCGGCACGCGGACATTGACGGACTGGCCTTGCTTGCGCAGGACGTGATCCTCGATATGCCGCATGATCATCAGCGCCAGGCTCTCGGTGGAGCGAACAAGACCCGTGCCTTCGCAGACTGGGCATTTGTGGGTGGAGCTCTCCACTACGCCAAAACGGATGCGCTGACGGCTCATTTCCATGAGGCCGAAATGCGAGATGCGGCCCACCTGGATACGGGCGCGGTCGTCCTTCAGACAATCCTTGAGCTTGCGCTCCACTGCCCGGTTGGAGCGGTTCTCCATCATGTCGATGAAGTCGATGACGATGAGGCCTGCGAGATCGCGCAGCCGGAGCTGACGAGCGACTTCCTCGGCCGCTTCCAGATTGGTCTGGAGCGCGGTGTCCTCGATATTGTGCTCCTTGGTGGAGCGGCCCGAGTTCACGTCGATCGAGACAAGTGCCTCGGTCGGGTTGATGACGATATAGCCGCCCGAAGGAAGGGTGACCGTGGGCGAGAACATCTGGTCGAGTTGGTTTTCGACGTTGTACTTGGAGAATAGCGGCTGCTCTTCGCCATACGGCTTCACGTTCTTGGCGTGGGACGGCATGATCATCTTCATGAAGTCCTTGGCCTCGCGATAAGCGTTGTCGCCAGCCACGAGAACTTCATCGATGTCCTTGTTGTAGAGGTCGCGGATGGTCCGCTTGATCAGCGAACCTTCCTCATAGACAAGACATGGTGCCTGGCTTTCCAGCGTCAGCGTGCGGACGCTTTCCCAGAGGCGCATCAGATACTCGAAGTCGCGCTTGACCTCGGCCTTGGTGCGTGAGGCGCCGGCAGTGCGCAGAATTACGCCCATGCCTTGGGGCACTTCGAGATCGGCAGTGATTTCCTTCAAACGCTTGCGATCTGCCGCATTGGTGATCTTGCGTGAGATGCCGCCGCCACGGGCGGTGTTGGGCATCAGCACCGAATAGCGGCCAGCCAGCGACAAGTAGGTCGTCAGGGCTGCACCCTTGTTGCCACGTTCTTCCTTGACGACCTGCACCAGCATGACCTGGCGGCGCTTGATGACCTCCTGGATCTTGTACTGGTGGCGGCGCTGCTGGGTGGAGCGGCGACGTTCGGGAACTTCCTCAAGCGCATCGCCGCCGCCGATTGATTCAACAGGCTCGCTGTTTGCGGGGGTCTGTTCGATGTGATCGGCATCGCCGGGTTCCTGAGGGTCTGCCTCAGCGTCCGGTTCAGTCACACCCTCGGGGAGCGAAACCGCTTCGTCGGTGTCGTCGTGGTGATCGTCCTCGTGCTCCTCGTCGCGCAGCAGGGCTTCGCGATCGGCCACGGGAATCTGATAATAGTCGGGGTGAATTTCCGAGAAAGCGAGGAAACCGTGGCGGTTGCCGCCATATTCCACAAAGGCCGCCTGCAGGCTGGGCTCAACCCGCGTTACCTTCGCGAGGTAGATATTTCCCCGCAACTGGCGGCGGGTCGCTGATTCGAAATCGAACTCCTCGAGCCGGTTACCGGCGGTAACGACAATCCGTGTTTCTTCCGGGTGGATGGCATCCACCAGCATTCTTTTGGTCGCCATAATGAACTCCGCGCACCCGCGCGCCGACAGGTTGACACCGGGAGGCCGGCGTCCTGTTCGTGGCGCATTGCGGGGCGAATAGGTTTGATACTGGGTGGCGCGAACCTCTCACGTTCAGCGCCGAAGACGTCGCGGTCTGGGCCGGCAAATTGGGCGAAGCAAAGCGGCAATCATTCGTATCGATCGCGTCGCGCTCTGTTCGCCAGCGGGCCATATGACCTCTTCCTAATGGGCAGCAGGCCTGAGAGCCTGTTGCCGTCCGGCCCGGTCTGGGCCGAAATTCGTTTGTGCAGGGCGCTGAAACCGCAACTTCCGTCTCAGGTCATAGGGGGCAGGTGATGCCCCGAAAACGACCGTGAAACACACGCGCCTACATACTAAGCGTGTAGAAAAGTTGCGCCCCAATGGCAACAAGAAAGTCAAATCGAGCTGGACGAGCAAGTTTTGGCTGCTCCATTCTTGGCCCTTTGGGCAAATCATCGCATAAGGCGGTTTATGCCGAAGATTCGCCGCATCTCCTCGGCACGCAGAGGCGCGAAACTGGGAGCACGATCGCCGTCTTGACCCGACAATCACTGATTGGCCTATTTTTCGGCCTGGTTGCCCTTCTGGGCTTGTCTGCTCTGGCGGTCGCTCAGGATAGCGCGGCGCTGCCTCCGCTTCCCAATGTCATCGATGCACGCGTGACCGTGGCGCCGGAACGGGCACGGCTGGTGGTTGACCTCGCCGACCGGACAGACTTTGCATTCGTTTCCCTTGATGAACCACAGCGGCTGGCGATTGATGTCAGGGCAGGGACATTCTCTGTCCCCAATTCAGAGGGCACTGTGGCGGAGGACGGGCTGATTTCCGCCTACGCCATCGAGCAGACCGCTGCTGACCGGGTGCGCACGACGCTTACCCTCGCAGCGCCAGCCCAGGTGCAGCAGGCCTATGTTCTGGATGCATTCGAGGGCCAGCCAGCACGCCTGGTGGTCGACATCATCCCGGCGACTGAAGAAGAGTTTGCGGCCAATGTCGAGCGTGACCTGGCCGCATCTGAAAAAGCCCTGCCGGCCGCGTCAACGCCTGCCGGCGGTTCGGAACTGCCCATTGCCACCAAGCCGTTGGTGGTCATCGATCCCGGGCATGGGGGCATCGACTCGGGCGCTGAAACGGCCCAAGGGGTCAAGGAAAAGGACATCGTTCTTGCCTTTTCGCTGCGCCTGCAGGAATTGCTGGTGGCCTCAGGCCGGTTCGACGTGGCGCTGACACGCGAGGACGATTCCTATTTGCGTCTGGAAGAGCGGGTTGACTTGGCGCGGACCAACAAGGCCGATCTTTTCATTTCCATTCATGCTGACAGCTTCCAGCAGCCGGAGATCCGCGGTGCAAGCGTCTATACGCGGGACGAGAACGCCACCGACGTGCTCGACAAAGTGTTGGCTGACAATGAGAACGCGTCTGACGTGATCGCCGGGTTTGCCATGCCTACGACCATGGCGCCGGAGGTAGTCGATATCCTTCTTGACCTGATGCGGCGAGAAATGCGGGTGCAGTCCTTCATGGCTGCACAATCGATCGTGCATCAGCTTGAGCCCAGCGTGGCTCTGCGACGGTTTCCGGTGCGGCAAGCCGATTTTTTCGTGCTGCAAGCACCAGACGTGCCGTCCGTGCTGGTGGAACTGGGTTTCCTTTCCAACGCCAGCGATATCGCAAACTTGATGCAGTCGGACTGGCGCGACCGCACTGCGGAGGCTGTTGCGCGCGGTATCTCGACCTACTTCGATAGCCTTGAGGAAGAGCTGTGATCACAAGGTTTTTCCAACTCTGCTACGCTCACAGGCGGACCGCTGCGGCGGCACGAGGTATATGACCTAGATGTTCAGACTGCTTGGCTGGCTTTTCGGATTTGGCATGTTTCTCGCCCTTGGCGGGGTCGCGGCCGCGGCTGTTTATCTGGCGACTGTCAGCGCGCAATTGCCAGACTACACGGTGCTGCAGGATTATCAGCCACCGGTGACTACGCGCGTGCACGCGGCGGATGGTACACTGTTGGCCGAGTATGCCCGTGAGCGCCGCCTGTTCCAGCCTGTTGAGACGGTACCGCCACTCGTAGTTCAGGCTTTTTTGTCGGCCGAGGACAAAGATTTCTTCAATCACAATGGCATCGCCATTGACGGTGTCGTTCGTGCGTTGAGGGATAATCTGCTTGCGCGCATGGACGGCAACAACGCCATCCAGGGGGGCGGTTCCTCGATAACCCAGCAGGTCGCCAAGAACTTCCTGCTGACGTCCGAGCAGACCTGGGATCGCAAGATTCAGGAAGCCATTCTGGCGTTGCGGATTGAGTCTACCTTTTCCAAGAACAAGATTCTGGAGCTCTATCTCAACGAGATTTTCCTTGGTCTGAACTCGTATGGCGTTGCCGCTGCAGCCCTGAACTATTTCGACAAGGCGCTCTATCAGCTTACGCTGCCTGAAGCGGCCTATATTGCGGCATTGCCCAAGGGGCCGAACAACTATCATCCGTTTCGCCGGGCCGAGGCGGCCATCGAGCGCCGCAACTGGGTGATCGATCGCATGGTCGAGAATGGCTATGTCAGCTATGAGGAAGCCTCCGCCGCCAAGCAGGAGCCGCTCAACGTCATTCCCCGCGCGGCTGGCAGCCAGCTCTATTCGGCCGAATATTTCACCGAGGAGGTGCGCCGGGATCTGGCCAAGCTCTATGGCGAGGACCAGCTTTACGGCGGCGGCCTGTCGGTGCGCACGACCCTGGAGCCGCGTCTGCAGGAATATGCGCGGCGGGCGCTGATGGACGGGCTGATCGAGTTTGACCACGGGCGTGGGTTCAGGGGACCGGTAGCCAGCGTGGAGTTGGGCGAGGACTGGGGCCTGGCCGTTTCGGAAATCGAACCGTTGAGCGATGTGCCCGAATGGCAGCTCGCGGTGGTTCTTGAGGTTGGCAGCAACGAGGCGCGCATTGGCCTGCGGCCTGAAGATGACGTGGACGGCGCAGTGGCGCCGGATCGGATCGAGGGGGTTCTCTCCGGCCCCGAAATCCGCTGGGTGTCCCAGCCGGTGCAGAATATCCTTAAAGTCGGCGATGTCGTCTATGTCAGCCAGGTTGCTGGCAAGAACGGAATCTATACGCTCGAGCAGGTTCCCGAGATCGAGGGTGCGCTGGTCGCGATGGATCCGCGCACGGGCCGTGTGCTGGCCATGGTTGGCGGGTTCTCCTTTGCCGAAAGCGAGTTCAACCGGGCGACCCAGGCACTGCGGCAGCCGGGATCTTCGTTCAAGCCCATCGTTTACGCGGCGGCGCTCGACAATGGCTACACACCAGCCTCGGTGGTGCTGGATGCGCCAGTCGAGGTGCGTATGTCGGATGGCTCTGTGTGGCGGCCCGAGAACTACTCACAGGAGTTCTACGGACCACAGACATTGCGGCGAGGCATCGAGCGCAGCCGTAACGTGATGACCGTGCGGCTGGCGCGCGACATCGGGATGCCACTGATCGCCGACTATGCCCAGCTGTTTGGCATCTATGACAATATGCAGCCTGTGCTGGCCATGGCCCTGGGGGCGGGAGAGACCACCGCCATGCGCATGACTGCGGCCTATGCAACCATTGCCAATGGCGGACGCAAAATTGTGCCGACGCTGATCGACCGCATTCAGGATCGCTATGGCGAAACGGTGTTTCGGCACGACCAGCGCGTTTGCGACGGGTGTTCAGCCGCGGACTGGCACGGGCAGGGAGAGCCGCGAATCATCGACAACCGCCAGCAGGTGCTTGATCCGATGACGGCCTACCAGATAACCTCGATGATGGAAGGTGTGGTGCAGCGTGGCACGGGGACCGCGGCGCGAGCGCTCAACCGCCCGGTGGCTGGCAAGACGGGCACGACCAACGACTACAAGGACGCCTGGTTCGTCGGTTTCACGCCGGAGTTGGCGGTGGGTATCTATGTTGGTTATGACCAGCCGCGCTCGATGGGATCTGCATCGACTGGTGGCGGTATGGCCGTGCCAATCTTTACCGATTTCATGGCCAAGGCACTACAGGGCAAGCCAGCTACGCCTTTCAATGTCCCCACAGGGATGCAGACGGCCTGGATCAACCCCAGCACGGGGGTGAAGGCCTTTGAAGGGGAAGCCGCAATCGCCGAGGCATTCAAGCCGGGTACGGGCCCCAACCTGATGACGTCCGTGATCGGTCTGGATGTGCAGGCGTTCGACGCCATTCAGCGCGACCAGCTGATGCAGCAGGAATATGGAGGATCGTTCACCACCACGCGGCCGAGCGGGCAGGGGACGTTCCTCGACCAACGCCTGTCGCCGCCACGCAGCCTGTCAAATTGAGCAGACTTGTGCACACTGCGAAATGACCGCTCGGAGTTGTTGCGCAAAGGCTGCGGTTAAGCTAGGAACCCAGCCCGTGCCCCTCTGGCGGAATGGTAGACGCAGAGGACTCAAAATCCTCCGCCGCAAGGCGTGCGAGTTCGAGTCTCGCGGGGGGCACCATTTCCCGATACCTTCGAACTGTTCTGCCCTTGCCCGGGCCGGCGCCTTACCTTTTTGCCGTGGTGGCTAAAAGGCGACCACGGCCGCTTAATCCGGAATTGACGCCTAGCGATGAGCGGCTTAAACGAGCCGCGTCGTTGCCCTGCCTCCAGCGCCCGTCCAGCCGGCATCGCGATATGCGGTGTGAATTGGTCCCCCCGGCGGTCTGAACTATTGCTCAGCGTCTGCCGGCTTCGGGGTTCCAGGCCATGACGCGGACCTTTTGTCGACGAGGTGGAGCCTTTCATGGACCCGATGTCTACCCGACCGCTTTGGCAGCGATTCAGCCTGTTTCTCATTCCGCTGATGGCCGCAAATATCCTGCAGGCTCTGTCCGGGACCATCAATTCGATCTATGTGGGGCAGTTGATTGGTGTTGAGGCGCTTGCGGCCATCGCCATCTTCTTTCCCATCATGTTCTTCCTGATGAGCTTCATTATCGGGCTTTCCGCCGGTTCCACCGTGCTGATTGGGCAGGCCTGGGGTGCCAAGAATTTCGACAAAGTCAAGCAAGTGGCGGGCACGACGCTTGCCGCAACTGTCGTGCTCGGCGTCTTTGTGGCCATTGGGGGCGGAATCTGGACAGAACAGATACTCGTCTTGCTCGGAGCTCCTGAAAATATCCTCCACTTGGCTGTGGGCTATGCCCGCATTGCGCTGATTGGCATGCCAGGGTTCTTTCTCTTCCTCGTTGTGACGTCGATCCTGCGCGGTGTCGGCGATACGATTACGCCGCTGTTTTCGCTGATCATGTCGCTGCTGGTGGGAGCGATTGTGACCCCGGCCCTGATCCTGGGTTGGTTTGGACTGCCCCAGATCGGGGTCGATGCAGCGGCCGTGGCCATGATTGCCGGCTTCCTGACTGTGCTGGGCTTCTTGTTCTTTTATATGCGTGCCCGCAACATGCCGCTGGCGCCGGACCGTGTGCTGCTGCAGTCGATGCTGCACCCGGACATCAAGCTGCTTGGGCTTATTCTGCGACTGGGGGTTCCGGCCGGACTGCAGATGGTCGTCTCGTCCCTCGCCGGGATCGTGGTTGTCGGCCTGGTGAACCGGTTCGGTTCAGATGCGACGGCCGCCTATGGCGCTCTGGGACAGGTGATGAGCTATGTGCAGTTCCCGGCCATGTCGATCGGTATCGCGGCCTCGATATTTGCTGCCCAGGCGATTGGTGCGAAACAGAACCAGCAGCTTGGCGCAATTGCCCGCACAGCACTGACGCTCAATCTGCTGATTACAGGGGGCCTGATTGTACTGGCTTACCTGTTCAGTGAGCATGTCGTAGCACTGTTCATCACCGATCCGGCGGTGGTGGACCTGACTGAGTCACTGCTTCACGTCGTTCTGTGGAGCATTCTCTGTTTTGGCTGGGGAATGGTGTTTTCAGGCATCATGCGGGCCAGCGGCACGGTCTATGCGCCCATGGCGCTGTCGTTGTCCTGCATTCTGCTGATCGAGTTGCCCGGTGCGGTGTGGCTGAGCCAGACCGGCCTGGGGTTGACCGGCATATGGGTCGCCTATGCGGCGAGCTTCACCATGATGCTGGTGCTGCAGGCTGGCTGGTACCAGTTCGTCTGGAAGCGCAAGGAGATCGTGGCGCTCGTCTAGGGCGCCACCCAGTCTAGTGGTCGCCTAGCGTCATGCGGAGCGCGCGGACACCCTCAGGGGAGAAAACATCAATCTCCACACGTGCCGGGTCGTGCGCCATGCGGCGGGTCCTGGCGGAGAGGGCCATCACGACACCGAGCAGGTCCCCCACCGAGCGCTTCTGGCGCGGCAGCATGCGTTCGGTCATGCCCGAGAGGGCCTTGTTGCGGACCTTCAGGTCGGGAGAGGCGAGGGGGGAACGGCCAATGAAGCTGGCCAGTTCGACAAGAGCACTACGTTCACTCATTGGGCTACTCCATACACAAGCACCAATTGCTTCCCCGGGGCCCCGGATTGGGGGCCCATGATCCGGCCGACAGTTGATCCGCCGTGCCGTGTCGTCTTAAGTCACGCATCGGAACCGCCCGGAAACCGTGCAGCACCATTCGGTTCGATGCCTGCGTCAGCCCTGCATCGCCAGACAGGCCAGATCCTGGTCCTTGAGGCGATTGCACATGCTGGTGGCCGCATCGCGATCGCCGAAACCGACAAAGCGGGCGCGATAGAAAATCTGGCCGTTCTTTTCAAATCGCTCGACATAGGAGCGGAAATCTCCCAGTGCGCCGACCTTGCCTGCGGCATCCGAGAGCATGGCCCGGGCGCTGTCCTCGGAAGGTCCAGCACCAATCTGTACGATCCAGCCGCTGATCGGGGCGGCCTCTGCCACGGACCCGGAATGCATCAGGTCGACTGGTTGGCCTGCACCGCCGGATACCTCGGCAGGAGGCAGGAGCGGCGTAGAGGGTGCTGTCTGGCCCAAGGCCGCCGGAGGCGCGCCAAGGTTGTAGGTTTCGCTCAGCCAGGCGCCGATGACATCCTGGCTCGGATAAGCCGGCGCGGCCTGGGTTGGTGCGGCCAGCACATTGGCAGCCTGAACGGCGGGGGAGAGCCCCAGATCGGCCGGTGCCGGCGTCGGCATGGCGACCGGCGCCGCGGAGGCGACGGCAACTTCCGGCATCTGCTGAGGCTGCGCGCCGTTGGAAGCGACCAGGGCGGCAAGCCGGAAATCGGGCATGGGCGTGGGCATGGCAAAGGTGGGCTTGCGCGGCTGGGCGAGGGCGAACTGCGTGTTGCCCTGACGTCCCGGGACGGGAACCATGGCCGTCTGCAGGTAGTCTCCTCGGCGGCCTTTGGAGAGATAATTCGACACGAGCTGGCGGACCTTCTCGTCTCGCGAGGCGGCCGAGTTGAAGCCAAAGGCTACGACCACGATGTGGCGATTGTCCTTGCGAGCCGCGGTCAGCAGGTTCGAGCCGGCGGCATTGATGTAACCGGTCTTGATCCCGTCGACCGCCCCCATATAGCCCAGCACGCGGTTGTGGTTGCCGTAGGTCTTGCCGCCATAGCGGAAGGAGGTGGTCTGGAAGTACTCGTAGTACCGAGGAAAATGTTGATAGACCGCGATGCCTAGAATGGCTTGGTCGCGCACGGTGGTCACCTGGCCGCCATCCGGCAGGCCGGACGCGTTGCGATAGGTCGTACTCGTCATGCCCATGGCACGCGCTGTAGCGGTCATGCGTTCGGCAAACTTGGATTCGGAGCCCGAGATGTGTTCGGCGATCACCCGGGCCATGTCGTTGGCCGAGAGGGTCACGAGCGACTTGATTGCATCTTCGACCGAAATGGTCGAACCGGCGCGCAGGCCCAGCTTGGTGGGCACGGCCGATGCCGCGTGGCGCGATACGGTCATCTTGGTGGACAGACTGAGATTGCCGGCCTGCAATTCCTGGAACAGGACGTAGAGCGTCATCACCTTGGCAACAGAGGCGGGATAGCGCTTTGAATCGGCCTGTTCCTCGTAGAGGATCTTGCCTGACTTGGCGTCGACCACGATACCAGCATATTTGCGAAGGTTTTCAATGGCCTGGACCGGCGTTGCGGCCGACAGGCCCAGCGCACAGGTCACAAGGACGGCGGCAACGGCGCGCAAAAAGGCGGTGCGCCAGAGGGTCTTTGCCAGGAAACTCACCCGGTACTCCAATTACTCAATCGGGCGACAGGCCCGTACGCTACTCGTTTGACGCAGGCCGATCCCGGGTGTCCTGACCCCGAAATTTCAACCTTCAAGGAGGTTAAGCTGCCGCCGTTACGAATCCGTAAAATGCGATCATTTTCTGGCGTGGGGCGATATTTGGGTAACAGACAGCTAACGTTGAGCGGCACACGGAGGCCGATATGGCTACGAAAACGCGCGTTTGCGTCTGCTCACTTTTTCGGGAAGTGATGGCCCTTAACACGCGGCCGATTTTGCCTACATAATGGGTCCAACCAACTGCTTCGTTTCCTCTGGTGACAGAGCGACTGCCATGACTGAGACTCCCATGCTGCCCATCCAGAACCTGCCGACCCAGAGCCGGTACAAGACGCTGTCACGCGTCCATGCCGGCCCCGGTGAAGACGAGGGTGGTCGTTCGGGCGGAAACGATGCGGATTTCGAAACGGGGACGGTGACCAAGACGCGTCCCAAAACCAAGCGGCCGAACCTGTATCGGGTTTTGCTGCTCAACGACGACTACACGCCGATGGAATTCGTCGTTCTGGTGCTTCAGGACGTCTTCAACAAGTCACGCGAAGACGCCATGCGCATCATGCTGCACGTCCACCAGAAGGGGGTCGGTGAGTGCGGCGTATATCCATACGAGGTGGCCGAGACCAAGGTCACCCGCGTGATGGATACGGCACGCAAGAACCAGCATCCGCTGCAATGCGTGATGGAAAAACAGTAGGAACATCATATGCCCTCATTTTCGCGCGGACTCGAAAAGGCCCTGCACCAGGCGATGAACCTGGCCCGTGAGCGCAACCATGAGTTCGCCACGCTCGAGCACCTGCTTCTGGCCCTGACGGACGATCGCGATACCCTCGCTGTACTGACCGGGTGCGATGTGGATATCGACGCGCTCAAGAGCGACCTTGAAGACTTCATCAATGAAGAGCTGGACAGCCTTGTGGTCCAGAACGGCCAGGATGCGCGCCCGACCGCCGCATTCCAGCGCGTGATCCAGCGCGCGGTCATTCACGTCCAGTCATCCGGTCGCGAAGAGGTTACGGGTGCAAACGTGCTCGTTGCCATTTTTGCCGAGCGCGAAAGCCACGCTGCCTATTTCCTCGAACAGCAGGATATGAGCCGGTTGGACGCGGTCAATTTCATTTCCCACGGCATTACCAAGTCCGGCCCGAGCGAGGAACGCAAGGTGCACGGGGCAGAAGAGGGTGATGGCCACTCTGAAGGCGGGGCCGAGGCCAAGAAGAGCTCGGCGCTGGCAGATTTCTGCGTCAACCTCAACGAGAAGGCCCGGCAGGGCAAGATTGACCCGCTGATCGGGCGTGACAGCGAGTTGCGCCGGACCATCCAGGTGCTGTGCCGCCGGTCCAAGAACAACCCGCTTTATGTGGGCGACGCGGGCGTGGGCAAGACGGCGATTGCCGAGGGTCTGGCGCGCAAGATCATCGAGGGTGATGTGCCCGAGGTGCTCAAGGAAGCGGTCATTTATGCACTGGACATGGGCGCGCTGCTGGCTGGTACGCGCTATCGCGGTGACTTCGAGGAGCGCTTGAAGGCGGTGATGAAGGAGCTCGAGAAGATGCCTAATGCGGTGCTCTTCATCGACGAGATCCACACCATGATCGGCGCGGGTGCCACTTCGGGCGGAGCGCTCGATGCATCGAACCTGCTCAAGCCTGCCTTGGCTTCAGGGGCGATCCGCTGCATCGGCTCGACCACCTACAAGGAGTATCGCCAGTTCTTCGAGAAAGATCGGGCCCTGGTCCGGCGCTTCCAGAAGATCGACGTCAATGAGCCGACGGTTCCGGACGCCATCGAGATCGTCAAAGGGTTGCGGCCTTATTTCGAAGAGTTCCACAAGCTCAAATATACCGACGAGGCCCTGAAAGCGGCGGTAGAGCTGAGCGCGCGCTATATCACCGACCGCAAGTTGCCGGACAAGGCGATCGACGTGATCGACGAAACCGGGGCGAGCCAGATGCTGCTGCCCGAGGACAAGCGCAAGAAGACGATCGACGTTGAGGATATCGAGACGACGATTGCTTCGATTGCGCGCATTCCACCCAAGTCAGTCTCCAAGTCTGACGCGGAACTGCTTTCGGGGCTGGAACAAAGCCTCAGAACGGTTGTGTTCGGACAGGACTCGGCCATTACGGCTTTGTCCTCGGCTATCAAACTGGCGCGTGCAGGTCTTAGAGAACCTGAAAAACCGATCGGCTCCTATCTGTTCACCGGTCCGACGGGCGTCGGCAAAACCGAGGTCGCCAAGCAACTCGCGGACACGTTAGGCGTGGAATTGCTGCGCTTCGACATGTCCGAATATATGGAACGCCACACGATCAGCCGGCTGATCGGCGCGCCTCCGGGCTATGTCGGGTTTGACCAGGGTGGTCTGCTGACCGATGGTGTCGACCAGCATCCACACTGCGTGGTGCTGCTCGACGAAATCGAGAAGGCTCATCCGGACCTCTACAACGTGCTGCTGCAGGTCATGGACCATGGCAAACTGACCGATCACAATGGCAAGGCGGTCGATTTCCGCAATGTCATCCTGATCATGACGTCCAATGTGGGTGCGGCGGAGTTGGCGCGTGCGCCTATCGGCTTCGGCCGCAAGCGGGAGCAGGGGGACGACGAGGATGCGATCAACCGCACCTTCAGTCCTGAATTCCGCAACCGGTTGGATGCCATCATTTCCTTTGCGCCACTGCCGCGCGAAGTGGTGCGCCGGGTGGTTGAGAAATTCGTGCTCCAGCTTGAAGGTCAGCTGGCCGAGCGAGGCGTTACAATCAACCTCACGCCTGAAGCCGCCGACTGGCTTGCCGAGCATGGCTATGACGAGCGCATGGGTGCCCGTCCGCTTGGACGCGTGATTCAGGAGCATGTCAAAAAGCCGTTGGCCGATCAGGTGCTGTTTGGCGAGCTTGTCAATGGGGGCTCGGTGACCGTGGCGGTGGTCGGTGAAGGGGCAGAAGCCAAGCTGGAACTGGTGGCGGTGCCGCCGCGCCCGGCCAAGCCCAAGGCCCTGCCCAAACCCAAAAAGCCCAAGGCGACGGCCGACAAGAACTGAGCTGTCAGCGCAATACGCATGAAAAAGGCCCGGAGCGATCCGGGCCTTTGCCGTTGCTGCTAATAGCAGAGCACCTTGTCGCACGCGACGGTAAGCTGCACGAGCGTCGCCGGCATGGCAGCCTGCGCGCCACGCAGCACTACCTGCTCGGGCGCGATGTTGCGCGCCTTTGCCGACATGCCAGAATAATAGAACTCCGTGCCCTCTGCGGCATTGAGGGCTTCGAAGTGTTCCTGCAGCTTACCCGTTCCCAAACCTTCTGTGCTGGCGGCCGCTTCTGCCGTGAGCAAATGAACTCCATCGCCGGCAATGAACAGAGCCAACTGATGGCCTTCTACCACTATTGATTTAGCTATCAGAAAGGCCAGGGCCGCCTTCGTGGGGTTGTCGGGGCCTACGGTTATGTGCACCAGTATTCTTGCCATGAGTATCCTCCTGCCTGCGCTCATTGTAGCGGATAGGCGCTTTATGCAGAAGCGAGCCAGTACTGGCAGGGCTGCAATTCGCCGAAGGCTGTTGTCAACTGGCGAGGAGGCTGGCAAAAGGGCGAGGTTCGTCGGACTCGGTTCCTCCTTCCGAGTGGCTTCTCCGGGCGCCTATCCCCCGGTCACAAGTATCATCGCGCTGATTGACTGTACGCCCGTGCAGGAAGCGCCCTGGGTCTTGTTCATGTTCAACTTTGAAAACTACCGCGCCGAATGGGTGCGGAATGTACGGGGAGACCTGCTCTCCGGTCTCGTCGTGGCTCTGGCTCTTGTGCCGGAGGCGATTGCCTTTTCCATTATTGCCGGGGTCGATCCGAAAGTGGGGCTCTATGCTTCGGTGGTGATTGCCATCGTCATATCCATCTTCGGCGGCCGTCCAGCGATGATTTCGGCGGCAACGGCTGCCACCGCGGTTCTGTTCGGTTCGCTGGTGCGCGAGCACGGGCTGGACTATCTGCTCGCGGCAACCATCCTGGCAGGCTTGCTTCAGGTCGGGGCAGGGTATCTGAAGCTGCATCAGGTGATGCGCTTTGTGTCGAAGTCCGTGATGACCGGCTTCGTGAATGCCTTGGCCATCCTGATTTTCATGGCGCAGCTTCCCGAATTGATCGGTGTGCCGATGATGACCTATCCGATGGTCGCCCTGGCCCTGGCCATCATTTATCTGTTTCCGCGCCTGACCACGATTATCCCGTCGCCACTGGTGGCGATCATCGTGCTCACTCTCATCGTTTTCTTCGGCGGACTGGATGTGCATATGGTCGGCGACATGGGCGCACTGCCCACTGCTCTGCCGTTCCTCCTCATACCTAACGTCCCGCTGACCCTTGAGATGTTCTGGATCATTCTGCCCTATTCGGTGGGTGTGGCGGCTGTGGGCCTGCTCGAATCCCTGATGACCGCGCAGATCGTGGACGACATGACCGACACCGGCAGTAACAAGCGACTGGAGAGCATTGGCCAGGGCATTGCCAATGTTGTCTCAGGCTTTTTCGGTGGCATGGCAGGCTGTGCCATGATCGGCCAGTCCGTGATCAACGTGAAATCGGGTGGGCG
>Ga0066837_10000410_pt1 | contig 19745 bp, 17 predicted proteins | sample ETNtaG_25_FD_66730 | JGI IMG/M metagenome (GOLD analysis project Ga0066837, IMG submission 66730) | Marine microbial and viral communities from oxygen minimum zone, Eastern Pacific Ocean - ETNP201302SV86 | ecosystem: Environmental > Aquatic > Marine > Oceanic | place: Pacific Ocean: Eastern... | reverse complement strand
TCGGCATTCTTCTTGTTGGCCACTACCGTGACGTCAACCCCTTTCTCTGTGACTCTGTCGGATAACCATCTGATTAGAGGTCTCGAACCTATCGGAACAAGTGCTTTGTCCCGGCCAAGACGACTACTAGAGCCAGCGGCCAGAATAATACACACCAGTCGAGGTAACTCCATGCCCCTCGGTCACCTGACTTCGTAATAGTGCTATACTAATCCATCAAGTAATCCACTGAGATAGGTCATGTAAGATAGATAGGTCAGTATCATCAAAGAACCAACAGTCTTTGAGAATTCTTTCCCAGCCAGGAATACCGTTACGACGAAACCAGATGTGGCTATGACTACAATGATGTCTCTAGTAAACTCACTATCGACTGTTATCCCACCACCAACTATGCTTGCTATGCCAATGATGCCCATGATGTTCATTACGTTGGAACCGAGAATATTCCCCACTGCCACACCTCCTTGCCCTCTTAGGCCTGCGACCACAGTTACTGCAAGTTCCGGTAGCGATGTTCCCAGTGCGACTATTGTCAAGCCGATAACTGCCTCAGAAACCCCGAATGTCTCGGCGATGTTTTTTGAGCCGACCACCAGTAATTCGGCTCCGAACCAAATCATCCCCCCTCCTACCAGACAGGTGGGAATTGCGATCGACATTCTGCTTGGTAGCCACGAGTCTTCAAATTCATACTCATCATCTCCAGATATTGCTTTCGAGTACGTATAGTAGTAGTATCCAACGAGGCATAATAGCATCACTAATCCTCCAATCAGGGGAACTTCTCCACTAATAACGAATACAGTCATGAAAAGAGTAGCCACGATTACTGCTACGGAATCTCTCTTCACCCCTTCTCCGGCTTCAGAATGAGTCCCCATCACAGCTGCCGCACCCAAGACAAGCATAACATTGGCAACATTTGATCCGAGAACTCCACCAATTGCAATATCCGGAGAATCATTTCCAATTGCCTCTATTACGACTGCCAGTTCAGGGAGCGAAGTTCCTACTGCAATCACCGTGAACCCAACAACAAGAGGCGAGACACTCAGATTCTGAGAAATCCTCGTTGCTCCCTGAACCAAACCCTCTCCACCTCCCAATAGGAGTGCAAACCCAGAAAGGACATACAAAATGTCGACTAATGATCCATCCACATTCCTTTCCCGCGTCTTTAATCAAATTACTCTTTGCTAATATTGGAGTGCGAAAAAACTCATGTGCACGCTCTCTCAATGTGCCTAGTAACTACTCCAACGCTGGGAATTGTGTGATCCTCTAGAGTCGGTGAGAACGGAACTGGGGTGTCCAATGCCCCAATTACTACTGGAGGCGACTCCATTCTCCAAAATGACTCTTCTACGATTCTGCTAGAAACAGTGTGACCAAACCCCCCCGTCCATTGAGATTCTTGCAGAACAATTAGCCGGCCGGTCCCCAATACTGAGTTTATGCAAGTCTCGGAGTCAAATGGAACAAGTGTTCTTAGATCTACTACCTCAACTTCGATTCCTCTTCTCGCTACTTCTTCTGCTGCATCGAGTGCAACATGTACCATCGCACCCCATGTGACTATCGTGACATCCCTGCCACCACGAATAACCCGAGCTTCACCAATCGAGTTTTCCCCTTCCGAAAGTCTATTCTGTACCGATTCAGTGTCTACGTCTTGGTTGATCGACTTCCCCCATCCCGTTATACCACCCCTCAATCCATACAGTCCAATATGCTCTAGATAGATTACTGGATCAGGAAGGTGGTGCGACTCAATCAGAAGGTCATAAGCATCTTGGGGATTGCTCGGTGAGACAATTACTAGCCCCGGATCGTTTGTCAGCCATGATTCTATCATGTTTGCGTGGAAAGGGCCACTGCGCGTCTTTGCACCCAATGGAATCCTTACAGTTAGAGGAACTTCTGCGCCCCATCTCCATCGCAATTGAGCTGCATTGTTTACTAGCGGATTCATTGCCAGTGACGCAAATCCTCCAAATTGAATCTCCGCTAGTGGGCGCATACCTCCCAAAGCCGCTCCAGTTGCTGAGTGGATGATTATGGCTTCAGAGAGAGGCATATCAAGAAGTTTTGATTGATGTCCCTTTGCCTTTAGACCTAGATTCATCCCAAATGCCCCAGCAACTTCCATATCTTCCCCCATGAACACCATTTGTTCACCGAATTGGTCTGCTAGAGATGCCATGGCATTCTGGATCGATCTGCTATAGGTCCACGAGTTTGGAGCATCTGAGAACTCAATTGCATACTCTCCCGGTTCAAGAATCGGACTAGGATCTCCCACTTCACGATCAATCCTACTTAGTTGGTGTTCGTGGCTGGTGGCGTCAATAAACGAGGTTACTCCTTTGACAACCGAATTTCCCTCGGGCCACGACATCTTCTCCAGATTCCTTCTTGCTGTAGCAACTTTCTCCTCCTCTTCCTGCAAAATCTGATTCAGCCGCTGTTCACCAACTCCCAACCTAATCAACAAATCTCTATGATTGGGCAGAGGATCTTTCTCAGCCCAGTATCGGAGTAACTCACGATCGACATAACCCGGAGGATTTCCACTTGTTGCTCCGAGGTAAAGATCGTCGTGATGATGTGCATGCCCGCAACCCCTCATCGTCTCAACATGAATCAGTGTGGCCCCACAACCATCTAGGGCAAACTCTCTAGCTACTGCAGAAGACGCGAAGAACATTGCCGGGTCAGACCCATCCATAGTCCAGGATGGTATTCCCATTGCGTGCCCTTTGTCCCCAAATGTCTCTGCTCCTGATTGAGCCGAATTATAGGTGTCTAGAGCGATTTGGTTATTCTGAATCATGAAGCAGATTGGCAGACCACGAACACCTGCGAAATTCATTGCCTCCCAGAACTCACCACTGCTACTACATCCTTCGCCAACTGGGGCTAGGTGGAATCGTTCCACGCCAAGTCGTTTCGCAGCCATGGCAATCCCAGTTGTGGTGGCGCTTGCTATCGGTAGGGGGGCTGTTGGAGGAAGCACTCCTTTCTCCCAGTTTCCAATGTGCAAATCTCGACCACCACCACCCTCTAATCCCCCGTTCATGTACGAATCGGCTTTTCCCATTTGTGCCGATAAGACTTCTATTGGGGTTTGTCCCATTGCCAGTGCGAGACCCATGTCTCGAATCATCGGTGCTACGATGTCTGCATTTTGATGCTCATCTTCTGGGAGGTCAACTGCTCTTTTCATCGCGGTTGCACAAGCTACAATCCCTTCTTGCCAAGTTGATCTGAAACCCTTCCCTCCGAAACTTCCTCCATCAGGAGTGGGCAAACCAGTCGCGAAAAGATCCTTCAATTGTTCATCAACCAATCTCGTCCGAATCATTCTTCTTTGCCACTGGAGACGGTTTTCTACCGTTACTGAAGAGTAGTATGCAATCCTCCTCAAACAGAGGTTAACATCAATCAGGAACCTGCTCATCCGCCTTTCTAGAAACATCTCCCCCGTTCTTCTTGGGATGATCTCCGATTTGCCCAAGGATGACAAATCAGGCCCAAGTAACCTATCCGAGAGATTCTTCTGTATCTCTAAGATTAATGATTTGGAGAACTCGTGAAAAACCTCCCCATCAAGCCGCCTCGGGCAATCTAGAGACTTCCAGCAATCAGAAACTATGTTCAGGTGCCCATCATGCCTTTCCGCAATAAATTCCAGCAACATTCCTTTGGCAGTTTCAGACTCGATCTTTTTTGGGAACTCCAATGGGAAAGAGGGTTTCCATCCAACACCCCATATTTCCGACATAAACGACTGGGGGTGCCCTCCATCCACTTGTTGACCTGGTGTTTCTTCCCCTCCTGACTCCTCACCATTCCTTCTGGCAACCTCTTCTTCGAGTATGGCTACACCCGTCTTGTGACTCCTTTCCCAAATTTCCACATTTCTCATTCTTCCCTTGCCCGAAGATGATCTGTCTAGAGTGGTCCTCACCCTTTTCCCACAATCTGAACACCTTCGATCTAATTTGTTTGATTTTTTCATCTTAGTCTTCCAAATTTGGTGAATGCCACAGTCTGGGCACTTCCATATCCCCACTCTAGCCCAAACCATTGCCCATCCGACTAGGTATAGTACAACAATATTCGCCAAACTATGACTAATTTTACCACAATTAGTAATTAAATGTGGTACTTCCACATAATAATTCTCAATATTATTCTATTTTACCACATTAAAATGTTATACTAAGAGTAAAAATACCACATTAATATTTAGTTACATTAGGGTTTACGATATCGAACCAGGCATTTATCCCTCCTGATAAGTTGAAAATCTGCCCATTGGTCAAACCCGATTCTAGGATAAACCTAGCCACAGCAGCCGACCTTTGTCCACTTCTGCAATACACGACAATATCCTGTTCAGTGGGCAACTCCTCAATTCTCGATGGGATCTCAAGATGCATTATTCGTGAATCTGTACCTTCAATCGAAGAAATCGCCTCCTCATGAGCTCTTCTCACGTCTAGAAGGAATGGTTTCCAACCATCTTGTCTTCTTTCGGAAAATTCACTTACTCCGATTTCTCCGAAGTTTCGTTCATCAACCCTATTCAGTTTTGTTACCCTCTCTCTTCCTGCGTTCTTCGAAAATGAGAGGGCTCTCATTTCCATCGACAAAGCATCGATTGCCAGCAGTTTCCCACTCAGGCACTCACCAATCCCTAAAATGACCTTGATTGCCTCAGTGGCCTGAATTGTTCCGACAATTCCGGGGAGGACTCCCAGTACCCCAGCTTCCGAGCAATTTGGCGCTAACTCGAGAGGAGGGGGCGTGGGAAACAAATCACGATAATTTGGACCATCGTTGAGGTTGAATGTAGAGACTTGACCTTCAAATCGATGGATACTACCGAAAATCCACGGTTTTCCGAGAATCTCACATGTGTCCCCAATTAGATATCGAGATTGGAAATTGTCCGTCCCATCGATAATTACATCATAATCCTCCAATATTTCCAATGAATTTTCATGAGTTAGCCTATCATTAATTTCTATAACATCTACATCAGAATTGAGTCCAGAAATCCAGTTTGAAGCAGACTCAACCTTAGGTCTGTCAATCCATGCACTATTGTGAATGATTTGCCTCTGTAAATTCGATACACTAACCGAGTCATTATCGATAATTCCAATTCTTCCCACTCCCGCTGCTGTCAAATACATCAATGCCGGAGAGCCCAGTCCACCGGCCCCTACCACTAGTACTGATGATTTGAGCAAATGCTCCTGCCCCTCACTCCCTACTTTTGGAAGTACTAGATGTCTAGCGTACCTCTCCCTTTGTTCCGGACTAAGGTGGTCTGGCATTGTCATTCGAGAAAGGGACCCCAATCAAGGTATCTTCGGTCCTCAATTGTGCCCTTCCAGCCATTTTTCTGCATCCATTGCCGCCTGACATCCCATGCCAGCTGCTGTGATTGCCTGTCGATACCTCTTGTCAACAACATCTCCGGCTGCAAATACTCCTGGAACGGACGCCATCGTGTTCTCTTTGTGAATAATATATCCCTCTACGTCAGTTTCCAACTGATCTCCAAGGAACCCGGTAATTGGCTTATGCCCAATTGCTATGAATGCTCCAGAGCAACTGATTTCCTCCTCGGAATTGTCTCTTGGGTCTTCAAGGATCGCACCAGTAAGGCCTTTCTCATTTGCAATCCATTTTTTCACTTGTCTGAACGTCTTAATCTCGATTTTTGGATGTGCCGCGGCTCTCTCGTACATCACCTTTGAAGCCTTGAAAACATCCCTACGGTGGATAATGGAAACCTTACTAGCGAACCTAGTAAGAAAAGTCGCCTCTTCCATAGCAGAATCACCGCCCCCTACAACAATTATCTCCTCATCTCGGAAGAAAGCACCATCACAAGTGGCGCATGTGGAAATACCGCGTCCCTTCTGCCCTTCCTCTCCCTCCGCACCAAGCCAAATTGCTTCAGCCCCGGTACAAATTATCAGTGAATCACCCCTGAATTCCTCTCCCTCAACCCAGACTCCAAATGGCCGATTCGACAGATCGACCCTTTCCACATTCTTGTCTTGAACTTGGAGACCGAACCTTTCGGCCTGCTCCCTCATATCAATCATCATCTCAGGCCCCCCAATTCCCTTGGGATAACCGGGAAAGTTTTCTACATCAGAAGTGAGCATTAGTTGTCCTCCCGACATATACCCCGCGAACATCAATGGATTCAGCAACGCTCTAGCGGCGTATAGTCCTGCAGTGTAACCTGCAGGGCCCGAACCAACAATGATGACGCTCCTGACATCCTCTCCCATGGAACACCGAGACGTAAGGCATCCCTTGAATCTTGACAGTCGTGTAGGCTACAGAAATTGAGTCCAAATAAGAAAGAAAATTGTAATATATTACCATCAAGAGGGCAAATCATGCCAAAATACATGTATTCTGGAAACTACACTAAGGAAGGTGCCGCTGGTCTGCTTAAGGACGGAGGCAAGGCTAGGAAGGAAGAAGCCGAGAGAATAATGGATGCCATGGGTGGATCTCTGGAAGCCTACTATTGGGCATTCGGCGAGATGGATTTCATGATGATTATTGATATTCCAGAGGCTATGGCTGTGAAGTTCTCCCTGCACGTGGGTGCTTCAGGGGTATTCAATGGCAAGCTAACTCCACTAATCACCGTCGAGGGAATGGAAGAAGCTACATCCACTGAGTTACCATCGATGCGCCTTCCGGGCGAGTGATTCCTTTCTTCACTCAGACATAGCTGCGACAGCACCAACAGCTGCCCTAGCATGTGGCTCTAGCCTAGGCCCGATGTGTTCAGGCTCGGCTCCCGGACCGATTATCCCCAGCCCTATTGGTTTGTTATGCTTGATTTGCAATTCTATGATTGACATAGTTACAGACTGCCCCATCACTAGCCCATGGTCAGTCTCTCCACGCTCGATAATGCCCAATACGATCGCACCTTGGATTTCCTCTCTCTGCAGCATCCTCTCCAAAGCAAGAGGGGCCTCCATTGAACCTGGAACCCACACAACATCGAGAACTTCCCAATTCTTGACAACGGCCTCATCCTTTGCGAATTCCAGCATCCTTTCCACCTCTTCGCGATGAAATGAGCCGCAGACAACTCCAAGATTCATGGTTCAGCACCCATCCTAAGCATTGTCTCCACAACGGCTTGTGTCCTCGAGTCAATCTCTATGTTCACCCTATCTCCGACGACCTTCTTCCCGATGGTGGTAATTCTGAGAGTCTCTGGGATGATGTGCAGACTGAAACTTTCTTCATCGCATTTCCCAACAGTTAGGGACATTCCATCTATCGCAATAAATCCCTTTTCTAGAATGAATGGGCCACAGCCATCCGGAATTGAGATTCTAAGGTCCACTCCTTCGCCAACCATTCTCGTCTCGATAATTTCAGCTGTCCCCATCACGTGCCCAGATAGGATATGCCCACCCAATTCGTCACCAAGCCTCATTGACCTCTCGACATTCAGGAGGTCTCCAGAAGTTCTGTCAGCCAGAGTTGTCCTCTCCAGAGTCTCTGGAATCGCATCAAAAGACACCCTTCCAGAGTCTACGCTCACTACCGTCATACATACGCCATCCAGAGACACACTTGCTCCCGTTCCCAGGTCCTCATCGAAGCCATCTAGGTCCACAGAGATTGTTCGTATTGAGTCTCCTTCGATGATATCCAGAATCCGTGCAGTTCCTGCTACAATCCCTGTATACATGCTAATCCTCCTCGTATGGGCCCCCTTCTGTACCAGGCCACAGGTCCAGGATTCTTGCAATAATCTTCCTAGTTCCATCTAGGTCGTCCGACAACCCCTCGACTCGAGTAACCTCCACATGATCGAACCCATGCTCATCCAGCCCCGCTCTTATTGCGTCGATCGAGTGCTTCTGGTCATATCCCAGGGCAATCACGTGGGGCTTGACTTCCCCCAATATCTCGAATATTGGTACTCCTGGAGGATTCCCAACTATCGCCTTGTCGACGGGCTTCAGACCCTCGACCATCCGCCTCCTAAGCTCTTGACTGGTGATCGGTTCGTGCTTCTGCCTTCGTACAGTCTCATCGTGGGCAATGACGACAATTAACTCGTCACCAAGAGATTTTGCTTGCTCAACATAGTGCAAATGACCTGCATGGAGAATGTCGAAGATTCCAACCGCCATTACCCTGACCATCTATAGAGACCCCGCTGATATCTTCGCCTAATCCTTTTCATCGAATGCAGCAGAAATCTGCTCTCCAGTTATCATGGGGATTCCATGACTTGCTGCATACTCCCTAGCCCCATCCAAGGACAACGCCCCATCTCCATCCGGTTCCAGCATCTCGGCACCAATCGTGCAGGGGACTAATCCAGCTAATCTTGCTATGGAAACGGCTAATTCGGTATGGCCCTGTCTAGTCTTGAGTCCTCCAGGCGACTCTCTGCATACGGGGATATGGCCTGGAGTCCTGAATTCCTTCCCCAATTCATAAAGTGCAGAATCTCCCTTCGCCTCTTCACGAATCAGTTCTCCTGACAATTCTCCGAACCTTCTCGTCGTCAGGGCCCTGTCCCTGTCGGTGATCCCAGTGTACGTTTCTCTATGGTTCAATGAAAGAGTGAAAGCCGATCTCGAATCATATTGGAGGTCATTTGTGACCAGATGCTCCAGAACAGGGTTCTCTCCAACTAAGGCGTCATGGGAGTGAATGTCCTGAAGCCAAGGAAGTCCAAACATCTCCCCAATTTCGTCCCCTATTGCCAGGAAAAGAAGGCCACCACAGTCTTTCCTCAGCCTACGAATTACCTCGGGAGTAGCTGCAGTCGCAGGCCATAGTAGGTCAGTCTCCCTCTCTCGGAAGTCAGAATCAAAGATCATTACAGGATTTCCTGACTCGAATGCCGCAATCGATCTAGCGACTCCGTCATCCATGTTCGGCGGAGGGGCCATTGATACCCGATACTTTCGGTCTAGAAATAATGATGTCTTAGGCCTATCTGCATCGATGCAATGACAGGGGCCATCGAGTCTTCTGCGCCAGTCCGAGTCGATCTTGCTGGGGGTTGGACCGACGTCGGACCATATCCAAGCGACTTTGGTGGAGAAGTGGTCAACTTCGCAATTAATCTCAGAGTGATCGCTAGGTCCGATACAGCACAGGCCAATAGAAAGGCCGACTTCGAGTTCCCCGTACCGAGAGGCTCCGGCCTAGGGACTAGTTCTGCAATGAATGTCGCCTTGTCCGCACTAATCTCTCCTGGTCAAATAGAAAACCCGGAGAAACTTGCAGAAGAAGCATTCGCCCTCGAATCCCAAAGTGGAAACATTTGTGGAAGACAAGACCAATGGGCCTCAGCAATCGGCGGATTCAACCATCTGCTGTTCATCGGGGATTCAGTGGAGAGGATGCCATTCGAACCAATGAAATCATCAATGAATTGGCTGAAGAAGCACCTAGTCATCTCATTCTCCGGAGAAAGTAGGAATTCTGGCGAAATGCAGGAATCTGTATGGGGGCGGTACTCTAGTGGGGACGAGGAAGTTATCAATGGCCTCCATAAGATTAGGGGTGCGGCTAGGGTGATGGCTAACGGCCTACAACAAGACCGAAGAGACATGGTCGTTTCCTCATTGAAAGAAATCTGTGAAGGAGTTGATTTGATCGACAAGACAATCCACGACCCCTTCCGAGGAGTCATAGAACCCCTCATTGAGAGGGGCGCAGTTGCAGCCTGGAAGGCATTGGGGGCCGGCGGAGGGGGGTGTTCGGCAATTCTTTGCTCTCCCACTGGCATAGAGGTTGTTTCCCAGGCTATCGAGAACGCTGGATGGGAACTAATCGATTGGGCCTTCGAGGACCAAGGCGTCCTGCTTCATGACTGATTACTCCAGTCCGAAATCTCAAACATGACCAATTGTCCGACCATTCATGGGCGACCGCCGTACAATGTTCGCATCCCTGGCTCTTTTGGTGCTAATAGCACCACTAGCAGCATCATCAATTTCTCTGGACCCATCTCGTCAGGGGGGATTCGATGCGAATGGGGAATGGGTTCCCAGTGTAGAGTCAGACATTCATTGGAACTGGTGGACTCATTGGAGCCGAGACAAGGATTCCAACTCTCTCGATGACAGGCTGGAATGGTTGACCGAACAACCCGAACAAACTCAGAGAGACTGGTGGAAGAGGGCACCTGAGGGCAGCGCTCGTATTTTCGTGGACTACGATCACCACCCAACAGATGCCGACATTTCGGCTCTAGAGTCACTCGGAATGGAAGTCACTTTCAGATTCGGATACTTGAACACGGTCTCAGGGACATCCCCAATAGCATCAATAATCGACGAAGGAGGCATCAGATCACTTACTGGCGTCGTGATGGTGGAGGACTTGGGTCTCGCTGAGACTAACATGCACGAGGCAGTTCCCAACATGGGTGTAGACACTGTATGGGAAGACTTCGGGCTCGATGGAACCGGTTCTGTAATTGCCATCCTAGATACGGGAGTCCGCGGTGACCACGAAGGACTCAACGACATGGACGACGACCCCTTCACATGCATCGACGACCCCCCCGAACCAGATCCATTGGATCCGGAACCACAACCAATCCCAGCAGACTGCGATCCCAAGATAATTGCATTCTTCGATGCTGTTTTCACAGATGAGGAGCAAGACCCATCCACCTCCTATGACTCTGGTACTCACGGGAGTCATGTTGCCGGAATCGCAGCTGGCTCAGGAGGTGGACAGACCGATCCTGGAACGGGCTTGAGGTATGTCGGAGCAGCCCCCGGGGCTCACCTAATCAACATCCTAGGTTGCTGTGATGGCGATATCGAGGACGTCATGCAGGGGGCCCAGTGGGCAATTGACAACAAGGAGAAATACGGAATCGACATTGTCACCTCCTCCCTAGGAGAACAGCAGTTCGAAGTGCATATAGACAACGACGGCAATTCTGCCTGGAGCCGCCAGATGGACATGGTCGTGGAGGCGGGAATCATAACGACTCTCTCGGCAGGGAACGAATTTGGCGGGGCAACCCTGGCTGGCTGCAACACAATAGACAGTCCGGGAGATGCTCAACTTCCGGTGACTGTGGCCAGCTTAGACAAGGATTTGGGTCTGGCAATATACAGCAGCAGAGGGTACACTTCAGATTTCAGAGTCAAACCCGACGTCGCGACCATAGGATCTAGCATAATGGCACCAGACGCGGCTACTCAGGATGGATACACTAGCAAGTCCGGGACAAGTATGGCCACTCCCTTGATGGCCGGCATAGCGGCACTGATGGTTCAGGCAAACCCCGATCTTACTCCCACGGAGTTCAAGTCGATTATCGCAGCAGATTCGATAGAGAGGGACATCCAGCTCCTTGATGACCCTGGCTTCAACGACTGTAGCATCCTAGAGTCCCGGCCCGACAATGAGTTTGGATACGGTCAGGCAGATCCCACTGCATTCGTCGAGTCCGCAGGAAGCATTGACCGCTCTCTCAATGTCTCCATGGATATCGAGACAATGCAAGGAATCGGCAATGAGAGTTACGTCCATGGCCAGTCATCAGGGGCAAGTCTCGGTCAGTCGGCAACTAGGGTGGAGATACGTGTTGGAGGGGGTGACTGGAAGGAGGCGGAGGACAACTCACCACTGGGAGACTGGTCTGCCTGGAGTATCCGACTCGATCCCCACGACGAGTCGGGGAACTCAACCATTTACGCCAGACTATTGGTGGACGAGGAGCACATTTCCCCAGTAGATGCTCGCCGAGTAATACTGCTCGACCAACCCGCGACATCTGGCGGGGGATCGGGCGGTTCGAGTAGTTCCAACATCCTAATAATCGGCGTAGGACTTATGCTGACCTTATTGGTCGGATTTGTGATTTTTAACAGAGAACGACTGTTCGAAGAGTGGTTCGAAGGAAAGAGTCTGACTGAGAACAGACTCAGGAGGATGGTATCTCTCTGCGTCCTCTACTTTGCTCAGGGCCTGCCATGGGGCTTCGCCTCAGTAGCCTTCGCGGCATATCTAGCCGACAATGGCTACACTCCCCAAGAGATCGCTACTCTATTCGCCACAATTGCCCTCCCTTGGACCTTCAAGTGGATATGGGGGCCAGTGATTGATACGTTGAATATCCCTCAATTCGGCTCTAGGAGGCTATGGATAATTTTCGCCCAGTTCGGCATGGCTGTTTCCATCGGAACCCTTCTCCTAATTCCAGACTTGAAGGATCAACTAGATTTGGTGATCAAACTTCTATTCATTCACAATATATTCGCATCTCTCCAAGACGTTAGCACCGACGCTCTTGCAGTTGACGTTCTTCATGATGATGAGGTCTCCAAGGCAAACGGGTACATGTTCGCCTCTAAGCGAGCAGGGATGATCATCGGGGGCGCGGTCCTGGGAGGATTCGCCACCAAGATAGGAATTAGGGGGATGCTATCTGTTCAATTACCCATACTCCTTTTGATAATGCTACTACCTCTCTTCCTCTACGAGAAGCCAGGTACACGACTCTTCCCATGGTCTGGTAAGTCAGACAAGGAATTAGGTGGTGCTTCTTCGATCACCCCAGATTCCATAGAGATTGTTGCGGCCGATGAGGCACTATACTGGAAAGACCCGGCAGAGTCAAGGTGGAGGGCAGCAATAGCAGTGGGGAGGGCGACCTTCGACGAGAAAATATCAATTCCAGCATTTCTCACGATATTGTCGGTATTCGTCTTCATAGTCGGATTGCTATTCGCCATAATTTCAGTTGACTTGACGGTCGAATTCTACTCGGAAACCAAGAAAATTGCCTTCTTCGGTTTTGCAGCCGCAGTCTTGACTTCATTAGTCGGAAGAATGGCCGGCGAAGGCTCATTGCCCAAGGTCCGTAATCCGATAGTATATCCCTTCGGCTTCGATTCATTCTCATCAATCAATCTCAAGCTTCCATTTGGGGCAAGAAGGACACTTGCACAGACTACTTTCAATCTCACGAAGGCATTCTCACTAAGATCGTCCTTCTTGCTTATCTTCCTGTGCCTACTCTCTGAGCTGTACTTGTTCGTAGACCCTATCGTGCTTGATATCTTCATCAACAGGGCCAGTTGGGGGCAGGAGAAGTACAACGTCATAGTCGGCGGTGTGGTAATCTTTGCCATCATGATCGGCCAAATCTCCGGAGGGATGCTTGGCGACAGGTTCGGCGTCAGGAGGGTTGCAATGATTGGATTCACGTGCCTCGCATTGTCAAACGCAATGCTGGCAGTGCTACAGCCATTCTGGACAAACACAGCAATCATGACAACATACCTAATTATCCGCGGATTAATCAATGGAGTTGCTTGGATTTGCGTAATTGCCGTAGCAATGAAGATGACCTGGAGCAAGGTGGGTGGCACCCAATTCACAGCCTACATGTCGATGTTCAACCTGTCTGCTGTAATGGCCTATACCTTCACCGGGAGGATGCTGGACATCTTCGATGGTGATTATTCGACCGCCATCTATGCTGGCGCGGCTCTAACCATGATTACAGTGGTGTTCCTCGCATTCATCGATCCGGATGAGTGCAATAACGTTCTGGAGGACAAATCCGACGGTGATGAAGTCATGGATGCCGACTTGGGAGAGTCTGCTGCATGGTGGGAAGGGGAAGAAGGGGGCGGCGACACTGTCACAGCTGCATGAGATTATCGAGAATGCAAATGAGGACTTCTTGGTCTTCACCCAGACAATCTGCCCGTACTGCACTCGGGCATTCAGGACTCTCGATTCGAAGGGCCTAACATACGCCGACGTGAATCTGGACAACTTCACAGGACTCAGGAAGGAAGTGGTAATGGAGACTGGTCATCGAACGGTTCCTGTGGTCTTCGACATGCGTGGCGACGATCCTATCTTCGTTGGTGGTTCAGATAACCTTCTGGAATACCTCTAGAGACTCCATGACTGGGTGATTCCACCAGCAATCCTCACTCTCAAGAAGGTAGAACTCCCTGTGAAGGTGGCTGTAAGAGTGTATTCTCCCGATGGATAGGGAATCGTCCCTAGTGTGCCCATCTCACTCGCTCCTGGTCCCCAAATCCTCTCCAACGCTGAGATTGACATATGGTCCCTCAGAGTCAGAGAGATGGATGAGCTCGAGCCACACTCTGCATCGATGAAGTAAATCATCTCGTCCCACTCGCCATCGCTCGGATGGTCGTTGACGAGAAACGTGTCACGAATCTCGATATCGTTACCGGAATCTTCCCATAATTTGTTGAAAAGGTCCCCACCTCTCACGAAGTGGACATCCCCGGTGTGCCCCGAACCACTATCGGACAACATCATCCTGAGATTCGTGACCCCCAGCGGATCCTTCCATGTGAACGAGTAGAAGAAGCCGACTTCGTTGTCGAACACGTAATCCAGCCTAGAACCATCAGAAGAGCTGGCGATAATTACAGCCGTACTGCCCGAAACATCGGAGACGAACGCATCCCACTCCATTGAGAATAGTGTGAACGTCCAGGAAATCCCCTCCTCAATCGGGAAACTCAGAACCGGCTGGGCGACTCCGTTCTCGAAAGCACCCAATTCGGTATGGGTAATCCTCCCTAGGAATGGGTTGTGGTTTAGCACTGCATGACGCCTAGCCTCAGTCAGACTGGAAATAGCGAGCATGTACGCAGTCCCGTCCTCTTCACTGTCACTAGCAACCACTAGTCTTGCAGTGTCATCGTTGTAATCCGGCGTCGAGAAAGTATAGAGCCACCAGTCCCCAGTCTCCCATACCGGGACCTCGAAAACATCCGATGAGGAGCCTCCGCCGTTTGATTGTCCGCCCGAGCACCCTGCAAGGGACGATGATAGTAGAACTACTAGTATTGCATACGCGCGATGCCTCTCCATGACTCTCGCTAGGGCAGACCCATCAAGAGCCTGACGCTCTATTGATTAAACCTCAGAGGGCGCCTAGTTCACCAGTCTTTGTCAACACCCCAGCGATGACCACGCTGACGATACTCATCAACTTAATCAGGATGTTGAGAGATGGTCCACTTGTGTCCTTGAATGGGTCTCCAATTGTGTCACCGACTACAGCGGCGCTGTGAGCATCATCACCCTTTGCAGCGCCTTCGATGTGACCTTGTTCTATGGCCTTCTTGGCATTGTCCCATGCTCCTCCTGCGTTTGCCATGAATAGGGCCATCAGGACTCCGCTAGCGGTTGCTCCAGCCAGAGTTCCACCCAGTGCTGCGCTACCTAGCAGAACTCCAATGATTACAGGGCTTGATACGGCAACGAAACCTGGCAACATCATCTCTCGCAGGGCTGCCTTGGTGGAAATGTCCACACAGGTGGCACTGTCTGGCTCCACTCCTTCACGACCCTCTAGAAGGCCATCAATCTCCTTGAACTGCCTCCTAATCTCCGTAATCATGTCCTCTGCTGCACGTCCAACCGACTTCATCGTCATCGCTGCTACTACGAACGGCAGTGCAGCCCCGATTAGAAGTCCGATTACGACCATCGGCTCAGTCAAGCTCAGGTCCGACGCCTCAAGCTCAGCACTGGTCTTGAAAGCAGCGAAAAGAGCTAGAGCAGTCAAAGCCGCACTGCCAATCGCGAATCCCTTGCCGATTGCTGCAGTAGTGTTTCCAATTGAGTCAAGCCCATCGGTAATCTCCCTGACATCATCCCCTAGTCCGGACATCTCAGCAATTCCACCGGCATTGTCTGCAACCGGACCAAAAGCATCTACGGTCATCGTTACACCAACGGTTCCAAGCATCCCCATTGCTGCCATTGCTATCCCGTAAAGGCCGAGATCACCACCGCCCATCACGTGGTCGGCTCCGAAGATCCCAGCAGCCATCAGTAGGACTGGAATGAAAACCGACTGCATCCCTACCGCCAATCCAGCGATTGCGTTGGTCGCACTGCCGGTCTTGCTCGCTTCTCCGATGTAGGGTATCGCCTTGACCTTGAAGAAGAACACATCTTCTATTCCAGTGTAGTACTCAGTAACCAAGCCAATTAGAATCCCAACCAGCGAACCGATTGCGACAGCTTGGATTACCGTGGTCGGCAACTCAAGATAGTCTAGGGCGATGTAGCCACCAGCAATGAAAAGACCTGCACCGATGAATGTAGTATTCCTTAGTGCTGCTCCTGGGTCCATGTTCTGCATAGCAGTTATCGAGAATACGCCAATTATGGAAGATATGTAACCAACTACTGCCAGTACGATTGGAATCATCACGTAGTCTGGACCGAGCAGATCCTCGTTTGCTGCAGCAATCACCATTGCTGCGATTATGCTACCTACGAATGACTCGAAGATATCGGCACCCATTCCCGCAACGTCCCCGACGTTGTCCCCGACGTTGTCGGCAATCACACCGGGGTTCCTTGGGTCGTCCTCAGGAATTCCTGCTTCAACCTTACCAACCAGGTCTGCACCCACATCTGCTGCCTTGGTGTAAATCCCACCCCCAACACGTGCGAAAAGGGCTATTGAAGATGCTCCCATGCCGAATCCAGCAATGTTTTCCACTGTCAGGAAATCGGTTTCAGAGAGGTAGAACATCAGAGAAATACCGGCTAGCCCCAAACCCCCTACTGCTAACCCCATCACTGCACCGCCATTGTATGATGTGGTTAGTGCAGCTGATTGGCCACCATCGGCAGCAGCCTGTGCCGTACGGCCGTTCGCACTAGTGGCCGAACGCATTCCAGAGAATCCTGCAGCGACACTGCAGAGTGCCCCTATGATGAATGCGATCATGGTTTCCAAGCCGAGGCCATTGTCTTCACCCCCTAGAAGAAGGAGGATTGCCACGCCTACAATGAATCCGAAGAGCAATCTGTACTCCGCGTAAAGGAATGCCATCGCACCATCTTGGATTCGCCCGGTTATCTTGGCCACCGTCTCGTTCTCGATCTTTATTGAATTCACCTTGTTGTACAGGAAGAATGCGACAACAAGCCCGAATAGACCCGTTGCAATCCCTATTGTTCCTAGTTGTTCTCCGTCCATAGTTTCACCATCAGTTCGGCTCGGCGAATCGAGTGCTCTATTTAACCCAAATCCTATTGCAAAACTACCTTCGCTGATTAACCAATATTGGCATGAATCACCGAGGCAAAGGAATTCAGAACGCCCGCACCATCGTGTTCGCGTTGGAAAGACAACATTTCTTCCTCAGAAATGTGACCCCATTCGAATGCCCTTTCCACCCTTGCCTTGGCAGCTTCGGGGTGAAATTGGACACCCCATGCAGGAAGGGCCAGACCATCTTCGCCCATCACTCGAACTGCAGTGACTCTATTGTGTTCTGCTGAACCCAGTAGCACGCAACTCTCCGGAATTGTGGAAACGTGGTCCTGATGAGAATATAGGGCAACCGGGGCACCGTCCTTCCCACTACCTCTAGAGTCAAACAGATCGTCCGACAAACCGTCTTGATTCAGTGCAAGTTCCCAAACTCCACTTGACATGGAATCCGCCCTCTCGACAGTTGCTCCAAGTGAATGGCAGAGAAGTTGGTGTCCAAAACAGATTCCTAATGTGGGGATTCCCATTCTGGATGAGCACCTCAGTAGTGATCCACCACCGTTCATCCATTCCTCCCACGTTGTCACGTTCCTCCTCGAACCACTGCAGACTACAGCATCAGGTTCGATAGACTGGATCCAAGACTCAATCAACTCATCATCTCCATACAGAGGCATGGCCACTCTCTTGAAAACCACCTCATTACTAGACATCTCCATGCTGCATTCTTCCCAGAATGGGTACTCGTAATCCCAATTCGGCACATCATTCTCCGAAAGCCGGACTAAGCCTTCTTTCTGGGCACGTAAACCAATTTCTTCTGACTGCATCTGCGGGGTCACTAGTAGCACTTCCACAGAACCCCTCTCAGCAATAGGGTGGATTACCTCTTGGTTCCCCCCATGTCCGAACTCTGATCTCTCGACCAACAAATCCAACAGGATGACTCTAGTAACTCTGCTCACATCCTTCCGAGGAGGCAATTCTTTGAAAGACCCCCGCTTCTCAAGGATAGTGAGCAGTATGGTCGACAAACAACTTATTCTGGATTCTGTCGGGCCAGTCCAGGCGGTTCTAGACGCTCACGATGGAGTGGTGAACGTGGTTGACACCACAGATGGAGTAATCATGATTTCCTTGGAAGGGGGATGCACTGGGTGTAGCGCTACCCCTATGACTGCCATGCAGATTTACTACTCTCTGATGAAGTTAGATCAGGTGGAGGACGTCGTTTTCGTTAATGGAGAACTTCCAGCCTACATGCGTTCTTTCATAGATGACAAGCTTAACTCCGAGTAAATCACTCCTCCTTCCGTGTTTTCGTTATTTTATGTGGATTAGCCTCGCCTTGCACATCCTTTCCCTTAATGTTCATGACTGAAGCAAGTGCCATCATTACTGCAATCACCCCGAAAGGCCTTGCTATTTTCTTGGAACCCCAAATCTCGCCCCCAAAGTAGTGAAGTGAGAATAGAAGTGCAGCCGAAGCTAGGCAGATGGCAGCGATAATCCTCTGCGTCATAATCTCCCTCTCTGTTGTTCTCGATAACGACCCAATGGCCATCCAGAGAATGGTCGCCAAACTACACAACCCCAATGAAGCCGATTCAATGAACTCTAAGTATTCCACATCCAACCCTGTGAGAGACAGTTTGAGTATCTTCTGATTAATCAATAACCCAATATATCTCTCTCCGGATGAACTCTCGTGGGAACTTCTCCTAGGTCGCGATGGTCCAATAGAGACGACACCTCCTATCAGGAGAGTAAGCCTGGAGTAAGGACTAGAAAAAGGGCCCTATTACACAAATGGACCAAGCCGAATGCCGATTCATCGGCGCCTATTCTGATAGTTGGACAGTTAACTAGCCTCGTGTCGCTGGTTATGATCCATGCTGGCACTGAGTCTTCGAGCTCAGAAACCCTAGAAGGGACCTCAGTTTGGGGGTTGGGGGAATCTACTCTCCTAGTAACAGTAGTATTCGGACTAATCTCATTTCTGTTCCTCCTCCGAGTCTCCATTTCCCATAAGGCACCAAAACGAAGGCGAAGAATTGCGAGAGTTTGGCTACTCGCAGCAATCCTTGCTACGCAACTGATTTGAGTGGTTTTGCTCTGCGAGTGATGGTAATCGTCCGTGCACCCTCTATCAAGAGTAATCTTTGCGATTTCAGCCATAATGATGTTTGTAGGAGTATTGTTCATGGGAACAGGCTCGGAACTTCCGTTCTTCGAATCTCAGGAAGAGGGAGAGATTGAGATCACATTTACAGGAAAAGCCACCTCTCTATACTTTGAGGAAACCGAATCCCCATCCAACAATGGATGGGCAGTGTACATGTTTGGACAATACTTGGATGACGATGGAGATGGGTTGTGGGACGATTGTGTGAATTTACCTATCTCCTTCTCCAATGAGACAGAGGAGGGATTCTACTACCCCTCCTGCTCGAACTCCACCCAAAGGGAGGAGGTCGAGGGCATGATTTACGTGGGTCAGTTGTGCTTCAATCCATCCAATTCAACCTCCCAGAGATGCAACGAAGGGAACTATACTCTCGATTCAGGTGTCATCGTGAGACTCTCACAAGAGTTTGAGCAGAATGATGACAAATCCCTGTTTTCAAGAATTATCGACTGGTTCCTAACTGGCCTAGCAACTGGTAGG
>Ga0066837_10000402_pt1 | contig 19904 bp, 22 predicted proteins | sample ETNtaG_25_FD_66730 | JGI IMG/M metagenome (GOLD analysis project Ga0066837, IMG submission 66730) | Marine microbial and viral communities from oxygen minimum zone, Eastern Pacific Ocean - ETNP201302SV86 | ecosystem: Environmental > Aquatic > Marine > Oceanic | place: Pacific Ocean: Eastern... | reverse complement strand
CGGTCCACGACCGTCAGCATTTCCTTGGGCATCGCCTTGGTGGCGGGCAGAAAACGGGTTCCCAGCCCCGCAACCGGAAACACCGCTGTTCGAACTCGTTTGGACACGCAAGGCTCTCCTCGGTGGCATTGGAAGGTTAGGTGACGTAAAAGCTAAATCAACATCTGCCACATATTGTTGCAACCAAATAGCGTTGCGATGCCGGGAGTTAGCTTAAATGAGTGTGTTGGTTACCGGGGGCGCCGGCTATATCGGCAGCCATATGGTGCTCAATCTTGCCGATGCCGGCGAGCAGGTTGTGGTCCTCGACAATCTCGTCACCGGCTTCGACTGGGCCATTGACGGGCGGGCCATTTTTGAAACCGGCAATGCTGGGGACATCGATCTGGTGCTCAGACTGATCGAGAAGCATGGCATTACCGAGATCATCCACTTCGCCGGTTCGATCGTGGTTCCCGAGTCGGTCTCCAATCCGCTCAAATATTACGCCAACAATACCGCCACGTCCCGCAATCTGATCGAGGCCGCCGTCAAGGGCGGGGTCAAGCATTTCATCTTTTCCTCCACCGCCGCGGTCTATGGCATGACCGGGCTGGCGCCCGTGGTCGAAGACACGCCACTCAACCCCATGTCTCCCTATGGCCGCTCAAAACTGATGACCGAGTGGATGCTGGCCGACGTAGCGGCGGCCCATCCGATCACCTATGGGGTTCTGCGCTATTTCAACGTCGCCGGAGCCGATCCGGGCAAGCGCTCGGGCCAGTCGACCCCCGAGGCCACCCATCTGATCAAGGTGGCTTGCCAGACCGCGCTGGGCCAGCGAGAGAAGATGGATATCTTCGGCACCGATTACGAGACGCCGGACGGCACCTGCGTGCGCGACTATATCCATGTCACCGACCTGATCGCCGCCCACGCCCTGTTGCTCAAGCATTTGCGCAAGGGCGGGGAGAGCAGCACGCTCAATTGCGCCTATGGCCGCGGCTATTCGGTGCGTGAGGTGGTGGACACGGTGCGCCGGGTGTCCGGCGTCGACCTGCGCGCCGATGAGGGGCCGCGCCGGGCCGGCGATCCGGCCTCGATCACTGCCACGGGCGAGAAGGTGCGGAAGATGCTGGGCTGGGTGCCGCAGCATGACGATCTTGAAGAGATCGTCGACACCGCGTTCAATTGGGAACGGCATCTGATGACCCGCAATCGCTGAGGAACCAAACCCATGCTCATCCGGCTCGTGGCGCTGATCTGGCTGGCTCTGGCCGCGCCAGTCCTGGCCCAGCCGGCGGAAAGCTTTGACGCCTTCCTGCGCGATCTCCGTCACGAGGCGGTGGCAGCAGGGGTCGATGCTGGCTCCTATGACGCCATAACATCGAACCTGACCCCGGATCCGCGGGTTCCGAACCTGGTCGAGACCCAGCCCGAATTTACCACCCCGATCTGGGACTATCTCGACCGCCGCATCTCGGCGGGCCGTATCGAACGCGGCAAGGCGGCCATGGCGCGCCATGCGGATCTGTTTGCGGCAATCGGGCAGGCCTATGGCGTCGACCCCTATGTGCTCGGCGCCATCTGGGGCATGGAGACCGACTATGGCGCCGTACTCTCCAATGACAGCCTCATCCGGCCCATCGTCCGCTCGCTGGCCACGGTCGCCTGGCAGCGCCGCAGCCGGTTTGCCGAAGACAAGGCCGATTTCTTCGCCGCGCTGAAACTGACGGCGGCCAATAATGGGGTGTCACCCGTCGGCTCCTGGGCTGGGGCCATCGGCCATTTGCAGGTCAATCCGTCCAATGTGCTGGCCCATAGCACCGACGGAGACGGCGATGGGCGCGTCGACCTGCATAATTCCCTGCCCGATGCGCTAGCCACCAGTGCCGTCTATCTTCGGCGCCTGGGCTATCAACCCGGGCTCGATTGGGGCTTTGAGGTCCTGGTGCCGCAGAATTTCGACTATCTGCTGGCCAGCCGCGAGCAGTTGCGGCCGATATCCTTCTTTGCCGAGCGCGGCATATCTCGCGTCGCCAGTCGGCAGTTTGCTGACCTCTCGACGCCGGTCTTTCTTTATGTGCCCGCGGGAAAAGACGGCCCGAAATTCCTGATGACCACCAATTACCTGGTGTTCAAAGGCTATAATTTCTCCGACAGCTACGCCATGGCGGTAGCGCATCTGACGGACCGACTTAAGGGCGGCGGGCCCTATGTTACGCCCTGGCCGCGCCAGACGCAGTTTCCCAATCTCGCCCAGCGCCAAGCCATTCAGCAGGCGCTTAAACAACTGGGCCATTATGACGGCGCGGTGGATGGACGGATCGGTCCCATCACCCAGGCCGCCTACGCGCGTTTCCAGGCGCAGCGCGGCGAGGTCGCTGATGGCTTTGTCACCCGTGCGGCCTATGAAGCACTCAGCGCCGCCACCCGATAACGGGATGGGGAGCGCCGTGGCCAGGCGGTGGCGGCAGTGATAAAAGGCGGACATAGCGCTTATCGGACCCCCACATGAAACGGCTGATCCTCTGCATATTGGTTGGCATATTGGCCCTGATCGATTCCGGTCCGGCGCTGGCCCAGAGCGTCGTCGGCGAGCGCATGGAGGTTGCGCAAAGCGAACAGCCGCGTCGCCGCACGCTGTTCGACTTGCTGTTCGGCGAAGAACCAGCGCCAGCGCCACAGGTCCAGCAAACCCGGCCACGCCCTCAGCAGGCCGCCCCAAAGCCTGCTCCAGCTCCAGCCCTGCCGCCGCCCAAGCCGGCCATCGACAAGGCGGAGGACGCGACGCGGCTGGCGGTCTTTGGCGATTCGCTGGCCATTGATCTTGCCCGGGCGCTTGAGCGGTTTTATGCCGAGGACCCCAATCTGGTGGTCATCGGACAGGGCGTCAGTTCCTCCGGCTTCGTGCGCGACGACTATTTCGACTGGAACGCAGCGCTGGCCGAACAGATTGCCGCCGACAGCTTCGATCTGGCCGTGGTCATCATCGGCATCAATGATAACCAGGCCATCAACGCCAATGGTCAGTCCTACGCGCCGCTGAGCGAGGGTTGGACCAGCGCCTATCAGGCCCGGCTCAATGAATTTCTCAGCCAGTTGCGCGCGGCGCGAAAACCAGTGATCTGGATGGGGCTGCCCCCCATGTCGCGCAGCCAGTATTCGGCCGCCATCAGCCAGATCAGTGCGCTGCACCGGCTGGCGGCCTTTTCCGGCGGCGCGGAATATCTCGACATTTTCGAGCGCTTTGCCGATGCTGAGGGAAAATACGCCGCCTATGGCCCCGATGTGAACGGGCAGAATGCGCTGATGCGCAAGGATGACGGCATCCATTTTTCCTCGGCGGGCTCGGACAAGCTGGCCTTCTATATCAGCCAGTCGATGCGCAATTTCTATCGCGGGGGACGCGTGAGTGTGGCCGTGGCCGACCCGCTGCAGGGCACCGATGCCGGCGCCATGCTGCGCCCGCCCTTCCAGGGTCTGGGCCAGATCCGTCTGCTTGAAGTCGCCGGCGCCGTCATGCCGCTGGGCCGGGTGCCGGAGCGCGCCAGTGATCTGGTGACGGCCAGTGGCCCGATTGGGTCGCCGGGCGGTTTCCCGCTCGATCAGTTGGTGGACGCGCCGGTGGGGCGCGTCGATGCCTTTGGCGTGGGAAAAACGCCTCAAGACCAGAGCCGGCCCCTCAATACCGCCCGCTAAAGCGCGGCGGAGATCGGGGTCAGCATCTCGGAGCGGGCAGAGCCCGTTCCGGCCACGCTGGTGGCCATGATGGCGAAGATCAACAGAACAAGAGCAGCAGCGAGCCGCATATGGCAAAATCCCCAAGGGTTAATGCTGCGCATAGTTCTGCGTCCGGAAACCCGCGCACGCAAGAACAGCGTTAAGACTTGCTTAACGCTGACAATTTTCAGAAAATTTTCGGATTAGCCGCCCAGCAGGCCGCTGGTCTTTATGCCATCAAATACGAACTGCACGGCGAGAGCCGCAAGCAGGATGCCGACAACGCGCGAGACTACGGACAGTCCGGTCAACCCCAGCAGACGCTGGATCGGTATGGCAATGAGCAGGGTCAGCCAGCATAGCGCCAGAATGACCACGATGGCCGCCAGCACCAGCCAGAATTCGAGGTCGGATTTGGCGCCGGTGGTCAGCAGGATGACCGCGGAAATCGCGCCGGGCCCGGCCATCAGGGGCATGGCGAGGGGAAAGACCGAAATATCTTGGCTCTTGCGCGCTTCGCGCTCTTCTTCATCGGTGGTGCCGGTGCCGCCCGAATGGCGGGCAAAGACCATGTCGATGGCGATCAGCAGCAGCAGGACGCCGCCTGCGGTGCGCAGTGCGGGAATGGTGATGCCGAAGATATCAAGGATGGCATTGCCCAAGACGGCAAAGAACAGAAGGATGGCCAGCGCCACCAGCACGCCACGCGTGGCAAAGATGCGGCGCTGGGCCGGGGTGTTGTCCTTGGTCAGGGCGGCAAAAATGAAGGCGATGTCGGCCACGCCCACAGTGGCGAACAGCGTAGCGAATGCGACGAGAAAAGTGTTCATGCAAGCTCCCCAGCCCAGGCGACAGCACTAGGGCATTTTGCTGGCTGGAGCAAATGTGTCAGGCGGCCTCAACCAGCATGTCGGGGGGCAACTGTTTACGGGCCTGCAGCACTTCCATGCCGACAATGTGCCCCTCTTTGTCATAGTCGAGGACAATGCCGGGCGAGACTTCTTCACTCTCTTCGACCAGGCCGGAAGAGAAGCGAATATAGGCGGCATCCGCCTCCGGGTCATACGCCACTGTCGGCTTGTTCATTTTGGCCTCGCACGGCGATCCAGAAACACAGATACTATACGGAAATTGACGGGCGTTTCCACTGCGGCAACACGAAGATAGCAGCCATCGCGTTCCGGCACGGCGCCAAAGTAGCGAACCACGGCCGGGTCGATGCGGTCCGGTTCAATCCACTGCGGTTCGCGAAGAACTCTTTCGACCCAGGCGGGATTCAGGCCACGTTCAAGCAACACGGTGTTTGCATGATCTGTGTAGACGACCGGCTTTGACATCGATCCGGCCTCCTGTTTCGATGTCGTTCAACAGGTGAATGGTTGCCGGAACAAACCGGCGCTACGCCCGTCGCTTCTCGATCGCGTCCCAGATCAGAACGGCAATGTCCGGGCCACCGAAGCGCTTGATTTCGCGGATACCGGTGGGGGAGGTGACGTTGATCTCGGTGAGATAGCCGCCGATCACGTCAATGCCGACAAAGATCATGTCCCGCTCCTTGAGCGCCGGGGCGATCGCAGCGCAGATTTCCTGTTCGCGCTCGGTGAGCGGAGAGAGTTCCGGGCGTCCGCCGACATGCATGTTGGAGCGTGCCTCGCCGTCGGCCGGGATGCGATTAAGGCCCATGACCGGTTCGCCATCGATGATGATGATGCGCTTGTCGCCCTGGCGCACATCGGGGAGGTAGCGCTGCACCATGAAGGGTTCGCGATAGTTCTGCTCGAACAATTCGAGCAGGCTGGCCAGATTGTGGTCGCCTTCCTGGATGAAGAACACACCGGCCCCGCCATTTCCGTAAAGCGGCTTGACGATGATATTGCCGTGCTCGCGCCGGAAGGCCTGGATTTCAGACCGGTCGCGCGTCACCAGCGTGGGCGGCATCAGTTCGGGGAAATCGGTGACGAGGATCTTTTCGGGGGCATTGCGCACCGCGGCGGGCGGGTTGACCACCAGGGTCTTGGGATGGATGCGCTCGAGCAGATGGGTGAGCGTGATATAGTTCATGTCGAAGGGCGGGTCCTGGCGCATCAGCACCACGTCCTGGGTGGAAAGATCCACCCGCGCCGCTTCGCCCAGGGTGAAGTGCCTGCCTTTTTCTGCGTCGGTCACCGTGATCGGCTGGGCCAGCGCGCTCACCACATCGCCCTTGAGCGAGAGCGTATCGGGTGTGTAATGCAGCAGCTCATGCCCGCGCGCCTGCGCCTCGAGCATCATGGCGAAGGTCGAATCACCGGTCGGGTTGATGGTTGCGACATGGTCCATCTGGACGGCGACTTTAAGCGACATGGTCATTCTCACGCTGCAGGAAAGGCGTTGATGAGATGGCGTGGCCAGCGACCCGGTGCAAGCAGAATCACGTCGAAACGCAAATCCTTGCCGCTTTCCGCCGGGTGTCGGGCGAGCCAATATTGCGCTGCACGCGTGATCCGCTGACGATTGATGGCGGCATGGGTAAGAAATTCGTCAGCGTCGAGGGCGCGTGCCTTGACCTCGACAAAGGCGATAGTGCCACTCTTTTCGACCACCAGGTCGATTTCGCCCACTGGCGTTTTGAAGCGACGGTCGCGCAACCGATAGAATTTGAACTGCAGGAACAGCGCCGCCAGCGCTTCGCCGCGATGACCGCGGCGCTCGGCCTTGATCCGCTTCCTACTGGGCGTTCTTGAGGGCGAGCGCGGCATCATAGACTTCCTTGCGCTTGAGGCTGAAGCGCGCGGCAATCTCATCGACCGCGGCGCGCAGCGGTTGCTCAGACATGGCTTCGACCAGCGCCGCCTGCCAATCAGCGGTGTCGGGCGCGGCGGGCTCGGCGGCGCCGGCCACCACGATGACGGCCTCACCCTTGGTGCTCTCCGCGCTGAACTGTTCTGCCAAGGCGGCGAGCGGGCCCCGGAAGGTGCGCTCGAAGCGCTTGGTCAATTCGAGCGAAACCGCCGCCTGCCGGTCGCCCAGCACTTCGGCCATGCCGGCAAGGCAGGCGGCAAGACGCCGGGGCGATTCGTAGAATACCAGCGTTTCACGTGAATCCTTGAGTTTTTCCAGCGCATTGGTTCGGGCCCCCGCCTTGGGTGGCAGGAAACCATGGAAGACAAAGGCGTCCGTCGGCAGGCCCGCCACCACCAGTGCCGATAACAAGGCCGAGGCACCGGGAATGGGAAAGACCGGCAGGTTCTGTTCCGCCAGCGCCCGGATCAGCGGAAAACCCGGATCGGACAGCAACGGTGTGCCCGCATCGGAGATCAGCGCAATGCTGGCCCCGGCCGCCACGCGCGCCGCGATTTCCTCAGCCTTGTCGCGTTCATTGTGCTCATGCAGGGCCTGGCGCCGGCCTTTGATACCGTAATGGTCGAGCAGCTTGGCCGAGGTACGCGTGTCCTCGCATAGTACCAGCTCTGCTGCCGCCAGCGTTTCGAGCGCTCGCAGGGTGATGTCGCGCAGATTGCCGATGGGCGTGGCCACGACATAAAGGCCAGCCGCCAGCGGAGGGGCCTCGAAGCGGGTGCCGGCGATGAAATAGTCCCTGGTCTCGCCACTCATGATTGTCCCCGCACGTGTCTCAAACTTTGGTTAACCATATGCGGCGACCTTGTTAACACATTGTGAGCTTTTGCAGCGGCATCGGATGGAAATGGGGAACAAAGGGGCGAGATGGGGCCGCCGGGCGGTCATGACGGGCCTCGCCTCGGCGCTGGCCGCCTGTTCTCCGGGCGGTCTGCAATGGGGGTCGCGCAGCTTCTCGCTGCCCTGGGCGGGTGATGGCGCCAACACTGGCGGGCTTTTGCCTTCCGCTAGTGCCCCCAAGGAGCAATTCGGACGCGGACGGGTCAGCGTCGCCTTGCTTTTGCCGCTCTCGGGCAATGCGGCGCTGAGCCAATTGGGCACGGCGCTGGCCAATGCATCAAAGCTCGCCATCGCCTTTATCGAAGCCAACCCCAATATCGGGGAAAACATCACCATCTCGTTGCGCGATACCGGGGACAGCGCGGCGGGCGCGACCAGTGCCGCCAATGCCGCGGTGGCCGAAGGGGTCAAGCTGATCCTGGGGCCGCTGACGGCCGAACAGGTGAGCGCCGCCGGCCAGGTGGCGCGGGCGGCAGGTATTCCGCTGATCGGCCTTGCCAATAATGGCTCGGTCGCCGGGCCGGGCGTTTATGTGCTCAACGTCTTGCCGGAAACCGAGATGAAACGCGCTGTGCGTTACCTGCGCGATCAGGGGCGGCGCGGCCCTGCGGGCATCTTTCCGGCCACGCCCTATGGCGAGGCGCTGGCCACCGCGTTCCGGCAGCAGGCCATTGCCGCCGGGTTCAACCCCAGCGCGGTCTATACCTTCTCCAACATTTCCGAGGCGCAGCAGATTGTCGATCAGGCCAAGCCCCTGATTGATCGCGGCATGATCGATGCGCTCTTCATTCCCGACCGGGCCAGCGCCGCGACCTTTTCGGGCCTTCTGGCCCGGGCCGAGGTCACGGGTGAGATGGTGCAATTGGTCGGATCGGCCGACTGGGCGAACGATGCGGCCCTGTTGCGCAATCCGGCCCTGGCCGGTGCGATCTTTCCAGCGGTAGACGAGGCTGGTCTTGATGCCATTCGCGCCGATTATGCGGCACGCTTTGGCGGCAATCCCCCGCAAATGGCCACTATTGCCTATACCGCCACTATTCTGGCCAATGTGAACACTCTGTCGCTGGCGACCCCGCCCTATGAGGCGTCGCTCCTGACCCATCCCGCCGGCTTTGCCGGGCGCGACGGGCTGTTCCGGTTCCATGCCAATGGGCGGAGCGATTATGCACTGGTGATCAAGCAGATCGCGGCAGGCGGTGTGACGGCAACGGTGGACGGGGCCAGAATTTAGCCGAGGATATTGCGGCTCTGAATGCGGCCAACCCCTGCCTCTGCCATATCGGCCCAAGCTTTTGCCAGTGACCCGTTCGCATCGATGGCCCGGGTGGCGTCTTCAATGACGGTGACATCGAAGCCGCCCGCGGCACCGTCCAGCGCTGTCCAGGCCACGCAGAAATCGGTGGCCAGGCCCGCGACATAAAGGCGGCCGACATCGCGCTCGTTGAGATAGCCGGCCAGGCCCGTCAGCGTTTCCCGGTCCGCCTCCTGGAAACCGGAATAGCTGTCGATCGCCTTGTTATAGCCCTTGCGGATGATGAGCTGGGCATGGGGGATAGCGAGATCGCGGCTGAGTTCGGCGCCCCTGGTCTGCCAGACGCAATGATCGGGCCAGAGCACCTGGGTGCCATAGTCGAGCTCGATGGTCTCGAACGGGGCCTTGCCCTCATGCTGGCTGGCAAAGGAAATATGGTCGGCCGGGTGCCAGTCCTGGGTGAACACCACGTTGCTGAACCGGCTCGCCAGCTTGTTGATCAGCGGTACGATTTCATCGCCCCCCGCCACGGCAAGATTTCCGCCGGGCAGGAAGTCATATTGCACATCGACAACGACAAGCACGTCTTGGGGCGTAATGGCGATGGTCATCGGTCAGCTTTCTCCCGGTCTATCCATTCGGCCCGGATCAGCCCGCGCACCGAATTGCCCAGCCAGATTGCATCGGCAGCCTTGAGATCGGCAAGGGTCAGCACAAGCTCTTCTGCCTTGCCCTGAGCGATCAGCTCGGCGCGCAGCGTGCCTGGCAAGACCCCGGATGCCAGCGGCGGGGTCAGCAGGCGCCCTTGGCGTTGCACGAACAGATTGGTGAAACTGCCTTCGGTCAGTTCACCGCGCTCATTGGTAAAGACCAGTTCATCGAGCCCGCGCGCCGCATGCGCCTTCTGCCGCGGTTCGTCGTAGAAGGCCCGATTGGTCGTCTTGTGCGCCAGCCAGACGCTGCCTGAATCAAGCTTCGCATCGGCAATGGCAAATCGGAATATGTCAGGGCTGGGGGGCAGGGGCATGGCGCTCAGATCGAGGCCATCATCCGAGAGGGTCAGACGCACGCGCATCGGCCCGGTCCAAGCCGCCGCCCGTTCATCCAGATGGTCCTGAACCCCCTCCCGCGTCACCGGGAGCGCGAAGTAGGTCGCTGAAGCGATCAGCCGATCCAGATGCCGCTCGCGCAAGGCATAGCCCTCTTCAGGCGTCCATTTGAAGGTTTCGATCAGGGTGACCGGCGGGGCCGGATCGGACAGGAAACTCAATTTGAGCAGGGCCTCTTCATACTCATCGCGCGCGACCGAATCAGCGACGATACCGCCGCCAATGCCAATTTCGCCGCGGCCTTGGTTGTCGATCACCGCGGTGCGGATCGCCACGTTGAAGGCAAAATCGCCAGTCGGGGCGAGATAGCCGATAGAGCCGGTATAGAGCCCACGCGGGGCCTGTTCGAGCTCATGGATGATTTCCATGGCCCGCAATTTGGGCGCGCCGGTGATCGAACCGCAGGGAAAGAGATTTTCCAGCACTTCGCCAAACCCGATCTCCGGCCGCTTCCGGGCGGTAATGCCAGAGGTCATGGTGTGGAGGCTGCGATAGGTCTCCACCGTAAAAAGGTCCGTGACTTCAACCGACCCGATCTCGGCAATGCGCCCCAGATCATTGCGCAGCAGATCCACGATCATCAGATTTTCGGCGCGGTTCTTTTCGTCTGCGAAGAGGGCGGCCCGGCCCGCCGCATCTTCGGCAAGCGAAGTTCCGCGCTTGAGCGTGCCTTTCATCGGCCGGGCCGCAAGGACCCCGCTCTTGCAGGACACGAAGAGTTCGGGCGAACGGGAGAGGACGTGGTGATCCCCGGCATGGAGATAGGCGCCATAGGCCGTGCGCTGGCTTCGGGTGAGGCGGCGATGGAGCCCGAGAGGATGCCCATCCAGAGCAAAGCGCGCCTTGAATGTCAGGTTGACCTGATAGGTGTCGCCAGCCGCGATCAGGGTCTTGGCCCGGTCGAATGCCTCTTCATAGTCGGCAAAAGCAATCGCAGGGGTCACGTTGCTAGCCCGGCCGTCCGGGGCCTCAGCCAGCAAAGCGTCCACTTCCGGGCCGCTGGGTGCCTGGGGTGAATCATAGAGCCCGAACCAGAGCAGCGGGTTTTCCGTGCGCTCGGGCAGCAGGGCCACGAGGCGCTCCTCGAAAATATAGCCCAGCTCATAGGCCAGATAGCCGGCGGCCCAGAGCCCGTCCCGGCCGGCTCCGGCAATGCGGCCCAGCGCCGCTCTGGCCTCGTCGGCTGTATGGGCAATCAGGGTCTCACGCGGCGCAACAAACAGTAGGTTGCGACCGTCGGACGTGCGATTGTCATGCAGCAAAAGGGTGCCAGGCATTATCATGCCGCGGTCTTAAGCGGTTTCGCCGGCTTAGGGAATCATCCAATGGGTGGGCGCTTTCTTCCGCGCTGGGAATTTTCCCCGAGAGGCAAGCTTGAAGCGTCTATGACACCCCCCTATATACGCCCCGAGACCCTGCAAGGGGCGAGTTTACGTATATCAAACCTATAAGGGACCCCGGCCCCTTTTCGGGCCAGGAAGCTGCTTTCGTTGAGAGGGCTTTAATGGCGGGTTCGCTGAGAAAGAGGCAGAGTAATGGCTAAAGTCATCGGTATCGACCTGGGCACTACCAATAGCTGCGTTGCCGTTATGGACGGCACCAATCCCAAGGTTATTGAAAACGCGGAAGGCGCGCGGACGACCCCGTCCATGGTGGCCTTCTCCAAGGATGGCGAACGACTGGTGGGCCAGCCGGCCAAGCGCCAGGCCGTGACCAATCCGGAAAATACCCTTTTTGCGGTCAAGCGCCTGATCGGGCGCCGCTATGAAGACAAGACCGTCGAGAAGGACAAGGGCCTGGTGCCCTACAAGATCGTCAAGGCCGACAATGGCGACGCCTGGGTGGAAGCCTCGGGCGACAAGTACTCGCCAAGCCAGATTTCGGCCATGGTGCTGCAGAAGATGAAGGAAACCGCCGAGAGCTATCTCGGTGAGACCGTCACGCAGGCCGTGATCACCGTTCCCGCCTACTTCAACGACAGCCAGCGCCAGGCCACCAAGGACGCAGGCAAGATCGCCGGCCTTGAAGTGCTGCGCATCATCAACGAGCCGACGGCTGCTGCGCTGGCCTATGGTCTGGACAAGAAGAACTCGGGCACCATCGCGGTCTATGACCTTGGCGGCGGTACCTTCGACGTTTCGATCCTCGAGATCGGCGATGGCGTCTTTGAAGTGAAGTCCACCAATGGCGACACGTTCCTGGGTGGTGAAGACTTCGACATGCGTCTGGTCGACTACCTGGCCGACGAGTTCAAGAAGGAGCAGGGCATCGACCTGCGCTCGGACAAGCTCGCGCTGCAGCGCCTCAAGGAAGCTGCCGAAAAGGCCAAGATCGAGCTGTCGAGCTCGACCCAGACCGAAATCAACCTGCCCTTCATCACCGCCGACGCTTCGGGCCCCAAGCACCTGACGCTCAAGCTTTCGCGCTCCAAGCTCGAATCGCTGGTGGAAGACCTGATTACCCGCACCATCGAGCCCTGCAAGCAGGCGATGAAGGATGCCGGTGTCTCCGCAAGCCAGATCGACGAGGTCGTTCTGGTGGGCGGCATGAGCCGCATGCCAAAGGTGCAGGAAGCGGTCAAGCAGCTGTTCGGCAAGGAGCCGCACAAGGGTGTGAACCCGGACGAAGTGGTGGCGCTGGGTGCTGCCATCCAGGGCGGCGTGCTGCAGGGCGACGTCAAGGACGTGCTGCTGCTCGACGTGACCCCGCTCTCGCTGGGCATTGAAACCCTGGGCGGCGTCTTTACCCGCCTGATCGATCGCAACACCACCATCCCGACCAAAAAGAGCCAGACCTTCTCGACCGCCGAAGACAATCAGAACGCGGTGACTATCCGCGTCTTCCAGGGCGAGCGTGAAATGGCCGCGGACAACAAGCTGCTGGGTAACTTCGACCTGGCCGGCATTCCGCCTGCGCCTCGTGGCGTGCCGCAGATCGAGGTGACGTTCGACATCGACGCCAATGGCATTGTCAATGTTTCGGCCAAGGACAAGGGCACCGGCAAGGAGCAGCAGATCCGCATCCAGGCTTCGGGCGGTCTTTCGGACGCCGACATCGAGCAGATGGTCAAGGACGCCGAGGCCAATGCCGAGGCGGACAAGAAGAAGCGCGAAGCGGTTGAGGCGCGCAACCAGGGTGAATCCCTGGTGCATTCGACCGAAAAGTCGCTGGCCGATTATGGCGACAAGGTCTCGGCCGAGGACAAGGCTGCCATCGAAACCGCTATTGCCGACCTCAAGGCCGTGCTGGATGGCGACGACGCCGAAGCCATCAAGGAAAAGACCGCAACCCTGGCGGAAGCCTCGATGAAGCTGGGCGAGGCCATGTACAAGGCCAGCCAGGCGGAAGCCGAAGCCAAGGCCAATGGCAGCGATGATGATGGCGACGATGACGTGGTCGACGCCGACTTCGAAGAGGTCAAGGACGGCGACGACGACAAGAAGTCGGCTTAAGTCTAGTTCGACTGAATAGCGAAGGCCCCGGTGGAGACGCCGGGGCTTTCTTGTTTTGGCGTGATGGGTTCATGCCAGCGGCCCTGCCATTCGAGCATAGCTCTTGTGGCCTTCTCGCCTAAATCTGGTCCACCTGACCGAAATTGCCCTGCGGGCACGGCTCGAAGTTTCACGTGAATCCAGTGCGGTTGATCCATTCCGCTCCCCTTGCTAAGAGGCGCACGCCTGCCCATATGCGGGTCTGAGCGCCGGCCTTGCCGGCCTTTCTTGATTTCAATCCAGCGCGACGACCAGACCGGCGCGACCGACAAAGAGAGTTCAACTTGGCCAAACGCGATTTCTACGAGGTGCTTGGCTGCCAGAAGGGCGCTGATGACGGCGCTCTCAAGAGCGCCTATCGCAAGCTCGCGATGCAATTTCACCCCGACCGCAATCCGGGCAATACTGACGCCGAGCACAAGTTCAAGGAAATCAACGAGGCCTACGACACCCTCAAGGATCCGCAGAAGCGTGCGGCCTATGACCGGTTCGGACATGCCGCCTTTGAAAATGGTGGTGGAGCACGGGGGGGCCCGGGCTTCGGGCCGGAATTCGCTTCTTCCATGTCCGACATCTTCGAAGACATCTTCGGAGACTTCATGGGTGCGGGCGGCGGCCGGCGTGGTGGTGGCGGCGCCGCTCGCATGCGCGGCTCGGATCTGCGCTACAATCTGGAAATCACCCTGGAAGAGAGCTTTGACGGGCGCACGGTGGAAATCGACGTGCCGACCCTGGCCACTTGCGAAACCTGTGACGGGGCCGGCGCCAAGCCGGGCACCGGCACTCATACCTGCCGGCAGTGCAATGGCCATGGCAAGGTGCGCGCCGCCCAGGGCTTCTTCACTATCGAGCGCACCTGCCCGGTCTGCCAGGGCCGCGGCCAGATGATGGACCAGCCCTGCACCGATTGCGGTGGGCAGGGCCGGCGCCAGCAGAACCGTAAGCTCAGTGTCGACGTGCCCCAGGGCATCGAGGACGGCACCCGCATTCGCCTCGCCAATGAAGGGGAAGCGGGGCTGCGCGGAGGCCCACCAGGCGATCTCTATATTTTCGTCTCGATCAAACCGCACCAATTATTCCAGCGCGACGGCGCCGATCTTTATGCCCGCGTGCCGATTTCGATGACGACAGCCGCCTTGGGTGGTGAGTTCGAGGTCCCCACGCTGGACAATGCCCGCGCCAAGGTGAAGGTGCCCGCCGGTACCCAGCCGGGCCAGCGCGTCCGTTTGAAGGGCAAGGGCATGCCGGTCCTGCGTTCAAAGGATGTCGGCGACCTCTATGTCCAGCTAGACATCGAGACGCCGCAGAATCTCAGCCGCAAGCAGCGTGAACTGCTCGAAGAGTTTGCTCGGCTCGAAACCGGCGAAACCAGCCCGACATCGGACGGCTTTTTCGACAAGCTCAAGAAAATGTTTGAGGCTTGAGCCCGGCCGCTGCGCGGCCAAATCGCGCCAGTGGCGCGATTTGAGGGCTCAAGGCCACGAAGGCTAAGCCTGAGTGGCGGGCGGCCAAAAAAATCGCTCCAGTGGAGCGATTTCTATTCCGGCTCAAGGCCATGAGAGCTGTGCTCGAATGGCACGAAATCGTCGCGCGCATCCGTCACAGGTCTGGGGGACCAAGCCGTGCATGACATTGTCCTGACCTTTGACGACAATTTCTGGGGCCCGGCCTATGCGACCATGCGCTCGCTCTGCCTGACCAGCACCGACCCCACCGCGCTGCGGTTCCACGTCTTTCACACCGGGCTCAAGCCGGACAATCTGGCGATCATCCAATCCATTGCCGATGACTATGGCGCCGCGCTGCATCTGACCGATCTCCAGCAAAGCGACATTCTGGGCGCCCGGATTGCCGCCTTCCCGCGCATTCGCATGAAGCGGCTCAATCCCATTGTCTATGTGCGCCTGTTCCTGAGTGAATTGCTGCCGGCCGGGACGAAACGGGCGCTCTATATCGACGCTGACACCTTTGTGCGCAATCCGATCGAAAAGCTGTTCGCCATCGATATGCAGGGCAAGGTAATTGCCGCCGTGCTGCAGCCCGATCGCATGCATTGCATTGCCGGGCGCGACCTTAGGGCCCGGTCGAGCTTTTCCATGGCCGAGCCCTATTACAATGCCGGGGTGATGCTGATCGATCTCGAGCGCTATGCAGCAGTCGACTTCATCGCCGGCCTCAAGGGGCTTCCGGCAGCCGAACTTGAGCAGTTCTACTACGATCAGGACATTCTCAATTTCGTGCTGCGGGGCCAGTTTCTCGAGCTCGATCCGCGCTGGAACATGCAGAATCCCGAGCCGGCACACGAAGTGTTCGACCCGCACATCCTGCATTATTCATCCGACAGCCGCCCCTGGTGGCCCTGGGCGCGCGTGGCCTTCAAGCAGACCTATCGGCACCTGATGACCAACGCGCATTATTATCGCTACCAGCGCGAGCAATATTGGCGGCTGCTCCGGCGGCTGTTGCGGCTGGGCTAGGGCAGGCGGCGCTCGGCGGCCTGCAGCTCGCCGACAAGATCGGCAATGGCGGTTTCTGCCGCCGCCTCGATATCCTCCAGCGCCGTGCCGTAGGGCACTTCGAGGCCCAGCCGCTTTGACGGATCATCGGCCCAGACAAAAGAAACAAAGCTCTTTTTCTGCGCGATGTCGTGGCTGAGATGGGTGATGGTCATCGTCTTGGCCATGGCGATTGTCCTCTTCGACTGGCGGGGCCGGGGCAACCCATCGCGGCCGCACCCGTAGGCTCTGGACGATTATTCGGACGGGAACTTGGTCATGTCCATCCAGACATATTCCCATATGTGGCCGTCGATATCGGCAATGGCGCGCGAATACATGAAGCCATAGTCGTCGGCCGGGCGCTGTTCACGACCACCGGCCTTGAGCCCGGCCTCGGCAATGGCGTCCACCTCTTCGCGGCTATCGCGCGAGAGGGCATAGAGAGCGCCGATCTGGCTTTTTGCGTCGGGAACGGGCTGCTTGGAAAAGCTCTCGAACTTCTCATGGGTGAGAAGCATCACATAGATGGTGTCGCTGATGACGATGGAGGCCGCCGTTTCATCGGTGAACTGCGGATTGTGATCAAAACCCAGCGCCTTGTAATAGGCCATGGCGGCAGCCAGATCGCGCACGGGCACGTTGATGAAGATCGAGGTGGTCATTGGGTTTCTCCCTGGAACATTGTATCCGACAGACTGGAGCACGTGCCCCCGCCAATTCACTTGCACCGACGAACCAGCCGGGTCACTTTCGACACTATCGGAATTTCGGAGGCAAAATGAAGACGGCGCTTACCCTGTCCGGGTCGATCCGCAAGGGGTCCTATAACCGCATCCTGCAGCAACATATGGGCCGCAAGCTCACCGAGGCGGGAGTGGCGGTCACCGAAATCAGCCTCAAAGATTTCGACATGCCGATCTTCAATGAAGACCTTGAACCCGACCATGTGCCGGAGACCGCCGTCAAACTGGCCGAGATGTGGCACAGCCACGACATCGTCTTCATCGCCACGCCTGAATATAATGGCGGGGTGCCGCCGCTCCTGGTCAACACCGTGACCTGGCTGTCGCGCCAGAAGCCAAGCGTGTTCCGCCATGCCGTGTTCGGCATAGGCGGTGTTTCTTCAGGAAAGTATGGTACCATATGGTCCTTGAGCCACCTGCGCGACAGCCTCACCAAGGTGGGGACGCTGATCGTGCCGACCCTGCTCGGCATCGGTCCGGCAGAAGCGGCATTCGACGAGAACGGCGATCCGGTGGAACCGGCGATCATCCGCAAGGTTGACCAGATGGTCGCCGAACTGACCCATTTCAGCCGGGGGTAGACTTGCGCGCGCTCTACCTCACCCATCCCCAGGTCCGGATCGATGCCGCGATACCCGTGCCGCTCTGGGGATTGTCGGATCAGGGGCGGGCGCGCACCGAGGCCTTTGTGACGCGCGGCGTTGTGCCCGACGGCGCGATTGTCTTTTCGAGCCGTGAAACCAAGGCGCTGCAAATGGCCGAGCTGATCGCGGCGGCGGCCGGAACCCCGGTGCTGGCCGATCACCATATGGGCGAGAATGACCGCTCCGCCACCGGCTTTCTGCCACCGGCGCTGTTCGAGGAAACGGCAGACCGTTTCTTCGCCTTTCCCCAGCAGAGCATTGAGGGCTGGGAGCGCGCCATCGATGCGCAGGCGCGGATCGTCTCGACCATCCGCACCGCCTGCGCCTCGGTTCCGCCCGACTGCGTGGCAATTTTCTGCGGGCATGGCGCCGTCGGAACCCTGCTCAAGTGTCGCATCGGCAATCGCAGGATTTCGCGGGAGGAGGATCAGGGCCATATCGGCGCGCCCGGCGGTGGCAATGGTTTTGTCTTCGACCTCGCCGCCAAACAGCTGCTGACCGACTGGACACCGATGGAAGACATCACGCCGGACTGGTTTGCGTGATGAACCCTACCGCCCCGTCCAGTCCTCCAGCCCGAACAGCTCCAGCGCATCGTTGAGCGCCGGGGTCAGCCGGTCCAGCCGCTCGTTCTCTCCCACGACATCGCGCAGCCGCATCGGGCCGGCCATAGGCACGGCGGCCACCAGCGCGGCCCCCGCTGCGCTCAAAGATACATTGCGGGCCCGCCGGTCCTCGGGATTGGTGCGCACCTGGCACAGGCCCTTGCGCCGCAGATCGTCAATCGCCTGGCCCAGCGTTGCCGGATGCGCCAGGAGCGCCTTGCGCAAGGCGGCAAGCGGAATATGGGGGCGTTCGGACACGATATGCAGCACCGCCAATTGCAGCGTGGTGATCTTGTGGTCGCGCTTGAGCGCGGCTTCAAAAGCCTTGAGCGCGCTGTCGAGCCGCATCCAGGCCACCATGGCCGCCAATGCCTGTTGCTGCATGAGAAAATCCGGAAAACATGAGCAGAGAGCGGCTTGATATGATGTCATAGCACTGCGCCGCAAGGTCATTATGCCAGCATAGCATCAAAGGAAATGCTTGCGCTCGGCGGCGGGCTATGCGAGCGGAGAACAAATCAGCGAAAGGATGGGAATCATGGCTGGCCAGTTGATCGTGGGCCTTGACGTTTCCTCACGCGCAAGCGCCGAAGAGATCGTTTCGCTATTGGGCGACACCGTCGATTTCTACAAGATCGGCTATCAGTGCTTTTATGGCGCCGATGGCTTCAATCTGGGCAAGGCTCTGCTCGCGGCCGGCAAGAAGGTGTTCTTCGATCTCAAACTGCTCGATATCGACAATACGGTCGAAAAGGGCGTGGCGGCCATTGCCGAGACCGGCGCCACCATGCTGACCGTCCATGCCTATCCCAAAGCCATGCGCGCGGCGCAGAAAGGCGCCGAGGGCTCAGGCCTTTGCGTGCTCGGCGTCACCGTCCTCACCTCGATGGACGATCAGGATGTCAAGGACGCCGGCTATGCCCGCGATGCGGCCGGGCTCGTCGCCCTGCGCGCCCAGCAAGCCCGCGAGGCCGGCATTGGCGGCGTGGTCGCTTCGGCCCATGAGGCCGAAATGGTCCGCACCATTGTGGGGAAGAACATGGCCATCGTCACCCCCGGCATCCGGCCCGCCGGCGCTGATCTGGGCGATCAGAAACGCGCCATGACCCCCGGCGACGCCCTCAGCGCCGGAGCATCCCACCTCGTCGTCGCCCGCCCGATCATCGCCGCGCCAGACCCGGCGGCCGCGGCAAGGGCGATCCTGGCGGAAATGGACGGGAAGCGGGTGAGCGTGGCTTAGGTCAGCTCAAGCGGGAATGGCGTCGGCTGCCAATAGGGTTCAAGGCCGAGCTTTTCGACTCGTTGTGCTTCCCATCGATGCAATTGTGCTCGCCAACGCGAACGGTCGTCACCCCGCCAAACCGTGCTTCTGGCTCAGCTCTTCGAGATCGAGCTGTGGCCTGGCGCCGATATGGGTGATGACTTCGGAGGCGGCGAGACACCCGGTCTTGAGCGCTGCATCCATGGTCTGGCCGCGCGCCAGGCCGAGCAGGAACCCCGAGGCAAACAGATCCCCGGCGCCGGTGGCGTCCACGACCTTGTCGACCGGGAAGGCAGGGACCGAAATCACTTCGCCATTAAGGACGGCCATGGCGCCCTCTGCGCCCATGGTGATGGCGGCGACTTCGGCGTCCTTGGCGATTTCGCGCACCGCTTCGCCCAGATCATCGGTCTGATAGAGCGATTTGATCTCGTTCACATTGGCAAAGACATAGTCGATGGTCTTGGAGCGGATGAGATCAAGGAATTCGGCACGGTAGCGGTCGACGCAGAACGGGTCCGACAGGGTAAAGGCAGCGGCGCGTTCGTTCTTGTGGGCATAATGGGCGGCCAGCACGAAGGCTTTCTTGGCTTCCACCGGGTCCCACAAGAACCCTTCCATATAGGTAATGGCGGCGCCCCCGATTTCGTCGGGATGGATATCGCGTTCGGTCAGTTCATGGCAGGCGCCGAGATAGGTGTTCATGGTGCGCTCGCCATCTTCCGACACGAAGATCATCGAGCGGGCGGTCAGCGCGCCATTTTTGAGGCGCGAGGTGTTGTAGTGTACGCCAATCTCGGTCAGGTCGGCTTCAAACACATCGCCCAGCGGATCGTCGGCCACCTTGCCGACAAAGGCCGCGCGCCCGCCCAGCGAGGCGACACCGGCGGCGGTGTTGGCGGCCGAGCCGCCCGAAATCTG
>Ga0066837_10000400_pt1 | contig 19906 bp, 18 predicted proteins | sample ETNtaG_25_FD_66730 | JGI IMG/M metagenome (GOLD analysis project Ga0066837, IMG submission 66730) | Marine microbial and viral communities from oxygen minimum zone, Eastern Pacific Ocean - ETNP201302SV86 | ecosystem: Environmental > Aquatic > Marine > Oceanic | place: Pacific Ocean: Eastern... | reverse complement strand
TGCCGGTCGACTACATGTCAGCGGTTGCCGATATCGCCCTTCAGCACGGACTGGGGCTGCATCTGGATGGGGCCAGGGCTTACAATGCCTGTGTTGCGCGGGGCCTCGACATCAAGGAATTTGTCGCGCCGTTCGACACGGTCTCGATCTGCCTTTCCAAGGGGCTGGGCGCGCCGGTCGGGTCAGTGCTTGTGGGCCGTGCCGGCCTTATCGAGACAGCGCGGCGTCATCGCAAGATGCTGGGTGGCGGGCTCAGGCAATCAGGTGTCCTGGCGGCGGCGGGGCTCTATGCCCTGGAACACAATGTCGACCGGCTGGCGGAGGACCACCGGCGCGCCAAAGCGCTGGCGGAGGGGCTGGCGCGACATGAAGCGCTGCGGGTGACCATGCCCGAAACCAATATCCTGTGGGTCGACATGGTGGCCGATCTGGGCGAGCGCTTCACCGCATATCTGGGTGAGCATGGCGTGGGCATTACTGGCCGCTACGGGCAACAGCGCTGGGTGACGCATCTGGATGTCGACGACGAAGATGTCGAAGCCGCGCTGCAACTGGTGGACCAGTTTTTCGCCAAAGGCTGAGCGAACTTTTTAATCGCGCCTTTAACCCCACGTTTGCCACGTCCAACAACTCCATGTTCAGGCGCTGATGTTCTATTGGGTGCGAACTATGGAGAGAGCCGTCATGTCCGGATTTGGCCGTTTGACCTGCCGCGTGCTCACATCGCTTGAAGAGATCGACGCGGTTGCCCGGGACTGGCAGGCCCTGGAAGCTGCAAGTGCTGACCCTCTGAGCTATTTCCAAAGCTTTGCCTGGTGTCGCAACTGGGTGGCCCAGTTCTGCGGCGACGGGGTACGGCCCTATATCGTTACCGTGTGGCAAGGCGAGACGGTTGTCGCGATCTGGCCGCAGATGATTGTCTTCAATGCTGGCGTCAAACGATTGGAAACGCTGGGTGTGCCCCATAGCCAGTATTGTGGCGTGCTGGTGCGAGACCGGGACGATGCCCAGGTCAGGCGCGCCTTGCGCGAGGCTGCCGAAGAATCGGGTTGCGATGTCGTCCTGACCCGATCGGTGCTGGCCGGGTCGCCATTGCAAGCGGTCGTGGGGCATATGCCCCAGATCGCTGGGTCCGCCAATGTCGCTTCCATGCTCGACCTGTCCAGCTTCGCCCATCCGGACGCGTATGTGGCCCAGTTGGGCAAGCTGCAGAAGCGCAACCGCAATCGACGCCGGAACCATCTGGCTCGCCTCGGTGATCTGAGTTTCAGCGTATTGTGGCCGGGAGACCCCGAGTTCGGCGCCTTGGTGCGGCTGTGCGCAGAAATGAAGCGCCGCTGGCTGGCCGAAACGGGGCGGTTCAGCAGCGGCTTCGCCATGCGGGGGCTGGAAGACTTCCTGGCCGCGCTGCCCGGGGATCGGGCCGCGCTGGAGGGGGCGTGCCTGTCGGTGCTGCGCTGTGGCGACCGGGTCGTGGCGCTGGAATTGGGCTTCCTGCGCCAGGGGCACTATTATGCCTTTGTCGGGGGCTTTGACTGGGATCTGCAGCAATTGTCGCCCGGCAAGGTGCAGATGGACTTCACAGTTGCCTGGCTGATCGAGCAGGGGGTCGGCAGCTATGACCTGCTGACCAATCCGGCCAACTACAAGGCGAGCTGGACCAATTCTTCGATCGCGGTTTCTGGACATGCCAGAGCGTTGACGTGGCGGGGCCGGTTGTACGCCTCCACCTGGTTGCCGGCCGTGCGGCCGGCGCTCAAGCGGCTGCATGCGCGCATGCCTGCCCTGGTTGAGCGGATCGCTGTCTTTCTGCGGCCGGTCGCGTGCATATTGCTTTATGTCTGAGCAGCAATCGACCACCGGTGACGCCGCACTGGCCGTGGTCATTCGGGTTTTGGGCGCAGGCCTGGTCTTTGGCCTGCAGGTGCTATTGGCGCGGCTTTTACCAGAAGATGGCTATGGCGGTTTCGTAACGCTATGGACCTGGATGTTGGCGCTGGGCAGCTTTGCGGCGCTGGGCTTTGCGGAATCGAGCGTGCGCTTCCTGCCGCGCTACCAAGTGCGGTCGCGGCATGAAGCGCTCGGAGGCTATTGGCGTTTCGGGCTCAAGACGGTCTGCGGCGCCGGGCTTGGAGTGCTGTTGCTGGCTGCAGCATTGGCGTTCTGGCTTGGCCTGGATGGGCCGAACCTGACCGTGGTGCTGATCCTGCTCGGCTTGCCGATCCTGGGACTTGAATATTATCTCGAAGGTGTGGCGCGCAGCTTTGGCTGGTTCCGGCTGGCGGCGGTGCCGGTCTATATCCTGCGCCCCATCCTGATCGGCCTGGTGTGCCTCGGTCTGACCGCAGCCGGCGTTGACCTTACCCTGCCAGTGGTTGGTGGCGTGCTGATTGGTAGCATGGGCGTGGTCGTCTTGCTGATGTGGTTGCTGCTGGCGCGCCGACTAAGGTCGTTTCGGTCCGGAAGGGGGCCGGTCACGCGTGGGCAGGGTCGTTTGTGGCTGGCGGCTTCCCTGCCACTGCTGGTTCTGTCCGGGCTGGACGATCTGGTTGGCTACGCCGACGTGCTGGTACTAAGCCTGTTGTCTGAACCCGAGATTGTGGCCGTGTACTTTGCCGCGGCACGGGCGCTGGCACTGGCGGGGTTTGTTGCCTATGCGATGACGCTGGTTGCTGGCCGGCAATTCGCCGTCAGCCACGCCAGCGCGGATCGCGCGCAACTGCAACGGGGCATATTGCAATCGACGCGGCTAACGCTCTGGGCGACGGTTGTGTCGGTCGTCCTGGCGCTGGCCGCCAGTCCGTTGCTGCTGCGGGCGTTTGGCGAGGCTTATCTCGCGGGGCAGCCTGTGATGCTTGTGTTGGGCCTGGGCATGATCGTGCGTGCCATGGCCGGTCAGGCAGGCGAAGTGCTCATTGTCCTGGGACGGCAGCGCCAGGGGCTGATCGTGGGTCTGGGCATTCTGCTGATCATGGCAGTGCTGGGTGTGCTGCTTGTGCCTGTGCTGGGCGGACTGGGTGCGGCCATCGCCAGTGCCACGGCCATGGTCTGCCGCACCGCGGCCTTGTCCTTGCTGCTGTGGCGAACCGAGAGGCTGCAGGTGTTCAGCCTGGGGCTGCCGACGTTCGCCAGCGCCAGCGTCAGAGCCTGAGCGCGTGCGGGAGTTGGGTGTTCCGGGCGGTTGGGGAACCGCCCGGCATGGTCGATTTCAGCTTCGTTTCCACCAATCGTGGAGGCCGGTGATGTCGCCAGCGGTGAGAAGCGGCATGGCCGCGCTCAGGCGTTCGATGGGCCAGTCCCACCACGCAATTTCCAGCAGCGTGTCTATTTCGGCTTCGGTGAACCGCTTGCGGATGGGTTGGCGGGATTGCCGCCGACAATGGTGTAGGGCTCGACATCCTTGGTCACCAGGGCCCCTCCCGGAAAGGAAGGGGCCGGAAGGGTCAGGCGGCGAAATAGTCCTGAAGGGCGCGGACCTGCAGGCCGCCCTGCTTGAGGGCGACGATCCCCTCCACCGCGGCGAGGGCGCCGTCGATGGTGGTGTAATAGGGGATCTTGGCATAGAGGGCAGTGCGGCGGATGTCGCGGCTGTCGGAGATCGATTTCAGGCCATCGGTGGTGTTGATGACCAGCTGCACCCCGCCATTCTTCATGGAGTCGACAATGTGCGGGCGGCCTTCGAGCACCTTGTTGATCTTGGTGGCCGGGACGTTGTTGTCGACCAGGTAGCGCTGGGTGCCGCCGGTGGCGAGGATTTCGAAACCGGCTTCGACCAGGTGGCGGGCCATGTCGACAATGTCGGGCTTGTCGCTGTCGCGCACCGAGATGAAGGCCTTGCCAGAGGTGGGGACCTTTTGACCAGCACCCATTTGCGACTTGGCGAAAGCTACAGCGAAGTCGGTATCGAGGCCGATGACCTCGCCGGTTGACTTCATTTCCGGACCGAGCACGGTGTCGACGCCGGGGAAGCGGTTGAACGGGAAGACGGCTTCCTTGACCGCGATGTGCTTGAGCGTCTTTTCCACCAGGTTGAAGCTGGCCAGGCTCTCGCCGGCCATGATGCGGCTGGCGATCTTGGCGATGGGCTCACCGATAACCTTGGCGACGAAGGGCACAGTGCGGGAAGCGCGCGGATTGACCTCGATGAGGTAGATCGTGTCGTCCTTATAGGCGAACTGCACGTTCATCAGGCCACCGACCTTGAGCGCGAAGGCCAGTTCGCGGGTCTGGCGCTTGAGCTCGTCGATGATTTCCGGCGGCAGGCTGCGCGGCGGCAGGGAACAGGCCGAGTCGCCGGAATGGATGCCGGCTTCCTCGATGTGTTCCATGATCCCGGCCACGAAGACATCCTTGCCATCGCAGAGGCAATCGACGTCGATTTCGGTGGCGCCGGAAAGATAGGCGTCGAACAGCAGCGGGTTGTCCGACAGCACCGAATTGATCTGGCCGGTCTTGTCGTTGGGATAGCGCTGCAGAATATCGGGCGGGACGAGGCCGGTCAGCGTGTCCTGCACATAGCTTTCGAATTCCTTGGCCGAATGGACAATGGCCATGGCGCGCCCGCCCAGCACGTAGGACGGGCGGATGACCAGCGGATAGCCGAGGCGCTCGGCAACGAGGCGGGCCTGCTCGAGGGAGTAGGCGATGCCGTTCTTGGGCTGGGTCAGTTCGAGCTTGTTCAAGAGCTTCATGAACAGGTCGCGGTCTTCAGCCAGATCAATGGCTTCGGGCTGGGTGCCCAGGATCGGCACGCCGGCCTTGGCGACGGCTTCAGCGAGGTTGAGCGGGGTCTGACCGCCGAACTGGACGATGACGCCGTGCAGGGTGCCGTTCTGCTTTTCGGTGAGCAGGATCTCGATGACGTCTTCCTCGGTCAGCGGCTCGAAATAGAGCCGGTCGGAGGTGTCATAGTCGGTCGAGACGGTTTCGGGATTGCAATTGACCATGATGGTCTCATAGCCGGCATCGGCGAGCGCGAAGGCGGCATGGCAGCAGCAATAGTCGAACTCGATGCCCTGGCCGATGCGGTTTGGACCGCCGCCGAGGATGACCACCTTCTTGCGGTCGGTGGGGCGGGATTCGTCCTCGACCTTGCCGGCAAAGGGGGTTTCATAGGTCGAATACATATAGGCGGTGGGCGAAGCGAACTCGGCCGCGGAGGTATCGATGCGCTTATAGGCCGGACGCACTTCGAGGCTGTGGCGGAGCTTCCTGACATCGGAGGTCTTGAGATTGGCCAATTGCGCCAGGCGGGCGTCGGAAAAGCCCATGGATTTGAGCATGCGCAGGCTGGCGGCGTCCTGGGGCAGGCCGAATTCCTTGACCTTGGCTTCCATGTCGACAATGCCGCGCATCTGCTCGAGGAACCAGGGGTCGATCTTGCAGGCGTCGTAAATGTCGTCATTGGAGACGCCCAGGCGCATGGCTTCGGCGACATGCAGCAGGCGTTGCGGCGTGCCGGTGCCAAGGGCTGCCTTGATGGCGTTCTTGTCTTCGCCTTCGCCAAGACCAGGAATGCCGATTTCGTTGAGACCGGTGAGGCCGGTTTCGAGCGAGCGCAGGGCTTTTTGTAAGGATTCCTGGAAGGTGCGGCCAATGGCCATCGCTTCGCCCACCGATTTCATCGAGGTGGTGAGGCGATTGTCCGAACCGGGGAACTTTTCGAAGGCAAAGCGCGGAATCTTGGTGACGACATAGTCGATGGTCGGCTCGAACGAGGCGGGGGTGGCGCCGCCGGTGATGTCGTTTTCCAGCTCATCGAGGGTGTAGCCGACGGCGAGACGGGCAGCGACCTTGGCAATGGGGAAGCCGGTGGCCTTTGAGGCCAGCGCCGAGGAACGCGAGACGCGCGGGTTCATCTCGATGACGACCATGCGGCCGTCCTTGGGGTTGATGCCGAACTGGACGTTGGAGCCGCCGGTTTCCACACCGATCTCGCGCAGGACCGCCAAAGAGGCGTCGCGCATGATCTGGTATTCCTTGTCGGTCAGGGTCAGGGCCGGAGCGACGGTGATCGAGTCGCCGGTGTGGACGCCCATCGGGTCGATATTCTCGATGGAGCAGACGATGATGCAGTTGTCCTTCTTATCGCGGACAACCTCCATCTCGTATTCCTTCCAGCCGAGCACGCTTTCCTCGACCAGAACTTCATTGGTGGGCGAAGCGTCGATGCCGCTCTCGCAGATGGCGAGATATTCCTCGCGGTTGTAGGCAATGCCGCCACCGGTGCCGCCGAGCGTAAAGCTGGGGCGAATGATGGCGGGGAGGCCAATGACTTCGAGCGCCTGCAGGGCTTCGATGGAATTGTGGGCCAGCATGGAGCGCGGGGTTTCGAGCCCGATCTTCTTCATGGCGTCGCGGAACAGCTCGCGATCCTCGGCCTTGTCGATGGCCTCGGCGGTGGCACCGATCATCTCGACGCCGAATTTTTCGAGCACACCCATCTTGCGCAGCGAGAGCGCGCAGTTGAGCGCGGTCTGGCCGCCCATGGTGGGGAGCAGCGCGTCCGGGCGCTCCTTCTCGATGATCTTGGCGACCACTTCGGGAGTGATCGGCTCCATATAGGTGGCGTCGGCCAGGTCCGGATCGGTCATGATCGTGGCCGGGTTCGAGTTCACCAGAATGATCCGGTAGCCCTCTTCCTTGAGTGCCTTGCAGGCCTGGGTGCCCGAATAATCGAACTCGCAGGCCTGCCCGATAATGATCGGGCCCGCACCGATGATGAGGATCGATTTGATGTCGGTACGCTTTGGCATTCGGGGCTCGCTCTGCTCGTTCAACTGATCATCCGAGCAACAGGGAGAATCGCCCGGACACACCTGTCCGTGCAAAACCCGCGCTGCAGTTGAGCACTGCGCCGCAGGGGAAAAGACCGGACATGGTGGTTAAGCGGGCTGTCTAGCGGAAGAGTCGGCGGAAGGGAAGGGGGTGAAGGCAAGGCGCGCAGCTCCCCCGTCATGCACGCATCGGCCCAAGCGACCCTGGGCACTCAGCCCCCTGATGCTTCGTCGGCTGGCAGAGGTGGAGCCAATATGCGGGAAGATTTTTGGTGGGATGAGTTGTGGAGGGCGTTTCCGGCGTGCGGGCAAGATGGTTTTCCACAGCGAAGAGTGCAGCGCCGCGTCTCGGTGAGTAGGAACCCAACTTTTAGATACGGCATAAAAGAGCGTGAACGGGCGTAAAGGGAAGGCGATGACATATCTATTTAGGTCGATAGTAAAAAGTAACTATATATCATATCGTTGAGGATTTTCTGAGTATTCTCAAGGTGCTTCCGTCAGTGCGCATTTATATCTCATTCGAAAAAGGAAGGAATAAGAGTTCGGAAAAAATCCATGGTTTCCAAGCAAAGAAACTTTTGCCGATTAGATATAGGAAAGTTTTCGAATGCGGCGAACGACATTGACGTCCGGACGACGCGTTCTTAGTTTTGGTAAATGATCGAGTCCCGAGGAGTCGAAAATGGCGGCTACTGACTATGACGACGACGAATTTAATGCTGCGCGAAGTATTTGGTGCGCTGAAGGCTCTACCTGACGACGACGCTCGAACGCGGGTACTTGCGTACGCCGCGTCTCGACTAGGCCTAGGCCTGGGGACGTCCATGGCCAAAGTGAGGTCGGATGCGCCAACGGAGGACCCCGATGATGACGAAAGTGACGCCGTGGCTACGGCGCCACAGCCAGTCAACTATTCAAGTTTCGCTGAGTTGTTTGATGCCGCACTTCCGAAAAGCAACGCCGACCGCGCGCTCGTAGCGGGCTACTGGTTGCAGGTTTGTCAAGGCGCCGAAAGCTTTGGCGGCCAAGCGGTCAACACAGAACTGAAGCATCTAGGAGAGGCGATTGCAAACATCACCAACGCCCTTGAGAGCCTAAAGACTCAGAAGCCTGCACTGGCATTGCAACTCAAAAAAAGCGGCAAAAGCCAGCAAGCCCGGAAGTCCTACAAAATCACAGTAGCCGGAGTGAGGGCGGTGGAGGCCATGATCAATGGATGAGAGCCGCCTTAGCAGTGCGCTAGAGGCCGCATTGGGGCCGGCCCTGTCAAAGGAGTTGACTGCCGACTTCATCAAACTCCGGCGCGACGCCGCTACTGCCACCTTGGAGCGAGCGTCGCCCGGAAAGTTTGTGGAGACTTTTGTCCAGTGCCTTCAGCAGATGGCATCCGGGAGTTTTGACGAGAAACCAAATGTCGACGGCTACCTGGCAAAGACCGTTGAAAATGAGGCCTCATTGCCGGAAGGCTTGCGGATTTGTGCCGCCCGGCTTGCTCGCACCATCTACACTCTTAGAAACAAGAGAAACATCGCTCACAAGAACCCAATAGATCCTAACATTTTTGACCTATCTTTGGCGCACGAAGGGGCCGCTTGGATAATGGCAGAGCTACTTCGAAACGCGACAGGGATACCGATGCAAGAAGCGGGAGTTTTGATTGAGCAGCTTCAGGTGCCCGTTGGGACCCTGGTCGAGGAAATTGACGGTATGCGGCTGGTCCACGCTACTACGTCGGTGCGGGGTGAGATTCTTATTTTGCTACACAGCCACTATCCCGAGCGGGTCGCGCTTAAAGACATACTATTAACTATGAGCGCCCGAAGTGGCGGTTCCGTTCGAAACCGCCTTGGGGAATTGACGCGAGAAAAACTACTTCATGGGAACGGAAAAGTTGGCTACCGGCTCACACAGGTAGGACATGCGGCGGCTGTCACTGAGATTTCAATCGCAGTGAAGGCTGCGGCATAAACTAAGCTGACGCGACGAACTTGCCAAAAAACGCTATGGCCACTCTCTAAAACCTCCACCTCCCGTCTCGGCACTACCTCGCACCGGTGACTGGATTCTGCGGGCGTGCAAGTTAGTGCTGACGGCTGGTGGGCGGGCTACCTCCGCAGGCACTCACCCAATCCCCGTAGCCACATTCCCCACGCCAGCGACGAGGCGAAGGGGCCGGCGAAGCCTGCCTTGCCAATATGTAGGCATGCTGGCGGCGTTGTGAAACGGCCAGTGCGGCAGCCCTGGCTATGGCGCGGGCTGGCGCAAGATCTTTTCCATTTTCTTGCCTTTGGCCAGCTCGTCCACCAGTTTGTCGAGATAGCGGATTTCCTGCATCAGCGGGTTTTCGATGGTTTCAACCCGGATGCCGCAGACGACGCCGGTGATGAGGGACCGGTTGGGGTTCATGTGCGGGGCATTGGCGAAGAAATCCTTGAACGTCGTCTGGTTGGCCAGCTCGGCATCGAGCGACGCCTGATCGTGGCCGGTGAGCCAGCGGAAGATTTCGTCCACCTCGGCTTTGGTGCGCCCCTTCCGTTCTGCTTTAGCGACATAGAGCGGATAGACGCTGGCGAGGCTGGTGGAAAAGATGCGGTGTGCGGCCATGTCCCTATCCGAACCGGGCAATTGCGAGGCTCCATATTAGCATGGCCGGCCGGATGACGCCAAAACCCAGCGTTGCAGGCAAAGGTGACGCGGCTCAAGGCAGAGGGCGTGCAGTTGACGGTCGAGCCCATGGATGCGGGCACCATCCATATGGCCGTGTTCGACGACACTTGCGGCAATCTGATCCAGATCGTGCAGCTAAAAGGGTAACAATTCCGGCTTTGTCCACCAGGTGGGGAACCTTCGGGCGCGGACTGCGTGTTCTAACTGTCCATGAAAAGGAGCCGCATCATGACTCGACATTTCCTGCTCGCCTTGGGCGCTGCCACGCTTACCCTATGCGCCGTCAGCCCTTCTTTTGCGCAAACAGCCGCAACCATCAACGACGATCCGATCGCCTGCCCCAGCCAGCAGGAACTCGAACAGGCCGTTGGCAGCGCCGGGGAGATCCGGCCGGACGAATGCACCACGATCGAGATCAGCAAGCTCAGCTCCGACGGCATGGATTTGTGCCTGATCGATTTCGGCATCGATGAGGGATTTCTGGGTCGCTTGCGCGACGTGGCCATGCCCAGCCAGTGGTGGGTGCGCTGCGACGATCTGGAGAATGCGCTGCAATAGCGCATTCCATTTCGTGATTGATCCAAGGGCAACGATTGGCGGCGCCAGGGCTTAGCCGGTTATCTACGCGATAACCGACAGGAGAAGCCTATGACTTTCACAGCCCGTCTGCTTTGCGGAACAGTTTTGTCGGCCGGCCTCATGGCCGGACCGGCATTCGCGCAGGCGGAGCCCGTGCAAAGCGGGCCCGCAAACGCCCCAGACCAAGTACCGGCTTTCGAAGGCCAAACGCGTGCGTTGCAGCCGGAGAGCCCGGTCGAGGTAACCCAAGAGGTCATTGCAGAGGGGTTGCCGCATCTGTGGGCAATGGAATTCCTGCCCGATGGCCGCATGCTGGTGACGGCAAAGTCGGGGGTGCTGCATATCATCACGCCTGAGGGCGAGGTGAGCGAGGCCATTGCGGGACTGCCGGAGGTGGACGCTGCAGGGCAGGGTGGCCTGCTCGACGTGGCGCTGGCCCCCGATTTCGCAGAGACGGGTCGCATCTATGTCTCGTATTCTGAACCGCGGCAGAGCGGCAATGGGACATCGGTGGCCTCGGCTCGGCTGGTGCTGGCTGATGGCGGCGGCGCCAGCCTTGAAGATGTCGAGGTGATCTTCCGGCAAGAGCCGACCTATGACGGGCGGCTGCATTTCGGATCGCGCATTGTGCCGACCGAAGATGGCAATCTCTACGTGACGGTAGGCGAGCGTTCGGACGATCGGATCCGCGACCAGGCCCAGGAATTGCAGAGTGGTCTGGGCAAGATTTTCCGGATTACGCCTGATGGCGAGCCGGTAGACGGCAATCCGTTCATTGAGGGCAATGACGGCGCACTGCCGGAAATCTGGAGCCTGGGGCACCGCAATGTGCAGTCGGCAACGCTGGATGATGACGGCCGGCTCTGGATCGTCGAGCATGGGGCCCGCGGCGGGGACGAATTGAACCTGCCTGAGGCCGGTCTCAATTACGGTTGGCCGGAGGTGGCCTATGGCGTCACCTATGGCGGCGCGCCGATCGAGGGCGGTATTACGCAAAGCGCTGAAACCGAGCAGCCGGTTTACTATTGGGATCCGGTAATTGCGCCCTCTGGCATGGCCTATTACCAGGGCAATGAGTTCCCCGAGTGGGATGATACGTTCCTGGTAGGCGGGCTCGTCGCCCAGGCCGTGGTGGTCCTGCATATGGAGGGCGACCGCGTGGCACAGGAGCGGCATATCGATATCGGCGCCCGGGTGCGTGATGTGCGGGTGGGGCCCGATGGCGCTGTTTACGCGGTCACCGAGAGCCGGAACACCGGCCAGTCCAGCATTGTGAAGCTGACCAAGGCCGGGTAGTCTGGACAAGACATAGAAAAGGCCCGGCGAAAGCGCCGGGCCTTGTTCATGAAGTGGCGGCAGGATTAGTGCATCTGGCTGGACCAATCGTCCACTTCCTTGCGGACTTCGTCCTTGGTCTTGCCGTAGCGTTCCTGAAGCTTGCCTTCGAGCTGCTCGCGATTGCCATTGATCTGGGAAACGTCGTCGTCTGTCAGCTTGCCCCATTGTTCCTTGGCCTTGCCAGAGAACTGCTTCCAGCTGCCTTCAATGCGATTCCAGTCCATTTGTCGTCTCCTGTTCCGTGAGAATTGGTATGCAGGATTAACGTATGGGACGCAGGCCCGTTCCCCAGAAGCGACGGTCAGGGCATTGGCCGTCGCCTGCTGCGCAAGCGGGCGGCCATGAAGTCGAGGGTAAGACCGACAAGGACGGCCAAGCCGATTGCCAGAGCCATGCCGAGCAGGGGCTGGCTGGCAAACCACTGACCCGCGATATAGCCCATGGCGACATTATAGGCGGCCCAGGCTGCTCCGGCGACGAGGCAGAAGGGGGCAAACCTGCGATAAGCAAAACCGGTGCTGCCGGCGGTCAGATTGACCGCCAGGCGCGCAAAGGGAATGAAACGGGCTGTCAGGACCACCATGCCTGCGCGCGGGCCCATGCGTCGGCTGGCCCAGCGCAGCAGGCGGACCAAGGGGCGAAACCGGGTCTGCTGGAGACGGCGGATTCCGATCAGCCGGCCCAGCGTGTAAGTGAGGGTGTCGCCAATGATGGCACCCAAACAAGCCGTGAGAAGCAGCAACAGGATGTCGGGTACGGAACTTGAGGCCGCAAGGGCAGCCAGACCGACCACAACCACTTCACTGGGGAAGACCGGAAACACGCCATCAAGCACAACCAAGCCAAGGGCGATCAAATAGACCCAGGGCGAGGTGGCAAGGGGCAGGACGAGATCGTTGAAGATGTCCATCGGGGCCGCTGATTACACGTTAAGACGTGCTCTTTAGCAGGCGGTTTGCACACCCCTGTGACGGTGGAGCGGTATCAGGCGGCGTGGGCAGCCTTTTGCGTGCCGATTGCGGCCAGGATATCGCTGACCCGGTAAGGCTTGGGCAGAAACTGTGCGCCGGGGGGCAACTGGGCATGGGTGGGCCGGACCCCGCCCGAAACCACCACGATCGGCAGGCCAGGGTGAGCTTTGGCCGCAAGGCGCGCCAGGGCCAGCCCGTCCGGACCGTCACCAAGTTCAATATCGGTCACGAGGGCGTCGATATTGGTGTCGATCAGACGCGCAGCCGTGCGGGCGGTGCCAGCCGTCACGGCGTGGTGGCCGAAATCGACCAATTGGTCGGCCAGGTCCAACAGCAAGAGCGGCTGGTCTTCAACGATCAGTATGCGCAAGTCAGTGGGCATTTCGGTATGCCTCCATACGCGGTTACGAAATGTACATGTGAAGGGAAGCGCCAGCGCGGTGGATCGTTGCATGCGGCCGCCGCATAGCTGATCACATGGTTAGCATTTGGTTTAAATTGTCTGGAATGGCGGCGGACGGCGGACATCGGATCTGGGCATTACCTTAAGGATTTGCCCATAGGCTGGCCGGCACGAAAGGGGAGTGCCGTGGCCGAACGCGATGTTGTGTACCTGTCCGAAGTGGTTGGGGCGCTCAGCTATGCGCTCGATATCACCGAGGGGCAGCCTGTTGGCCACAGCCTGCGGTGCTGCTGGATCGGGATGCATGTCGGCATGGGTTTGGGCCTGAGCCAGGCCGAATTGTCCGATCTCTATTATACTATCCTGCTCAAGGATATCGGCTGCAGCTCCAATGCGGCGCGGATCTGCCAGCTCTATCTGGCCGACGATCTGAGCTTCAAAGGCAACTACAAGGTGGTCGACACCAAGCTGCCTGAAATCCTGCGGTTCCTGATCGCAAACACCGCGCGCAGGTCAGGCTTTGTCGAGCGGCTGCAGACGCTGGTGCATATTGCGCGCAATGGCGGGGAAATCTCCAAGGAACTGATCGAGACGCGATGCCAGCGGGGCGCGGTGATCGCCCGGTCGATGCGGTTTTCCGAGGCCGTGGCGCAGGGCATTCTCGATCTCGATGAACACTGGGACGGCAGCGGGCAGCCGGTGAAACTGGAAGGCGAAGAGATTTCGCTGTTCGCGCGCATTGCGTTGCTGGCGCAGGTGGTGGACGTGTTCTTCATGCGCGGCGGAGCCGAGGCGGCATTGGCCGAGGTGACCGAGCGCTCCGGGCGCTGGTTTGATCCGCAATTGGTGACCTTGCTGGTGGGGATGAAAGACGATGCCGGGTTCTGGCAGACCATGCTCAGCAATGACCTGCACGAGCGGGTGATGGAGCTCGAGCCGCGGGCGCTGACGCGGGCGGTGGACGAGGACTATCTGGACGACATCGCGGCCGGCTTTGCGCAGGTGGTTGACGCCAAAAGCCCGTTTACGGCTGGACATAGCGATCGCGTGGCCTTGTTCACCGACCTGATCGCGGAGGAAATGGGCTATGCGCCCGAGCGGCGCCGCTGGCTCAAGCGCGCGGCGTTGCTGCACGATATCGGCAAGCTGGGCGTTTCCAACAGCGTGCTCGACAAGAACGGCAAGCCGGATGATGACGAGTGGGCCGAAATCAAACGGCACCCCGAGCTGGGGCGGGTGATTCTCTCCAAGATCGCAGCATTCCACGACATGGCGCGGATTGCCGGGGACCACCACGAAAAGCTCAATGGCCGGGGCTATCCGCATGGCATCAAGGCGGACGCAATCGATCTGGACACCCGCATTGTCACCGTGGCCGATATTTTCGACGCGCTGACGGCGGACCGGCCCTATCGCAAGGCGATGCCGGTGTCGGCGGCATTCCAGATCATGGAAAAGGAAGTGGGTACCGGGCTCGACCCGGATGTGTTTGCAGCGTTGCGGCGTGGCTTTGTGCGGCTTGAAAACGTGGCGGGTTCTGAGGGGGAGCGCGCGGCTTAGGGCGAGGTGCCCCCCACCTAGCCTCCCCCTGACAGGGGGAAGGACGCATCGCGTTCGTCTGGAATTCTACAGCCTGGACCGATAAAGCCCGACGCGGATGCCGCCGTGCAGGACAGGTGGCATTGGCGGGTCAAAGCCGAGGCCGGTCGCCTGCGCCAATTGCCGGTCGGCCGTGACGATGCCGACGCGCCAGCCGGAAAAGCGCGTCTTGAGAACCGTTCCGAGGGTACGGTGCAGTCCGATGAGCGGGCCTTTCTCGCCCACGCGGGTGCCATAGGGTGGATTAACGATCACGAGGCCCGGCGGACCCTCGGGCGGGGTCAGGTCTTCAATGGATTGCTGGGCGAAACCGGTGCAGTTCGAAACACCGGCACGGGCAGCGTTTTCCAATGCCATGCGGATGGCGCCGGGATCGCGGTCGAAGCCAAGGAAGCGCGTCGTTGTCGGGGTCTGGGCGGCAGGTGCGCGCAGCTCTGCCCAGGCTCTGGCCTTAAAACCGGGAAGCTGTTCGAAGGCGAAGTTTCGGCCGCGTCCGGGCTGCAAGCCAAGGGCGATTTCGGCGGCCTCGATGACGAAGGTGCCCGAGCCGCACATCGGGTCGAGCACTGGCTCGGTGCCGGTATAGCCGCATTGTGCGAGGAACATCGCGGCCATGGTTTCGCGCATCGGGGCTTTGGCGACACCCTCCTTGAAGCCGCGCTTGTGCAGGGACTCGCCGGAAGTGTCGATGCTGATGGTCACGAGGTCGTCCTCGATGCGGACCATGATGCGGAGCACGGCACCCTCAGCAATGGGCGCACCCAATTCCTCGCGGATGGCGGTGGCGACGCGCTGGGCAGCAGCACCGGCGTGATAGATGCGCGAGCGCTTGCAACTGGCCTCGACATGGACGGGCACATCGGGACGGAGGAGTTCGGACCAGGGGAGTTTTCGCGCGCGCTTGTCGAGTTGGGCCAGATGCATGGCGCGGAAAGAGGCGATGCGCGCAAGAATGCGGGTGGCGCCGCGCAGCACCAGGTTAGCGCGCCAGACATCGGGCCAAGTGCCGGGAAAGGTCACGCCGCCATCGATGATTTTCGCGTCGATGAAGCCGGCCGCGCGTGCTTCATCGGCGAGCGGGGCTTCGAGACCGGGCGTGGCGACCAGGAAGATATCAAATGGGGGCGTGTTCATGGGCGAGCAGTAGCTGTGGGCGCCTGGGCTGGCAAGTTCTGCGGTGGGAAGGGTTACGCCCGGCGCGATCTATGCTTATATCGGTGAAAGGCGATGAAACATTCGCCGTAATTTCAGGACACTGTCGAAAGAGCTGTAATGATGAGCGAATATGTGCCGCCCAAAGTCTGGACCTGGGACAAGGAGAACGGAGGTGCCTTTGCCAGCACCAACAGGCCGATTGCCGGGCCGACACATGACCAGGAGCTGCCGCGCGGCGAGCATCCCATCCAGCTTTATTCATTGGCAACCCCTAATGGACAGAAGGTCACGATCATGCTCGAGGAGCTGCTGGCAGCCGGGCACGACGCGGAATATGACGCCTATCTGATCAATATCGGCAAGGGTGACCAGTTCGGGTCGGGTTTTGTGTCGGTAAATCCGAACTCAAAGATCCCCGCGATGATGGACTATGGTCCGAAAGAGCCGATCCGGCTGTTCGAGAGCGGCTCGATGCTGGTCTATCTTGCCGACAAGTTCGATGCCTTCCTGTCCAAGGATGTGGCAAAGCGGGCCGAAACGATGAACTGGCTGTTCTGGCAGATGGGCAGTGCGCCGTTCCTCGGCGGCGGCTTTGGGCACTTCTATGCCTACGCGCCCATCAAGCTTGAATATCCGATCAATCGCTATGCGATGGAAGCCAAGCGCCAGCTCGATGTGCTGGATAGGGAGTTGGCGGACAAGGAGTTCATATCGGGGAGCGAGTACACCATCGCCGACATGGCGATTTTCCCGTGGTACGGCAACATGGTGCTGGGCCGGGCTTATAATGCGGCTGAATTCCTTGATGTGGGCACCTATAAGAATGTCATTCGCTGGGCCGAGCAGATCGATGCGCGCGAGCCGGTAAAGCGCGGCCGGTGCGTCAACGCCTCGGGCGGCCCCGAGGACGAGCAATTGCATGAGCGGCACTCGGCGGCCGATGTCGACAAGGTTGTGGCGCTACGCAAGCAGCGCGGGACAGTCTAGCGCCGGTTTCGCCTTGGGGTTTGAGGTCACCTCCGGCTGACGGAGGTGACTTAGCATCGCCGGAGTGCGTTCAATTGTTGATGGCGATAATGCCCCATTGGGTGGCAGCACAATCGTCGTCCAGACACACATTGCTGATCCACACTGCGCCGTTGCCGACGCCTACACCTTCTGAGGTGACAATGAGGTCTGCCACATCCTGGTTGAGGAACGCCTGCTGCGTGTCGAACGAGACCAGCATGTCGAAATTGTCAGCAAGGTCCTGTTCCTCAAGCACGTCGTAGGTTTCGCCGTTGGCGTTCACCACCAGCGGGAAAAAGGCATATTGCCCCCACGTGACAGGGTCGCCAAACATTACGGCATCTTGAAGCAAAGAGAAGACCTCGAAGAACCCATCGGCATTGCCATGGAGGGATTCAATCTGGGCGTATACGTCCTCTTCTGACTGGGCGGCGGCAGCGGGTACAAGCAGCAGGACGGCAAGGAACGCAAGAGCGGGGCGCAGGAACATTGTGGTCTCGCAGGGGTCAAAATTTGCCGCGACGTAGCCGCGGTCCAATTCACTCTACATGCACGGCGTGGTGGCGGGAATACACCCCCTGTTAAGCGTAACCGACCATTATGTGGGCCGTCGGGGGCGCGTTTTTTGCCCTCCTGCCCTGTTTGTATTGAGTTTGAGTAAGCCCTATGCGTCTGATTATCGGTATCGTCGTCGTCTTTGCCTGCGTGTTTGGTGGCTATGCGGCGATGGGCGGCAAGCTCTACGTGTTGTGGCAGCCTTTTGAATTCGTGATCATTCTGGGCGCAGCGATCGGTGCTTTCATCATCGCAAACGGGGCACCGGTGCTCAAGGCGGTGCCGTCCATGTTCGGTACGATGCTCAAGGGGCCGAAATACAACAAGGCAGCTTATGTGGAACTGCTGGGTCTGCAGTTCTCGATGTACAAGCTGATTCAGCAGAAGGGCATTCTGGGGATCGAGCCGCATATCGAGGACCCGCATAATTCCACCCTGTTCAACGCCTTCCCGACATTTGCCAAGAACCATCACGCGGTGGAGTTCGTGTGCGACTACATGCGCATGGTGACCATGGGGTCCAACAATGTGCATGAGATGGATGCGCTGATGGACGAGGAACTGGAAACGCACCATCAGGAGCAGGAACGGATCGTTTCTGCCATGCAGGCGGTCGCTGACGGCACGCCCGCACTGGGCATCGTGGCCGCGGTTCTGGGTGTGATCAAAACCATGGGCTCTATCTCGGAGCCGCCCGAAGTGCTGGGGCACCTGATCGGTGGCGCGCTGGTTGGTACCTTCTTCGGCGTATTTGTCGCCTATGGCTTTTTTGGTCCCATGGCCCAGTCACTCAAGAGCACATTTGAGGCCGAGTCCAAATACTTCCTCTCGCTCAAGGTGGGCCTGTTGGCCCATATCGGCGGTCAGCCGCCGGTGATGGCGATTGAATTCGCGCGCAAGGCCTTGATGAGCGATGTGCGCCCGAGCTTTGCGGAAGTTGAAGCTGCCACCGCTGCGCTGCCGGCAACGACCTGATAGCCTGAACGGGGGCAGCCAGAATGGCGAATTACGACCAGCCGATCATCATCAAGAAGGTGAAGAAGGCCGCCCATGCTCACCATGGCGGGGCGTGGAAGATTGCCTATGCCGACTTCGTGACGGCGATGATGGCATTCTTCCTCTTGATGTGGCTGATCAGCATGACGACGCCTGAGCAGAAGGAAGGCCTGGCCAATTATTTCGCGCCGGCATCTCTGAGTACGACCACGAGCGGCGCTGGCGGCGTGATGGGTGGCAGTGCGATGGACAATTCGGGCAACCAGATGTCAGGCTCCTCTGCCGACATCATCGAGGACCGACCAGCTTCGCCGCAAAGCTCGGACCAGGGTACCACGGACACCCATATCGGCGGCGCGGCGCGCCAGCAGGGCAGCGAGCAACGCGCCAGCAGCGACAGTGAGTTCAACCTGCAATCGCTTGAAGCGCAGGCGTTCCACAGTGCGGCGGCGAGCATCAAGCAGGCCTGGCAGTCGCTGCCCGAAGTGACCCCATTCCTGGACAATCTGCTTGTCGAGCAGACCGAGGAGGGGCTTGATATCCAGATCGTTGACCAGCAGGGCCGCCCCATGTTCCCAGAGGGGTCGAAATATCCGCTGGAGCCGACCCGTGCAGCGATCGCGGCGATTGGTCCGATCCTGCAGCAGCTCAATGCGCAGGTGACAATATCGGGCCATACCGCGGCGGGCGGGCGCTACGACAATCCGCGCTACGGACCCTGGGAACTGTCGGCGGACCGCGCCAATGTGGTGCGCTCGATCCTGGGCGAGTTCGGCATGAGCGACGATCGCTTCAAGGCCGTAGCCGGGCGAGCGACAGGTGAACCGTTCTTTCCCAACGATCCCTATATGGCCGCCAATGAGCGCGTTCGGATCACTGTGGTGCAGACGCCGCCGCCAGTGCCAACTGACCTATCGTTCTGAGGCTCAATAGGCGGAAAGAAATGATTAACCGCGATCTTCGCCGTGATCGCGCGGGACTTAATCGTTCACAATTGTGACAGAACTGTTTAAGCAGTTCGAGCGCATCTTCAAAGGATTACTTTGGGGGAGTTCTCTCATGCGCACCTTGACGCGTTTGACGGCCTTACTACTCATTCTGATTTCATCTTCTGTTTTTGCCGCAGCCCAGGACTGGACGGTTGCCCGACTGCGCGGAGACGCGCAGCACTATGATGGGCGGGAATGGCACCCGCTTGCCATTGGCGACATCGTGCGGCGCTCGCATCATGTGCGTACTTTTCATAATGCACGCATGGAACTTGTTCGTGGCAATGAGTCCATTGAATTGGGGCCCGGCACATTCCTGGCCATTCACGAGGCGCAAGGCCGAAAGCTCACAGATGTCGAACAGCATCTTGGAACTGTGCGGATCACCGCGGACAAGCGGAATGTCGAGCATTTTCAGGTCACCACCCCAGTGTTGGCCGCGGTCGTCAAGGGCACGCAGTTTTCGGTAAAGCTGTCGAACGGCCGCGCCACAGTCGCAGTGGATAGCGGCGTCGTTCAGGTGCAAGACACGGTGAACAATGTGGTCGCCGATGTCGTGGTGGGGCAGTCGGCGTCTGCGGGAACGGACAATCCGCTGCAGGTCAGCGGCCCCGGGTCATCCAGCACTGTCTATGTTGTGAACGGGCGGCCCGTGGTCGGAGCGACTGCGGCCGCCCAAGCTGCCGGTTATGATCCAGCGGCCGAGGAGAAGAGTGGCTACCAGTCGCTGGCAGGCGATCCGGGCCGCTCGAGTAGTAGTGCCTCGGCCGGTGGTGGTGGGAATAGCTCTGGCGGGGGCGGTTCTGCTGGAGGCGGTTCTGGCGGGGGCGGTTCTGGCGGGGGCGGCGGCTCCTGGGGCGATGATGA
>Ga0066837_10000393_pt1 | contig 20133 bp, 21 predicted proteins | sample ETNtaG_25_FD_66730 | JGI IMG/M metagenome (GOLD analysis project Ga0066837, IMG submission 66730) | Marine microbial and viral communities from oxygen minimum zone, Eastern Pacific Ocean - ETNP201302SV86 | ecosystem: Environmental > Aquatic > Marine > Oceanic | place: Pacific Ocean: Eastern... | reverse complement strand
ACTGCGTGGCCGTTTCCGTTGGCCTCCTTGACGACGGCAATCATCAGCGTGCTGGGGTGCCAGCCGGCATTGATCAGGTCGCGACGTTTGGCGAGTGCAAAGTCTTCACAGTCGCCGTAGCCGTTCGGATAAGTCCAGAACTCTGCGACCTGATAGAGGTCCTGATCTGTGACCGGTACAACGTTGCGGTTGTAATAGGCGTTGACGGACACGAGCTGCTGCCAGTTGCGATCGTCCAGTATAGTCGCAGGTACCACGCGGTCATAACTACGGCATTCGGCCGGGTTGGATTGGCAGAACTCGAGATGCCCCACCGGGATCGAGGTCGTGCCAGCGCTGGTCTGGACGTAGGCGATATTGGTGAAATCGAGCGCCGCGCTGGGGGCGGCGGGGGCTAGCGCGAAGAGGGCAGTGAGTAGCCCGGCCAGCAGTCCCTTGTTGAGCATCTTCATCGTGTCGTCTCCCTGATGGAGACCACACTAGGGAGGGCCACTTGCCTCGATGCGAAAAGTGCCACGCAGTTTTTATGCGTGTTTTATCGATGCTTATAGGAGTTTTTTAACCATGCCGGGCGGGGGAGAGCTGGCCGCCTGAGGGTTGGGAGCAGCCGGGATTTCGAGAGATGGCAGCGAACCGCAGCGGCTCAGTTCATGCGCAGGTTCTGCTGCACGACCGTCAACATTTCCTGGGCGGCCACGAATTCCACCGCGACCCCGTTCTGGAAGTGGCGAACAACGCGGGCGCGCATACGGCCCAGAGTGATCGGGGTGCCCATAGCAGGACGAACGTCGAGCTCTACCGCGGCACCGGACAGCGAGATGTCGATAATCTTGCAGTTGTAGCGACGACCATCGTCAAGCACGACTGTTGAGTGACGGATATCGGGCACGACGCGCTCGTGCCGGCGGTCCTCGGGCAGATTGAGGAGATCCTTGTTGGCCAGCCATGTAAGCTGTGCCGCCATTTTGTCGCGCTTGCGCGGGGAAGCTGCCAGATCCATGATGAATCCTCCATCGACCTGGGACAGTATCGTCCCTTCGATGCGTCCCATATGGTCCAGATAGGCAACAATACGTTCGCCGACGATGCCCGGTACGGGGGCTATAACGACCGCGTCGCCCGGCGACATGGACAGGACCTGGCAAGGGAACTCGCGGCGGTCGGCCAGCATATAGCGGCCGAGTATCGACACCTTCACGCGCTGGAAGCGCCCGTCGCCCGCATTGGTATGCAGGCTGGCTATAGGCTGTGGAGCGGCAATGTCATCATTGAGCATACGTCAACCTGTTCCACGCACTGGGGAAAACCACAGCAAACTTAGCTGGGCTTGGTTAACGCTTGATGAGAATTGGTGCTGACAGGTCGCTCAAATGCGACTTGTTCAGTTCCGACCGCCGTCAATGACTGCAAGGTGAGCATACCGCCGGGCGCTGCGACCATAAACAGTGGTCGGCATGGCAGTGGGCTGTGCGGGGGAACCGTATTCGCTCTCGTTGACAACACTGGCCAGAACTTCGCGCGCTGTCTCCTCGGCGGGCACCTCATCGGGCCAGATCAACCGAAGGCCAGTGATGCGCTGCTCAAGGACGGGTTGGACGCCCAGCCAGTAGGGTTCTTCCAGCGCCGACATTGAGCCCAGAATGCGGGTGTGGGTTGAGCCATTGTGGCGCAGCGGCATGAGAATGGTCTCAAAGCTCACCTTGGTATGCAGGGCCGTCGTGCCTTGGAAGGTAACGAGCGCCACAGCGTGGTCCTCGGTAACGGCGCGGATCAGCGTTTCCATGGCGTCGCTGTCACGATCATGCCAGAGCGCGGAGAACGAGCGGCCCTTCAGCTCTCGGCAATAGCTGGTGCACAGGTGTGAACCCGCCAGGCGGAATGAGAACTTGTCCGCACTGTCGAGTTCGAGAATGAAGGTGTTGGCCAGAGCCTCACGGATGCGTGTGGGGTCGATGTCGCGACGGTCTGGCGCGCTGCGGGAGCCCCGAATCGTGTTCCAATAGGTATAGAGTGTCTTGGTGCTCGGCATCTGCATCGTTCGGACCCGCGATTTGAGGCGTCGAGGCATTCTCCCTAGGGGAGGCCGCCGCTTCAGCAACATTCGCAAAATGCTGCGCCGATGGCGCGCTTAAAGATTAGTTAAGGTTAACGTCTGTGGCCAAATGTGGAAAAGCGCGGGCAGGCCAGTGGCCAGCCGAGGTCTGGGGCTCTGAGGATGAGTGAACAAGATCGGGAGCCTGCTTCGCAGGGGCCTCAGCAGCGCGAGCCTGTTTTTCTGTTGCCTGCGTCCATCACTGCGCTTGCAGGGGTATTGGCAGCCATTCACCTGGCGTCAACCTTGATTCTTAACCCGCAGGGACAGGTGGACCTGCTGCTCTGGTTTGCGTTTCAGCCCTACCGCATTGTGGTGGCCGGGGTTGATCCCAGCATCGCAATTCCGCTGATCTGGACCCCATTCACACATGCTTTTCTGCATGCCGGATGGGACCACTTGCTGATCAATGTCGCCTGGCTGGTCATCTTCGCGACGCCCGTGGTGCGCCGCTATGGTGCCTGGCCGATGCTGGTGCTGTTCCTGGTTTCGGCGTTCTTTGGCGCGGCGCTGTTCGCGGCGACCACTCTTCACAGTCAGGTCTATCTGATAGGCGCTTCGGGAGGCGTCGCCGGCCTGACCGGGGCGGCGATCCGTTTCATGTTCCAGCCGGTGCTGATAGCGCGGCATCCTGAGACCGGACAACCCATCGTTCTGGGACGGCGGCTGGCGTCACTGCGCGAGGTTTTCGTCAACCCGCGGTCACGCTTGTTCACGCTGATCTGGCTGGCGCTCAACGCGGCGGTGCCTTTGGCGCCACTGCTGACGGGGAGTTCACTGTCAATCGCCTGGCAGGCGCATCTCGGCGGCTTCGCTGCCGGGTTCTTTCTCGTCGCACTTTTTGAGCGAAAGACCTAGCTACCGTAGACGTCCTTGGGATCAAAGAGGCGCGGCAGGCCGGTATCTTCCAGCTGGACTTCGCCATGTTCGGCCATAACCCTGCGGTAGAAGCAGGATTTTCGGCCCGTATGGCAGGCAGCGCCCCGTCCGGTCTGGCGCACCACCATGACCAGGCAGTCCTGATCGCAATCGGTGCGCAGCTCGACCACTTCCTGAAGTTCGCCAGAGGTCTCACCCTTCTTCCAGATCGCCTTGCGCGAACGCGACCAGTAATGGGCGATACCGGTTTCGAGGGTCAGCGACAGGGTCTCGGCATTCATATGCGCGACCATCAGAATATCGTTGGTTCCATCTTCCAGTGTGACGACGGTCAAAAGGCCATGGGCGTCAAAGCGTGGGGCAAAGGCTGTGCCTTCTTCCAGCGTGGCATGATCAAGGGTCTTGGGGTCGGCGAAGGAGATGGTCATGATGCGCGCCTTTGCTCGAGCGGATGCCGAGGCTCTAGCGCGCATCGGGGGCGTTTACCAGTGTTTTAGTCCTTGAGACCGACCCAGATCTCGATTGTGCCGTGTCCGGTGCGCGGGTCGAAGTCGGGCCCGTAATACTCGACAAAGGACAGTCCTTCGGCCTGTTCGGCGTTTGAGTTGGGCAACCAGTCGCCATATATGGCTGCACATGTGGCCCGGACATTGGAGACATGTCCATTGTGGGTGAACCGCGCCCATTTGCGGGCCGGTATTGTCATTACGGTAAGTGGCGACGAAACGGGTGTATCAGGCCTGATCTGCACGCCCGGAGCGTAGTCGAACTGTCCGTCGCTCATATCCCCAACCACGCCATAGGCTGCGCCGGGAATGACTCCTTCGATACCGGGCACCAGCGGGCCGAAGCTGTTCCATTGTGCCGGAATGCCGGAGGGATTGTTGAGATCGTGCCGCCCGGGCAGGACGGCGAGGCGTATTGCCGGCATTTTTTCAATGCGCGGCGGGTCGAGTTCGATATTGATAGCGGCTTCCATTCTGAGGGCCTCCACGAGATTGAGGTGATCCAGAGAGCGTCTCTTGCGGACAGTGTCGGGTGTCAGGCCGAACTGATCGCGAAAAGCGCGGGTGAATGCCTCGTGCGAGCCATATCCGGCATCGAGTGCCACCGAGAGAATGTCGGGGGCACCGTCCGCCAAGGCCTTGGCCGCCTCTGTCAAGCGGCGGCCGCGTAGATAGCCAGAGATTGTGTAGCCGGTGGCCAGCGGAAACATGCGGGACAGATAAGTCGGGGCCAGGCCTGTCGAGCGGGCCAGTTCATCAAGGCCGATATCCTGAGGGAATCGGCTTTCCAGAAACCAGAGGGCTCGAACAATGGCAGACATGGGTAACCTCGCAGTGAGACAGCGAGTCTATGCCATAATAAAATATGCCGCGTTTGATCGGGCTTGCCTTTTTGGTCCTAGCGATGACCGACCATGGCAAAGAAGCGATCCTGTTCTTGACGGTCCTCGGCAAAAACCCCGGTGAAGCGGTGGGTCACGGTCTTAACGTCATGCGCCTTCACCCCGCGCATGGTCATACACATATGCTCTGCTTCAAGCATGACTGCGGCGCCGCGCGGCCCCAGATTTTCGTTGATGGCATCAATGATCTGCGCCGTCATGGTTTCCTGCGTCTGCAGGCGGCGGGCAAAAACCTCGACCAGACGGGCCAGCTTGGAGAGGCCGACCACGCCATCGTGAGGCAGGTAGGCGATATGGGCCTGTCCGTAAAAGGGCACCATGTGATGCTCGCAATGGGCATAAAAGGGAATGCCTTTTACCAGAACCAGGTCATCGTAGCCGCCGACCTCCTTGAACGTCTTGGAGAGCACTTCGCTGGCGTCCTGATCATAGCCGGCGAAGAGCTCGCCGTAGGCTTTGGTGACCCGGGCAGGGGTGTCGAGCAGACCTTCACGGGTCGGGTCATCGCCGGCCCAGGCGATCAGCGTGCGAACGGCGGCCTCGGCCTCTTCGCGGCTGGGTCGCGCCCTCGGCGTGTCCAGAGGGACAGTCTTGAGCGGCTTGACTTGAGCGTCCATGGGGTCCGGCTCCTTGCGTTGCGACCGATGCTCACTACGCGACGAACGACGCGTCGGATTTCGACAGGAGCACAATCCCCTGACAGTCGGCTGGAGAACCCCTATATAGAAGCGGAACGAGACCGGAACAAGAAACAGAATTGTCGCGATTATGGAGCTGAGCGATCTCTATTCCGAAAAGATCCTCGACCTTGCGGGGAACGCCCCTCAGCCTGGCCGTCTAGCCGATGCGGATGTATCGGCGCGCAAGGTCAGCCGGGTTTGCGGCTCGGTGATCGAAGTCGACCTCGTCGTGCGCGACGGGGTGATTGTCGGATATGGCCACGAGATTTCGGCCTGCGCGCTGGGCCAGACCTCAGCGGCTGTTGTGGCGCGGGAAATCGTCGGAACATCGACTGGCGCGTTTCTGGACGTGCGAAAGGCCATGCACGACATGCTCAAGGCCGATGGGACGCCGCCCTCGGGAAAATGGGAAGACCTGAAATATCTGGAACCGGTCCGGGGTTATCCGGCCCGCCACACGTCCACTCTTCTGGTGTTCGATGCCGTCGCTGCTGCGCTGGAAAAGCTTGAATCGAACCAATCGGTTGCGGTGGGCGGCTGATGGATCGATTCATGGCCTTGATGTGGCGAGTCGTCGACCTGCCGTTCAAGGTTGCGGCCGTCTTTCTGATTACGCTCTACCGCTACACGCTTTCGGCCTTCGTCGGACGCACCTGTCGACACCTGCCGACGTGCTCGGAGTTCACGAGCACTGCCATCTGGACATTTGGCTTCTGGCCCGGCGGCTGGATGGGGCTGGCGCGGTTCTGGCGTTGCCGTCCAGGCGGGACACATGGATATGACCCTGTGCCGGAGGCGCTGCCGGCAGAGGGGCGATGGTATTTGCCCTGGCGCTATGGGCGTTGGCGGGGAGACAAGCATGACCATGCTCAGGGGTAGCTGCCTGTGTGGGGCGGTGACTTATAAAGTCGAGGACGCCTTCGAGGCCGCCTTTTATTGCCACTGTTCCCGATGCCGGCGCGCGACGGGGTCGGCGTTTAAGCCCATGGCTTCGATCAAGACTGGCAGGTTGCGGCTGACGCAGGGCGAAACGAGCGTGCTCATCTACGGCAACGCTGCCCACACACATGATGTGCATTGCGGGCAGTGTGGTTCGTTTCTCTATTCGGTGATCGCGGAGAACGGAAACACGCATGTGGCAATGGGCACGCTGGTCGATGACCCCAAGGTTCGACCGTCGTTTCATATGTTTGTCGGCTCCAAGGCGCCCTGGCACGAGATCACCGACAATCTGCCGCAGTTCGAGGCTTTGCCGGGTTAAGGGCCAGCTTGAGGCTGGCATTGCGCCCTTTTCATGCTAAGGCAGCGGCCGCGCGCATTGTGGAATGCGCGACAACCCAATTTCATGGAGATCCAAAATGTCGATCAAGGTGACTTTTCCCGATGGTGCTGCTCGCGACTATTCGCGCGGCACTACCGGCACCGAGATCGTTGAAGGGATCTCCAAGTCGCTGGCCAAGAAGACCGTCGCCATGCGCTGGAACGGCGTGCTTTCGGATCTTTCCGATGCGCTGGACACTGACGGCAAAATCGAATTTGTGACGCGTGACAGTGGCTCGCAGGATGTGCTGGAATTGATCCGGCATGACGCGGCACACGTCCTGGCCGAGGCGGTGCAGGAGCTATGGCCTGAAACGCAGGTCACGATCGGGCCGGTGATCGAGAACGGCTTCTACTACGACTTCTATCGTCCGGCCGGGCCGTTCACGGAAGACGAATTGCGCGTCATTGAGAAGAAAATGGCCGAGATCATCGAGCGTGGCGCTGCCTTCTCCAAGGAAGTATGGTCGCGCGATCAGGCCAAGAGCTGGTTCGAGACCAAAGGCGAGGCCTTCAAGGTCGAGCTGGTGGACGCCATCCCCGCCGACCAGTCGATCAAGATGTACAAGCAGGGCCAGTGGATGGACCTCTGCCGCGGTCCACATATGCGTACGGTCAAGGATGTCGGCCAGGCATTCAAGCTGACCAAGGTGGCGGGCGCCTATTGGCGCGGTGACAGCAATCGCCCCGTGCTGAGCCGCATTTACGGCACGGCCTTCGCCACCAAGGAAGAGCTAGAAGCCTATCTGACGATGGTGGAGGAGGCCGAGAAGCGCGACCATCGCAAGATCGGCCGCGACCTTGACCTGTTCCATCTGCAGGAGGAAGCGCAGGGTTCGGTGTTCTGGCATCCGCGGGGCTTTGTCATCTACAATCAGATGGAAGCCTATATCCGTCGGCGGCTGAACAGGTCGGGCTATCAGGAGGTCAAGACGCCTCAGCTGATGCATGCCAAGTTCTGGGAGCAGTCCGGACACTGGGGCAAGTATCGCGAGAACATGTTCGTGGTGCCCGATGCCGTTCCCAACACGGACGAAGAGGGCCCGGTTCTGACGGAGGAGGCAGATTACCTGGCGCTCAAGCCGATGAACTGCCCGGCGCACGTCCAGATCTTCAATCAGGGAATTAAGTCTTACCGCGATCTGCCTCTGCGCATGGCGGAATTTGGTTGCTGCCACCGCAATGAAGCGCATGGTGCCCTGCATGGATTGATGCGCGTGCGGCAGATGACGCAGGACGATGCGCACATTTTTTGCCGGGAAGACCAGATCCAGTCCGAGACCGAGCACTTCGTGCATCTGCTCTATTCGGTCTATGAACATCTGGGCTTTGACAATGTCGTGATAAAGCTCGCCACTCGCCCTGAGAAGTTCGGCGGCACCATCGAGCGGTGGGACGCGGCAGAGAAAGCTCTGGGCGACGCGCTGAGAGCCACGGGCTATGACTTCGAGATCGCTGAAGGAGAGGGTGCCTTCTATGCACCCAAACTTGAGTTCCACTTGAAGGACGCCATTGGCCGGTCCTGGCAGGTGGGGACGTTGCAGCTCGACTATGTGCTGCCCGAGCGTCTTGATGCCACCTATGTGGCCGAGGATGGATCGCGCCAATACGCAGTCATGCTGCACAGGGCGATTCTTGGGTCCCTGGAGCGCTTCATTGGCATCCTGATCGAGAACTATGCGGGCAAGATGCCGATGTGGCTGGCGCCGACCCAGGTCGTCGTGGCCACCATTGTTTCGGAAGCGGACGAATATGCCGAAAAGCTGGTGCGCCAGCTTCGCGAGGCGGGTATTCGCGCGGAGATCGACACCCGCAACGAAAAGATCAACTACAAGGTGCGCGAGCACTCGGTGCAGAAGGTGCCGCTGATGTTCGTCGTCGGTCGTCGCGAGGCCGAGGAGGGCACCGTTTCGGTGCGCCGTCTGGGGACCGAGGGGCAAAAAGTGGAACCTTTCATGGACGCATTGGTGGCCCTGCTCGCCGAAGCCACTCCGCCTGATCTCAAAGGCGCGGCAGATAAGGCTGCCTGATGCCACAGCGGCCCTCCAACCGTGAGATGAAGGCACTCTATCATCTGGGCGAAGCCAATGTGCTTGGTCCGGATGACTTCAAGGATATCGGCGAAAAGGTCTTCGCCGGTATGCTGAAGAAGAAGTGGGTCGAAGAAGCCGGTCCGGGCAAATACCGGACGACCGAAAAGGGGCGAATCATCCACGACGAGGAAGTGTGGTTTTCCGGACGATCAAAGCGCTGAGGACCAGCAGGAACGGGTGAGGCATGGCTGAGCCAATTCACATCACCCGATCCCTCAGCATCGACCCGTCCGAGGTCGAGGAGAGCTTTGTACGCGGCTCCGGACCGGGCGGGCAGAATGTCAACAAGGTGGCCAGCGCCGTTCAGCTGCGGTTCAACCTTGCGGCGAGTTCAAGCTTGCCAGAGGCAGTGAAGCGTCGCGTAGCGGCGCTGGCCGGAAGCCGCCTTACCAAGGACGGCGTCATCGTCATCACCGCCAATAGCCATCGCGACCAACCCCTCAACCGGGCGGAGGCCCTTGAAAGGTTGGTCGCCCTGTTGCGGTCAGGCGTGCACCCGCCAAAGCCGCGAGTGGCAACACGTCCGACTTTGGCTTCAAAGAAGCGCCGTCTGGATAAAAAAACTGCCCGCAGTAGCGTTAAACGGCTGCGCGGGCGGCCTAATGACGCCGAATAGCAGAATTTACTCTGTTTGCAGAGCAGGTTTGCATTTGGTGTCATAGATTTGATTTGAGAGTAGTGCTTGTTTGTCTTGAGCAACGTGTCGTTTTGGCCAGATGCCGGACGGGGCGCCCTTTGATCGGTTGAACGGAGATTTGGTCCGGTGAAGATTGCAGTGGTTGGGTCGGGCTATGTGGGCCTGGTAACGGGCGTGTGCCTTGCCGATTTCGGGCACGATGTCCTTTGTATCGACAAGGACCAGGCCAAGATCGCCGCGCTTGAGACGGGTGTTGTACCGATCTATGAGCCTGGCCTGTCCGACCTGGTCAATGCCAATGTGGCCGCAGGACGCCTTTCCTTCACGACCGATCTGCCCAGCGCCGTGCGTGACGCAGATGTGGCCTTCATCGCCGTCGGCACGCCCAGCCGTCGCGGCGATGGTCACGCGGACCTGAGCTATGTCTATGCGGTGGCGCGGGAAGTGGCCGCGGCTGTGAGCGGCTTCACCGTGGTCGTCACCAAGTCCACGGTACCGGTAGGTACGGGTGATGAGGTGGCCCATATCATCAGGACTGTGAACCCGGCCGCGGATGTGGCCGTAGTCTCCAACCCCGAGTTCCTGCGCGAAGGCGCCGCCATTGAGGACTTCAAACGTCCCGACCGCATCGTCGTCGGCATTGACGATGAGCGTGCCCGCGAAGTGATGACCGAAGTCTATCGGCCGTTGTACCTCAACCAGGCGCCGCTGCTGTTTACCGATCGCCGTACATCGGAGTTGATCAAGTACGCGGCTAACGCGTTCCTTGCCATGAAGATCACCTTCATCAACGAGGTGGCCGACCTCTGCGAGGCGGCCGGCGCCAATGTGCAGGAAGTGGCACGCGGCATTGGCCTCGACAATCGCATAGGTTCGAAGTTTCTCCATGCTGGTCCCGGCTATGGCGGCTCGTGCTTCCCCAAGGACACCACGGCTCTCGTCAAGATCGGCCAGGACTTCGGCAGCCCGATGCGCCTGGTCGAAACAACGGTTTCGATCAATGATCAGCGCAAGAGGGCCATGTCGCGCAAGGTGATTGCGGCTTGCGGCGGCGATGTGCGCGGCAAGACGATCGGTGTGCTGGGGCTGACCTTCAAACCCAATACTGACGACATGCGCGAAGCTCCGTCCCTGGATATCATCCGCGGTCTACAGGATCGTGGCGCGAAGGTCGTGGCCTTCGACCCGCAAGGCATGGAAGCTGCGCGGCACATGATGGAAAATGTCACCTTCGCGGAAAGCGCCTACGAAGTTGGTGAGGGTGCCGACGCTCTGGTCTTGGTAACCGAATGGAACGAGTTCCGCTCGCTCGATCTCGATCGTTTGAAGTCGGTGATGAAGACACCGGCTTTTGTCGATCTGCGCAATGTCTACCGCCCGCATGAAATGCGCCGCCACGGCTTCACTTATGTCAGCATCGGCAGGTCCGATCTTGACCCGGGCGAGCGCATTTCGGACGCGGCGGAATAGTAGTTTCAGGAATCAGTTGCGTGAAAATTCTCGTTACCGGTGCAGCCGGATTCATTGGCTTTCATCTCAGCCAGAAACTGCTCGGGCAGGGCCATCAGGTCGTCGGCCTGGACGCCTTGACCAGCTATTATGATCCGCGGCTGAAGCAGACCCGTCTGGAGCTGCTGCAGCAGCAGGCAGGCTTCGGCTTCGGCAAGGTCGATCTGACGGATGCGGTTGCGCTGGAGGCGTTTATCGCCGAGACAAAGGCCGAGGTGGTGTTTCACCTCGCGGCCCAGCCTGGTGTGCGGTACAGCATCGAAAATCCGCAGAGCTACATCCAGTCCAATGTGGTGGGGACGGCGAACCTGCTGGAGACCTTGCGCCGTCATCAGCCCAAGCACCTGATCTTTGCTTCCACCAGTTCGGTCTATGGCGGCAACGAGATAATGCCCTATGCCGAAACGGACAGGGCCGATTCGCCCCTGTCGCTCTATGCCGCGACCAAGAAGTCCGGGGAGGCGCTGGTCCACTCCTATTCGCATCTGTGGGGTATTCCGGCCACCTGCGTGCGCTTCTTCACGGTCTATGGCGCCTACGGACGGCCCGATATGGCCCTGCTCAAGTTCGCCACGAAGATCGAGGCCGGGTCGCCGATCGATGTCTATGGCAATGGGCAGATGCGACGGGACTTCACCTATGTTGAAGATTTGGTCGCGGCACTGGCGGCCATCATGCCGCGCGTGCCCCTCTTGGGGGAACCGGTTGAAGGCGATAGTCTTTCAGCGGTGGCGCCGTTCCGCCTGCTCAATATCGGTGGCGGGCGGCCGGTGGAATTGATGGACTTTATTGCTTCGCTTGAGCGGGCCATGGGCAGAAAAGCCGAACTCAACATGCTGCCCATGCAGCCAGGGGATGTTGTCGCCACCGAGGCCGACACGGCCCTGTTGCAGGCCTTGGTCGGTGAATTGCCATGCACGCCGTTGGATGAGGGTATTGATCGCTTCGTAGCCTGGTTCCGCGACTACGCGAAGGTCGAGGCATAGGCCATAGTACTGGGTAGTAGTCTCAAGTTTGGCACCAGTGGGCTGCGGGGTCTGGCGGACGAACTGGAAGGGCAGGCGGCTCGCCAATATACCGCCGCCTTCTTACGTCACCTCGCTTCGGCCTATCCTGCCAGCATATCTCGGGTCTATCTGGCGCATGACCTCAGGCCCTCCAGCCGGTCTGTGCTGGAAGACTGTGCGGTCGCCATTGCCAATGCGGGGCTGGAGGCCATCGATTGCGGTGCTGTGCCCACACCGGCTCTTGCGCTGCATGCCATGGCCAATGGCGGCGCAGCGATCATGGTGACCGGCAGTCACATCCCGGCTGACCGCAATGGGCTCAAATTTTACCGCCCCGACGGAGAAATCAGCAAACGCGACGAGCAGGGCATTGTCGATGCGCTGGACGGGCAGTCGGTGCCCGATCTGGACGTTACGCTGCCCAAGGAATTTGAACAGGCAACCGCGCGATATTTCGAACGCTATTCGTCTCTCCTACCTGACGCAGCGCTGCTTGGCAGACGCATCGGTGTGTTCGAACATTCGACGGTGGCGCGAGACCTGATTGGCCGCATTCTCGGGCACTACGGCGCGGAAGTGGTTGGACTGGGCCGAACTGACAAGTTTGTGCCAGTCGACACCGAGGCGTTCGGTGACCCCGTCTTTGCATCGGTGCCGGGCTGGATCGCTGAACATGATTTGGAGGCTGTGGTTTCGGCCGATGGCGACGGTGATCGCCCGTTCATGATGGACGGCCTAGGACAGTTCATTCGGGGCGATGTGCTTGGTCTGCTCGCTGCGCGCCATCTGCACGCGGACTTGGTGGTAACGCCCGTGACCTCCAATTCGGGAATCGAGCACATGGGGTTGTTCGCCGATGTGCGGCGCACGCGGGTTGGATCGCCCTTCGTCATCGAGGCCATGGATGAGGCCAGCGGGGCGGTTATCGGATTCGAGGCGAATGGCGGCACATTTGTTGGCCGGGGCGTGTCGTCCCATGGCGGACCACTCGAGAGCCTGGCTACGCGAGATGCAATCTTGCCAATCCTGTGCGCCTTTGGCGAGAGCCTGCGCACGGGTACGACTGTTTCCCAGGTGATTTCGAAACTCAATCTCGGCCACGCCCTTGCCGGTCGCCTGCAAGACGTGCCGGCCGAGCACAGCGCCGCATTTATCGAACGCTTGCGCGCAGACCAAGATTACGCTGTCGGGTTGTTTGGCGGCCTCGGGATATCCCGACGCGCCGACATCGACGGACTGCAGTTCTGGACCGAAGCGGGCGATATGGTGCATTTTCGCGCTTCGGGCAATGCCCCGGAGTTGCGCTGCTATGTAGAAGCGAGTTCCCCCAAAAAGGCGGGAGAACTGCTCGATTGGGGCTTGGCCGTCGCTGCGCAAGAGACGACGGTCCAGTGAGAGGGCCGCCACGCGAGGCGACCCCCTTCAGGTTTGTGCGAACTTCTACTTGGCTTCGGCACTGATATTGACCTTGCCGAGCAGGGTCGCGGGGTCTTCCTCGGCCTGCATGAAATCCATCATGCCCAGGCCAGGTTCGGTCTTGGCTTCAATGCCGATGGTGAGCATCTTCGCTTTGCCGGCCACGAAGCTGTTGATGGCTTCGCCAAGCTTGGCCGCGTCTGCAGCACCCGCCATCATGCCGATCACGGTGCCCTGGGCAAGGCCGGCAAACACAGGACGCAGGGTTGCGGGATCAGCACCCTGCTCAGCCGCGACTACAGCCAAAATGATGTCCGAGAGCCCCTGATCGGTCACGGTCAGATCGAGGCTCTGCACAGCTACCGCCAGGCTCGCTGCCATGGACGCGTCCATGTCCACCGCAAACAGGTCTTCGGTCGCATTGGCTAAGGTGCCAGCCAGTACAATAGAAGCCAGATCGACGCCGGAGAGCGAAACCTCCTCGATGGCCACGGTATGACTGGCCTCATCCCAAGCTGCCGCCAGGCGGAAACTGGCATCCACATCGGTGATGCCCAATGCCCGCAACTGTTCGAGCGATTCATCGCCGGTGCCCTCGGGAATTGCGGCCTGAACCTGTGTCGCCGACACATCCAGGTCGGTCGGAATGCCATTGAGATAGCTGGCCAGAGAAATGTCGAAGGCGCCTACCTTGGCCTGTATGCGTGCTCCGTCACTATCCGGGTCGGGAATGTCGATATCCAGACCAGCGAACGACAACCCCTCCATGGCAGGAATGAGAGTGCGGGCGTTTTGTTCGAACCAGGCGTCATCCACGCTGTCCGGGGCGTTTTCGAGGGTCGCGATGGTCGCGGTAAGGTCCATCGGCTTGATTGTGAGATTGTCCAGGGCGATGGCGCCATCGGTCTCAACGGCAATTTTCATCCCATCCATGGAGATGGAAGGATAAACGCCTGGGCTCATGCCGCCCATTGTCATGCCCGCGATGGAGAAGGTCATGGGGCGACCCTCCTCGTCCACTCCGTCGCAGTCGAAGCCTTCGAAGGTGATTTCGGAGGTTTGGAATGCCGTCAGAATATCAGCATAGATTTTGAGGAACTGACCCATGGTGGCTGGATCGACCTGATCGCCCTGGTCTTCCATGGCCTGGCCGATGGCCATCATCTCGACAAACGAGGTTTTCAGCGTCCGGGCCTTGAATTCGGCACCGGTGACGCCCCCAAAATTGCAGGTGACTTCGGGGGCGGAAAGCGTTCCGCCTTCGGCAACCAGATCTGTGTAGATAGTCTCCAATCCGGTCTGCCCGCCGGCATCGACCAGACCATAGATGCCCAGGACGCCGGCGATGTCGAGATTGGCGGCGGACATGGCACCAAAAGCGAAATCGGTGTCGTCGGCCTGCAGCGTCACGCTGCCCAAGCTGATGCTTGCGGCCTGGCCATCGACGACGTCCTCGAGCAGGAGATCGGCCAGGGTGATGGTGGCTTCGTGGGTTTTGTCTCCGCTCTGCGAGGCTATGCTGATGGTGATTTCGGGCACTGCGATACTGGTGGCGTCGAGCCCCGACAGAGCTTCTGCGTTTTCGGCGATCTTACCGCTGAGTATGTCGGTGAGCTGGGCGTTACCAAGATTGGAACCGACGGCGTCGATGGCTGGAATGGAGACTGCGTATTCCATTTCCAGCGCGGCCGGTGCCGCATCGCCGGTCTTGACCTTTTCCTTGGCCAGGACACTGCTTGCCGGCAGAGCGACGCTGAGCAGGCAGGCCGCTGCGAGGGCGGGCAAACGGCCGCCGGTGGTCACGTTCATCGACATGGTCTTCTCCCTTTTTCGATGCTTTGCATCTGGGCGTCCGCGGGACGCCATTCAAGTAAAACACCTATCTGCCCGCACCGTGTTGCGCAATTGAGACTGTTGGAGCCGTATTCCCCTCCATCTGGACCGTTGGAAACGTCGCCCGGTCTTGGTTTGCCAAAAACGCCATTTCCTGTTCCGTCCCTGTCGAAAATCCTTGCCAAGCGGCGGCCAATAGCAGCCATGCACGCCGCGCATGCCTCTATTTAACCAAAGGCGTATTGCGGCGTAGATTATTCCAATAGGGTGTGTTCTGGAGAAGGGTAACCTGTCGCGAAGTCGTGATAAATCTACGGAACACTGATTTTAACTGTGTTCGCGACGATCGCATCGGTCATTATTTGTCTTTCCTGTTTCAGGAAGTGTCCATACTCGCTATGAGCCTCATTGTTTCCATCGCAAAATCCCTGGAAGTTGTTGCTGATGATGCAGCCCGGCGCCACCTGCTTGAAGCGCTTTCCGCTGATCGCCTGGAGCGGCCGGTGCGGGTGGCTTTCGTCAATGCCCATGCCGTCAATCTGTGTCACGCCAATCCCGGGTTTCACGCGGATATCAGCGCGGCCGAGCATGTTTTCCGCGATGGCAGCGGGGTGAAGATCCTGCTGCGCCTGCTGGGCATGCCCCAGGGGCTCAACATGAACGGGACGGACTTCATTCCTGAACTGCTGCGGCGCTATGCCGGTGAACCCGTTGCGCTGTTCGGGACAACTAGCCCCTATCTGGAGCGGGCAGCCGAGTCATTGCGGCAGGATGGGACAAATATCGTCGCCCTTGCTGACGGGTTTCAGGACGCGCAGTTCTATATCGAACACATACGGCGTCAGCGGCCCAGGCTGGTGGTGCTGGCCATGGGCATGCCCAAGCAGGAGCGGGTGGCGGCGGAGATCGTTGCGGCGATCGACTTTCCCTGCCTCGTGGTGTGCGGCGGGGCCATTCTGGATTTCATCGGGGGCAAGGTGCAGCGGGCGCCGGCGGTTTTGCGGCGCTTCGGGATGGAATGGGTCTATCGCCTGGCGCTCGAGCCGCGGCGGCTCTTCAAGCGCTATGTTATTGGTAATGTAAGCTTTTTCTGGCGGGCGGTGATGGCTGCGCGGGTTGTGCGGGCGGGGCGATGAGGGGGGCTGGCACCCACTTATCCCCGGTGCGGGAAGGGTCTGTAAGCTTCTCCTGGTTCAAGCCAGGAGTGAAAGATGAACGACCGTTTCACCACCCATGCCGGCGGATTGACCGCGCCGGCCAGTCACGCCTTCGTGGCGAGCCCGCACGACAGTACCGAATTGAGCGAAGTGACACGCGCGCTCTATGTGGGGGGTGCGGGCAATCTGTCGCTGGTCATGCAATCGGGCGCGACCGTGACGCTGGCCGGGGTGGCCGGCGGCACGCTATTGCCATTGCGGGTGCGCCAGGTGCGGGCCACGGGCACCACGGCCACAAGCCTGGTGGGGCTGGTCTGATGCTGGGACTGGGGCTCGCGCCGGGCGCGGCGGCGGCAAAGGCCTGGTGGCCGGCGGGCGCCGTCTATGCGGCCGACTTCATCAATGGGCGCTATATGCGCAATGGCAATGCGATCAGCGCGGGGGAGGCGTTCAGCTTTGCCCGCGCCTCGGGCCGCTGGGCCGTGGACAGCACCGGCTTCTGGCGCTATTTCGCGCCCGACGTTCCTGCCATCACCGATCTGGGACTGAGTCTGGAACCTGCAGGCACCAATCTGGTGCCCAACCCGGCGCTGACCGGCGCCGTGGCGGGCGTCGTCGGCAGCGGCGGGAGCCTCCCCACGGGCTGGTCGACCAATGGCGCCGGGCTGAGCGTGGAAGTGGTGGCGGTGACCACGCTCAACGGACTCCCCGCGCTGCACGTGCGCGTATCGGGAACGGCAACAGGCACATTCTTCGAATTGAGCGTGATGCCCGACACGCCCATCAACCCCAATACCAACTATGCGGCTTCGATCTTCCTGCGCAGCCTTGCGGGCCCGCAGCCCAGCGTGGAACTGCGCCAGGCCGATGCAGGATCGGGATTTGTGACGGCGAATGTGTTGGCGACGGGGCTCCCGGCGCTGGATAGGCGCGCGAATTATTTGACGACTGCTGCATCCACCGCATTTGGCCGTATGCGGATGTCGCAGGTATTGAGTACCGGTTCGGTCTACAATTTCTCCATTTTGGTATCGTCTCCTCAGTTGGAGCTCGGCAGTAGCGTCTTGTCGCCCCGAGGCAGTGAGGGGCCGGCGGACAATGCAAGCGTCGCTTTGCCCTCAGGCAACCACACGGTCTATCTCGAGCATGGCTCGGGTGCGATACAGGCTGCAGGAATAGCAGGGAGCTATGCCGTCCCAGCGGCGCAGTTGCCGACACCAGTCCGCCGAATTTGGTCAATCCTGCAATGATATTTTGCTCACAGGAGAACTTCGCGTGAACGCCGCCACCCAAGATCGTCCAAAGGCCTACCTTTCCATTCAGCAGTTGCGCGCCGTTGCGGCATTGGGCGTGGTGGTCTTTCACATCGATACCCAATTGGCCCGCATGGGCTATGAGGGATGGTGGCCCAACTTCCTGTCTTCCGGTGTAGACATTTTCTTTGTGATCAGCGGCTTCATCATGTGGATTACCACATGGGATAGGCCGACCACTCCGATCCGATTTATGTGGAACCGGATTACCCGTATCGTCCCGCTCTACTGGCTAATGACTGCGTTTGCGCTTGCAGTGCTGCTGGTGAATGCGGACCTGATGCAGAGTGGGACGCTGGATTGGGGGCATGTCGTCAAGTCGTTCCTGTTCATTCCAGACGTGCATCCCGTCAAGCTGAACTCGATGGAGCCTCTGATATTTGCGGGATGGACACTCAACTATGAGATGATGTTCTACCTCATTTTTGCCGCGACGCTTTTTCTTCCGGCAAGGTTCAGGCTGCCCGCCGCGATTCTGGCGCTATTGGCCTTGGCGGGTGTGCGGCTGTTTGACCCAGCCCCACTTACCGTCCTCTGGTTCTACTCTTCCGAGATCATCCTGGAATTTGGCATGGGGATGCTCATTGGGGCGTTTGTTACGTCGGGCCGAAAGGTCGCTGCTCTACCAGCATTCCTGATGGTCTGCGGCGGTGCACTCGCTCTAGCAATTGTGGGCGATTGGCACGAGGAGATGTCGCGTACTATTGTTCGCGGTATTCCTTCCGCGTTGATCGTTCTGGGTGCTGTTTCGCTGGAACTCCATGGTCGAGTGCTCAAATCGCGCGCTTTCGCCTATCTAGGAGACGCGTCCTATTCGATCTATCTGGCCCACGGCGTAGCGCTGTCGGCACTGGCGCAAATCTGGCGACGGGTCTTGGATGAAGCCGATCCAGTGAGTTGGGCGAGCTTTACTGTAGTATCGCTTGTGGTGTGCACGGTTTCGGGTGCGGTTACCTACGAACTGATCGAAAGGCCCATCGCGAAAATGATTAAGGGTGGTCGGAAGCGTGTTAGCGAACGACCGGCCGTGCGACAGCCAACATAGGCCTATCGAACAGGGTCCTCTCGAAGGTTCCAGCGCATCATGGCAGGAGCCAGCAAGAGCAGGTACCAGTACAGGTCTCCAGGTAGCATCATGAACGTGCCGCTAAGGTTGTTGGTAATTAGCAATATGGTCCATGAGACTACAAAGTTGTGTAGCCTGCGGCTTGTCCCCTTCGGCAGGGACACGAGCGTTGCCGTCAGCACTAGAAAGTGCACCGCCAACACAGCCAATCCAACAATGCCTAGTTCCAGAATGGTATTGATGAACCCGTTGTGAGGATGCCCCGGGTCGAAGCCTGCCCAGGCTCGAACCGTCTCACCAATCACACCCTGCCAAGCAGCCTCGTAGCCTCCTCCGAGAAATATGTTCTGTCTGAGGACACCTTCGAAAGCGCCCTGCCATATCAAAGTACGCCCTGACAGTGTCGGATCCCTATCTAACACTTCGAGCGCCAAAGACATCGCCCAACCGATCAGGTCAAAAGCTTCGACTACCGTCCAGGCTAAGATGCCGAAAATGAGAAACCCTAACCTCTGACCGGAAGTCCTCAGGTGGGCAAATATGTACCCTCCGACAATTGCGAAGGGGACTGACGCGAATGTTTTGGCTGAACCAGTTTGATATAGCAGGTAGAATCCGCAAATTAATACTGCCCAGAAAAGCCACCTTATACGAATGAACTGTCCGCCCCAGCAAACTAGTATTATCAGGCATACAGAAAGTATCTTAGCGAATGTATTCTTGTGGACGAAGAAGCCTTTCAATAGTCCGGCGTGTTCAGAGTAAAACTCGCTGGTGCCATGATAGGCGTATCCACGTGAAAGTAGAGCCGCCGCGAACGTGAACAAGACGAGAGCAACCGAGAAGTGCACCAGTTGTCGAAGAAACTCTCGCAGAGAGAATGTAGAAATAGTGTAGACTGCTATGATTGTGCAGCCTGTAAGGCCTGCTGATCGCAACAGTGTTTGAGAAGGGTTTACACTCCACAATACAGAAATAATTGCCAACATATTCAATGCCAGCGCTGGCCACATCTGCCAGTACACGGTAATTTTTCTTGTATGAAAGACCAGCAAGCTGAGCGCCGCGGCATAGACGCCTGCGCCAAGAACCAGAATGATCTGGTTCTGCGCCCGTGTGAATCCTCCGGTCATCGACCCCTCAAGGGTGTCGCCGCCGAGAGGCCGCTGGAGAGCACCACTTAACAGGACAATGCACAGCAGCAAAAACAGATGTAAGACGATTGTTCTGTTCACGGTCTTGAGCTGATCGTCAACTCCTTCACCGATCGCCTGTTGAGCACGGCTCCCGTAACTCGTCCTATCCACGCTTGCGCACCTTTCTTACCGAGGTCTGCAGGGTGTCTCTGCAATTCGCTGTATTCAGCACAAGGGAGATAAGCAAATAGGAAACGCCGCAAGCAACCGTGATAAGCAACAGATCGATTGCCCCGTGGTCTCTCGGTAACAGCCACCAAACCAGCAGCATGACTAAGCAGCCCGCAGTAATTTTGAGCAGATCGGCCGTTGGCCATTTGATTCTCTTGACCCTAGTCAACATATGGATGGCTGCAATGGCGCCAGCTATGGTTCCGCCGGCATAGGAGGCAGTAATGGCCAAGGGGGTCGCCAAACCTTGCCAGGCAAACAAGCCGATGGCTGCCGTAGTGGAGGCAACGGCAAGCAGTGGCCCGACGATAGCTCCTTCCGTTTTGCCGAAGGCCACGAATAGGCTGTCTACGGCG
>Ga0066837_10000380_pt1 | contig 20527 bp, 19 predicted proteins | sample ETNtaG_25_FD_66730 | JGI IMG/M metagenome (GOLD analysis project Ga0066837, IMG submission 66730) | Marine microbial and viral communities from oxygen minimum zone, Eastern Pacific Ocean - ETNP201302SV86 | ecosystem: Environmental > Aquatic > Marine > Oceanic | place: Pacific Ocean: Eastern... | reverse complement strand
CCTCCACTGTCGTTTAATCCGATTACTGGTGCCCCAGTCTTCAATGCCATGTCCAGTATCTTGCAAATCTTCAGGCCATGCATTTCTCCCAGAGAACCACCGTAAACTGTGAAGTCCTGTGCAAAGCAGTAAACAAGCCTGCCATCGATTGTACCATGTCCACAAATCACCCCATCTCCCGGAATCACATTCCTGTCCATGTCGAAGTCCCTGCATCGATGCTCCACCAGTGCATCAACTTCGGTGAATGAATCGGCATCTAGCAGATCCTCTATCCGTTCTCTAGCAGTCATCTTTCCTTTGGCATGCTGTGCTGAGATACGCTTCTGCCCCCCACCAGATTGTGATTTAGCCTTTCGGCGCCTCAGGTCGTCAATCTTGTCGGAGTTTCCACTCACGGGGTGCAATGGGAATAGGCCGCCCATGAGCATTCCTAAAGGGAGGACGAATTTCTTATCCGGTTGCTTGAAGTCATATTGCCATTTGCAACTCATTGAAACATGCGAATTGTGATTGCAAAACCCGGCCTAGATGGGCATGACAGAGGAGCCAAGGTCATTGCCAGAGCGCTGAGAGATGGTGGACATGACGTAATCTACACAGGACTCAGAAAGACACCATTGGATATTGTTAGGATTGTAAATGACGAAGATGCGGAGGTTCTCGGCCTTTCCACTCTTTCCGGGGCTCACGACTCACTGATTCCGAAGATTTGCGATGGCCTAAGAGATTCCAATCTTGGAAACGTAGTAGTTTTCGCCGGCGGAATAATCCCTGAGAGAGACATCGCTCTTCTCTACAACTCCGGAGTAAGGGCAGTTTTCGGTCCCGGAACTCTCACTTCGGACGTATTGAGGTTCTTGGAAGAGGCCCTGCTCAGAAAGCAAAACGAACACCCAATCGGAGTAGGGGACGATTTGGGGTGGCACTGGAATTGAACGAAATTAGCGAACTCTTAGATTCAGCAAGATCGGGGAATCGCCGAAGTCTGTCTAGGCTAATGACTGAGATCGCCGATTCGCCGAATATTCCCATGTTCCAGTCCGAATCTAGTTGGATTCTAGGTGTTACCGGACCTCCAGGAGCTGGAAAATCTACACTCATAGGCCAGATGGTGAGGCATTGGGTTGCAGCTGGAGAGAATGTAGCAGTATTGGCTCTAGACCCAACATCTCCAATCTCCGGCGGCTCATTTCTCGCCGATAGAATTCGGATGGAGGGTGATGACCTGGGGGACAACGTGTTCGTAAGGTCAATCGCTTCTGGAAAAAGCCCCGGAGGGATTTCTCCACGGATTTGGCCGATGTGTCGGGCACTTTCTGACTGTGGTTGGACTAGAATAGTTGTCGAGACAGTTGGCACCGGACAATCCGAGTTCAGAATCGCTGCCTTGGCTGATCGACTCCTACTAGTGGACGGGCCAGACAGAGGAGATATTATCCAGGCCGAGAAGGCAGGAATCCTCGAGTTAGCCGATGTGATAGCAGTTAACAAATCAGATCTCCCCGGAGCCGCCTCGTCAGCTCAGAGCATCAAAACCTCACTTGGATTAGTGGACGACGACAACAGGGAGGTGTTGCTTGTCTCAGCCCTAGAGGGAACGGGAATAGAGGATTTGATTACGACCATCGAGTCTTGTGAACCACAGGTCGAGAGAAATCAGATGATGATGAGGGAGAGGCTGATATCGGAGTGGGAATCACTGTTGGTCTCTCACCCTGAAATCGATGAAATACTTGCCAAGCTATGTACCGATTCTATAACTGTAAGTGAGGCGATTCAAATACTGAGTTCATCCACAGGACAAAGTGGGTAATGACATGGTCGAACAAGAAAACGACATGTTCGTTGATCACGTCGGGCATTCAATTGGAGGAATGGGTGGGCACGCTTTCAGGAGACTTACTCATGTTTCAATGGCCTCAATCCCATATCTCTACTACGTTCACGGAGATCAGATTTCGTCATACTTCTCACTGGAGCCGAGGGAATTCGTCAGTGCCATCTGCATCCTGATACTCATTATCGAGGCAATACGCCTCAGGACTGGAGTTGTGATAGTTGGGCAGAGAGAATACGAATCAAGCCAGATTTCCGCACTTGCATGGGGCGCATTCGCCGTCGCGCTCGCACTCCTCATTGCTCCCGAGAGTGAAAAGGGTGGGATGGAAGCTGGAATATATGGTACTCCTATTATACTGGGAATGACCTTAGTAGACCCTGTAATGGGAGAGGTCAAGAGGACTAAGAAAGACCTCCGGACAGCGATTATTGCCGGTCTGGTCGTTTCCTATTCAGTATGGCTCGGCTGTCATTTCTGGATCGGGACGGAGATAATTGCAGCAGTTCTGCTGGCCCCACTGACTGTTCTGGGAGAGCTCCCTCCTACCAAATTTATCGACGATAACGCAACGATGGTTCTCCTTCCACTTGCCGGACTAATCCTAATTCTACCATTCTTGTGATTCCACTCCCGTCATGTTTACATCCTTATTTACGACCCCATGGACGAGAAAATGGATCAGCACGAGACCAACCAGACAGAGATCACAACTGATGGCACAGCAGGACTCCCATCTTCCGAGTTGTGGGAATCGCCTTTGGGACAGAGCACATACATGTTCATCTGGGCACTTGCTTCATTGGCTTCATTCGCAATTTTCTTCAAGTACTTCTAGAATTGTCAAGGCTCTTCTCGACAGCAAGTAGGACGGCCTTTCCAGACGTTCCTCCGGGTCCGCTGTACCCTCCAATAGAACCATCAGACCGAGTGACTCTGTGACATGGCACGGAAATCGAGAGGGGGTTCCTCGCACAAGCGTTCGCCACGGCTCTCGAAGATCCGGGGTTCCCAATCGCCACAGCAATGTCCTTGTAGGTCCTTGTCTCTCCGAGCGGAATCTTTCTAATCTCGTCCCAGACCATTCTTTGAAAGTCTGTCCCTTGCAATTCGGGGATTGTTACTTCTTCTCCCATCCCTCGTCACCTATCTCTTCCATCCCAACAATCTCGTAGTTCGATGGGAATAGAGCTATTGCCACACCAATTACTATGCATGCAATGCCGAACCAGAATGAGCCCCTAATCATCAGCTCCATGCCTATTGCGAAAAGTATGAGACCACCTAGGTTGGATACCCACACCAGTGTTTTGAACGTCGATAGGGAAACGCCACTGGCCCTCTTGGTCCTATTCGGGCCGAACTCCGCCCCGAATCTCACTGGATCGTCATCAGCCACTCTCTCACCTGTCAATCATGATGATTGCATCTGTTGGGCATGCAAGGACACATAACTTGCACCCGGTGCATGGATCTCTGAGTATCCTCGCCTTCCTGTTTACATCCACTTCCATAATCGGACTGGCTAGAGGGGTGTCGTAGAGCTCAATTGCATCATCTTCACACACTATGGTGCATTGGTCACATCCGATGCATTGCTCTACCTTGACCCAAGCGACCGTATCCTCACCTCCCTTCAGTAAGGTCTCCTCCTCCGCTCTCACAGAGTTCAGTTGCATCCTGATCTTTGACTGCTCCACAGCCCTCCTCTTCAGGACGTCACCAACCTTGGTCATTCTATCTCCCATCCAATCCATCGCGTCAACCCTTATCATAGTGAGTTTCATTCGCATTCTCTCATTCGGTGTTTCATGAGCGAACCAGAGTCTCTCTGGTGGCTCGATCCGATGGTTTGGCTAGGGCTATTGCAAGGGAGTGTCATCTGGCTCGTCATGGCAGTCTACCTGAGCATCCCCGCTGCTTGGATATCATTGGCATGCGGGGGGCTCATCGGTTTCTTCCTGTACTTGGTGGCCCTAGGATACGAGGATTACAGATTTGCTAAGGCAACCGCTTGGGGGGTGGTCATTAACACTGCCCTGTCATCAATATCACTATTGCTGGCATTCACTCTGTGACTAATTCCGGGACTCCTCGATCTGCCTCGCGAGGAAGCTTACTACATCTAGTATCTCGAAGTCATGGCGCGGGTCTCCCTCGAACTTAAGGCACTCGAAGTGAGCCACGCACTTCGGGCACGAAGTGAGCATGATTTCCGCTCCCGTGGCCTTCACTTCGTCAAACCTCTGCACTCTGAGAGCCCTGCTGTTCTCGTTGCAGGACATCATACTGGAGACCCCGCAGCACAACGCGTCCTCACCGGTGTGTTCCATCTCGACGAGACTGACTCCCTCGACAGAGTTAACGAGATCACGTGGTTCGTCATAGATGTTCATCTGCCTCCCTAGACGACAGGGGTCGTGGTAGGTTACAGTGACTTCGTCATCAGCCCTCAGATCCATGTCGAACCCCTTTTCGATTAGGAACTCGGTGGTGTGCATGACCTTCATGTCGTCTAGTTCGTAGTCCAAGGCGAACGTCCTGAAGCACTCGGCGCAAGATGTCACTAGTGTCTCGATACCGCTCTGGCCCAACTTCTTCTGGTTGTATGTCTTGAGTTTCTCGAACACCTCATTCATCCCTTGCCACTTCTGATCGTGACCACAGCACTTCAGGAAATCCCTGCCTAGATATGTGACATTCTCCCCCATCTCCTCGAAAATCGTGAATGCGGATGTAGTCGCATCGCCCAAGTCCATGCTGCCCTTGTTTACGTGGCTGAAAACCATCTCCTGGTCGATGTAGTCGACGCATCCGGGGTAGTAGCCGATGCTGGAGTCTAGCGGGTATTCCTCAACTGGGATGAATGAGTCATCCGCATCCTCCTCGGCCTCAGCGGCAAGGACTGCCTGCAGGACTGTATGCGGAATCTCCGTTACCGGCGGCCCGCCGACGACTAAGTTTCTCCTGATGTCGATGTATGAGTCGTAGTCCACAAGCTGGGGGCAGGCATTAGTGCAGGCCGTGCACGTCAGGCAGGAGTAGAGCGGCACGCCGTCGTCCTCGTTGTTCCATGTGTTGTAGATGATGTTGAGCTTGTCACCCGCGTTGAACAGTCTGACTGGGCACGCATCGTCGCATAGGTCACATCCGTAGCACTTGTTCATCTCCCACTCGTAGCCGCGGGCCATACTCCTGAGCATGACGAACACGAGCGCACCGACTCCTAGGCAGGGGATGAACAACGAGTAGATTAGCTTCGCATCGAGGCTCTTGGGGTTCTTCTTGTATGTCGGATTGGCTATTGACATCGCTGACAACTCCTCGTCGCTGTTGCTGACTTCGGACCTAATCACGGCAGTACCGTCATCGGCCAGTAGAAGGGGCTGGTATGCTACAGCTGAGAAGTCCGAAATCATGGTCACGGTATCGTTCACGCCCTCGGAGAGGGTGGTGAACGTCACGGTATACGACATCCCCGCATCGAGGTAGATTGTCCCGGAATCACATGAAGAGCCACTGTTTGTCCAGAGAATATCCCCAGCTTCGTCCGTCAGAACAAGGCTCTGAGTATGCGCTCCGGCTCCCCTCACGGTCGTTCTGAAGTTGCAGCCAACGTCTGTCGGTACGCTGGAGACTCCAAGGTCCTCTACTTCGAACTGTATCGACTCAGATATCTCCACAGATGAACCGTCTTCGAGGCCTTTGTAGGTGATGTCGTTGGCACCAATATTTCTAGAGGTTTGAGTATCGGCATGGCCGTTCGCCCCGCTGAAGTCAAGTATCTTGCTTCGTGTTGGCTGGTAATTGCCCCAGTTGACCCAATGCACGGCCGAGAGAACACACCAATCGGTGTTCTCCGTTCCTTCCTCCATGGATTCCCAGATAGCCAATGAGTTAGTCTGCTCGAAAGGTAGGCACTCGTCCTCCCACTCTTCCCATACTGGCCCTCTGTCTACGTGGATCAGGGTATCTCCGGGTTGACCCCTGATTCCATCCAGCTCAACTAACTTTGCATCATATTGGTACTCCCAGAAGCCCATAGTGCCAAGCCCTCGCTGGTTCCAGAAACCATTCTCGTATACGGGCCATGTCACTGTGCACAATAGGACAGTCGCAATCAGAGACCCCACCGCGACCTGTCTGCCGAGAACTGGAGTCAGACGTGAGCCCATCGGACCTATCAGGAATTTCCTGACCGAGAAGTAGAGTAGCGTGAAGATGAAGATTCCCGTCAGTACCCAAGGAACGGCATTGAAGACATCCGCAGTCCAAGGTGCTTGGGTACCGCAGAAGAAAACTCCATGCGATCCCGACCAGCAATAGTCGGCGCGATTCTTCGCATACATCTCTAGGAAGATGTTGATTGAGAATACGGAGATGAACCAGACGTGGGCGAGGTAGACGGCACCAGCCGATGCGAACCACGGGTCCTCCACCCCCCTCTTCTCTCTCTTCCCAATGATGAATGGGGGTAGTGCTAGAATACCAACGGGGAGCCCAGTGATCATTGCCCCCCAAACTCCTGCATTCCAGGATACGACAGGCTGCCCGAAGAAAGCACCAATCGGCCCTGCGGGAATGGCGAATTGTGGGAGGTACTCTCCCCATCGGAGGTATCCGTATGAGAACAGGACGTACCAGTCCGGGAAAACGAAACCAGCCTGTGCGTATGGGTCGGCGGCGTTGTGCAGCGGAGGAGGAACGATCCACGAATAGAATGCGATTACCATCATTATGGCTGCGAAGATGATGGTGTCCCTGAGAACCTCAGTGGGCCAGAATGGATGCCCGGTGTAGACTCTCTTCCTCTCCTCTTCAGCCTCGAGTAGTTGCTCCTTCTCACTGATGTATGTGTCCGCAATCCTGCCAAATCTCTCCATCATCCCCATCCAATCACCTCAGTGCGGCTCCGCTATCCCCTGAACCCAGACGATGAAGAGGTGAGCTAGGATAAGCACGGTAACGATCACCGGCAGTACGAAGACGTGGAGGAAATACATCCTCACCACTGTCTGGCCAGTTAGAGTAGTGCCACCGAACATCGCACTCGCGACCCACTCTCCCACCAATGGAGTAGCCATTGCCATGTTTATCCCGATGGTCGCCGCACCGAAGGCAAGGCTGTCCCAGGGGAGCAGGTATCCTGAGTAACCGAAGAAAATTGAGAAGAACATCAAAGCGACCCCGATGAGCCAGTTTAGCTCCCTGGGGTTTCTGTAGGCACCCGTGAAGTAGACTCTGCACATGTGGAGGAAGACAGCGGCAACGAAGAAGTGAGTCCCCCAGTGGTGAATCGATCTGATGATGTATCCGAAGGGCAACTCCAGCATGATAAACTCCATCGACGCATAAGCTGGCGTCGGGTCCGAATTCAAGTCTCCTCCTGGGACGTAGTAGAATCCCAGAATGGTCCCGGAGATGGTGAGGATGATGAAAGCGATGAATGAAATTCCCCCGAGGCAATATAGGGGATACCAGTACCAGATTATCCTGAGTTTATACTTCTCAGCATGTGTTAGTGGCATCTGCCTGTGCATGCTGTAATAAGAGTCCCTACTCATGCCCCAGTAGTCCTGAATCCTGAATCTGGTGTCCAGCCAGGAGAAGGTCCAGAGGAATAACTTCTCAGCGAGGCCCATGCTACCGGCATTAGTCTCTACTGCCCTCAGGATATCCTTCCGAGGCAGGTCATCACGTTCCCTTCTCAGTGTGAAAGCGACGATAACGACAACGACTGCAATGAAAATCCATAGGAACCAGAATTGTATCATAATTTTCACCTAACCGCAGAACGTGTACCAGTCCATGAAGTCCGGAAGAGCCTCGATGATTCCTCCGTTCACAGAGAATGGAATCAGTGGCATCCCGTAGGGTGCCGGACCACCAGTCTTCTTGACTCCTATGAAATCGAACTCTTGTCCATTGGATCTGTTTCTCGCCGTGTTTTTCTCTATGACGGTGTGGTCATATCTACTTGAGTGGCAAATGCAGAAAGATTTATTTCCACTAGAATCGGTTCCTCCCGGCAACCAACTGTCTGCCGTGAAGTCATTGTTGACCAGTTGCCAGCCAGGGATGCAACAGAGGTGTGGGCACCTCGCAAAAACGATGATTATATTGTCATGTATGTTAAGGGAAACATACTCTTCCTTCTCTTCTATCTCAAATCCGGAACCGACATAGGCACCCCCCGAGGTGTACCCATCCATGAGCTGGAATCGAGGCGAGTTGGCTTCCAAAGGCTTGTTCTTGTTTTCTTCGTGAGGCACATAGGTCGCGATGACCGGCAATCCCGACCAGAGTCCGGCTGCTCCAACCATCCCAGTCGTGGAATTGGCCGATTCGTCGATGAACGACTGAAGGGTCATGGGCTGTTTGTCCATGTTTCCATACCACACGTCGGATCCTTTTGGCACGTAGAACTTGATTGATGAGTCTGAGCCTCCACTGCTGGCCTGTCCCATTAGGAATGAGGCGAAGCCAACACTGCCTAGGGATGCCGTTGTGATTAAGCCGGCAGCCGTGTTGAATGATAGTCTCATGAACTCTCTCCGGTCAATGACTCGGTTTTTCTCATGTGCACCACCCTGCTCCGAATCAATTGGACGTAACTTGAACTTCCTTGCCATAATCAGACCTCGTACTTTTTCCAGGAATTCGTATCATGGCTCGTAATGTACTTGTTTCTACGATGTTTGACAATCACCACATCAGGTAGAACGTATTTCAGATATACTATCCCCATAATTATGAGAGTAAGTAGTGTCATTGCAAGGTAGAATGAGAGCAGTTGCTGATTCCAGTGGTTGAACAGCCCGTAAGCTAGGGCTCCCGCCCAGTAGAGTGTCCACATTACTCCCCATAGTGCAACCAGTATGATTAGCCACGAATCTCCAGAAGGAGCTAGGCTAGCTCTGACGATTGTCCCCGGCTTAACTTCATTGAATACTCCGTGATCGACAGCTGCAGCGAACGACTCCTCTGTTAGGGTTGCATCCTCTAATGCCACTCGAGCATCTTCGACACTAACCTCTCCTGACTTTACTTGCCGGAGTAGCTTCATCACAGTGTCGTCTTTCATAGTTGATCCCCTCTCCTTAGATGCTTTATCCTTAGCCTTAGCAGGTTACTTCTACCCTCATAATGTCTAGAGAAACCGTATCTTAGGAATAGGCCGCAGAACAATATCACTAGCATCACTGATATGAATCCTAGGATTCCCAGCCAGTGAGCCAGAAGTTTCGCTCCCATGTGATGGAGGTCGACATGACTTTCCACAGGAGCCGGGGGAGTGATGTCTCCATTGCCAGAGAACACAGTTCTGGTTCTACCGTCATCGTCGCCCTCGTCAATGCTTGTTGTTAGACGATTCCAGCGATCTAGGCTGGAAGGAACCATATCTCCATTTACCGAATTACCAGCAATCGTGAAGTCCACAGTTCCCGAACCCCCTGCAGGGCTTGTCCATCTGAACATCCATGATCTGTCCGGAGTACTTGATCCGGACTCAGTGTGAGTTAGAGTAGACACATCGTCCTCCCAATTCTGGATCAGTGATTCGAAACCTTCAGCAGGCCCCAGTGACCCCAAACTGACTCTCATCGAAAATCCTCCAGTATATGATTCCAGATTTGCCTCTGGGCCACCTATTAACTGCAACTTCATTTCATACGCAGTATCTGGAGCGTAGTGGAAAGGGACGCCATCCAAGATTACGGTTACGGAATTATCTGGCTCTTCGGCATGGCATGTGCATCCTGCCAGTGACACGTCACCCTGGCTGTTGGCATTCCCACCGACTCCGGAGTGCAATGCTTCCCCGGATCCAGCAACGAAAACTGTGACTAGGATTAGAACCATTGTCTTTTGTCGTGATGCCATCTTTCGTTCACCTAGCATCTGCTAATATTGCACTCGAAAAAAAACGGGGATATTAACGTTCCACCTCGGCCCCTAAGGGGCCGAACAATACAGAGCCCATTAGGAAAAAACATCAAACACTTCTGTTCGATAGTAGTAACATGGGAGCGCCACAGTGGAAGAACATCTACGAACTCAGTTCTGCACAAATCGACAAACTTGAGGAAGCAGAAGACAAAATGGAATCAATGGAGATAAATGATGCGGAGGGAATCCTGCTGGGATTGCTGGAAGGGGACAAAGATTGCATCCCTGTACTGAACATCCTAGGCCATCTTCATGGCAGATATCTATCTGACTTCGAAACTGCGATTGATTACTATGACAAGGTTCTACTACTCGAGCCAGATAACGCCTGGGCTAGAGATGAAAGGAGGAGATACCGGCGTTATGTCACTTATGACTAGAACAGAATAATCTAGTCAGTCGCTTGCCGCCTGACATGGAGCAAGGCTCGATACTTATCGTTGGAGTGGGTGGGATAGGTTGCCAATGGTCAGGCGGGGCCCATGGGAAATGCCAGCAACTCTCGGAACTTCTAATGGTCGATGCCGATGAGTCTTCCTTCGCATCTGACCATGAGGCCCATTGTCTACACCTGGATGCAAGCGGCAGTGCTAGGGGAGCAGCTGCCATGCCAAACCTTGCAGCTCACAGACTCAATGAGGGGATTGCAAACATTTCAGGGCTCCTGAAGAAATCTGAGCTCGTAATTCTACTGACTGCGCTGGGTGGGGGGACCGGATCTGGTGCAGCATCTGAAATCGCAGCAAGGTCTAGAGAGGCCGGAAGCTTGGTAATTAGCATAGTCGGAATCCCGTTTGCAGAACAACCACTCAGGTGTGCCATCGCAGAGAAGACACTCCCGTCTATTGAGAGGAATTCTGACTTATGCATTCGTGTCAGCCTCGAACGACTTGCATGGCAGGCTAGGCATAGAAATTCTGACTGGAAAATAGGGTCGGAGTGGATTGGAGAATTGATTGAAGGTCTTGTTACAACTCTGGCAAAAGTCGGAAAGATGAATCTTGATTTGATGGATCTTAGGACTATTGTAGGCAGGCCGGGCAATGCCACACTTATCGTCGGAAACGGCACCACAGACGACCCCGATGATGTTGTGAGAATAGCTAGGAATTCTCCCCTTTCTGAAATCTCGGTTGATGGTGCCAAGGGATGCCTGATACAAGTTGAGGGTGGGCCTGACATGACTCTCGGCCATCTCAACATTGTTTCCGAAGCATTCGTATCTACTCTAGACGAGGATTGTCAGGTTATTCTAGGTGCCAGAGCGAGTGATGACATGGCGGGGAGGCTTCGATTAGTCGCAGTTGTCAGTGGTCTCTAATCCAATAACTCTACCATATCTTCTTCATATTCAGTTTGCTTATCAGACAAGTCTGTACCATCTTGTAAAGGCACCACTCTCAATGTGTCTGAAGTGTCTGGGATTTGATTTTCTTCCTCGGTATTGGGCTTTCCGATTAGTCTAATCGCCACTGGCAATATTGCAATCATCACTGCGGCTGTAATCGTATGGCCAATAGCAGTTGTAGTCAACAGACTTCCTTCGGATAGAGCAGTTAGTGAAGAAATGCTGCCGGCATACATGAATCCGAAACCAATGCCCCAGAAGATTGCAGATTGTCCCTGAAAGATACGCAAACCCTTCTTCTTTCCCTTTTGTGACATAGACCATACGGCCAGAAGAATGGAGATCGACATTAGAACTCCCTCTTCAATAAGCATCCCTCCAGACGATTGCTCGACTGTAAAGGGACTCCTTCTCCACGCACTAAGAATGTGCCAACAAGCTGTAATGTAGATGAGGACGAAGACTCTGTCCAAAGCGACTCCATCTGTACCCTCTCTCCCTCTTGCTTTGCTCGTAAATCGGTCCAGTGAAATTCCCAATAATGCGACAATCAACAGGAACAGAAGCCAAACAATATTTGCTGAAAACTTCGCATCGGATGGGTGCTCAGTACCATATCCGAACCACCAAACCAGAGGGATGAAAACAAGAACGGCAACTACCGATCTAATAATTGGAAAAACCCCACCAACCCTTCCTTTTCTCGGGGATTTTTGCACCCTTCTTGCATAAACTATCCATCCATACGTCAATGAGATTCCCTGAAAAACAGACATTGCAATGAACAGCGCTGCCAGAAATATACTCACTTTGTTTAGGTATTCATCTCCTAATGCGAAGTTAGAAAGAGACCAGATGGCACCGGTGAAAGTCACGATTGGAATTAATCTGAAAAAACTCCCGGTCCAGTAATTCCTGTTGAGTATGCCTTCCCCATCATGATTGACCTTGAAGATCCATTCTCCTATTTTACTGGGTGCAACTAATGCTGCAAAGAAGTAAGAAATAGAAAGTGACAAAAAAAGAACTCCACCTTGTATCTCTAATCCAAATATGTCAGCTTTCATTGCAAGATAGAGAAATCCGGAACACGTTACTAATGCAAGCAGGTGTGGCAGAGTGGAGGGACTAGAAAATGCTCTCAGCATGCTGTCAGATTCGACTGAGTCTTCTGAGAACTCGTCATTCACATGCTCCGGTATACCCACCCTTGGTTAAGGTAAACCCTTTCGGGACTCCATGCCGAAGCCGAAAAAGGCCGCCAGGGGTAAACACAGGTGGATTGTCTTCAAAGTCGACTATGTACCAAATCGAGACAAACTAACTCGGTATCTAGAGTCATTCCTAGAGGTAAATGAATGGCGACTATTCGATGTATTGGAAGGCAATGGATCTACCCTAGCAATTCTCAAGATTCCTCTGGACAATTACCAAGACGCCCTTTCCCAAATCAACGAAAGCGAGTCCATGTCGACTATAACTAGTTCCGGAAAAATTAGACTGGCCAGACAACGCCTCCATTCAATCATCGAGACTGATCCACTCGATTTTGTCTAATTCCCGGACTAATGCGATTCCCTCTGCTCCGACTACCTCTATCTCTCCTTTGACATTCAGCCCACAAGGACGTACTAGATTTCCTTGCATCGAACCTAGAACCCCCCTTGACAGAGATCTAGAAAGTGACTTCCAAGAAGTTGAAGTGAGCCACTCCGGTTCTGGTGGTGCTAACATTCCAGTGTTTTCAAAGATAGACGAGATTCTCCTGTCAATCCTGAGGAACACCTCAGCAGCATCGATGGGTCCGATGCTTCTCTCCCATCCTGAACCAGACACCCCTCCTTTTTGGAAATCATTCCTGTTAACTCCAACTCCCACTCTTATTGCATCGTTATTCGAGGACTCCATAAGGACGCCCCCCATCTTCCTCCATTCATCATCGATTATGTCGTTAGGCCATTTCATGTTTGCACCCAAGGTGTCGGACACCAGGGCACCAATACTTGTCTGTATGAGTCCAGGAGTGAGATAATCAAGTAATTCAGAATCAAGATTCCATGTAGCAAAGACTCCCCCCTCTTCTGAAATCCAGTCAGTCCCTCCTCTCCCTCTGCCTTTGGTCTGAGCCTTGGAGAAGACTCGCTGCCAACCATTTACCGGCATTAGCGCAGCCTCGTCCATGCTAGATTCACATGTTTCCAGAACAGTCGCTTCTACTCCCGAACCGGTACGCCAGAATCCGATGACTTCAATCTTCTCGGTTCCGTATCTCTCGGCTTCTAGGGAACGCCAAGACCATCCTTTCTCTTCCCATTCGAGGACCTTGCTATCTCCTTCTGGTTCCGTTCTCATCACTAGAATGACCAGCACCTCATCGCATAATGAGGAGTTTTCATCTTCCAGGATTCGTAGAAGTTCTCCCCCCCAACCTCCGTGAGGAATGTCTGAAAATGCGGCCTCTTCCATTTCACCAATAATTCCATGATTTACCTCATCCTTGGCCAAGTATGGAAGATTCCAAACAATCAAATCAGTTCCTTCAGGGATTGACATTCCTTCTCCAACTCCGGATTCAATGACCTTGTGTCCTTCAGATAGACCATTCATTTCCATATTACCACGTGTTGAGGAAACTGCATATGGATTGACGTCACAAGAGGTAACCTTCCACCCTTTACTTGCTAGGACAATCGAAACCAGTCCAGATCCACATCCAATCTCGAGTGCCTTGCACCCATGGTTAACCGGTAATTCCGAAACAACTCTACAGAGCATCATCGAATCCTCCTTCGGAGGGTAAACGGTCGGGGGGACTAGCACCTCCCACTCGCCTACCCCCTCGAGAGTGAAATTTACGTTCCGCATTGATATTTTCAATTCGTTTCGTAACAAAACTGTTGCGATACTGTGCCAAACTCAGTCAACAACCTTTATGTCGTAAGTCAACGAAGAAGGTACGGTACCGACTCCCCCCGGTACCTCTCGCAAAATTGCGGGAGCGTTGTTGTGCGCAAGCCTTTTGAAGGCCCCTAGGGTCGGAGGATAGCCCAGCATCAGCCATGGGCCTGTAGCTTAGTCAGGTAGAGCGCCGGGCTTTTAACCCGGTGGCCGGGGGTTCGAATCCCCTCAGGCCCACCTGACAGCTTCTCAGGCCTATGTTTTTTCTGGGCGGGGGCAGCATCATGGCAGTAAAGAGTTCAACAAAAAAGAGGCTGATAGAACTAGGAATTCCGGAGGACCATGCGCACAAGTTAGCCGACGACGCAAATCTGGATACGATTAAGAGAATGTCTAGGGAGCAAGTTGCCAAGAAAGTAGGTGTGGAAGAGGGTTCCGAATTAGATCACATCATGGGAGTGATAAGTGAACATGTCGGATCTCGCAAGAGGAGTAAAAGTAACAGAATTACAATCTCTAGAAAGGCCCTACTGGACGAAGACATTCCTACGGGCGATTATCGATTTAATGTTCTAAATCATTTTCTTGTACCTCATCATGAATTGATCCCCATAGAATCTGAGGCTGAGGTACTAGAGCCTTGGGGCCTCACAACCGATGATGCCTTCGGCACTGGCCGTCTGGCCAAGGAACTGCTCCCCAAGATTCTGATTACCGATCCGGCAATTCAGGTGATTAAGGAGATGGAAGAATCAGAGAACGACGAATTACCTGCAGGTTGGCTTGCGAATAGGGTAGTCAAAGTCATCCGCTACAGCCGATCCGCTGGTAACTCAGTAGCATTTCGCTTAATTGTGGAAAGTGCATGAATTTGGAGGTGTAATAATGAAGGAGATAGTTGAGAGTTATTTCAAACAGAGAAGTTTAGTCAACCATCAGCTCGCTTCGTACAATGACTGTATCCCAGTCGGCGACGGAAGGGAGAGCAGGATGGAGAAAATCGTCAGGAACATCAGGATAGGCAGTGATGAGGCGGTTGAAGATGATGAAGGAGGGTTGGTTAAGCTTGATCTCCTTGACAAGGAGATTATAGTCCGACTGAAAAATCTCCGCCTAGGTAGGCCGACAATAAAAGAAGCAAATGGGGCTGAGCACCATGCAACTCCAATGGAGTGCAGACTAAGGAAACTGACTTACTTCTCTCCCGTCTATCTAGATTTCAAGATTTACCGTGACGATTTACCGCCATCTCCGGGTTCAGAGATGGGCTTCCAGGAGGAAACTAGCGTCCACATTGGAAACCTTCCCATTATGGTCCGGTCCGCGCGATGCAATCTGAATCATAACCACGTTGACGAGAATAAACGGCTTTCTCCAGACACCTCCAGAGAAGACTCCGAGAGATACACGCACCTTCTTAGAAAGTCCGGAGAGGATCCGCTCGACCCAGGTGGATATTTCATCATCAACGGCACTGAGAGGGTCCTAATCTCAATGGAGGACCTTGCTCCAAACAGGGTTACAGTTGAGAAGAATAAGAAGTACGCACACGAGACCCAGGTTGCCAAGATTTTCTCACAAAGGGATGGAGTAAGGAAACCACTCAATGTAGAAAAGCGAAGAGACGGGATGCTGATGGTCAAGATTCCCAGCGCAGGAACGACGCCAATACCCTTGGTTCTACTGATGAGAGCCCTCGGAGTAGAAAATGATAGAGAGATTTTCGCCTCCATTGCAGGACCTCCTGAGGCAATGAAATTCACTGTTGCAAACCTAAACGACCTCCGAGACAACGAGGAATACGGTGTCGACACATCCGAGGAGGCTATGGGTTGGCTCGAGAAGAAGTTTGCAGCAGGGCAGCAGAAGGAGTATCGTGAATCACGAATTCAAAACCTCCTCGACAATGAACTTCTGCCTCACCTCGGATCAAATATAGACAACAGGGAGAAGAAAGCAATTTTCCTTGGAAGAATTGCCAGGCAAGTTCTTGAAATGGCAATCAAGGACAAGGACCCGAACGATAAGGATCACTATGCAAACAAGCGTGTGAGGCTTGCAGGGGATCTCATCGAGGACCTATTCCGTGTGAGTCTTCAACAACTTGCAAGGGACCTGAAGTATCAGTTAGAGAGGCATCACAACAGAAAGAGAGAACTTAGAATTTCATCGTGCCTACGACCAGATGTCCTGACAACGAAGATTATGCATGCCTTAGCAACAGGAAATTGGGTTGGAGGCCGATCAGGCGTGAGCCAACTTCTGGATAGAACGACGTATCTGTCAGCACTTTCACACATGAGGAGAGTAACAAGCCCGCTTGTCAGGAGTCAACCTCACTTCGAGGCTAGAGATCTTCATCCTACTCAATGGGGGCGGCTATGTCCGAACGAGACTCCAGAAGGACAGAATTGCGGTCTTGTGAAGAACGCAGCTCAGATGATCGACGTCTCCGAGGAAGTTCCAGAAGACGATGTCAAGGCACTCCTCAAGGAAGCCGGAGTCGACGATAACCCTGATGGGTGGGCCGATGGTTCTCGCATTCACGTGAATGGGGACATCTTTGGCCTACATAAGAGGCCTCACAAGCTCGTCAGCCAGTTCAAGAGGAGAAGGCGTTCTGGGCGGATTAGGCCAGAGGTAAGCATCAGACACGATCTCGAGAACCGTGACGTGTACATCAATACCGATCGAGGCAGAATGCTAAGGCCCCTTCTGATAATTGATCACGGAAGCCTGCAAATCACTAAGATGCACCTAGAAGGACTCGAATCCGGAGAGATAAATTTCTCTGATCTGGTTTCAGGAGGAGTTGTTGAGTGGGTCGATGCAGAGGAAGAAGAAGACTTGCTAATCGCTCCAAGACCATTCGACATGCCAGCACTTTCTCCGAAGCACAAGCGTCCAATTAATCCTGCTAAGGTAGAGTGGACCAACCTGGGCGAGCATGGGATTTCCGAAGCTAAGGTAACTACAGAGGTGCAGATGCCCAACGGAGATATGAAGACTGAGAAGTTCAAGGTTCCACTCAACTACTTCCAAGATAACATAGATGCGCTCAAGCGCAAAGAAAAGAAGGACAACACGGTCCTTGTTTACACGCACGTAGAGATTGATCCACAACTAATCATGGGAGTTTGCGCCTCATTGGTTCCTTATCCCGAGCACAATTCCACCCCAAGGGTCACCGGTGGGACTGCGATGGTTAAACAGAGTTTGGGCGTTGCAAGCGCGAACTTTCGACTAAGGCCCGACACCCGTGCTCACGTAATGCATTACCCACAGCGTTCAATTGTCGGCACAAGGGCAATGAAATCCACTAAATTCGATCAGAGGCCGGGAGGGCAGAATTTCGTCGTAGCAATAGTCAGCCACCATGGTTACAACATGCAAGATGCAGTCATTATGAACAGGGCATCAGTAGAGCGAGCTCTAGGTAGATCTGCATTCATCAGGACATATAATGCAGAAAACAAGAGATTCCCCGGTGGGCAGGAGGAAAGGATAGAGGTTCCTGGAACAGGACTGGATGAGATAAAGGGACTCAAGTCATGGGACTCATATTCTCACTTAGAAAGAGACGGACTTCCAGTCCCCGAAGTGGAATTAACCAGTCAGGAAGGGGGCAGGGGAATTTTAGTCGGTAAGACCAGCCCTCCTCGTTTCCTTGAGGAGTCTCATGGAGCTTTCCTACAGGCCCAAGAGAGAAGGGAATCATCCATGATGGTTAGACACGGTGAGAAGGGATGGGTGGACAATATCTTCGTTACCGAGTCTCTAGATTCGGGTAGACTCGTACGCATCACACTTCGGACTAACAAGGTACCTGAACTTGGTGACAAGTTTGCTAGCAGGCATGGTCAGAAGGGAATTATTGGGAGACTAGTAGAGCAGGAGGATATGCCTTTCACTGAAGACGGAGTCATCCCTGACCTGCTAATCAACCCTCACGCCATCCCTTCTAGGATGACCGTAGCTCACGTTTTGGAGATGATAGGCGGAAAGGTCGGCTCCATGGAAGGAAGAAGGATAGACGGCACCGCATTCACTGGTGAGAAGGAGGCGTCCCTCCGTTCTGGACTCCTTAGGAATGGTCTCAAACACACTGGTAGAGAATCAATGATAAATGGAGAAACAGGAGAGACTTTCCCAGTAGAAACATTCGTTGGAGTCATCTATTATCAGAGGCTACATCACCTGGTTAGCAGCAAACTCCATGCAAGAAGCAGAGGAAGGGTGCAGATCCTAACTAGGCAGCCGACAGAGGGAAGAGCTAGACAGGGTGGTCTCCGATTCGGTGAGATGGAGCGCGACTGCCTCATTTCTCATGGTGCATCGATGGTCATCAAAGACAGACTACTTGATGAGTCGGATGGTTGGAACCTCATGGTATGCAATACTCCCCGCTGCGGACATATTGCATACTACGACTGGAAGAGGAGGACTACTATCTGCCCAGTGTGTGGCGATAGATCGGATGTCCACTCAGTCCAGACTTCTTACGCATTCAAGTTGCTTTTGGATGAGATGAAGAGTTTGGGAGTGGCTATGAGACTGGAATTGGAGGATAGAAGATGAGCGCCCGCGATGCAGCCAAGATACCAAAGAGAATCGACTCAATTAGATTCACATTGATGGATCCAAATGAGATTAGGAAGATGTCATCAGTTGAGGTAAAGACTGCGGACACCTACAAGGACGATGGCCATGCATTCAAGCAGGGCTTAATGGATCCCAAGATGGGAGTAATAGATCCTGGAATCAGGTGCGAGACCTGCGGCAACAAGCACGAGGAGTGCCCCAGTCATTTCGGACACATAGCTCTCGAACTACCAGTCATGCACATCGGCTTTACCGGGTTGATCAAGACTTGCTTGAAGACGACCTGTAACACGTGCAGCAAGGCTCTCTTACTCGATGCTCCAGAGTCTCACCCAATTGACCCAGAGAAGTCTGAACAGGACTACTACAGGGACCGCGTAAATGACATCATCCTTAAGCACGGAGTTGGAGGGAGAGAATTCAAGAAGATTATCAAGGATATAGAGAATCTTTGCGCCGGTGCTAAGAGGGCAATTTGCATGCACTGTGGTGCAGAGCAGGGTAAGATTATCTTGGATAAGCCGACTACCTTCAAGGAAAAGAAGGCCGACAAGGGAGAGCACAAGTTGAATGCCCGAGACATCCGTGAATGGCTTGAGAAAATTCCAGATGAGCATCTAATTTTCGTTGGAATGGAGAGAGATGTCAGCAGACCAGAATGGACAATAATGAAGGTTCTTCCAGTGCCACCAATCACCGTAAGACCCTCAATTACGCTTGAAAGTGGGGACAGATCAGAAGATGATTTGACGCACAAATTGGTCGATGTCCTCAGAATTAACCAGAGGCTCCGAGAGAATCGTGATTCGGGAGCCCCCCAACTAATCGTCGAAGATTTATGGGAGCTACTGCAGTATCACTGCACCACATACTTCGATAATCAGACTAGTGGTATCCCTCCAGCAAGGCACAGGTCCGGGAGGCCGCTCAAAACTCTCTCCCAGAGGCTTAAGGGCAAGGAAGGTAGATTCAGAAGCAACTTGTCAGGAAAGAGGGTCAATTTCTGTGCTAGAACAGTAATCAGTCCTGATCCCAATCTGGGCATCAATGAAGTTGGAGTCCCAGTGAAGACTGCGAAAGAACTCACAGTTCCAATCAGGGCTACAGGCAGGAACAGAGAACAATTGAGGCAGATGATTCTTCGTGGACCAGACGTTCACCCTGGTGTAAACTACATCATTAGGGGTGACAGGTTTAGAGTTAGAATTACAGATCGGACCAAGTACATCTGGGCAGGTTTTAGGTGCTTGAATCCAGATTGTCATTCAGGCAGCGAAGAAGAACCATACATGGGTTACAGACCAGATTTGAATGAGGTTCTGCCCGCACCGAACTTCCTCCCAGGACTCGTTCTGAAGGAGCAAATGCGAAGAGACCACATGACAGACGAATTGATTCCCGAGTGGAGTGTTGATCTAGATTGTACACTCTCTAACCTCAGAGGCGAGGGAGCGGGGGAAAAGGCTCTTGCTGAGGATGATCCAGACGCTGCAATTCACTATCGATGGAAGTGGGAAGTAAACAACCCTGAAGAATACCTCCCAGAACATCTGGAAGTCAAGTGCCCACATTGCGGTAGTCCAGAGGTTGAGGACGAGCATGGCAACGTTTATCCAACAGAGACTGAGGACAGGCTTAGCACATACGACAGAGACGGGAATCCCCGGCCTGGAGTTGTAGTCGAACGTCATTTGATTGATGGGGATGTGACTATCTTCAACCGACAACCATCTCTGCACCGAATGTCGATGCTTGTGCACGAGATTAGAGTAATGGAAGGAAAGACATTCAGGTTTAATCTCGCAGATTGCACACCCTACAACGCAGACTTCGATGGTGACGAGATGAATCTTCACGTTATTCAGAGTGAAGAGGCTAGAGCCGAGGCT
>Ga0066837_10000379_pt1 | contig 20529 bp, 17 predicted proteins | sample ETNtaG_25_FD_66730 | JGI IMG/M metagenome (GOLD analysis project Ga0066837, IMG submission 66730) | Marine microbial and viral communities from oxygen minimum zone, Eastern Pacific Ocean - ETNP201302SV86 | ecosystem: Environmental > Aquatic > Marine > Oceanic | place: Pacific Ocean: Eastern... | reverse complement strand
ACTGGTGATATCACACACGAAGCACAATCCAGGAAATCAGATGGTGCGTGACTTCTTCCACTGGGGAGATTCCAACGCTGACGGTGTTATCGACATCGACGAGTTCCTGAAAATGGCCGAAGAAATCGCCCCCGAAGATTGAATATGCAGGCGTGTGGTTGAAGGCTGAAATCGTTCTCGATGCAGTCCCGGGGGATGTGCAATGGTTTCGAGCCGAGCCAAGAAGGTGACGACTAACACCCTCCAGGAAATGAAGAGATCTGCCGAGAAAATCACCATGCTGACGGCATATGACTACTCTCTGGCACGCTTGGTGGACGGAGCTGGTGTCGATGTGATTCTAGTCGGAGATTCTGCTTCTAACGTGATGGCTGGAAACGACACGACCGTTCCAATAACCCTTGACCAAATGATATACCACGCACAGTGCGTAGTGAATGGCGTCGACAGGTCACTGGTTGTCGTGGACATGCCCTTCGGAAGCTACCAAGGGGATTCGAAGCTCGCCCTGAAGAGCGCCATCAGGATCATGAAGGAGTCGGGCGGGCACGCAGTAAAACTCGAGGGGGGTTTGGAGATTGTCGATTCAGTGAAGAGGATTCTGAAGGCTGGAATCCCCGTAATGGGGCACCTCGGTTTGACCCCGCAGTCGATTTACAAGTTCGGCACCTACTCCGTCAGGGCCAAAGAGGATGATGAGGCAAAGAAGCTGCTTGAGGATGCCCTAGCCCTGCAGGATGCTGGTTGCTTCTCGGTGGTCTTCGAAAAGATTCCTGCGGAACTGGCAAAGGAAGTCAGCCAGGCCCTGGACATTCCGACCATCGGGATTGGCGCGGGACCAGATTGTGACGGCCAGGTTCTGGTGCTTCACGACATGCTGGGCATCACGAAGGACTTCTCACCGCGCTTCCTTCGACGGTATGCGGACATAGGCGATGTAATCGATAGTGCAGTGGGCAAGTACATCGAGGACGTCAGGTCGGGAAGTTTCCCGGATTCTGACGAGAGCTACTGAGTCCCCCGAGTCACACCCCCCAACCTTCAAGGACGCCCACTCTCGGGTAGCAGGTGAACAACATGAGCGAGTTGTGGGTAGAGCGTCATCGGCCGCGTTCAGTGAGTGGCATCAAGGGGCAGAGGGCAATTGTTGAACGGCTGGGGGCTTATGCAAACTCGAAGAGTTTTCCCCACCTGATGTTCGCCGGGCCCCCGGGCACTGGCAAGACTACGGCCGCCCTTGCCCTGGCTCGTGATGTCTTCGGAGAGGACTTCAGGAGCAATTTGCTAGAGATGAACGCCAGCGACGAGCGGAAGCTGGAGTCGATTCGAACCAAGGTAAAGCAGTTCGCAAGAACGGCACCAATGCCGGGCTCCTCGTTCAAGGTGATATTCCTTGACGAGGCTGATGCTCTAACACCAGATGCGCAAGGAGCCCTGAGGAGGATCATGGAGCAATATGCGAGTACATGCAGGTTCATACTTTCCTGCAACTACTCTTCCAAGATAGTCGAAGCCATTCAGTCGAGATGCGCGGTCTTCAGATTCAGGCCTCTTGATGACGATAAGGTGCTTGAGATGGTAGTCAGTGTGGCGGAGATGGAAGGGGTTGACCTACACGAGGATGCGGCGGGCGCAATCGCCAGCGTGAGCCTTGGTGATCTGCGGAAGGCGATCACCTCCCTCCAAGTCGCAGCCTCCCTGGATAACAGCGTGACCAGAGAGCTGGTCTACGAGACGACCGCGACAGCCCCGCCCGAGGAGCTGCATGGCTTCTTCCTAGCATGCAAGGAGGATGGTTTCCAACCTGCAAGACGCAGGATGAAAGGCATATTGGATAGGTTCGGACTGGCCGGGACCGACTTGGTGAACCAGCTCCACAGGCAGCTTGGGAGCGCGCCCTTCCTAGACGAGAGGCAGAAGCTGGAAGTTACTGAAGCCATGGCCGAGTGCGACTTCAGGATGGTCGAAGGGGGTGGCGAGGCCCTCCAATTGGATGCCATGGCTGCTAAGATTTGCGGCCTTCTCGGTAGCTAAGAGGCAGCCTGCAGGACGCTCAGAGTATACTCTTTCGACCATGTGTTTTGTCCAGTGGCCCATGGAACACGCGAATCGGCCTCGACTAGTACGACCTCGATGACATATGTCCCCGGGCCACACCCCCCGGAGCAGATGTCCCATGCCATTCCGATGTCTTGGCTGTTAGGTGCGAGCTTTGGGCCACTGTATTTCCCAGTGAGGGTATTCTTCTTCAAGCCCCTCATCCACTCTTCGTCGTCCACGGACTCGAAGAGGGTCGATGGGCTCGATGGGCTCGATGAGGCGAGCTGCGAGACAATCCCGTTAATCAGGACCAAAGAGTCATCTTCGCCCATCTCGTAAATCCTCATCGTCATTGTCGAGTTTGCGGCATCGACGTTGTCACGGACTGCCAGACCCACAGTAATGGGGACCGAATCCTCGCTGATCAGTATCTGGTAAGTTCCCTTCGAGAAAGAGGTGTCGTCCATAATTCCTGGTTCGGACTTGATGTCTATGTCCCCCGCGAGATGTGGTGCTGCGATGTCAGCCAGAGGTGGGTTGACCAACGCGAAGGACAGCGCTAGCCATGTGAATAGGTATAGGAAGGAGGCCCTGAACCAGTTTCCGCCAGTGAATCTCTCATAAATCCGCGATGGGACCACCACTCTGTGGAGGGGTTGGATGAGCCCCACGAGCAGGACCGGTAGAAGCCACATGATCTGCTCTGCCTCATCGAGCGTTGGCATCATCAGGTAGCGCATACCCACGGCGACCGAGAGGCCGAACACTATCACAATCCACATCGAAACGGCATCAGCCTTCTCCTTGCTGGCATGGGCCGAAGGGTCGAACGGCTCAAGTTCGGTGCTGACTTTCTCGTCGGAACCCTTGCTCCCTCTGCCCTTCTTGCCTGAATAGGCGCTTGCCCTGAGGGCGGAGTCGACGTCGACCATGTCTTTCGACTCTGGCGGAGTAGGCTGACACATCAACCCTGCGCGTGGTGAGGGAGATGCATCCCTGCTCACCCCCAAGAGCCAAAAGGGCGCGGCGCCCGCCACCGGAGCATGCCGGGGTGGCGTAGTTGGTAGCGCGTCGGACTCATAGGGCAGCCGTAAGGCACGTTCGCGCCGAAGGCCCCCTTCGAGATGCCTGAGTCATCCGAAGGTCGCGGGTTCAAGTCCCGCTCCCGGCACCAAACGGTTCTCCTCCTCGGTCCCGCAGGGCATGTGTGCTTTCCGCTTCCTTCATGGGGTAGTCACCCTCAGGCGCTTCATGGACGGTTGGCCGAAGCCCGGAAGTCCAGTCAAGCTGGTTGTGAAGACTTGGTCGGGCAAGACCGAGTATGTGGGCGTGGCACTGCCTGCCTCGGGCCCAAAGCTACTGACGCTGAAGCTGCAAAACGGGTACAACGTGTCATTCCCCGAATCCTATGTCGACTCCTTCGAAGTCCTAGACGAGATGCCGGAAATTGAGGAGCCCGCGGTCCCAGAAATCCCGCAGGACGAGTCACTCCCCCTGGTTCACCTGATCCACACCGGGGGGACGATAGCGAGCAAGGTTGACTATGCCACGGGAGCGGTGACGGCGAGATTCGACCCCCACGAGCTCCTGGATGCTGTTCCGGAACTCAGGGGGATAGCTAGGATTCGCGCTGTGAAGTTGGGGAACATGTGGTCAGACGATCTGCGCCCGAGGCACTGGAACAGAATGCTACGAGCGACGGAAGAGGCGTTTGCCGAGGGGGCGGTTGGCTGCGTCATCACCCATGGCACGGACACCATGCACCTATCGGCTGCGGCGATGTCATACGGATGGTCCGGGCAGGGCGGTAGGCCACCTGGGAGGATCGTCCTGACGGGTTCACAGCGGTCTCCGGACAGGGGCTCCTCCGATGCATCGGAGAACCTGATCGCAGCGGTGCATTGGGCAGCCCACGGGCCTCAGCCCTCGGGCTACCGTGACTCCTCGGTGGTTATACTCCATGCGGGTTCCTCCGATGGCAGGTGCACGGTCCTTCCGGGATGCGCGTGCAGGAAGTACCACTCCTCCAGGCGGGATGCGTTCAAGGCAATCAACCAGGATCCAGTTGCCCACATCGACATCGGCAGGGAGGGCCCGGTCGTCGACTACGCTCCAGAGGCACATGATGCGAGGGTCGAGGCCATCTCGCCCGCAATGTTCGACGAATCTGTTCGGATCGCCCAGTTCATCTCAGACCCGCACCTCCAACCTGAGCTGGTCCAGGCAGCAATTGACGCGGACTTCGACGCGGTTCTTTTCCATGGCACCGGCCTTGGGCACCTACCCATCTCTGATCCTGAGAATGACAGCCTTGAGAACAAGAAGCTCAGAGTGATGCTAGAGGACCACATCGCCCAGGGGGGGGTGGTCGTAGTGGTGGCTCAGACAGTCCACGGTCCGGTGAACATGAACGTATACTCTAAGGGCAGGGAGCAACAAGATATCGGAATTATCGGCAATGGGTCCCTGTGTCCCCCGGGTTCGGCCCTCGTGAAGCTCCACCATTTGCTCTCCGTTGGCGGCAAGGGATCGGTCTCCGGGGGATGGGAGAGGGACCTGGTCGGGGAAAACCCCCCATTCTCAAGGGAATAAGCAGCCGGTTTGCTGATGAACCGGCTTGTGCTTGGGCAGTACGTGGCGGGACCGACACCGAGCGACGAACTAGGCGCGATTAGGCGCGAGTCGCGCACCCCTGGTGACAGGGCGGTGGTAAGGGACCTGAGGGACTCCGGGTCACAAACAGCGAGAGAGAGGATTGCAGGACTACTGGACGAAGGGAGCTTCGTTGAGATCGACGCGTTCGTCAGGCATCGCTCGGGAGACCATGGGATGCACCTCCACACGCCACTGGGGGACGGGGTTGTCGCGGGCCATGGAATGATTGACGGCAGGAGGGTGGCCTGCTTCTCCCAGGACTATTCGGTCTTCTCAGGCACAATGGGGGAGATGCACGCGAAGAAGATCGCCAAGATAGCGGAGTTCGCGGAGAAGTCGCAATTGCCCATTGTCGGGATTTGGGATGGGGACGGTCAGAGGGCCCACGAGGGAGTCACGTCCCTAGGAGCCACAGGGGAGCTTCTGAACATCCTGGTGGCCTGCTCGGGAAGGGTTCCGATGGTTTCCATCGTCCTAGGCACGGTATCTGGCACCAGTGCTCTGGCAGCGGGCCTCTCCGACTTCGTAATCCTAGGGGAGGGGCGGGGCAGGATGTTCATGAGGAGCCCCTACGTCATCCCCGAGATAATCGAGGGTGCCCTAGACGAGGAGACCCTAGGGGGCTCCAGACAGCATGCCAGCAGGAGTGGCGTGGCGTGCCTCGTCGCCTCTAGCGAGAGCGGGGCCTTCGACCTAGCAGCGGAGATCCTCTCCTTCTTGCCCGACCACACGCTGGCGGAGCCTCCAGTCCTGAGCACGGGGGACAAGTGGTCCCGGAAGTGCAAGGGGATGGGGAAGCTGGTCCCCCAAGACTCAGACAGGCCCTATGACATGAGGAAGGTAATCGGCCAAGTCGTTGACGACAAGCGCTTCATGGAGCTCTTCCCTACCTATGCAGAGAACGTTGTGATCGGGTTCGCGAGGCTTGACGGCCAACCGATCGGGATTGTGGGCAACCAGCCCTCCGTGTTGGCGGGCTGCCTAGACATAGACGCCTCCGTGAAGGCTGCCCGGTTCATCAGGACCTGCGACTGCTACAACATCCCGATAGTGACGTTCGTCGACGTGCCCGGGTTCCTGCCCGGAACCGTGCAGGAGTGGGGCGGAATCATCAGGCACGGGGCCAAGTTGCTCTACGCGTACGCGGAGGCCACCGTTCCGAAGCTGACCGTCGTGACCAGGAAGGCCTACGGGGGGGCTTACCTGGCCATGAGCTGCAAGCACCTGGGCTCGGACTACAACGTTTCATGGCCTACGGGCGAGCTCGCCGTAATGGGGGCAGAGGGTGCGGTGAAGATCATCCACAGGGCAGAGCTAGCCGGCTCGGGGGACAGCTCGCACAGACATGCAGAGTTGGTGGAGGAGTACAAGGAAAAGTTCGGAGACCCCTATGTCGCCGCGAGGCATGGCTGGCTGGACGATGTGATCGAGCCATCCCAGACGAGGATGGCCTTGGTCAAAGCCCTTAGGCCCCTCCTGTCCAAGAGGGAGCTGGTCCCCCCCAAGAAGCACGGAAACATCCCCTTGTGAATCAAATCCACTATCTCAGTAATATACAATGAAATTTCGAAGAACGCCATGGATGACAATGCCATGTACAAAATGCCAACGATCGACCTTTCTGCTAAATCCCTGCTGACACTTTCTCAGTTGGGTATTTTTGCTGTTTTCGCCTACTGGGCGGTGGAGGGAGGAGTAGATGACAATAGTCAATACCTCTTTCTGGTGATGATGGCGGGTGCTGGTTTGGCACTCTTCCTTTCAGTCCCAAATGCGAGGATGGGGGTAACCTTGGGGATTCCAGCATTGATGGTCGTGATGGGCGTGGCTGTAGGCGAGTATGACATGATTTTCTGGGCTGGTTTCATGATGGTCATGATAGCCCCAATTGCATACATGCCTGCAATGGCAACCAGTGACCCGACATTGGACCTAGATGATGAAACCAGGCTGCAAAGGCTGGGCATTCTCTGGGTCGTCTTCGCTCTGTTCATGATGGTCATGATGGTCCAATTAGCGGGTTTTGCTATAGAGGGCGAAGCCACAGACGAGGATAATGATGGGGTTGAATTTACCATGGTACTGGACTCTAACCAGCAGACGATCGCACAGGGCGGGCTGGCATTGGGCGTAATCGGGGTTCTGGTGTTCACACTAACGGCCTTAGTGGGCACGGATTTAGGGCCGATGCGTCCTTGGCATGGTGGTGCAATGGCAGCGGGTGCCATGTTAATCGCCCGATATCTCTGGAGCGTGGCAGAAGGAGCACCCGCAGCGTCGGCGGGTGATTATCTCATGGTTCTCAGTATGGTTGGCCTACTTGTGCTGACTCCTTGTGTTGCATATGATGCGAACAGTGGTTCTTCAGACTCCGAAGAATAGTATCAGATGACCGAAAGGACCTCGCGCAGGCTGGGTAATTCTTCGGCCCTTGATGGGGCGAAGAGTATCTTCCAAGCCTCGAGGTGTTGGGCGGCGACCATCACCACGGCGAAATCCTCAGTAGACGCTCCCTCTCTATAGGATATCGAGACCTGTTTCTCAGAATCCATCTCTATGGATGTCCCCCCGGCTGGTTCCGCATCGAGATCGATTGCTATATCGGAATGGCCATTGCTTACTATACTGCTATCCCAGGGGCCACCAATCAGTTCCCTGCGGCCCACTTCCGGGATTATCGAGCCACCTCGCGATGACCAAGCGACGGCGATTGAGCGTGCTGCTGAGCCACCGCCCCTCATTCTGAGCACAGACCCCTTTGGGTCAATCCCGATATGCCTGCAGGCTGAAACGAAACCTAGGCCATCTGTACTAGTCCCCGACCACGTCCCCCCGGACCTCATCAGTTGGTTAATCGCATTGACTCCCCCGGGCCCCGAGACACCGAGTCTGGCTTGTGGAGAGTGCTTCAGTGGAGCAGTGCAAGATAGCCACAGTTCCCCTTCCAGTGAGGACGCCTGTGACTCGAACTCCTCGATGCTGGTCGCCTCGATGAAGACCTGTTCAGACTGCTCCATCCCCAGATAGGAACCGACAATCGAAAAGAGCCTAGGCGTTAGCGAATGGGAGATTGGACTACCAGCAATGCCCCAGAATGCCGGGCCACTCATGGACCTCGCTACGAGTGGTTACCGATGAAGGTTTCAAGAGCGCCCCTTCACCGAGAGTGCCGGAGGATGGAGCAATGCGTCGCGTCAAGAGGCTGGACGAGGGCCTGAGGATTAGGGTTGAGAGCGAGGATGACTTGTGGGTCCTATCTCAGGTATGCGGCACGGGTTGCCTAGTGGGGATGCTGTCCCACAGAAGGGACTCTACGACCGGGACCAAAGAGGACGGTAGGGCAAAGAGCGCTGAGAGGAAGCCGATGTGGATTGTCCTAGAGTGTTCCGAGACCGCGTTCCAGCCATTCACGGACAATCTCAGAGTGCATGGCGTCATCAAGGAGGCGAAGATTGACATCGGCAGTCACCACACCCATGTAATTTCATCTGGAGATGAAATCGAGCTGATGCGAGAAGGGGGGCTTTCTAGGGCTGACTCCTCCCTGATCAAAGAGGCAATCTCGTCTGGAAGCAAGGCACGTTCCGGGCTGATAGTTGTGGAGAACGACGAGGTTCTGATCTTCGAAGTTGCAAGTCATGGCATTAGGGACGTGTCGCAGTTCAACTTGAGAGGAGGGGGCAAGAGGACTGGCGACTCATCTGCAGTTAGCAAGGAGTTCTTCGAGAAAGTCTCCAAAGAGACTAGGATGGTCTTCCCGAATGAGATGCCCTTGATTATCTGCGGACCGGGGATGGCGAGAGAGGGGTTCGAAAAACTGTTGAGGGGTTTGGGAGCTGAAAACAAGATTGTCAATGCCCCGACCTCGATTGGCGGGAGAGCTGCAGCAAACGAGGTTTTAGCGGATGGGTTGGCCGACTCTCTATTGGGGGAGCATGCTATCGTGGAGCAGGTTCGAGCAATAGAGGAGGGTCTGAAGAGAATCTCGATGGATGGTGCGGTCACCTATGGCATGGGGATGGTGTCGGATGCTGCATCACAGGGAGCAGTGGAGACGTTGGTCATTGAGGCGGGGCTTCTTCGGACTGAAGAAGGCCTCTCGGACTGGGGATCGGTCGCGGAAGCAGTCGAGACCTCTAGTGGGAAGGTTATTCAAGCGTCGACAGAGCATGATGCGGGGAAGCAACTCCAAGGAATGGGCGGTGCTATCGCCCTCCTGAGATGGAAGTTGGAATAGGCAACCCTCTTCACAGACATGCAGAGGGGACTCCATGGAACGAGCCCCCGTTAGGATGGTAGGGCTAGGACGCCAAGACAGAAGTGACAGTGCGTCCGCCGTCGTAGAGGCTTCTCTAGAAATCGGGGCGGATGCTCAATTCATCATTGATTGTAGTGAGATAAGGGAATTCGACCAGGGGCTCATAGACTGGAGAGGGATGCTCGAATCTAAGCATTGGCTTGTTCTGTCGTCGTCTGCCCCCCTCGACGGCGACTCAATGAAGTGGGCATGGGGGTCGTCCCTGACATTCGCGGAATTGGAGGGATGTAAGGCTGCCATGATAGTCGATGTACCCGAAGATTCGACTAGAATGGATGAGGCGTGGGGATCGGTCATAGAGAGAATTAGGCAAATCAATCTCCTCTTCATCGGTCCTGAAGCCATGAAGGCCCTAGCAGAGTTGGAGGATACCGAACCGAGCATCCTTTTGAACGAGGTTCGGAGCAGGAGTCTTGTCCCGATTGTCTGCTCGTTCGATCAGTCGGAAGGGGTCGCTCATGTTTCTCATTCACTAGGGCATGAGATTGTAGAGGTCAGTGGGCGCATGGGATTGGAAAGATGGCTCGCAGGCTTCCTTTGCGAGTTACCACAATCGGGCTCTGGGACGTCTGGAATCGTATCTGCAGCACGCTCGCTATCGGACTAATTCGGATTCGTTAGAAGACATCACCTGAAACCCCTTTTGAAGGGGCACCCGTTCGGCCGGACCCGCGAGGCCAAAGGGATGCCACTCAAACTAGGGCCAGCAGGAGTTCCCCTCTCTTGCAAGGGCCGCACCATTGTGGAGGGGATGGACGACATCACGGTGTTGGGACTGGATGCAATGGAGGTGCAGACCGTGCGAACCATCCAGCCTCAGCACTTCGATCAATACTGGCAGGCAGGAATCCTATCGTGGAAGTCGGACTTCGAGATGAATATGCATGGCCCCTATTACGCGGAGCTCCTTGGGAACAAGAGAGAGAGGAACAGGACCCTGTCGAAGATGGAGACGAGTCTTCAGGCGGGGAAGATAATCAACGCGAGACATCTCACGTTCCACGTTGGACCATATGGAGAGTACGATCCTGGGCATGAGGCCAACGAACAGGTCGCGAATGTCATGTCGGGAATTGTCGAGAGAGTCAGAGAGGTTTGGGGCGACGAAGAGGAGGAAGAGGACTATGCTGCCTTCCCTTGGGTCCACGAGTCAGAGCCATCCCTAGTGGGGATAGAGACCTCAGGAAGACAGGAACTATGGGGAACGGTGGAGGAAGTCCTAGAAGTATGCAACCACGTAGAAGGTACGGTTCCAGTGCTGAACATGGGTCACATTCACGCCCGTGGTCATGGCAGGCTCAGGACCAGCGAAGACTATGCTGAGCTATTCGAGAAGGCCAGAGAGACCTATGGCGGATCCACATTCTACTGCCACTTCGCAGGAGTCGAGCACAGGATGGGTAACGCACTACACTACACTCAGATTAAGAAGTCGGACCTGAAGTTTGAGCCCTTCGCGGAGTATCTCGCAGAGGAGGGTGATTGGATGGACATCACGATAATCTCGGACTCGCCACTCCTAGAGCATGATGCCATGTACATGCTCCAGCACTATGACAAGGCTAGGCAGCGGCTGCTAGAAATCAAGGCTCGTGACGAGAGGAGGGCCAAGTTGGCAGCCCAGCAAGGCATTGACCCTGAGGAACTGAAGAGGAGAGAGGAGGAGGCTGCGGCAGCAAGGAAGTCCCAGCTTACGAGCGAATTGGAAGAGTCCTCCAAGAAGTCCCCTGCAAAGAAGTCCCCTGCAAAGAAGGCCCCTGCAAAGAAGGCCCCTGCAAAGAAGGCATCGTCCAAGGGCAAGGGGAGTAAATCCGGTGGCATGATATCATTCGACGAGTCCTCTGACGAGGACGACGTGTTCTAGCCTCAGTGACTCCAATCAGCAGTCTAGTTCAATAACCTGTTTTGGGAGCGTGGGTTCATGGCGACAGGAACTGTGAAGTGGTTCAACTATGTGAAAGGATTTGGGTTCATTGGACGGGAAGACGGTGATGACCTCTTCGTCCATACTACCGAAGTAAGCGGCAGGATTGGCGAGGGAGACCTAGTCGAGTTCGAAGTTGGGGACAGCCCCAAGGGCCCCAATGCGGTCAACGTCAGAAAGATTGGCGACGCAGAAGAAGAGTAGATTGGATTCTCGTCTCGGGCAATAGAAGTCCTCTGATGTTTTCTCTCACTCTTCCTCTGTACCAGTCTTCTCCCAATTCAGGACGATTGCACCGTTGCTACTGATTCCCAGTACTGGCGACCACTTGCTGAAGTCGACGGTGTTGTTTGCAGCTATCATTGCCCTTAGGTTGGAGATCAGGGGCGAGTCCAGCCTGATGTCGAAGGGAGCTTCCTCCGATGCGAATAGCGGAGAAGGGAGGTGGGTTTCTACGGGCTTCGGCTTGGCTTCTGCCGCCTCGGGATTATCATCATGGTCTTCTGGCAAATCCGATGATTCCAATTCGGGAAGATCTCTGTCATCCGCTGGAGGCGCTTCGGGCACGGAGTCGGGGGTACCGACCTCGGAGACGAAAGGGGCGGCTCCTTCGATGGTGCTGCCAATCTCGAGACCGCCACGGGAGGCGTAGAGCACCGCCTGCCCGATTAGTGTTAAGGCGGCTAGGAAGAGCATGACGACCATAGTTAGATCCCCTCCCTCGATGCCCGTGATAATCAGGCCCGATGGCATGCCGACAAGACTAATCATCCTCCTCCAACCGTGGTCGCGACTGAAACCAACGACAACGTGATGGAGCGACAGGGCCACAATCGATAGTCCGAAAGAAATATCAAAACCGACAAAATTGGAGTAGGGGAACATTGCAACAAGGAAGAAGGCGGAGCCGAACAGTCCGAAGTCCCTCTCCATGTCGAATAGATCGTTGTCAGATTGTTTCGGAATAAGTGTCCCCAATTCCTCGATTTCAGAGCCATATGGGTCCTTCCTTGACCATGATACGTATACCATGACCAAGCCAACGACAATTGGCCAAAGTAGTGCATTATCGGGCTCAATCTGGAAGGCGTCGTCCATCCACCACCCAAGAGTCAAGGCCTGAACGAAGACAGAACTGTGAAGGAGGATTGGAATTCCTTTCCTGAGTCCGTCCCAACCTGCGATTAGGGCGGATATGAACGGGAGTGCGCCGGTGATTCCGCCAGATAGCAGGAAGAACGTGTACCCATACCCGCGCGAGACCGAGCCGAGGTTGTCAAAGGCAGATGTATCGGATTCCTCGTCGCGGTCGGCATTCTGCAGTAGCACCCCATTCTGATATAGGACGTACTGAACTAGCCCAGCCAAGCCCCCTATTACTCTGGCGAAGTCAGGGTTGATGATCTCGTCTGGACTGAGGTAGTCGATAAGCTGTAATGATGCCCAGAACCATGCTATTGGAGATACCCAGAACCAATGCACGACGCCCTTCTTCCATGCCGCCAGCGAGAGAACCGTCACGATCATGATTGGTGCCGTTCTGGGATCGGGGAGTAGGAAGGCGACTGCTAGGAGCAGTGCCAATGCAGGTCCGAAGAGCTGCTCGGGACCATACCGCGATCCATCTTCACGCGCCCTCTCGGCAGGCAGATAGAATGCAACTGCTGCTGGGATCGAGAAAAGGAATATGGAAGTCCATCGGGGGCTATCGAAGGATAGCATATCGGTAGTTTCGCCTAGGTAAGGTAATTCTGCCATGAGGGGCCATATGACGTCATTTGGGTCTCGGTACGACTCGAAGAAGGACGCATAAATGATCGCGAAGAAGGGGAGATAAATCAGCACGGGAGTGGAAACGTGCTTCGCACCCCTCTGAACCGCGATGGCGAATACGGGTATGGCGAGGAGCCCGCCGGATGAGTCTGTCAGTCCAATAATCAGTAGGGCCAGCAGGGTCAGGGTTCCGAAGTTGCGTGCTTCCTGGGAGAGATCTACCAGAGTCTTCAAGCGGAAGTTAACTAGGGCGGGAGCAGAGATGATCAAGAGGTCCCTCGCAGACCTTGCCAATACATCAGCACCCTCGTCGGTCAGTATTATGGCAGATATCAAGGAGACTATGGAGAGGTAGGAAATTCCTACAAGCCTCTCCAACGGCGTGGTGCGAAACACAGCACCTCCTTCGAATGCGAGGAGTGCGACCGACAAGGCGGAGCATGCAAGAGTCATTCTGATGGCCTCGGTAGGGGTAGCTTCGAACTGTGATGAATCGATGTTAGACAACAGGAAGATTAGGATTAGGAAGAGCATGGCAGCCATCTCGGGCCTCAATGTCATGCTCTCATTCGCTATCCTCCATCTATGGCAAATTGCGAACAGCCCGAAAGCGGCCATTACCGGGAGTGCTCTGGCTACGATGTCGTCTGACGAAGTGTGGAACGATGAAAACAAGATGGAAAGAACTAGTGGTGCCACAATCAATGATAGGTACACAAGCTCATTTCCCCAAACTACGAGGTCATCCTCCCTTTCGGTTCTGAGACTCAGGAACGAGTTCAATTGGTATAGGGTAGCAACTGAGATGATTATCACGAAGAGTAAGTGGGACCGTTCGACCAACTCGGGATTTAAGGCCGCTAGCAGGAGGAGAATGGATGGCCCCTCGTAGAACCTCAGCCTTCCTCTGAACTGGGCCCACAGGCCGAGAGCCAAGACGGCTGGGAACAGGACTAGTGAGAGGCCGTCCACGGTGCTGAGAGAGAATCCTCCGATCTCGAGTATGTTGCCGTCCCTAGTCGCTCCGATGAACGAGGAAACGGTCCATGAAACCACCATTGCGACATATGTGGCCCTGACGACCCAGTCCCTAGCCTGTGGTCGAGTCTCCAGGTATACGAAGGCAGATATTCCCACGAACCATGCAACCATGGCCGCCTCATCGGATAGAAGGGCAAGTGCGAGAGCTAGTCCGACTGGCATTGCTGGCGTCCTCTGCATTGTGGTCGGAGCAAACCAGCCCACCAGCAGGGCGACCCAGAGCCAGAATGTGAGTCCGAATGGGTGTAGGGAAATCGTTTCCCCTGCAATGACGAACTGCGTCTCGTCGGCGGCAATAATTTGGCAAAACAGGATTGCCGCGACTACTGCTCCGGAGCCATTCTCTATCATTCTCTTGGAGAGGCTGCGATCAGTTGCAGTGATACCGACCAGCACCACTGCGGGGACTAGGAGGCTGGCGTGCTCGGTCTCCCCCCATGAACTCAGTGACATGAATATCGGGAGGCCTACTGCGGCCCCCGAGGAGAGCAGGTACAAGATGGCCCTGTCTAGCCTAAGTGAGTATAGGACTGCAGAACCACTGAGTAGAATGACTGATAGTGTGATGAACTCCTCCAATTCCCCTCTGGAGTATTCTAGCCATATCTTGACTCCGCTGAAAACGACGGCTAAGGGGGCTAGGACCACCACCGTTCGAGGGAGAGTTCCTAGTGAGTGTCTCCTGATTGCGCGGGTGCTGACCTCCATCACCATTAGAATGGCTGCTGTCTGAAGTGCTGCTAACCACACTGGCATCCACACAGGATCATCTTGGATTGCTATCCATTCCATCTCCTTGCCCGCGTAGAATACTGCGAAGCGTGTGAGCCACACTGCTGAGAGCGCGCCCATCAGAATCCCTATGGCCCCTCCATACTCCTCTATCGGATTCTCCACCCTTTCAGTCCCGTGTTGGTACCTGAACCACTCGTGCATCCCAATCACAGACACTGCTGTAGCCCCAGTAATGACTCCGAGAGTCAGGAACGAGTAGTCGTCACTGACATTGACAACAGTGACGTAGTATATTGCATAGGCTAGCATTAAACCTCCAGCGACCAAAGATGCGTATAGGCCAACTATCGAAGCGTCGTAATCCGAGCGTAGGACTGTGTTTTCTGGGTTCTGACTCATACCCTTTCTTGTGTCGGGTGGGCTTTCTACTTAGTGCCGGAACGGGGCTGAATTACGATTCATTTGACTAGGAAGGCTTGAAGTCGGGACGGTGGTGGCGAGGATGCTACGGGACTGTAGCTCAGCTGGGAGAGCGCCGCACTGAAGATGCGGAGGCCGCTGGTTCAAGTCCGGCCAGTCCCACCATCAACTTGCATTCGAGAGGATTCTCGTTTGCATCTCGTGCAACTTTGAAATTCCGGACTCTGCGGCATCGATAAGCGAATCCAGTTCCTTCCGTGAATAGGTCGCTTCCTCCCCCGTACCCTGGACCTCGACGAAGTCTCCGGCACTGGTCATCACCACGTTCATATCGACATCAGCATTGCTGTCTAGGATGTAATCTAGATCGGTCCAGATCTGCCCGTCCACCATACCTACGCTGAGGGCGGCTACGTCATTGGGCATCACGGACATCTCGTGAGAGGTCATCTCTTCCTGACTGAGGGTTTTCTGCTTCGCCCCCTTGCGAATCTCCTCCCTAGTAAGCCTCTTGTCCTTTGGAAGGCACTCGCCAGCAGAGATTAACCTCCTAACGGCGAGCCTCAGTGCTATGTTTGCAGCTGTGATAGATGCGCATCTAGTCCCTCCGTCGGCATTCAGGATGTCACAGTCCACCGTTAGGGCTACTGGTCCGAGATTCTCCAAATCGACCGCGCCCCTTAGCGATCTTGCAACCAGCCTCTCGATCTCCATGGTCCTGCCCTTGGCTCCGCTGCGCTCCCTGCGGAAGCGGGTATCGGTCGATCCAGGCAATAGAGAGTACTCCGCGTGGACCCAACCCCTGTCGGAATCGCGGGGGAACCATCTGGGAAGTGAGGGAGCCTTGGTGACGCACACCAAGATCTGGGTTTTTCCTTGGCGGTAAAGCAAGGATGAGAGCGCATTGGGGGTGAAGTCAAGCTTGACCTCGATTTCTCTGATCTCATCGTTTGTCCTGTCGGTACTCCCCACACCTGTCTTCACCTTCGCCATAGTCATCCGAAACCAATCCCTCGGATGAATCATTCGCGTCGTGCGTGAGGGGGCCGGAACGAGTCGATGACCTCGGGGTCAGTTGTGATGTAAGGTCCGCCAACCAGATCCACGCAGTAGGGCACAGCGGCAAAAACGGAGTCCAGAATCTCTCGGATTGATCTTGGAGAGCCGGGGAGATTGATTACCACTGAGGATCCTCTGACGCCAGCAGTCTGTCTAGAGAGCATCGCAGTTGGGACATACTGCATCGAAACGGTGCGCATCTGTTCTCCGAAACCGGGAAGCATCCTATCACACACTGCCTCGGTCGCCTCGGGAGTAACATCTCTAGGAGATGGTCCGGTACCACCAGTAGTCACCACAACTGAGCAGCCTTGGTTGTCGATTAGATCGATTAGTGCATCCTCAATTGAATCCTTGTCATCAGTCACAAGCCTCCTCACGGCTTTCCACTGTGAAGTGACCGCATCTCGTAGGAATGACTCAATGGCAGGACCGCTGAGGTCCTCGTACTCTCCCGAGCTAGCCCGGTCTGATGCTGTCAGTACTCCGAAAAGACATAGTTCGGGTTCGCCCATTAACAATGCGTAGAGGTCACCGGAGAAAACGCCGTCGGTACCCTTGAATTGACATGGGCACGTTCAAAGACCGTCGATTCGAAGAGGCATCTCCGGAGGTAATGAGGTGCCGAGTCTTCCCCAACACGCACTGACAATCGTTTCCCAAGCAACGTCGTGTCTGGTGTATTTCTGGCCAAATGAATCGTTGGTTGAAATAGTCTCGACGCCCAATCTCTGATACGGGTGATAGACATGAGTAACCAGATGACGTACGCAAACCAGATCGCAGTAGTGAAGCAAGAGTGCCCAGATGCCGATGAGGGGGAGATAGGTAAAGAGTTCTCGAGGTATGAGAAGGATTTTCTTATTCCTCCAGAGGATGCATTGAGGTCTGTAATCAAGAAGTTTCAGGCTGCCACTGGTGTCGAGATCTCAACCAATTCTTCCACACCCGTGCATGAGGAAAAGAAGGTCGAGAGGTTCTCCGATTTGGGGGCCGATGATAGGAACGTGACAATCGAGGTGGCAGTGATTTCTTACACCCCTAGAACCCAGATGGTAAGGGGCGAGGAGAAGCAGATTGCGTTCGGTTGGATCGAAGACAATCCATGGGAGACTAGTTCAGAGAGAGTGAGGTGGGATTACAAGGATTGGGGGAACAAGGGCGAAACCATGATTCCGGGTTCAGTTGTTCGATTAGAAGGGGCCTCGGTAAACGAATGGAACGACAAGAGATCAATCAACGTCAACAGAACGACGAGAGTAACTGTCCTGAAGGAGGGTGGTGGCTCTGCCCCACCATCTGGGAATGAACCTCTGAGTATAGCTAGGGCCTCTGAGATTGAGGGTTTTGTCAGTGTGGTTGGGAGAGTTCTGTCTGCAAAACCTGATGTCCTCGTAAGGAAAGATGGAAGTGGCGAGATCCCTATAGTGAGAGGTAAGATTTCTGATTCTTCGGGTAGCATCGGTTTTCTATCCTGGAAGGAGTTCGAACATGAAGAAGGAGCGTTGGTGAAGATTGTAGGGGCTTCGGTTAGAAAGTTTCGCGAAACTCCGGAGATACAGATTAACGATGGTACTGTGATTGAGACATATCATGATACAGCATTCCCAGGTGTTAGTGAATTAGTTGAGTCGGAGAAGGTGAGTATTGCCGACCTGAGGAATGGAATGAGGGACGTCTCCATCACCTTGCAAGTTGAGAGTTGGGCTCAGAGAACGTTCGAAGCTCAAGATGGTAGTTCTAGAGTTGTGAGAAGTGGTGACGTAATGGACCCAACAGGAAGATGCAGGCTCACAGCTTGGTGTGAATTCGACCCTAAATCTGGAGATGCGATAAGGATTGAAGGAGGCAGGGTGCAATTCTGGCAGGGTTCTCCAGATTTGGTAATCGATAATATCGACCAAGTCTCAAGCCTATCGGATTCTCCTTGGGAGAAGATTGACCCAGAGAACCACTGGGTCGAGGTTGATCTGACAAGTATTACACGAGGTGGTTCACGAAGAGGGATTTCAACTGCTGGAACCATTGTAGCGATAAACAGTGGCTCGGGAATAATAGAGAGATGCCCGGAATGTAGAAGGATGCTACAGGACGGTTCTTGCTCAGAGCATGGATCCCAAATAGGAGAGGAGGATCTGCGACTCCGTTTCGTATTAGATAACGGAGTTTCAAATGCAAATCTATTCCTTGGAAAGGAACCTGCAGAGGAGTTCCTTGGCAAGAGTATGGAAGAAATAAAGAGTGAGATATCGAGCATTGGTAGGGAGGTTTTCGTGACCAATCTGAGGAGTCGTGTTCTAGCCAGAAAGATGGCAGTACATGGAAGATGTGCAGTTGACGGCCAGGGTGCTATGTTGTTTGCAGATAGGGTGGAATTAGTAGAACCAAAGCCTGCCGAAGAGGCCGAAGAAGTGATGCAAAGGTGGGAGGTGGTACTATGATGTCAAAATCTAGAAGTCGAAGAGCTAGGCAGAGTGCCATTCGTATTTTTGCACAGGAATACTCAGAGTCATCGTTGATAGAGAGGGGAGTTGGTGAATACGACCCTAGTTTCGTAATCACCAAATTAGGGGTCAAGGTGAATCGATGTCTGGTCTGCGGAGGGCTAGAAAGGATGGAGAGAAGGGATGGAGACTCGGGGCCTTTCTATCGAGGTCAGATTAGGGATCCTTCGGGAACTCATTACTTTGATGTGGCTCCTTTCCAGCCTGAACTACATCCTGATGCAGAGGAGTTACTAGCCAGATTTGAGACAGGCGACGCAATTCTTGTTTCCATAGTTGGAAGACAGAAGTCAAACGAGTCCGAGGACGGTGGGATTTTCACATCAATCAGGGCTGAGAGTTTCACAGAGATTGATCAGGAGACTTACAAGTCATGGATGGTGGAGGCTGCTGATGCTACTCTCAGAAGGCTCGACGCCTATGCCGCATCCCAAGGAGCGGATTTGACTGAAGATGGATTCAGGAGTGCAGGTGTTCCTGACGATCTTGTGTCAGGACTGATCAAGTCTCGGGAACATTATTCAGAGTTTGACACGGAGGCCTACAAGGTTTGGATTCTCAAAGCGTTTTCAAGAGCTCTTGGGAGGACAGAAGAATCTGTGGAAGTCTCCATTAACAGTGAATCAGAACCAACAGAGGAGAAGTCGGTTCAGGCAACTGAGGGCGCTGAGGCTAGAGATGTGATTCTGGAGATTCTGACCTCGAGTGGAGAAAATCTAGTGGAATATGACGTTCTTGTTGGTGCGTGCATATCTGCTGGTTCTTCCAGAGAGGATGCAGAGGACGCTATAGAGAGTCTCAAGGACGTAAGCATGGAAATCACTGAGCCACGTTTCGGTTTCTTCTCGATTTCCACATGAGTATTCTCTAATCATTGTGAGAATCTAGCGAGGATAATTTCGATCTGATTCTATTAATTGTAGTCTCCGAGTCTTCCACTAGTGTACTAGATTCATCTCCGGGAACCAGTGATGCACCTTTTATCTCTGCAATATTAGTTGCGACCATTAGCACCCTGTGTCTGACGAATTGCTCGTTAATCGGCCACCCTCTCCTGTCTGCCAAACGCATTAGGAGGTCCTTCTCCGACTCGCCCCAGGAGCCACCATGTCCTCGAAGAATGGTGCCAACCATCCTCTCCAGATCTCCGACCCTCGCATGGATAGTCAGGAGATCCCCCTGCACATGACTGGGTTGATTGTCCAATCCAATCAGAATAGAGTCACTGGCATCTTCAAGCAGTGCTTCTCCTGGGACTGCATGGAATATCTCTCCTGCAACCTCTGTCAGGAGAGTATTGTCCTCCTTGACTTCTGGTTCTGGTTTCTGGAACAACGATGATTGTAGACCATTCCTCCTCAGACTTCTCTTAATCCTGCCCCAACCGTTCACTTGACTCGTTAGAACTCCGGCCACCCTTCCCATCAGCACGGTCCTATTCCCAGTCAAATCCAGCTCTAGTCTCTTACACATCTCATGCAGGTCGTCCCTGTTCATTTCGGCTAGGTTCTCAATGGTCATCCTCCTTGAGTCATAATTCAGGTGCAGCCATAGCCGCTGTCTCCTCTCCTTGTGAGATCCCGATGACTTGATGCCGAAAACCTTCAGGACATCGCCCATCTCCTTGTGAGACATCGATTGGATCCCTTCCCAAGACAGATCCATGTCCGAGAGGATTTGCCTACTGATCAGACGTGCTCGGAGGACCTCAACTGAGCCTGACTTCGAGATTCCCAGTCTCTCTGCTCTCTGCCTCAGATTCTGGAGACGCTCGGTGTATAGCGAACTGAGTAAATCTGAGTCTACCCTCATGGTCACAATCACTCCCGTGATGGTTCATTAGTTATCGATTGCCCTCATCTATAGACACAAAAGCATGTTTGAGTCGGGGCTTTGTGATAGCGGTGAACTAATTGGGCAGGAACGGCGGTGCGTCATCATCTGTGGGGTGATCTCGAGGGACCTCTCTCGTGGATTCGGTGACCAGAATACTCCAATCCATCAGAAGTGCGATTACGGCCCTCTGGTACTCGCTCATTGCAACCAGCCTCTCTAAGGAT
>Ga0066837_10000357_pt1 | contig 21053 bp, 17 predicted proteins | sample ETNtaG_25_FD_66730 | JGI IMG/M metagenome (GOLD analysis project Ga0066837, IMG submission 66730) | Marine microbial and viral communities from oxygen minimum zone, Eastern Pacific Ocean - ETNP201302SV86 | ecosystem: Environmental > Aquatic > Marine > Oceanic | place: Pacific Ocean: Eastern... | reverse complement strand
TGGGTGCAGGGGCGCGGTTGATCGGCGTGGACGTGATCGAGCGGTGTCAGCGCCGGTTTCCCAATGCGGCTATTGCGGTGGCTGTCGACAACGGCCTGCCGGTGGTGGACGCCCAACTGATCGAGCAGCGGCTCATCCAAGGCATCCTGCCCACCACACTGCCGCTTGACGTCTGGTTTGCGCTGATGCGCCTGGTCATGGCCGGTGGTGAATATCTGCCGCAAAGCAATGGTGCGGCCACCAGCCATTTCCCGCCGCCACACCATATCTCCAACCCGCCCATGCCGATGGCCCCAGCGGGTAGCGCCCAACTCCCACGAGGCCGGACGGTCGCCGAAAGCATCGATCGCCAGCTGGAGGGAACAATGGCCAAGGCAGAGAACGGGCTCAATACGCTGACGGCCCGCGAGCGGGAAATTCTCACCCTGGTCTCGGAAGGCTATCAGAACAAGCTGATCGCGGACCGTATGGCGCTGTCGGAGCATACCGTGAAGGCGCATGTGCATAATCTGATCGCCAAGCTGCGGGTGACGAACCGGACGCAGGCGGCTGCCTATCTGCACGAGCACAGGCTCGACAGGGGCTCAATCGCCCCAGGCAATGGTGACCGCCGCCGGGCCACCGCGCTGGGGTGATGCCATGCCCAGCCTGGACAGGGTACTCCAGCAGGTCGGGCAGTTGAACTATGTGTGGACCAACACGGAAAGCCTGTTCATCTACCTGATCGCCCATCTAGCCGGTACGTCCAAGGATGCTGCGGTCATCATCTTTCTGACGCTGAACACCACCAGGGCGCGGCTTGACCTGCTCGACAGGCTGGCAAAACTGCCGGCTACCCCACCGGAGACCCGACACGCAGTGCTGGATCTGACCGAGCGCCTCAAAAGGGAGGCCAAGGTGCGGAACAAGTATAATCATTGCATCTACTCATTCGACTCCAATGGTGAACTGAGCGGGACGCAATTGATGCGCATCGTGGAGTTTGACGACGCTCTCAAATACGGGAAGGCCGAAGCGCTGGACGACACGGAGTTCGAACGGGTGCAGGCGGCGATCCAGGCGATCACCGCGGTCAATCGGGACATGTGGGCCTTTTTCGCCGCCAGCGGCATCAAGCCCTAGCCTCAGCTTGGGCCGTTCACGGCCTGGAACAAAAATTCCGTGACCTGTGAAGGCGGGAGAAGTAGGTTCTACGAAATAGCGTCAAATTGGGATAGAATGAATAATTCTAGTTCATAAAAATAATGCGTGAGTGAGGGATGGAGGGCGCGATGGGTACTCAAGCGCCACGCCTTATAACAATCAGACTGCTTGGCCCGTGTTGCCTGCTTGCCGGCAATAGTTTGGTCCAGGGTGTCCCTGCGAGTTTTTTCCGGATCGCGGCCTATCTGATCCTGTCCACGCCTGAGCAGGTGCAGGCGCGCAGCCAGCTTGCCGCACTGTTCTGGCCCAATGCCGACGATGGCAAGGCGGCCGCCAATCTCCGCCAGTCGCTCGCCCGGATCCGGCATGTGCAGGACGAGCATGCCTTCGAGCTGATTGAAGCCAGCAATTCGACTCTGCACCTTGCCCCCAGCGCTGGCGTGTATTGCGATTTGATCGAATTGGCCCGGCATATTGAGGGCGAGACCAGGCTCACCCCGCTGCAGCTCGCCAGGATTTATGGTGGGGAGTTGCTGGCCAACCAGGATCCGAGCAGCGAGGAATTCGAGGATTGGCTGTCTTCGCGGCGCAATGAATTGCTGTTGCATGCCGTGGACGGCATTGCCGAAGGGATCCGTCCGGGCACAGATCACAGCCAGGCCGAGCGCAGCATTTGTGCCCGCCGCTTGCTCGAACTTGATCCGTACCGGGAAGATGCGGTCTGCGTGTTGATGGAAGAGGCGGCCGAACGGCGGCACTATGCCCGGGTCAGCGAGCTCTATGCCTCCATGCACAGCCTCCTCGCCAATGAGCTGGGGGTTGAACCCAGCCCCGAGACGCGGGCGCTATATGTCAACTTGATGGATACGGTGCGCTGAGCCGGGAACCCGGCCTTACGCGAAGGCGGTCAGAATGGCGCCATGCATGGGCTTGGCCTGCCAGTCCCGATCATAGGGCAGACCGCGATTGGCGGCGCTGCGCTGGGTACGCAACCAGGAATGGCTGTCGCTCAGGCCCCAGGTGCTGACACCAAGCACATTGTTGAACTGCAGCACGATATCGAGATAACGGCGGGTTTCATCGGCCACCAGAGTGTCCCGGCGCTCAAGGGAAAGGCCGGTATTGGCCTCGGCGACGTCCAACTCGGTGACGGCCACTTTGAGCCCCATGCCGCGGATATCGCGCATCATGCCGTAAATGCCGTCGGCATAGACATTCCCCTTGCGCAGGTCCAGATGGGCTTGCAACCCGACCGTATCAACCGGCGCACCACGCGACTTGAGCCGCTCGAGCAGCCGCAGCAGGGAAAGGCGCCGCTGGCCTTCATAGCCGCTGTTGTATTCGAGCCCGTATTCATTGATTACCATGCGGGCGCGCGGTGCCCGGGCCTTGGCCGCCTCCAGGGCACGCTCGATATAGGCCTCGCCGAAGGCCTGGTAGAACTGGTTGCGGCGCAGGCCATTTGCCCCGTGATTGGGTTCGATCGGCTCATTGATCACGTCCCATTCGCGCACCTGATTGCCGTAGCGGCCAATGACCTTGGAAAAGTGATCATCGATCAGAGCCCAGTCGCGGTTCGAGGCCAGCGCGGAGGCCGCCCAGCGCGGCAGGCTCTTGTGCCAGAGCAGGGTATGCCCGCGCATGCTGAGGCCATTGCGAGAGGCGAAGCTGGCGAGCTGATCCATTTCGCCAAAATTGTAATTGCGGCTGGGCGCGATGGAATCCCATTTCATCGCCCATTCCGGGGTGATGACCGAACAGTCGCGGACAACACTGGCGCGCAGTCGGCTGTCGCCCAGGGTGCCGCTCTGGATAGCGGCGCCGAAATATAGCCCGCGTGAAGAGGCCGCAGAACGCAGGGCGCGCACCGGAGGCGGCGCGGCAGGGCGCGGCTGGCGTGCTTCGGTCTGATCCGGCGTGGTGGTGGTCGATCCGGTCTGGGTTCGGTCGACGCGCGCGCAGCCAACCAGCTGCCCAATGCTGAGCGCGGCCGCCGCGCCTATGATCAGATTTCGACGCTTCACCTGTGCCTCCCCGAATCGACAAGCGACTTGCCCTAAAGACCAAAAAATGAAGCAAGGACCCGACAGGGGCAATTAGTCAGAACTGTCTAAATCATTGTATTAATGGCCACTCCTTAAATCAAGGTCTAGACTACCAAGGGACAGAGTCAATTGGTGCGGGAGCATTTCTGCATACAGCTTTGTGGTACGGCAACTTTGTTTGTGGTGAGTCAAGATGTGCAAGATATCACAAGTAGTAATCGCGAAGTCATTGGGAATAGCGACAGCCTTGACCCTCATGGCAGCGCTTCCCGCGGTGGCCGATTCCCTGGTCGTCGTTTCCATTGCCGGCGAGGCCTATGATGGCCCACCCAGCTTTGATCTCTTGATCAATGACAAGGTGATCGGCAGTGGCACCCTGAGCAAGGCCATAAAAACAGAGGCGGATGGCCGTCTGTTCACCAAGCCGCGGCCCAGCACGTTCCTGGAACAGTTTTCCTTCACCGTGCCAGACGATGTGCTTACGCCTGATGCCGAGATCAGCCTGATACTGACCAATGACAAGTTCATCCGCCTGGATGGCGCCGGCGAGGACGGGGTGCTCGATCGCAACCTGTTCATCGATTTTGTCCGGGTCAATGATATCGAGGTCACCTCTGCCGACATGGTGCTGATCCATAATGGCGATGTGGTGCACTATAGTTACCAGGCCGGATTGCTGCCGATCTATGAGACCGGATATCGTGCCGTGGTACGGCCACCTGCAGGTGGCTGGCTGACCAAGGACGCCGTGGCCAAAGTCGGCATGCTCGACATTCCCATGCCTCTGCCCCGCCCCAAGGATCTGACGCTCGGCGTCGGCCTGGTGCAGCAATGAGCCCGCGCCATAGCGTGACCGGACCGGCACGGACAATCCGCACCGGCGAACGGAGCGGCGCACCCAAATCGATCTGCGTGACTGGCGGAGCCGGCTTTTTGGGGTCCCATCTCTGTGCCCGTCTGATTGACGAAGGCCACCGTGTCACCTGCATCGACAATTTCCACACCGGCCGGCCAGACAATGTGGCGCCCCTGGCGCGCAGCAACCGCTTCGAGCTGGTCGAACACGATGTCATCGACGCCTTGCCCGACCGCCTGCCGGCCTTTGACGAAATCTACAATCTCGCCTGCCCCGCTTCGCCCGTGCATTATCAGAGCGACCCGGTGCGGACGGCGCTGATCTGCGCCGAAGGGGCAGCCAATGTGCTCTATCGCGCCGAGCGGGACGGAGCCCGGATCATGCATGCCTCCACCTCAGAGGTCTATGGCGACCCGGAAATCCATCCGCAACGCGAAGACTATTGCGGCAATGTCAACACGGTCGGGCCACGCTCCTGCTATGACGAGGGCAAGCGATTTGCCGAGACCCTCATTACCGACTTCGCACGCCAGAGCGGGGTGGTGGTCAAGATCGTGCGGATCTTCAACACTTACGGCCCGCGCATGCAGCCCGACGATGGCCGCGTGGTCTCCAATTTCATCCTGCAGGCCCTCAGGGGCGAGGACATCACGATTTATGGCGAAGGCCAGCAGACCCGCTCCTTCTGCTATGTCGACGACCTGATCGAGGGGTTCGTGCGGTTGATGGCGTCCGGCCCGGAGGTCGATAGCCCGGTCAATATCGGCAACCCGGCGGAAATCACCGTGGGCGAATTGGCCAGGATCGTCATCGAAATGACGGGGTCGCCGTCACGGATCGTACATCGCCCCTTACCGGTCGATGACCCGCGCCGCCGGCGCCCGGACATTACCCGTGCCAGCACCCTTCTGGGCTGGGGGCCCCGCGTGCCGCTGACCGAGGGGCTGGAAAAGACCATCCGCTATTTTGCCAGCCTCGGTCCGACGCTGGCGCCAGCGCGCCCTAACGGACCGGTCTTCAGACCAGGCGCCCGGAGCGTGTCCGTCGTGCAGATTTAGTTTGCGTAACAGAGTGAGTTTAGAGCCATGCGCCTCATCATTATCGGTTCGGGTTATGTTGGTTTGGTATCGGGCGCATGTCTGGCGGAGCTGGGGCACCACGTGCTGTGCGTGGACACCGACGCCAGCAAGGTAGAGCAGCTTCAGGCCGGCCGGATTCCCATCTATGAGCCGCAACTTTCCGAGATGATCACCCGAAATGTGGAGCAGGGCCGCCTGGGCTTCACCAGCCAACTGCCGGCGCTGGGCAAGGAAGTCCACGCGGTAATGATCGCGGTGGGCACGCCGCCCCTGGCCAATGGCAGCGCTGATCTGAGTGCCATTTTCGCTGTGGCCCGCCAAATCGCTACCCGGGCGGTCCACCCGCAGATGGTCATCATCAAATCCACTGTTCCCGTTGGGACCGGCGACAGCGTGCAGGCGCTGGTGCGCAAGGCGCGGCCGGAGATGCACTTCTCGGTCATCTCCAATCCCGAATTCCTGCGCGAGGGTTCGGCGATAGACGACTTCATGGACCCTGACCGGATTGTAGTCGGCGCCGGGGACGAGACGGCCCGCAATACGCTCAGGGCCCTCTACGCGCCGCTTGAACAATCCGGCACACCGATTGTGTGCATGGGCCGGCGGGAGGCCGAGCTGGTCAAATGCGCGGCCAATGCCTTTCTGGCGACCAAGATCGCCTTCATCAACGAGATGGCTGATCTGTGCGAGGCGGTGGGCGCCGATGTCGAGCAGGTCGCCCATGGCATCGGGCTGGACGCGCGCATTGGCGCGGCGTTCCTGCAGGCAGGGCCCGGCTATGGTGGCTCGTGTTTTCCCAAGGACACCACGGCGCTGCAGGCCATTGCGCAGGAACATGGCGTCAATCTGCGGCTGGTGGAAACCGTCATCTCCTCCAATGAGGCGCGCAAGCGGGCCATGAGCCGGCGCGTTGCCAAGGCGATGCATGGAGAACTCTATGGCCGCGTCGTTGCCATATTGGGGCTGACCTTCAAACCCAATACCGACGATTTGCGCGACTCCCCGTCATTGGCGCTGATCGATGCGCTGCAGCGGGCCGGTGCCAGGGTGCAGGTGTTTGATCCGCAAGGCATGGGCGGGGCGCGGACGCGCCTGGAGGGGGTGCGGTTCGCCGATGACCCTTATCTGTGTGCGGAAGGTGCGGATTGCATTGTGCTGGCCACGCACTGGCCCGAGTTCTTGACGCTCGACGCCGGGCGGCTGGGAGAGCTGGTGCGCCATAAGGTCCTGGTAGACTTGCGCAATTTCCTTGATCCCGAGAGCTTCCTCGAGGCCGGATTTGCTGTGCATGCCATTGGCCGGCCACCGCTGCACCCCAAGCGGCACGGCGTTGTGCCGATCCACCAGCACCGCCCAGGCAAGGGGGCCAGGAGGGTCTATATGAACGGATCCAGGCCGCAGCAGCCGCGTCCGGCGCTGCGGGACGGTCTGAGCGGGTAATCGGGCAGTGCGAGAGGGCGGGCCATGGAAACCAGCGAGACGATCTCTCTTGTGCTGATCTTCGCGTTCTGCGCCGTGCAGATCGCCTATGCCCTGTCGCAATGCGTGGATCTCTATTTCTTCACGCGACCGGTCAACTGGGTGGACCCCAATGCCGCCCGCGCCAAGCCGCCGGAAGAATATCCCTATATCGTCCTGTTCTATCCCGTGCTGCGCGAACTCGAATCCACCATGCGCACCACCTTCATGAGCCTCTCGCAGCTTGAATACCCCAAGGACAAGTTCAGCGTGGTGGCCATTCCCAATGCCGACGACGCCTTCACCGTGCGGTCCCTGCGGCGGCTGCAGAAGGAATTCCCTTTCCTCCAGATCATCGAGGTGCCACCCACCTCGCACAAAACCTGGCTGGTGGTGTGGAAGGCGTGGGACCGCTGCACCAAGGCCTATTGGTGGCACGAGGGCAAGTTCGCGCAGAACCGCAACCTGCCACCGAAAAAGACGCGGCAACTGATCTATGCCTTCTACCAGATTGCCGAGCGGGTCATGGGTTCGCAGGATTTCCTGGTCAATTACATCGATGCGGACAGTTGCCCGCCCAGCGACCATTTCCTGGCCGCGGCCGCCGGCATGGGACACTATGATGTGCTGCAGGCGCAGAACATTGCCGGCAATCTCAATGCCAGCTGGGCGGCAAGCTGGCACGCCTTTGACCATATGGCCTGGGACGGGGCGAAATATCCCCATCTCTCGGCCAATGGAAAACACCCCTATTGGGTGCTGGGCAAGGGCCTGTTCTTCCGCGCCTCGGATCTGATCGCGCTGGGCGGCTTCCACCCCTGGCTGACCATCGAGGACCCGGAAGTGGGCATGCGCTTTTGGACCAATGGCAAGAAACTGGGCGTCATCGAGAACCCGCTGATCGAAGAAGTGCCACTGACCTTTGCGCATGGCATTACCCAGCGCAAACGCTGGGTGGCGGGCTTCTTCCAGAGCCTGACCTACCCGCTCAAGGCCATGGGCATGCCCTGGCCGGCGCGATTCAAGGCCTGGCTCAATTTCCTGCCCTGCCTGTCCCTCTCGCTCAATTCGGTGGGCATTCCGCTGGGCATCTGGGCCACCGCAATGGCCTGGACAGGGAACAACATGCTGCCGGACTGGGCCGTTGTGCTCTCACTGGCCAATCTGGCAGCCTTCGGGCTGTCGATGACGGCGCTCTATGTGCGGACCTGGCGCCGCACCGCACTGGTATTGCCCCGGCGCAAGGACCGCATCCGCTTTCTGTTGCGGGTCAATCCGGTCTTCATCATGGCCTGGTGGCTGGTCTGGCTCATTCCGCTCTGGATCGGCTTTCGCATGTTCCTGCTCAATGAGGGGCTGGTGTGGGAGCGCACCGAAAAAACCGATGCCAATCACGATCTGGTCCGCGTGACCCGCAGCAAGAAGCCCAATCTGGCAGCAACCGCCAAGCCGGCCGGGTCCGGCGTAGTGTCCGCCCTGAAAGGCAGGGCGGAAAAAACCTCATCAGGCACATGACGAGTTTGTAGGGAGTAACACATATGGCCAAAGGACATGTTCTGGTAACGGGCGGCGCCGGCTTTATCGGGTCGCATCTGGTGGACCTGTTGCTGGCGCGCGGCTTTGACGTCACGGTTCTCGATTGCCTGCTGGAGCAGGTGCATGGCGACGCCGAGCGCGACGCCGATGGCTGGCCGGTTTACCTCAACCCCGCCGCGCGGCGCATCAAGGGCAATATCCTGGACGACGGCGTGTTCGAGAGCGCCCTCACCGGTATCACGCATCTGGCCCATCTCGCCGCCTCGGTGGGTGTGGGGCAGAGCATGACTAATATTGTCGACTACACGCGCAACAACACCATGGCCGCCGCGATCATGCTCGAGGTGCTCTCGCGCACCGAGCATACGGTCAAGCGCATGGCGGTGGCCTCCTCCATGTCGATCTATGGCGAAGGGCAATATGTTGATGCCAGGACGGGCCGCCCCGTCATGCCGGAGATGCGCGATCATAGCCAGCTTGAGGCGCATCGCTGGGAACTGAGTCGGGATGGCGCGGAGCTCCGGCCAGTGCCCACCAGCGAAGACAAGCTGTTGCAGCCGGCCTCGATTTACGCGGTCAACAAGCGCGACCATGAGGAAATGTTCCTCGCGGTGGGCCGGGCGCTCAGGATTCCGACCATCGCCCTCAGGCTCTTCAACGCCTATGGCTCGCGTCAGGCGCTGAGCAATCCCTATACCGGGGTGGCCGCGATCTTCATTTCGCGCCTGCTTAACGACCAGCCCCCGATTGTCTTCGAGGATGGCGAGCAAAGGCGCGATTTTGTGCATGTGCTCGACGTCGCCAATGCCTTTGCCAGTGTGCTGGAAAGCGACCTGACCGTGTGGGAAACCTGCAATGTCGGCAGTGGGCAGGCCAGGACCGTCAACGAGATTGCCATGACCCTGGCGCGGCTGTTGCGCAAGAATATCGCGCCCACCATTCTCAACCAGTACCGCGTCGGCGATATCCGGCATTGCTTTGCCGATACCAGCAAGCTTGAACGCCTGTTCGGCATCAAGCCGCAGCAGGATTTCGAGGCGGGCATGGCGCAACTGATCGAATGGGTAGAGACGGTCAGTCGTCCGCAGGACCGTTCACAGCAGTCGCTGGCCGAACTGACGCGCAGCCGTTTGGTGGTCTAGCCCCCCTCGCCTGCCCGCCAAAGCTGCCTGGTCCGGAGGACATATTCTCCGGACAAGCCGCTTCAGGTGTGCGCTGCCCCAAAATTCCGGCAATGGCAGCGGCTTGATCATTTAGGTCATTTGTCCTAATAAGGTCGCGAAAGACCGCGCGGGGTCGTCCCTGGGCAGCTTCCCAAGGTCGGAAGGCCGATGCGGCCGGGTATCGATCACGGTGACACTGGCCCTGACGACGGGCAGAGCCATCAGCGCTGGCAAAGAGAAGGTGAATGCGATGCGCGGGGCCGAAACGCGGACCGAAATCGTCAGAACGGCGGACCGGCTCTTCTACGAGGGCGGGTTCGAGCACACATCCTTCGCCGATATCGCGGGGGCGGTGAAGATTGCGCGGGGCAATTTCTACTATCACTTCCGCAGCAAGGACGAGATTCTGGACGCCGTGATCGCCCGGCGCATGCAGGCTACGCAGACTCTTTTGGCACAATGGGAGAACGACAACCCGACCCCGCGCGCGCGGCTTTCCGCCTTTGTGCGCATTCTCGAGGTCAATGGCGATAAGATCATGCGCTATGGCTGCCCAGTGGGTTCGCTCGCTACCGAGCTGAGCAAGCTGGCGCATGCGGCGCGCGCGGCGGCCGTGGGGCTGTTTGACGTTTTTGTCGGCTGGCTGGCCGAACAATTCCGTGCTCTTGGCTGTGCGGATGCCGAGGCCCTGGCACTGCACCTGCTGATGCGCAGCCAGGGGGTAGCCATGCTTGCCACCGCCTATCGCGACCCCCAATTCGTCGCCCGTGAAATGGCGGCGATGGAAGACTGGATTGATGGCGTGGTGCCGGCCGACAGCGCCACGCCCTGAGAGGAGAAGGAACCGTGCACATCGTGTTGTTGCGGCCCGCCGATCCGGCGCGGGCTGGTGATTATCTGGCCGGGCACAAGGCCTGGCTGGAACAGGGGCTTGAAGAGGGCCATTTCCTGCTCTGGGGCAGTCTCAGGCCAGATGGTGGCGGCGCGATCCTGGTGCGCGGGCTGGAGACAGACGCACTGGTGCAGCGCGTGGACGCAGACCCCTTTGTCAGCGGCGGCGTGGTGACGCCCGAAATCATCGAGATTGCGCCGGCCCGCGCCGATGCGCGGCTGCAATTTCTGATGGGGGACGCATGAGCCTGTTCACTGCGCCTGATGGCCTGCCACGCTGCCGCTGGTGCGGCGGGGCACCCGAATTTGTGCCCTATCACGACCATGAGTGGGGCTTTCCCGTCAGCGACGACAGGCGCCTGTTTGAAAAGCTCAGCCTTGAAGGGTTCCAGTCCGGGTTGAGCTGGCGGACCATTCTGAACAAGCGGGAGGCCTTCCGTGCCGGCTTCGCCGGTTTCGACATCGACACGGTGGCGGCCTTTGGCGAGGCGGACGTGAACCGGCTTCTCGCCGACAAGGGCATTGTGCGCCATCGCGGGAAAATCGAGGCGGTGATCAATAATGCCGCCCGCGCGCAGGAGCTGATCGCTGAAGCGGGCTCCATTGCGGCCTTTGTCTGGCGCTATGAGGCCAAAGAGCCCGCCCCGCCGCAAAGCCAGACCACCTCGCCGGAATCGATCGCCCTTTCCAAGGCGCTCAAGAAGCGCGGCTGGAAATTTGTCGGCCCCACAACGGTTTTTGCCTTCATGCAGGCCATGGGGCTGGTCAATGACCACCAGGAGGGCTGCATCGCCCGGAAGAGAGCGGCAGAGATGCGGGCGCGGTTTGCCGTGCCGGGCCAGGGCTAGCTTCCTGACCTGCCCGCCAGGCATTGCCTGCTCGCAATTGGGTACTTGCCGCAAACTGCACAGCAAGATTTACTTCCCTCGCTCAACTTAAATGATAGGACAGGCAGGTGCACAGCTTCGCGCGCCTCGGGCGTGAGCAGACTAGCCCAGAGTACGAGCAGGTATGACCAAGACAATAAGCGCCGCGACCTTTGCCGAGACGACGCGATTTGCGTCCATCGTCGAGCATTGTGAAGATGCCATCATCAGCCTGTCTCTTGATGCGATCGTGACGAGCTGGAACATGGGAGCCTTCAAGCTGTTCGGCTACGAACGCGACGAAATGCTCGGCCAGTCCATCAAGCGCATCATCGAGCCAGCCCGCCATTCCGAAGAGGACGAAATCCTCGGCAGGATCAGCCGCGGGGAGATTGTCAGTCATTTCGAAACGCGCCGCATTCGCAAGGACGGCACGGCCTTGGACATCTCGCTGACCGTCTCGCCAATCAAGGACGAGAGCGGGCAGGTCATCGGGGCGTCCAAGATTGCGCGCGACATTACGCAGCGCAAGCGCAGGGACGCCGCTTGGGAAAGGCTGATTGAATGCTCGCGGCTTGTTGGGCGCGAATTTCTTGATGCTGTCGTGGAAGCCTTGGCGCATGCCCTGAATGTGCGCTGGGTGATCCTGTCAGATATCGACCCCATCAACACCAAGCGCGCCCGCGTTCTTTCGGGTTGGAGCGATGGGCAGAGGATGGAGCCCATCGAGTACGACCTGGCCGGTTCGCCCTGTGACAATGTTCTCAGCGACGGACTGTGTTTCTATCCGGAAGGGGTCGCGGAACTGTTTCCCCATGACGACCTGCTGCGCGAGATGGGGGCGAACAGCTACCTTGGAGCGCCCTTGCGCGGGCCCGGAGCGGTCTCCTTGGGCATCCTGGCCATATTGAACGACGGGCCCATCGATCTATCGCTCCAGCCCAAGGAAACACTCGAGCTGTTCGCAGGCCGCGCGGCTGCCGAATTGCAGCGGATTATTGCGACATCGACCAACGAACGATTGGGGCGTCTGGTTGAGGACGCCGCGAGTGAGACCTACCTGTTCGACGCGACTTCGCTCAAGTTCATCCTGGTCAATCGTGGTGGCAGAAACAATCTCGGCTATTCAATGGACGAGCTCAGGGAACTCACCCCCCTGGACATCAAGCCCCTGCTCGATGCCGAGGCCTTTGACGCCATCATCGAGCCGCTGCGCACCGGCGAAAAATCCGTGCAGCATTTCGAGACCATCCATCGGCGCAAGGACGGCACGGACTACAACGTTTTCGTGACCTTGCAACTGCTTCAGGACGAAGATCATCCCGTATTCTTTGCGGCCATTGATGACACGACCGAGCGCGATGCGGCGCGCCGCGAGCTGAAGCAGGCGGTGCAACGCCTCGATACTGTGTTGAACAACACGACAATGGCGGTCTTTCTCATGGATGACCGTCAGGAATGCATTTACATGAATGCCGCCGCCGAGGAGTTGACGGGCTACCGTTTCGAGGAGACCCGCGGCCGTCCCCTGCACGATGTGATCCACCACACCTATCCGGACGGGCGGCACTTCCCCTTGCACGAGTGCGCAATCGACCGTGCCTTTCCGGAAGATTTCCAGGTTCACGGCGAGGAAACCTTCGTCCACAAGGACGGCAGCTTCTATCCGGTGGCGTTTACAGCAAGTCCTATCCACGACGAGAACGACAAGCCCGTCGGGACGGTCATCGAGGTGCGCAACATTGCTGCAGATCTTGAGGCACGAGCTGCCCTGGCCGATTTCAATGTTGCTCTGCAGACGCGTGTCGAGGAGGTGGTGTCGGAGCGCGAGGCGATCGAGCAGCAACTCTTCCAGGCGCAGAAGCTGGAGTCCATCGGCAAGCTGACTGGCGGCATTGCGCATGACTTCAACAATCTGCTGCAGGTTATCGGGGGCAACCTGCAACTGCTATCACGCGATGTCGCGGGCAATATCCGGGCCGAACAGCGCGTGCAAAACGCCATCGCCGGGGTCGCGCGCGGCGGGCGCCTGGCGTCGCAATTGCTCGCTTTTGGGCGCAAGCAGCCCCTGGCCCCGACCGTCGTCCATACCGGAAAGCTGATCCGCGGGATGGATGACCTGCTCCGGCGCGCTCTTGGCGAGGGCATCGAGATCGAAACCATCGTGTCAGGCGGGTTGTGGAACACCTTTGTCGACAGCACCCAACTGGAAAATGCGATACTGAACCTGGCCATCAATGCACGGGACGCCATGGATGGACAGGGCAAGCTGACGATCGAAACGGGCAATGCCTTTCTCGACGACCGCTATGCGCGCCAGCATCCCGATGTCGAGCCAGGCCAATATGTCATGATCGCGGTGACCGACACCGGAAGTGGCATTCCCCCCGAAGCACTCGACAAGATCTTCGAGCCGTTCTTTACCACCAAGCCGGTTGGCCAGGGGACAGGACTTGGCCTGAGCATGGTCTATGGCCTGACCAAGCAATCCAAGGGACACATCAAAGTCTATAGCGAAGTGGGCGAGGGAACGACTTTCCGCATCTATCTCCCCCGCACGAAACAGGAAGAAACGGCCAGGTCCGTGCATGACACCGGGCCGGTGCGCGGCGGCACCGAGACGATTTTGGTGGTCGAGGACGATGACGATGTCCGCACCACTGTGGTCGAGCTTATTGCCGGACTGGGCTACCGCGTACTTCGCGCCAAAGATGGCGCCAGCGGTCTGGCCATCGTGGACAGCGGCGTCCCGATCGATCTGCTATTTACCGACGTGGTGATGCCGGGCCCCGTGCCAAGCCGCGAACTGGCCCGGCGGGCGCAGGAAAAGCTGCCAGGCCTGGCAGTCCTGTTTACTTCCGGCTACACCGAAAACTCCATCGTTCATGGCGGCAGGCTGGACGAGGGGGTCGAGCTGCTCAGCAAACCCTATTCGCGCGATGACCTGGCCCACAGGTTGAGAAAGTGCCTGGATGCGCGCAAGAATGATGGCGAGACCCCGTCTGAACAATCGGACATCGAGAAGACTTCAGCCGCGCTGAACGTTCTTCTGGTTGAGGATGATGTGCTCATCCGTATGTCCACGACCGACATACTCACAGACCTTGGCCATACCGCCTACGAGGCATCCACAGCCCAACAGGCCTTGGCCTTGCTCGAGGCACAGCCCATTGACGTGCTTATCACCGATATCGGCCTGCCTGGTGTCTCGGGGATATCCCTGGCCTCGCAGGTGCGCGAGAAATGGCCGTCAATCAGGATTGTGATCGCCTCTGGGTACAATAGAGAAAACGAAGCCGATCTGGCGGGTTTGGGCGAGGAAGTAGATTGGCTGTCCAAGCCATATGTAGCCGCGGACATCGAACGCGTCCTGGGCATGCCGCCGAAACGGTAGGCAGCCGCTCCGCCTCGGCTACCTGCAATTCGCGCATAGCGCTCATGGCCTGCTCCGGCTTGAAAGGCTCCACCCAGAGCCTTTCATCATCCTTCGGCCACCTGCCAATCGCGCATAGCGCTCATGGCCTGCTCCGGCTTGAAAGGCTCCACCGGAGCCTTTCATCATCCTTCGGCTACCTGCCATTCGCGCATAGCGCTCATGGCCTGCTCCGGCTTGAAAGGCTCCACCGGAGCCTTTCATCATCCTTCGGATGAACGCCTACGCAGCCTTCACGACCTCGACCAGCTCGACGTCGAACACGAGGTCCTTGCCGGCCAGTGGATGGTTGGCGTCCACGGTCACGCTGGCATCATCCACGCCCACCACGGTGATGGGCAGCATGCCGCCATCGGCGGTGCGGGCCTGGAGCTGGGTGCCGACCTGCAGATCGATGCCCTCAGGCACCTTGTCGCGGTCGAGCTGCTGGATGGCGTCATCACGGCGCGGACCATAGGCCTCGGCAACGGGGATGGTCACGGTGCTCTTGGCGCCAGTTTCCATGCCGGCGACATGCTGTTCGAGCCCCTTGATCACCTGGCCCTCGCCAAGCTTGAACTCCAGCGGCGCGCGGCCTTCAGAGCTGTCGAACTGGGTGCCATCGGTCAGGCGGCCGGAATAGTGAATACGCACAATGTCGCCGGGTGCGGCAGTTGTCATGGGACGAGCCTTTCGGATTTCTGTCGCCCTTCTCTTTGGGAAGGGCCGTCAGCTTCAGTCGCGCAGAGGGCCGCTCGGCCACAGGCGGGCGGAGCGGCGATGAGGCGGTCAAAAAGCGACCGCGGGAACGCGCGACGGCGAAGTCCCAAGTGTAGAGCCTGAGGCTCAGATGTAAAGCTTAGCGCCCAAATCCCCGGCTGATGGGGCTTTGCGCCGCTCACACTTGCCCTCAGGACGCATTTCCGCCATCAAGCCGCCGCGTTTGCCGCGTAGCGGGCGATGCAAGGGACGAAACAAGCGAATAGAGGTATGGTAATGGCCATGACGGCGCGACCGCTCCCCATTGCAGGTTCCCTGGCCATGGCCCTGGTGCTGGCCGGCTGCTCCATGGCCGGCATCAAGCCCATGCCCGGCAATAAATCGGCCGCCACCGCCATCGCGTCCTTTGCCCCCGCCAGCGCGACGCCGGCCGGGCACGTACCCAAGGCTGCGGCCGTCCCCGCTGCCCCCAGCAGCATGTTGCTGGGTTACGCCGGGTCCGAGCGCGGCGCGCTGGACGGGCTGATTGCCCATTACGCGACCCAATATGATGTCCCCGAGCATCTGGTGCGCCGGGTGATCGTGCGCGAAAGCGGCTACAACCCGGCCGCCCGCAATGGGCCCTATTACGGGCTCATGCAGATCAGCCACGCCACGGCCCGCGGCATGGGTTACCGGGGTGAACCGGCGGGGTTGCTCGATGCGGAAACCAATCTACGCTATGCCGTACGCTATCTCGCCGGGGCCTATATGACGGCCGGCAAGAACGATGACCGCGCCGTGCAATTTTACGCCCGCGGCTATTATTACGACGCCAAGCGCTTGGGTCTGCTGGAAAAGAGCGGACTGCGCTGAACCGCTACTCCGCGCGCGGCGCGAGCAGTTCGGCGATGCGGACCGAGAGCTCGGCCTCGCGGAACGGCTTTCTGAGCTGGGCATAGGCCAGGCCCGCCGCGTCGGGCACCTCATCATAGCCAGAGGTCAGCAGAATGGGCAGCTCTGGACGCAGCTTGCGCGCCGCGCCGGCCAACTCGATGCCATTCATGCCGGGCATGGCGTAGTCGGTGATCAGGGCGCCAATCTGGGGATTGGTCTGGAGCAGGCTCAGCGCCTGCCGGGCGGAAAAGGCTTCGAGGGCCGTGTGGCCCATTTCGGTCAATACATCGACAGTATTCAAAGTGATCAATGCATCATCGTCCACCACCAAAATTGTGGCGCCAACGCCCCGTTGTGGGCAGTCTATCACGAGATGTCCTTAAAGGCCCCACCGGGCCGGCTGCGGGATGCTATGGACCGCATTCCCTTCAAGCGTCCGCGTATAGGCTAGAATAATGGCATGAGTGCGTCCACTGGCTGTCCGGCTGTTGGCGGGATGGTGACGCGATCTGTCGAAACTGGGTGCCATCCTCTGTTGCGAGGCGATAAGGTCGCCGACAAAACAAGAGGAATCGCCAAGATGCACCTGCTGCTCGTCGATGGCTCGGGCTATATTTTCCGCGCCTTCCACGCCCTGCCCCCATTGAGCCGCAAGTCCGATGGTTTGCCGGTCGGCTGTGTGCAGGGGTTCTGCAACATGCTCTACAAGCTTACCCAGGATATGGATGGCGACGACGCGCCCACCCATATGGCGGTGATTTTCGACGCCAAGGGCAAGACCTTCCGCGACGACATCTATCCCCAGTACAAGGCGCAGCGCCCGCCCGCGCCCGAAGAGCTGGTGCCGCAATTTCCGCTCACCCGTTCGGCCACGCGTGCCTTTTCCATTCCCTCCATCGAAATGGAGGGCTGGGAGGCCGACGATATCATGGCGACCTATGCCTGCATGGCGCGCGACGCGGGTTTCAAGGTCACCATTGCCTCTTCCGACAAGGACCTGATGCAACTGGTCGAGCCGGATGGCTCGATCCGCCTCCTCGACACCATCCCGCGTCCCGGCCAGCCGCCGCTGCGGTGGATTGGCCCGGATGAGGTTTTCACCAAGTTTGGCGTCACCCCCAACAAGGTGATCGACGTGCAGGCGCTGTGTGGCGACAGCGTCGACAATGTGCCCGGCGTCCCCGGCATCGGGGTGAAAACCGCGGCCCAGCTCATCACCGAATATGGCGATCTGGAGACCCTGCTCAGCCGCGCCGAGGAGATCAAGCAGCCCGCACGCCGGCAGAAGCTGATCGACAATGCGGACCTCGCCCGCATTTCCAAGCAACTCGTGACGCTGGAACAAAAGGTGCCGGTCGAGATCGATCTCGATGGTCTGATCCGGCAGCCCATGAGCCCTTCGGCGCTGTTCCCGTTTCTGAAGGCGATGGAATTTGCCACCATCACCAAGCGGCTCGCCGCCCTGCTCGAGGTCAATCCCGACGATTTCGAGCCCGATGCGACGCTGGCCGCCAACAAGGACAATCCGGTTCCCGGAGCGCCGCAAAAGTCCACTTCGCTCTCGGTGGCCAAGGCCAAGCTGGCCGCCAATATGGTGCCAGGCTCAGGCCCGGCGCGCCATGCGGCGGCCGAACATGCCCGGATCAAGGCGATACCGGTCAATTACGAAGCCTATGAGATCGTCACCACGCCCGATGCGCTCGAGCGCTGCATCGACAAGATCTTTGCCACGGGCCATGTCGCGATCGACACCGAGACCACCGGGCTCGACCCGCAACAGGCGGATCTCGTCGGCATATGCCTGTCCACCGAGATCGGGGAGGGCTGCTATATTCCGGTCGGCCATCGCAAGAGCGGCGACATGTTCGAGGGCGGCGAAGGGCTGGTCGAGGGCCAGTTGCCCATCGGCTTCGTGCTTGAGGCCCTGAAACGCGTGTTGCAGGACAAGGCCATTCTCAAGATCGGCCAGAATGTCAAATATGACATGGAGGTGCTGGAGCGTTACGGGGTCACCATGGCGCCGATCGACGACACCATGCTCATTTCCTATGCGCTGGACGGTCCGCGCTATAATGGCATGGATGTCTTGGCCGAGCACTGGCTCGAGCACAAGACCATCACCTATGCCGAGCTCGCGGGCACCGGCAAGAACCAGAAGAGCTTCGACCAGCTCGAAATCGGCGAAGCGGCCCGCTATGCCGCCGAGGACGCCGATATCACGCTCCGCCTCTGGCATGTGCTCAAACCCCGCCTTGCGGCAGAAAACGCCACAGCGCTTTACGAAACCATCGAGCGGCCCCTGGCCCCGGTGCTGGCCCGCATGGAAGCGCGCGGCATCACTGTCGACCGGCAGATCCTGGCGCGGCTTTCGGGCGATTTCGCCCAGCGTGCCGCTGCTTTCGAGGCGGAAGCGCATGAACTGGCCGGGCAAAGCTTCAATCTCGGTTCCCCCAAGCAATTGGGCGAAATCCTCTTTGACAAGATGGGCATTGAGGGCGGCACCAAGACCAAGACCGGCGCCTGGGCCACCGGCGCCGATGTGCTCGAGGGCCTGGCCGCCAAGGGCATTCCGCTGGCCCGCACCATTGTCGACTGGCGCCAGCTCACCAAATTGAAGGGCACCTATACCGATGCCCTGCCCCATTACATCAATCCGCGCACCGGGCGGGTGCACACCTCTTACTCCCAGGCTTCCGTGCTCACCGGACGCCTGAGTTCAAACGATCCGAACCTGCAGAACATTCCGGTGCGCACCGAGGATGGCCGCAAGATCCGTTCCGCCTTTGTTGCGCCCGAGGGCAAGACGCTGATTTCGGCCGACTACAGCCAGATCGAATTGCGCGTCCTCGCCCATATCGCCGATATCCAGGCCCTCAAGGACGCCTTTGAGGAGGGGCTGGACATTCACGCCATGACGGCGAGCGAAATGTTCAACGTGCCGATCGAGGGCATGCCCAGTGATGTGCGCCGCCGCGCCAAGGCGATCAATTTCGGCATCATCTACGGCATTTCCGCCTTTGGCCTCGCCAATCAGCTTGGTATCGAGCGCGGCGTTGCCGGGGAGTACATAAAAACCTATTTCGAGCGCTTCCCGGGCATCAAGGACTATATGGACGCCCAGAAGGTGAAGGTGAAAGCCGATGGCCACGTCACCACGCTGTTCGGCCGCAAGATCCAGTTCCCCAATGCCAATTCGGGCAATCCCTCTGAGCGCAGCTTTGTCGAACGCGCCTCGATCAACGCCCCCATCCAGGGGTCAGCCGCCGACATCATCCGCCGCGCCATGATCCGCATGGAGCCGGAGCTGAAAAAAGCCGGCGTCGAAGCCGACATGCTGCTGCAGGTGCATGACGAGTTGATCTTCGAAGTGCCGGAAGGGACGGAAGATCAGGCCATTCCGGTGATTAAGAAGGTGATGGAAGGCGCGGCGGAGCCTGCGGTGCGGCTAACCGTGCCGATCCAGGTGGATGCGCATGCGGCGAAGAACTGGGATGAGGCGCACTGAGAATTCTTGATTTCTTCTAACGCACTAGCGTAATCAAGAAGACAAAGTGCTTTTTAGGAGAGGTTTGTGCATCGCCCTGGCAAGAGGACGCAGCTAAAGGCACTGAAGCTATCGCTTGTCGATATTCGTCGCATCTACCAGAGACTATCTCAAGTGATAGACGAGGAGGCGAGCCGTCAGCTTGCTAACATCCCAAAGCCTGAGAACAAGTCAATTGAAGAATTCAATGCAGAAAAAGTAGCGCTAAAGTCGGAAGCCTTCCGCATTACAGTCACAATTTCTGGCAGAGATGGCGAGAGTTTATTTGGGGACGACGAAACTGTCTTCAGCTCGCCAAACCTGCCGGGCGCCATCAGCAGCGTGTTCATGACAAATGTGGTCGCTTATGAAGGTATCGCAAAACAAAAACCTTCAAACAACTTTGAATTATTTTTGGACTTCTCCAAGCCACCTCTACTGGACAGCAAGAATTTCGTATCAAGTCCCACACCCAACAATAGCGGGCTTGTAGCGGAGGGTGACAACGACGCCTGGGTAGCGTCCGTATTTGAATCGATCGACGGCGTTGTTCGGCATCGTCGCACACCTTGGGGAGCCCTGCACCGCGGGTTTGTCTATGATTTCGGACTGATAATTCTGGGTATACCGTGGGCCCTCTATGTCTGCGCCCAATCTGCTGACTTCATCGCCGCTGCTTTTGGGCGTGGAGGAGCCTTCTTGACGTCGGCCGCTTACATCTACATTTTCTTCGCTCTGCTCTTTGGATACCGGATCCTCTTTGGCTACGCCAAATGGGCGTTTCCGACTCTGGAACTCGATGAAAATAGAAACCACTCCACGGCGCATCGTATAGCATGGTCCACTATTTCACTTGGCATCTTAGGCAACTTCGCGTGGGAGTCTGTGAAGTTTTTGACATAGCCGAGCGCCGCAAAAATTTCGCATTAGGGCTCAAGTCTCCTACTCAAAGAGTTCCCGACTCGATGCGTCCCTCCCCCTGAAGGAGGGGGGAGATGGGGGCGATGGCGGCTTTGAGAGCTTCGGACGCTTCGGGACCTTCACAGAAGTAGTGCCAACCCCGATGAGCTCCTCCCCCTCATCAGGGGGAGGCTGGGTGGGGGTAACCGCAGAATTGTTGGATGCAATGTCATCCCTTAAACACCCTCCGGCTGTCACCCCGGGCCTGACCCGAGGCCCAGCCTGAGAGGGCGCGGCGCAAGCTGATCGCCTTTCGGAGGGTAGACCTCAGGATGGTCCCTAGCCACCGACGGGGTGACAGCCGGTGGGTGAGGGCGAGCATTCGTCGTTTCATCGCCTGCGCCCGACGCCAGGAAAGGGATGAAAAACTGCCACCCCTCAAAAAGATATCCCCGCCCCAAAAACCTGCCCTATCCTCCCTCCATCCCCGTCACACAGGCGGCCCCGACGCAGGGCCGGGCGGGGAGGCCGGGAAGAGGGGCGCCTCTTTACGCGGGTAGAAGCTCGGCAGCCGGACCTGCAATA
>Ga0066837_10000353_pt1 | contig 21160 bp, 19 predicted proteins | sample ETNtaG_25_FD_66730 | JGI IMG/M metagenome (GOLD analysis project Ga0066837, IMG submission 66730) | Marine microbial and viral communities from oxygen minimum zone, Eastern Pacific Ocean - ETNP201302SV86 | ecosystem: Environmental > Aquatic > Marine > Oceanic | place: Pacific Ocean: Eastern... | reverse complement strand
TAGATTTTTTATTTCTTCTTCATGTTCTACATCACATACATATACTGGAGCGGGTGCCATCAATTTCTCGACCGTTTTTTTCCTTTCCTCTGACCGGACACTGTATAAAACATTGGCCCCTTCTTCCTGAAGAATTTTCCCGATATGGAAGGCAACGCTTTTTTTGTTAGCAACACCTGTTACCAGGAAATTTTTATTTTCAAGGTGCAAAAAACTCATGCTGTCTCCGTTACCAACATCGCAGAAAATTCGACTGTAAGCGCAGTCTTCCCGCCTACGGTCACCTTACCTGCCAGGTAGTGGGCTGGCCCGACGACTTCTTTCAACGTTACTTCCATTTCCATGAGATCGCCCGGTTTAACCGCGTGTTTCAGCTTAACATTTGAGATTCTGGAAATAACCGGGATTCGCCCATCATCTGCCTGAGTATCGGCCAGCTTTCCCATAAGGATCGCACCGGATTGAAAAACAGCTTCGCAAATGAGGACACCGGGCATGATGGGCCGACCGGGAAAGTGCCCCGCGAAAAACGGTTCGTCAGTCTTAACCTGTTTTTCAGTTTGTATGCTATCATCGGTCACTGCGACAACCCGGTCAACAAAAAGAAACGGTTCACGATGCGGTATGTAATCCAGAAAATCCTGCATACTCCTACAATCCCCCGGTAACTTCCAGGGTGGAGCCGGTGATGTAGGCGGCCTCGGCTGAGGCCAGAAACAGTACCGGATGCGCCACATCCTCAGGCGACCCAAAGCGCTTTAAGGGGACCATATTGAGATAAGCTTTCTTCTGTTCTTCGGGCACATCACCAATGAAGTCTGTATCGATGAATCCTGGCGACACGCAATTGACTGTGATCTTTCTTGATGCGACTTCTTTGGAAAGTGATTGCACGAAAGCCACCTGTCCTGCCTTGGATGCCGCGTAATTAGATTGTCCTGCAAACCCGATTCTGCCTATGGGCGACGTGATGACAATAATCCGTCCGTATCTTTTTCTCATCAAATTCTGCACCGCAAGCTTGCACATGTTGAATGTGCCGGTAAGATTGGTATCGATAACTTTACGCCAGTCGTCTTCGCGCATCATACCGACTATGGAGTCGATACGAATGCCTGAACAGTGAACAAGAATCTGGAACTCGCCATGTGTTTCCTCCACATAGCGGTAAAAATGTTCGACGGCATCATACTGTGTGACATCGAAAGAACGCAGGTCAAGACAGTCGGAATATTCTTTGTTGGATTCGGCAAATTCTTTTGCCGCCTGATCGTTGGACTGATAGGTGGCGATAACTTTTGCGCCGGCTTTGAGGAAGGCTTCGGTGATGCCTCGTCCTATACCGCGGGTTCCTCCGGTCACAACCGCGGTCTGTCCTTTAAAGTCGAATTCCATTACGGTTCTGTGTCGAGGTGGGGATATTACAATAGATCAAACAGACGCGGTTACCATCTGCTCAGGTTTGTCTTTCATTGAGCCTATAAACTTGTCAACTTCGTTAGCGACGATGACCCCATAATTGGCCGCGCCAAGCCAACCGGACATAATAATGCCAACCGATCCAGTATGAAAAAGTCCACCAATTTGCTTTGGCAGATCCCGGCTTATTTTCAATCCTTCAAACTTGGTCCCAAAGGATGTCCCTTCCGGGGCTAGGGTATACCGTTTGAATGTTTTCGGAGTCGCAGCTTCGAAGTAATCGGCTTTTTCCCGGATGTCAGGCACATATTTTTTCAGTGCGTCCAAAGTGGTTTGAATCAGGTTTTCCTTTTCTATCTCATATTGCTCATCGCTCAGGTTCGCCCAATCCTCATACCGCGCATTGGTAGATGACACAATCGAGTAACGGTCTAGCCCCGGTCGAATCTCGGGATAATAAAATGAGAATGTCCGACTAGTGACCTGTTTGGCGAGAATTTTTTCGGTGTTGTATTCGTCGGCGACGGAAGTGAACAGGAGGTCTCCCACGTTGTCAATCTTTTCGCCTTTCTTGACTCCAATATAAACCTGGCAACTAGAATTATTGAGCCGCACCTTTTTGACTTCCTTGATGAATGCGGGACTGAACTTTTCATCGCCGACAAGCTTGTGAATGGTACTAAGAATGTTTGAATTGGAAAGAACTGATCGGCATGCGATATCCTGCCCGTTAATTTTCACACCCTTAACGTTGTTTCCTTCCACATGAATCTTTTCAACCAGACAATGAGTACGGATGTCCACGCCATTTTTCAATAATTCTTTTTTCATTTTTTTGATGAGTTGATCCGTTCCGCCCCGATAGGTGAATACGCCCTTATCCATGAAATTTGAAAACACGATGCCATAGCTCAATGCAGGGTCGTCCAGCGTAGAGCCGTTGGCGTATGTTATCGGTTCCATGAGAAAACGCCAGACATCTTTCCTGCCGGGAAAAAATTTCTCGAACAGTTCCCCTGTGGTCATTTTCAATTCATCATAAAAATTCATATTGCGGGCAAAGTCAAAAAACTCGTCGATGACCTCCTTGACGATCCCAAAACGCTCAAGCAGAATATTTGTAAAATCTGTTTTGTCGAAGGTCGTGGTGAATTGAAACTGCGGATTGTCAAAGCGAACACCTTTGAGGCGAACTACTGAGTCGGATATATCCTGGGTCCAGTACTTGCGGAAGGTTTTGACCATTCCAGAGGGAAAACCATGCAGAGATATATCCAGAATATGTCCGCCCTTGCGCTTGAACCAGGTGGCCAGTCCGCCCATGTTGTAATGGTGTTCCGCGAGAAGGACCGAGTGCCCAAGTTTGGCCAGCAGGTTTGCGGCGGTCATTCCAGCAAGGCCGCTACCGATAACTACCACATCGTAAGCAGACTTTGCTCCTTTAAGCCAGTTTCGTTCCATAGTTATAATTTTACGGGGTTTATGCGCTTGGTGCGACTTTTTTTTGCAAGATATGCAGGTTGGCCATTGAAATACCGCTCAAGGTTGCCCCCACGATACCCAAAAATCCCTGATCCGTCCCACAAATGAACAAGTTACGGACCGGGGTGGTGCCATCCTTCGCCTTCGCGGGCGACCCGTAAACGGCCCCGTTGAGATGGCCCGTATACTTAAGGATCGTCTTGGGCGTAAACGAGTCCAAAAATACCACAGAATCACGAAAATCGGGAAAAAATGTGAACAGGTTCTCCAGCGCCCGTGTCCGCCATTCTTTTTTGGCATCTATATAATCCCGGCGCGGCAGAGCATCCCATAACCCGAAACTGGCCAGGTTCGTCAGCCGGATCATTCCCTCTGACAAAGGTTCCGGGTATTTGAAGTTGTTGGGACAGCACAATACCCCGCTGGATATGTCTATCAGGTCTGTCGGCACCTCATAGCGAAACCGGTCCTCGGTACAGAAAAACACAATGCTCCGTTCATATCCAAGGTCTTTAGGCTCCCTGTCTAACGCGAACAGGGATTCCATAAACGAGACCTGCCCAGCCAAACTCTCGTCGGCCTCATTCACCAGTGCTGGTTCACAGCGCTTGAAAGTTTCAATACGGCCCATGGATGAAATCACCGCGTCTGCTTGCAGATGCTCGCCGCCTGCAAGGGTCAGGGACTCGAACACTCCCTTCGCAGAATTGATGGACTGCACTTCCACACCCATTCGCAATTCACCGCCAAGGCTTTTGTACCTGTCCACCATGAGGTTAAGGATGTAATACATTCCCCCGACCGGTTTGGCAAATCCTTCCATGAAAATGCTCTTGAACATAATCACGAACTGATAGAAATCCATATCCCGCTCCGAAGCATTACCGTAATACATGAGCGGACAAAACAGCATATCGATTAGAACTGGATTGGAAATATAATCCGACAGAATATCGCGGGCAGAAGTCCACTCGCTGGTAGTCAGCGACAATTCGTCAAAAGATTCTATCTTGGCGACCAGCTTTATGAATCCATCCATCGCATCGGGAAACTGTTCGCGGACTTCCTGTTGTAATAAATCGAAATCGTTGGTAAATCGCAAACACTTGTCTGGAAACCGTATCTCAGACATTTCCTGCTCGTGGAGACGGAAGTCGTCGTGGCTAAAGCGAAGTTGTTTTAATAGTTTACCGAGCGGAGTGTTACGCGCCCCCTTGGGAGCGTAGTTGGTCATCGCGTGCAATCCCACATCTATAGTGCGGTGCTTGCGAATATAAAAGGAGTTGAGTCCGCCCACCACCGTGTGTTTTTCAACGATGAGAACCTTCTTGTCGAACATGGCCAGCCGTATACCCGCCGCCAGCCCGGATAATCCGGACCCTATAATGATAACGTCGTATTTCATTCGGTATTATGCTGTTAATAGTTTGGGATTGATTGGCATCGTCCGCCAACCAAACGGTCACTCATATTACAGAAACATAACCGTTCAATAAATAACTAAAATAAATGTAGGTACGGGTCAGAGTGTTGCGGGAAGGGGGAAAGTTTAACTCGCCAGTTGGCGGTCTTTCAATAGAGGCTGGAGGTACTGAACACAACTGGCCATGCTCACCAGTTGCTGGTAGTCGCTCTCTGGAACTTCGACATTAAACCGCTTGCGCAGTTCCATCACGATATCGAGGAAGTCCATCGAATCCAGATCCATCTGCTCGCGCAGGGTGACGTCATCTTTAATGGAACTTACGTCCTCATCGGGAGCGATATCTGCGAGGATGCTCACAACTGCCTGTCTTACTTCATCTCTAGTCATTCAAAGGTCTCCTAAGCCACGAATTCTATTGAATTCAACATTAAATATCAACATTATTTTTCATATCGTTTCACAATTATAACCGAGTTGATCCCGAACATGCCAAACGAATTGTTCATTATGTAGTCTACGCGACCCAACTGCTTTGGTGCACCGGAAACGATATTATCCAGATGGCACTCAGGATCCAGTTCATCCAGGTTGAGGGTCGGATGGACCAGCCCGTCCTCGAAAGCGGGCAAATTACCGGAAAGCTCCAGCGTTCCCGCCGCGCCCATGGTGTGCCCGATGAAACTCTTGGTATTGTTGATCCAAACCGATTTCTCTCCGCCGAAAACATCCCGCAGAGCTTTACACTCCTGGATGTCGCCTAACTGCGTCGCCGTGGCATGCGCATTTAAGATATTGATATCACCTGCTTTAAGTCCGGCTTGATTCAACGCCAGACGCATGCATTCAGCCTGCCTTCCCGGTTCTGGAAGGATGAAATCAAAGGCATCTGAATTGGCCGCGTAGCCGACGATTTCTCCGTAAATTTTAGCCCCGCGTTTTTCAGCGTCAGTAAGACGCTCCAGGGTGTAGACACAGCCTCCTTCTGAACAGACGATGCCGTTACGCTGTTTGTCAAACGGACGACTCGCTTTGGTCGGGTCTTCGTGCTCAGCCAGCGCACCCTCGCTTTTGAAACTGGCGAAGATACCAAAAGTACGTATGCTCTCGGATACCCCACCCGCTAGAGCCAGGTCTACCTCGCCCAGGCGCAACATCTGCACCCCTTGGATAACCCCCATATTGCCTGCCGCGCAAGCCGCGCCGATGGTGTAATGCGGGCCGGTGATCTTCATATTGAGCGTGACTTCACCTGCCGGATTGTTCGCTACCGTCCGTGGGTTGTGATGGTGCGACCAGTATTTTGTGTCGTAATCGTACTTGCTGATATTGTGAACTTCGTTTTCCGTCTCGACATTCCCGTGCTCGGTCACGCCCAGGTAAACGCCTACTCGTGAGCGGTCGATAGCTTCCAGATCGATCTCCGCATCGCCAAAAGCTTCGTGGCAACAGTAGATCGCGACCGATCCGGCCCGGGTACCCCGGCGCAGTTCTTTTTTTTTCTGATACTTCAAAGCATCGAAATCACAGACACCCGCCAGCACCTCGCCCATAAAGCGAGTCTCAAATTTTTGCACTCCCGACTTACCCGTCAGCAGACTCTCGCGAAATTCCTTGAGATTATTGCCGTTTGGGGAAGTCAGCCCAATACCCGTGATAACAATACGCTGTTCCGGGTTCACCTTATTATTCATGCCTTAAATAGTCGTTCAACGGGATAGAAATAAATGATTTCAGACAGGGAGGATTTAATAAATTTTTGAATCTTGGGACTCTACCACAAAACCACGCACAAAGGAAGCAGGAAGAAGACGGAAAACCGGAGGCTGGAGACCGGAAAAGGGTGAAATCCCCCCAGCCCTACCTATAGGCACCTACGGCCTTCGGTGAAGGGAGAGCTTTACTATACCCTAATTTTTCTTTATGCGGATATTGGGATTGCATTTTGCCTGCTTTGTGCTTTGGTGTAGAATGAGGGGCTTAAATCCCCCCAGCACTGTGGCATAGCCACGGCACTTCGCCCCCCTTGAAAAGGGTGAGCAAAAAGGGGCATCCTTCGACATAGCTCCCCAGATGGGGTCTTTGACGAAGGACGACACGGGTTTTCATCCCAATTCTTTTTTATCCGTGTTTATCCGTGGCTGAGAGTTTTTGAATGAAATCTTATGGTGTAATCATTGTTGGTGGTGGACACGCGGGATGCGAGGCGGCGCTTGCTTCTTCGCGGATGGGTGTGTCTACCGCGCTTATCACGCTCGACCTTGAGAAGGTCGCGTTGATGCCTTGCAATCCGGCTATCGGCGGAATCGGCAAAGGACACATCGTGCGCGAAATCGATGCGCTCGGCGGCGAGATGGCACGTTGCATCGACAAAACAGGAATCCAGTTCCGCGTTCTCAACTCTTCCAAAGGTCCGGCCGTCCAGGGTTTTCGCGCTCAGGCGGACAAGCATCTCTACAAAAATGAAATGCGCCGCGTGCTGGAAGCGCAAACAAACTTGGATCTGGTTTGCGATGAAGCGGATGAACTGTTATTTGATAATAGTACGGTCAAGGGAGTGCGCACTCGTAACGGACTCGATCTTCATGCTCGATCCATCGTTATCACCACGGGAACTTTTTTGAACGGACGCATCCATGTGGGGATGAACAGTTCTCCCGCCGGTCGCGTGGGTGAAGAACCATCGACAAAACTTTCGCAGTCGTTTCTCAATCAGGGGTTCGAGTTGGGCCGATTAAAAACGGGGACTCCGCCGCGTCTGCTTCGCGGTTCTATCGATTTCTCCCAATGCGAAGTGCAGGATGGCGACCCTAATCCGCAACCGTTTTCTTTTTCTACCGGTAAACTGGACCGACCGCAGGTGCCTTGCCACATCACCTACACTAACGAACGCACGGCTGAGGTCATCCGCAATAATATGCACCTGTCGCCGTTGTATAGCGGAATCATCGAAGGCGTTGGGCCACGTTACTGTCCGTCTATCGAGGACAAGGTGGTCAAGTTTCCCGACCGGGTGTCGCATCACATTTTTCTCGAACCGGAAGGACTCGATACGGATTGGATTTACCCCAACGGTATCTCAACCAGTCTGGCCGAAGAGGTGCAATGGAAACTGGTACGAACCATTCCCGGCTTGGAAAATGCCGAGCTGGTCGCTCCGGGTTACGCGGTGGAATACGATTTTGTGCCGCCGACACAGCTTTTGCCAACGCTGGAAACGAAGCAGGTGAACGGACTCTTCCACGCGGGGCAGATCAATGGAACCTCTGGCTATGAGGAAGCGGCGGGGCAGGGACTTATAGCAGGAATCAACGCGGCGTTACGCTCACTTGACCGCGAACCGTTTACGTTGAGCCGGATGGAAAGTTACATTGGTGTGATGATCGATGACTTGGTGACCAAGGGAACACAGGAACCCTATCGCATGTTCACATCGCGCGCCGAAAACCGCCTGTTACTCAGACAAGACAACGCCGATACGCGACTCATGGGAAAAGGAAATGAACTTGGTTTGGTTTCAGACGAAACTTATGACCTCTGCCTTGCGAAACAGGGCGCGGTGAAACAAGAAATTGAACGGCTCAACACAACCAAAGTCGTCCCCAATCGGGAAGGAAAAGACCTTGTTTCCAAACTGGGAGTGGGCTTGAAAGGTCCGACGACCCTAGCTGGATTGTTAAAGCGCCCGGAAATCACCTACGGCCAACTCATTGAAACGTTCAATGGAGCTTCTGTTTCACTGCTCGTCGGTGAGCAGGTAGAAATTCAGATCAAGTATGAAGGATTCATCCAGCGACAGAATCAAGTTGTCGCCAAACAAAGCAAATTGGAAAATATTAAGATACCCGCAGACTTCCAATACGAAGACATATCTGGTCTATCCTGTGAAGTGGTGCAGAAACTGGAAGAAATTCGCCCGACGACCTTGGGTCAGGCTTCGCGCATTTCGGGCATCACTCCGGCCGCAGTATCCATTGTTATGTTAATGCTTCAACGGCCCACGAAAGTCTGACGATGGTTCATACAGATTCCATCCAGTGGTTATTGGAAGTCGACAAAAAGGAAATCGCTTACATCGTGAGCGTGTTTGAAGGATACGATAATCTCGCCATAGTGCGCACGGTTGATCCTGCCCGAAGCATCATTGAACTCATCATCTCCCCCGACTATCTGGAGGATACCCGGCAACTGGTGGGTGCCTTATCGAAGGAAGTTTATATCAGAAAATTAGATTCCTCGACAAGCTCAGGATGACGCATAAAAACCTTCCTCACCCCGCTTTCGTTTTTCGTAGTTGCCCGATTTATCGAGCGGTTTTAAAGGCGCCCGATAAATCGGGCAACTACAAAAACAAAACACATCCCCTTACCAGCATTTAAAAATGCATCATTGAATAGATGGGCAGGTCTCCCAGTTTCCCGCGTCCGTTTAGGAAGTCGAGCTCGATGAGAAAAGCGACCTCTATCAGGTCAACCTGAAAGTTGTTCTGCACCAGATCGGCACAAGCTGCCAGAGTTCCGCCAGTCGCAAGCACATCGTCTATGATGACGACACGTTGTCCATTTTCAAACGCGTCCTGATGAATTTCCACCGCATCTTCACCATACTCTAGGCTATAAGTTTTCTGATAGGTCTTATAGGGGAGTTTGCCCGGTTTGCGCACCAGTACTGTTCCTGCTCCCAGTGCATAAGCTAATGCGGAAGCAAAGATAAATCCGCGCGCTTCCACCCCTACTACCCGGTCGACTTTTTTATCTTTGTATCTTTCCTTCAAGGTATCGATCACTGTCTGGAAAGAACGCGGATCGGACAACATCGGGGTGATGTCTTTGAAGATGATGCCTTCCTTTGGAAAGTCGGGGACATCGCGGATAATTGATTTCAATGCTTCCATGGTTACTCCTTTTTATTGTTTTGGCAAATAGTTTAATGGATTCTGCGGATGCGTGTCATTCCTTACTTCAAAGTGAAGGTGTGGTCCTGTCGAGCGCCCTGTATTGCCAACGGACGCGATTCTCTGACCCTGTTTGACCGTTTGGTTTTTCTGTACATGAATGTGTGAACTGTGTGCATAAATTGTCGTCAAGTTATTTTTGTGCTTGATGATGACCATGAGTCCGTACCCTGTCGGTCCCCATCCGCTGAACATGACCTTGCCTGCGGCGGCGGCAACGATGGGGGTACCCTTGCGTGCGCCAACATCTATCCCGTCGTGATGACGTCCTTTTCGATTGCCGAATTTGGAAGTAAGCTGTCCTTTCACCGGCCAGATAAAAAATCCTTTTACCGCTTTGACAGTCTTGCCTCGTGCACTTTTTGTTTTTGAACCTTTTTTAACTTGCCCCTTCTTTTTTCCTGCGACCTGTTTATTTTTTTTGGAATTTACCTCCAGCACCCGCCGTGCGCCCGGAATCCATAACCGTGTTCCTACTTGAAGTTTGGATGGAACATAAATTCCGTTGATGCGTTTTAGTTGGTCTACATTGATGTCGTAAGCCTGTGCAACAGAGTAGAGCGTCTGCCCTTCTTGAATCGTATGGTAAACCCCTTGCTGATCGGATGGTAAAATCTCCAGGTTTCGCAAAACCTGGCATCCTGAAAATATTAAAAGGAGGAGAAAGAGAAAAAGTAATCGGATTATATGTTTTTTGGAAGTCATTCGTCAGGGAGGTTGGTCACCTGCAAGTATTTGAAAAATTTTAACATCCGTCCCACAAGTGTCAAGCCTCATAAATCAGATCGCTTCACTTTACATCATGAAAGGCATGCGCTATAACCATATAATGCCTCGATCTTCTATTGTCCGCATACTTTCACAAAAAATCAAAACAGCCTTTTCGCCCAGGATATTTTTGGGATTCATGATGGTTCTTTTCCTGACTGCATGTGGCCAGAGCGAACCCGGCCCCGATATATTTTCCCTGCCAACAAACTATTCAGTGGGGAAAAAACCTGCCGAGCTAAAAGCCAGGGATATGAATCACGACGGTTTTCCCGATATTCTCGTATGTAATTCCGGCAGTGACACCTTGAGCTATTTCGAAGCCATAGGCGACGGTACCTTTAAGCAACCCTTTACCATGAACACCGGGCGCGAACCGGTTGCGTTGGAAGTGGGTGATTTTGATGGCGATGGAATTCCAGACATAGCTATCAGCAATTATGGCGATGGGGAAATATCCATCGTTCTTGGACAAAAGGACGGAGTCTTCAGACAAAAAGCTAGCGTAAAAGTAGGGCGTCTTCCCATTGCTGTTGTCGCTGGAGATTTCAACAACGATGAAAAACTGGATCTGGCTGTTACACTTCGATTCGACAAATTGGTCATTCTACTTGGAGTGGGTGATGGCAGTTTCAAGACAGGAGAAATCTACAAAGCCTCGGGTACACCCGCTTATATGACAGTCGGCGATTTCAACAACGATAAAAATCTGGACATAGCAGTCGCATTCAACGCCGTGCGAGTCGATTTCATTCGTGTATTTTATGGCAATGGCGATGGAACCTTGAAAAACCCGGTTACGGTTAAGGGAGGAAAGCAGTCATCCTTCATTACCCAGTATGATATCAATAGTGATGGGAAAAATGATCTGCTCACATCCAGCACTATGAACGATGTAATTAAATTGTTTCTCAATACTGGTCAGGGTTTTACTTCCCTTGAGGACGCCGCCGCCGAGAAGGGGCCTCAATATATCGTTCCCGGTGATTTTACCGGCGACCGTATTCCCGATCTCGCAATAGCCAACCGGAGAGATGCATCCGTTTCAGTCCTGCAGGGGCGGGGAGATGGAACATTTATATTTCCTCACTTCAATTATCCTGTAGGTGCCAGCCCGCGAGCGATGATTGGGGAAGATTTCAACGATGATGGATTGACCGATCTGGCTCTGCTCCTTTACGACAGCCAACGGCTGGAAATCATTCTAAGAAAAATCACTTCACCCCTCCAGATTGACTCCTGAAGGTCTTCTCACTGATTCCGAAGTGCCTGATACAGTTTGGTCATTTGATTAGCCGCCCGGTCCCAGGAAAATTTTTGCCGTACTACTACATCCCGTGCCTTGCATGCCAATGTCTCCGAACGTTCAGGATCCTTAATAGCTTTGATAATTGCATCAGCCAACGCGTCAGGATTTTCGCGGGGTACCAGAGTTCCCGTAATCCCATCTTCCACATTTTCCGGAATCGCGCCCGCGCCAACCGCAATAACCGGAAGACCGCCAGCCATAGCCTCGACAACTGACAACCCAAGGGACACCTTGAGGGTGTCTTGGCTACCCCTTTGGCGGTATAAACTATCGGAACTGATCTAGGCTTGGCGAAACAATTCCCGGTTGAACAGAAATGTGTTTTAGCTTAGAGTCTCTTCTTATGAAACAGGTTTATTTGGATACATTTGGTTGCCAGATGAATGTGGCGGATACGGATCGCATGGAGTTGTTGTTATTCCACTCGGGTTACATTCGTACGGGGGAGATGCGTGACGCGGATCTGATCCTCATCAATACATGTTCTATCCGTGAAAAAGCGGAACAGAAAATTTATTCTCTGGCTGGAAGTTTGAAACCACTTAAAGTCGCTAATCCGGGTCTCATCCTTGGGTTCACGGGCTGTCTGGCTCAACAGGAGGGGGAGCGGCTGTTGGAAAAAATCCCATTTGTTGATCTTGTTTTGGGACCTGACGGAATAGAACATATTGCCCAAGTTGTGGACGAGGTTAAAGAAAAGAATGGGCCGGTGATAAGGACCCAGTTCGACAAGGAAAAGAACTACAGCATCCCCGAGCTTTCGGGTGAAACCCCACTCCATCCGGGCCCCAGCGCTTTCGTTAATATAATCAAAGGATGTGATAAGTTTTGCACCTTCTGCGTGGTGCCAGCTACGCGTGGACGGGAAAAGAGCCGGAAAGCTGAGGAGATCGAGCAGGAAGTCCGGCTTCTGGTATCCAGGGGAGCGCGTGAGATTATTCTATTGGGACAAAATGTCAATGCTTATGGCAAACGTGGCATGCGACAGGTGGTTCCTTTTCACGAGTTGCTGTACCGAGTCGCCGCGATCCCCGGGGTGGAGCGTCTGCGGTTCACCACGAGCCATCCGAAAGATTTTACTCGCGAGTGTATTGCGGCATACAAGAATATTGATAATCTGGTAAACCACTTGCACCTTCCCGTACAAAGTGGCAACAACCGGATCCTTGAGGAAATGCGCAGAACGCATACGGTGGAAGAATATATTTCCTTGATCGATGAACTAAAATCGGCAGTGCCTGATGTCGCTTTGTCCACAGACATTATTGTGGGTTATCCGAGTGAGTCGCATTCAGAATTTGAAGACACGCTTGCTTTAATGGAAAGAGTCCAATTCAGTAGCAGTTATATGTTCAGTTACAGTCCGCGTCCCGGGACACCAGCTCAGGATTTCCTCGATTCGGTTCCGCAATCTGTGAAGTCTAAACGTTTGCAAAGAACCATCGAATTGCAAAACAGGATGAGCCGGGAACTGGGGCAGAAGTTTGTGAGGCAAGAGGTGGATGTTTTAGTAGAAGGGGGAAGCTCTCGGCCCGGCATAGATTTCAGAGGCCGCAATCCTCAATACTGGTCCGTTAATTTCACTGGCGACAGGAAACAGATTTGTCCGGGTGATACGGTGAAGGTTGTGGTGGAGGAAGTCTCAGGCCACGCGCTCAGAGGCAGAGCTATTTCGGTAAACAGGAATGGAAAGCGGTTAACCCTAGGGGAAGCACCGACAGCCACCGGGTGAAATGACTGGCAGTAAACTCCCCACCGATTCGTTTAATAAAATCCAAGTTGGTAGTAAATCTCTTCTTCTAAAGACGCCGCGTGAGGAAGGATGATTTTAATAGCAAGTCTTGCATCATGAATGAATTTCAGGTCAGGAATTTGAGACCGGTCTGCCAGACGGGTCAGGGTTTCCTTGCAAAAATGATCCAGGTCATGGATTTTTTCCAGAAGGTCAGGCGGTAAATCTTTCAGTCCAACCTCATTCTCTTCTAGAAATCTTAGAACTCCTATCAGGCTGAGCTTGATGCCAACCGTTTGATCCCGCAGGGTAGCGATTACTTTTGGTTCAGGGTTTTTCAGCTCCGTGCAAATCTTTTTCAACAGCCTTCTGAGATGGCTATAAAACACCTCGTGCTGTTTTTGATTGCGGAACAGTTTTCCTTCGCCGCCAAATAGTGTGTTGAACACCAGTTCGAGTTTATATGCATCTGATCCCATAACGGTATAAAGGATGGCAACAAATTCATCTCTGTTGAATGCCTGGCTAAGGTCACGGAATATTTTATCGAGAGAACCTGTTTCTCCTCTTGGAACTCTTGGTTTTTCTTCGCAAATAAATTGACTGGGGTGATTTTTCCAGACTGGAACCAGTTTTCCTCCTCCTTCCTCGCAAGTCGCCACTTCGAGTTCGGTCAGTGATTCCAGAAAATCGGTTAAAGAAAATGCTGGCACTCGAAGTAATGTTTCATCCGTATGATAAAGGGTATAGAGGAGTTGCTTTTCGAGTCCGGCCGAACAAAATGAATCGTTGTCGCAAAGTCTGCTCAATGTGGCTTCCATGGATGTAAACAGTGACCTCATTTTTAATCGTGCGAGGTGTAAATCATTTTTATGGCAAGGTTGAATGCTGAAAATTCCTTTTTCATAATCTACGAGATTGATTAATAAAACATCGCCTTCTTTGAGTTTGTGTTGCCGGATGATTTGGGATAGATCCCAGGCGGTTACGATGAGAGCGCTTTTGCCGGGGACCCAATCATTCACTTTAATCTCGTCAGGAAAATGAATGGGGCCCGAGTACTGGTAGTAACGAATGATATCTTCAATAGGAAATGGTTGCTTTTCTTTTGAAATCTCCTTTCCTTCCGGATCAAGGAAGGTGAGGTCTGGCTCTGATTTACCGTTCGAAACGAAAGGAATGAGTCTGTGCCCAGGAAAGAACACCTTCTTTTCGATTTCGAACTTACCCAGGCGAATAGATAAGGGAAGGTTTCCAATTTTTTGCAGTATCACTTGCACGGGCAAAAATTCATTTGAATCCGTCCCGATGAGGTGATGGTGATAGGAAAGCTTCTTCTTTAGCTGTTTTAATGTAGAGGTGGATATTTCACGTTGCCATTTTTCCTGAATCCTTTTCTCAAAATCCTCGGCCGTGAATGAGGCGCTGGATTCCCGGATGAGGTTTTCAGCCAGTTTCTGAAGAGTCAGCTTAGGAGACATGATTTTACCTGGAAGACGTTCTCAAACTTTAACGATTGAGACCGGACAGCTGGTGGATGGTTGTTTCACTCCGGCGGAATTTTGGCTGGTTGGTAATGCCGGAGGAGTGTGTTGATTTACTCGGATATTGTTTGTGAGTATCTTTTCTACAAACCACGGATACTAGAGGGAGGTTAGCATAGATTATTTTGGGTTGGTAGTTTTTTTTGCGTGGAAAATAAAACCTATTTCATGTTTTTCGTAGTAATGCGATTGATTTAGATTTTATGTGACGCTATTATAAATAATCAATATATTATTAAATCCGGTGCGGTTTTCTGGTTCCCTCCAAAAGGAAAAACCAGAACCACATCATTTGAAAAAAAATAATGCAGGAGTTTAGTTATGGCACTCAATCTTGAGCCTGTTTACAAGGAAATCTTTGAAAAGTTTAAGACGCGTAAAAAATTTTCCATCCAGTCAATAGAAAAAAATGTGTTGATCGTTGAGCAGGACGAGGAGGTTTGCGGGCAGAAAGAGCCTCGTTCTTTTGAGTTTAAGAGTCCGAGAGAGTTCGAAGAGTTCGTGCGGGTGGAAAACCAGTTTGAATTGGATATCGTGAAACAGCTTCAAGGCAATAAAATGCCTTATCGCTGATTGGGCAAACCGATTACTTGGCGGTTGTCCAGATGCCATCTTCCTGTTGTACTTTTTCGTTGGATTTGGCTTTATCGCGGTTGAGTCCGGCATAGATTTTCTGAACTTGGCAGGTCGCCTTCTGAAAAACTTTCGATTGTAGATTCTTCTATTAAGCGACGGCGTGCATTATTGGATCGATTACTGGAAAGGTTTTTTTCATCCTGAAAATTTTCCAAGAACAAGTGCTGAGTTTTTACTGCCAAAGGATATGCAGTTGCTTATGGCAATATCCAGTTTATTCTCTCGTCCTTCATTTGAAACATAGTCCAAGTCGCATTCAGGGTCTGGCTTTTCCTGATTGATCGTTGGCGTTAAAAAATTATTGTGTAGTGAAAGCAGGGAAACGGACACACCGAGTCCACCGGAAGCGCCCTGTGGATGCCCAACCATCGACTTGGTGGAGCTGACGGGGATTTTGGCGGCAAGACTGGTAAAGGCATTTTTCACAGCCAGCGTTTCCACTTTATCATTAACGATCGTTGAGGTTCCGTGAAAATTTATATAACCCACCCGTTCCTTGTTTATTCTCGCATCTTTAAGAGCCATGCAAATAGCCCGGGTCGATTGTTTGCCATCGGGCATGATGGTTACTCTATGGTACGCATCGCAGGTTGAGCCGTATCCGAGAATCTCGCCATAGATTTGCGCGTCGCGCCGTTTGGCATGTTCAAGTTCTTCGAGGATCATCATCCAACTGCCTTCTGACAGAACGAAACCTTCCCGGTCACTATTGAACGGGCGGGATCCCCGACTGGGTTCGTCATTAAAGTTAGTTGGGTTAACTCGCATTCGTTCGAAACCGCACATCATGGCTGGGGTAACGCAAGCCTCAACGCCGCCTGTCAAAACCCAATCTTGCTGTCCGGACCGAATAGTATTGAAGGCATATCCAATTGCGTCGGTAGAGCTGGTGCAACCGTTGGATATGACATGACTGCGGCCCTGAAGGCCGAAATACATTGAAATTTCGCTGGAAAGCATCCCTACTAGTGAATTGGAAATTGCATAGGGACTGATTTTATTTTTCTTGCCCGAAAAATATATTTCAAATTGCCTTTCTGAAAAATCAAATCCGGCTCCACCGGTACCCACTATGACTCCCATGCTTTCAAAATCTTCTTCATCGAACTGCTCCAGATCTATAGCGGCGTCATCCAGCGCTTCTTTTGAAGCGGCGATTGCAAGCGGAACAGCACGGGGAAGTTTTTTGAGGTCGGTTTCAGAATAATATTCCGCCGGGTTAAGACCCTGAACTTCACCTGCGATCTGGCAGGAAAGATTGGAAGCGTCAAAACTGGAAATACGCTTAATTCCGCTGACACCTTTGCAGGTATTTTCCCAGAAATTATTTTTACCTATTCCGTTTGGGCTCACTGCCCCCAAGCCGGTGACAACAACTCTATGAGACATTAGTTTGTTTCGGTGATAGAAAATGTTTTAAGCTTTAAAAGTTATGTTAACATAGGGCCTTAAGGAAGGGCAATGTTCCTTACCAATCCACCTGTTGCCCCCACGGCGAGTGGGCGGAATCTTAAAACCTTGAACCCAAACCTTTCTTTAAAAGACTTAACTGGTCAAATGCTCGTCGCCGGGTTTGAGGGGACTCACCTCAACTTGGAATTGGAGAAGTTGATTGTAGACCGCCGTGTTGGTGGACTTATCTTGTTCGAACGCAACTTTGTAAATCCGGAACAATTGACAAGGCTGGTAAGTGAGCTTCAGTCTCTGGCCATGTTGTGTCCGGCAAAAGTTCCCTTGTTCATTTCTGTGGATCAGGAAGGAGGGCGAGTGTCGCGGTTGAAAGCTCCTTTCAGCGCGTTTCCACAACCCGGTTGTCTGGGTAAGGCTCGTTCTGAGCCACTCGCGCGAAGGTTTGGGCTGGCACTCGGCCGGGAAATGCAAGCGGTAGGAATCAATATGGTATACGCGCCGGTTCTAGATGTGAATACTAATCCGGCTAATCCTATTATTGGCACACGGGCTTTGAGCGAAAATCCCGAGTGGGCCGCCCGGCTTGGAAAAGCTGTCATTGATGGAATTTGTGAAGTGGGTGTGCTGCCTGTCGGCAAACATTTTCCCGGGCACGGTGACACTGACAGGGACTCTCATCTGGAGTTACCCTATGTAGACCGTGATATAGATTCGCTGGAAAAGATTGAGTTGGAACCTTTTTCCGAAGCTGTCAAGCACGGGTTGGAAGTGATTATGACAGCTCATGTGATCTATTCTGCGTGGGACAGTAAACTTCCTGCTACTTTTTCGCCGCGTATTATGAAAAATATTCTGCGGGATAAATTAGGTTTTAGCGGACTTGTTATGACGGATGACTTGGAAATGAAAGCGATAGAAAAACATATTCCGTTTGATTCTATTCCCAGACTTGGAACAGCCGCCGAGGTTGACCTTTATCTTATCTGCCATGACCGCAATAAAATTCTCTCCCTACAGGATCAGATGATCCGCGATGTTGAAGAAGGACATATCGATAAGGAATCCATCGAGCGTTCTGTTCGAAGAGTTACAGATGTTAAAAAGCGAATGGCTATCAGTCCTCGCGGTGAGAAAAATCTTGCCGAACTTGCCCACGCCCACCTTGAGCTCATTGGGGAAATGAATTCCTATCTTCCATAATGGAAAACTCCCCCACAGAAACAGAAAAAACTGCCGCCGTTTCCGCATCGAATTATTCTTCACTAAAGCCACTATAGCTGGTTCTACTCTATCTGGCACTCGCCGCCTATCTGTATTTATTTTCTGAATACGGACTCAATGTGTGGGATGAAGGCGGGTATGCCAATGGAACTCTGCGTACTTTAAGTGGTGAGAAGGCGATGGTGGATTTTAATCCCAGCGGATACCTTCCGGGGCGTTATGTCTATGGCGTTCTTTTTTAAAAATTATTTGGTGTCAATATTCAGCGTCTCCGTATTGGAGTAATTCTGATTACCCCGGCCATGATATTCATGGTTTACGCGATTTCACGGCGCATGATGCCGCAAGGCTTTGCGTTTCTTGCGGCAGCGTTCATGCTTTCTGCACCGGCAATGTATTACAACCGGTTTTTCACTTTCTTTTGTGTCCTCAATTTATACTGCCTGATTCGGTGTGTAGAGAGGAGCCAACCACAACGTTATTTCTATTTGGCCGGGGCTATCCTGTTGAGCGGATTCTTCAAGTTCGAGGTCGCTCTATTTTCCTTTTTATGCAGTGTCTGCATATGGTGATGACAAACAGCTCAGAGAGCTAATGGAAAAACTGGCTCGAATTTATAATCAAGGTGATAATGATAAAAAAGCTCACCTGATAGGTTTTTTGACCGGAGCTGATCCTGGCTTTTAAAACTTTCCCTCCGATATTCCTCTTTTTTAAAAAGAGCGTTTTGCACTGGTGCCCAGCACGGGTGTAAGTCGAAATTGCAAAAACATACAGGTTTTAAAGGTGTAGTTGCCCGCCTACGAAAAGTAGTCCACCTGACTTAAATCGTTCAACATTTCATAAATATTTTAGGGAAGAGTTTTTTCTTTTGGCAGGTGTTTCGCTGGGGAATTGATCTTCGATGAGTTTCATGGTGTAAAGATGATGGTATAAACTTTCGTTCGCCATTAACTCTTTGTGGTTGCCCGATTCGACTACCGTTCCTTTGTCAAGGACGATGATTTTGTCTGCATTATGAACGGTGCTCAGACGATGAGCTATGATGAAAGTGGTGCGTCCCACCATCAGTCTTTCGAGAGCCTCCTGGATCAACATTTCCGATTGGTTGTCCAACGCCGAGGTTGCCTCGTCAAGCACTAGAATTTTGGAATCTTTAAGCAAGGCTCTGGCAATGGCTATTCTCTGGCGCTCGCCTCCAGAAAGCTTGACCCCCTTCTCACCAACCAGAGTGTCGTAACCGTTGGGGTGCTCCATAATAAACTGGTGAGCGTGAGCCGACTTTGAAGCTTCCACAACTTCCGCTTCGGTGGCATCAAGTTTACCGTACATAATGTTTTCACGGATTGTCCCACCAAACAGAAGCGTTTCCTGAGGCACCAGAGCGAGTTGACTCAAGTAATTTTCCAGATCAAGTGACTTCAAGTTGTGTCCATCCAATTGAACGGCTCCAGACTGCGGATCAAAAAACCGGAGTAACAATTGAACGGTGGTAGACTTCCCTGCGCCACTGGGCCCGACCAGCGCAACCGTCTCACCTGGGCGAACTTCAAAACTCACCTCATTTAATACTGGGTTGTCCTCTTCATAACCAAACACCACTTTATCAAAGTGGATATGACCTTTAATGGATGTAAGTTTAACGGGGTTTTCCGGATTGTTAATGATGGGTCGGGTATCCAGGATTTCATAAACTCTTCGAATGGCACCCAATGCTTCCTGAAGTTGCGTATAGATTCTTACAAAGGTTCCTATCGGCCCTGCCATGATCAGCGCGTATAGGAAAAAAGCCGCCAGTTCTCCAGGTGTCGTTGCTCCCTGCATGACCTGTTGGCCTCCATACCAGATCAATATCGTCGAAACAAGAAAGGTGAGCCCCAGGACAAACGGACCAAAGAAAGCCGAAATTCGTATCTTCCCTATAGCTTTTTCAAATGCATCTTCAATTTCATTTTCAAAACGTTTTTTTTCGTACGGCTCCCGGGTATAGGATTTGACGATCTTTATGGAAGAAGCAACCTCTTCTAGAACCACCTGTGCCTGCGCAATTTTATCCTGTACATTTTCTGAAAGGTTGCGCAGACGCTTTCCAAAAATTCGTGCAAACAACATCAATGGAGTTAGTACAAACAGGATCAGGCCTGTCAGTTTCCAGTTCAGGTAAAAGATAATGGCCATCGCCCCCACTAAGGTGATCGATTGCCGCAAAACGGCGACCGGTATAGATACCAGGGCGTTTTGAATAACGGTGATGTCACTACTCATTCGCGATAAAATTTCACCTACCCGCCTGCCTTGAAAAAATCGCAGAGAAAGAGACTGAATATGAGAAAACAACTCAATTCTGAAATCGGTGGTGACACGATGCCCGACAAAGCCCAGAATATAATTGTGGGTGACCGCAAAAACAGCCTGAAACAAAATGATGATTACCAGATCACGGGTCAGGTCGTTTAACAGATCTGAATTTTTCAGGACGACTACCGCGTTGATCATGTTGCGGACAATCAGAGGTAATACCAGGCTTACCATTGATGTCAGCAAAAGACATACGAAGGCAAATACGATGCTCTTGGTATATGGACGGGCATATTTAAGGATTTTCGCAAATTCTTTCATAACTTACAAAACACCATCAGGGAATATGGTATGGGAAAAACGGGAATGGGCATGATACCTCCAAGCCAAATACATTTCAATAATTTATGAATAATGGAAACCTCTAAGGATATGTTAGAGGCACTCAAAAATATAGAAAATTCTGCAAAAACTATAGCCAATAGGAAAAAAACTGCCCTTTCCATAAAATATTAAAAATTAAAGCTAAAATTTTACTGAAGTCAGCCGTTAGAGATTATGTGGGAAGTGTTACTTGCCGCCCAATAAACAGCGATATTTTTATAACTCATTTTATTTCAATTAGTTGGTTTGGGTGCGCTGTTTGGTCATTTTATAAAGTCTTAAAAGAACTAATATCATGGGTGCCCAGGCGTTAGGCCCTGTACAGAAAACTCCTAATCAGGTATCGCACGAGATTTCTTCGGCAGAAAGCAAAGTGCCCTCTGGCGGCTCACAAAGCGGAGCCCAGACCGATACGGTTTCATTGTCCCAACGTGGACAAGCCGCCGTCAGTCAACAGGTAGAGAGCAGTGGGGGCAATGGAGCTGGTGGGCAGAGAAGTCTGGTCATGCCTCCCATGCCGACCGATGAGATGGACCAGGATGGCAACCCTGTTCAGGAATTCGATCAGGAAACCGGTTTC
>Ga0066837_10000346_pt1 | contig 21251 bp, 15 predicted proteins | sample ETNtaG_25_FD_66730 | JGI IMG/M metagenome (GOLD analysis project Ga0066837, IMG submission 66730) | Marine microbial and viral communities from oxygen minimum zone, Eastern Pacific Ocean - ETNP201302SV86 | ecosystem: Environmental > Aquatic > Marine > Oceanic | place: Pacific Ocean: Eastern... | reverse complement strand
CCGCGCGACCACGCAAGACTGGATTTCCGGTGTCTTGCATCATGGCAGCCTCAAGACCGATGCGATCCTGCTTGCCCATGCGCATGAAGCTCATGCTGACAAGACAAAGCTGGCTGAACTGGCCGATCTCTGCCTTGCCCTGACCGCCGCCCATGAGAGGCACACCGAAACCACCATCACCGGCAACGCCTTCGTGCTGGCCAGCGCGGCCTGGCCGGCCGCAGCGCCAGTGCCGCTGCCCGAGCCGAGCCCCTACCCCATCGCCGTCGGCGCCTTAGCTGGTGCCCATGGCATCGCACGCCGCGATACGCTGATTGCCTTCCTCACCGCAACAGTGCACAGCCAGGTCTCCGTCGCGGTGCGCCTCGTCCCCATCGGTCAGAATGACGGTCTGGCCATCATGGCCGCGCTGGAGCCGGCCATCGCGCAAATGGCCGATCTGTGCCTTCATGCCGCACTGGACGATATTGGCAGCGTGGCCTATGGCGCAGATATTGCCCAGATGCAGCACGAGACCCTGACAACGAGGATTTTCCGGTCATGAACATGCTTATCGCCTCCTTCATGTTCATCGGCCTGTTCTCCGTCTCGATTGCCCATCTGCTGTGGGCCTTCGGCCGCACCTGGCCGATCCGCGACGAGAAGCTGTTGGCTCAGACCGTGGTGGGGTTCAAAGATATCCAGCGCATGCCACCCAGGCTCGCCTCGCTCGCCGTCGCCGTGGCAACCTTCACCGCTGGGTGCTTTGCGCTGGCCCTCGCAGATCATGATAGTGGCGGCTGGCAGCTCAATTTGGCGGGTTTGCTGTTCGCCGCAGTGTTCCTGGCGCGCGGCATCGTGGGCTATACACCCTGGTGGGCCGAGCTGACGCCCGAGCCCAATTTCCGTCTCAATGACCGCCGGGTCTATTCGCCCCTGTGCTTGTTTCTCGGCCTCGGTTTCCTGGCGCTGATCTTTCTTCGGTTCGCCTGACAATTAGGAGTCTGTCCATGTCCAAGAGCCTCAACGGACCCCTGCGCATTGGTATTGGCGGGCCGGTCGGCTCGGGCAAGACGACGCTGTGTGAAATGCTGCTCAAGGCCATGCGCGAGCGCTATTCCATGGCCGTGGTCACCAACGACATCTACACCCAGGAAGACGCGCTGATCCTCTCGCGCGTCCAGGCCATCTCCGAGGATCGCATTGTTGGCGTGGAAACCGGCGGTTGCCCGCATACCGCCATCCGCGAAGATGCCTCGCTCAACCTGGCGGCGATCGACGATCTCAACCGCAAATTTCCCGATCTGGACATCGTATTGATCGAGAGCGGCGGCGACAATCTGGCGGCCACTTTCTCGCCCGATCTGGCCGACCTGACCATCTATGTGATTTCCGTCGCCCAGGGCGAAAAAATTCCGCGCAAGGGTGGTCCTGCGATCTCCCGCTCAGACCTGCTGGTCATTACCCACACGGACCTGGCGCCCTATGTCGGCGCCAGCCTCGAGGTGATGGAAAGCGACACGCAGAAGGTGCGCGAGGGCCGGCCCTACGTCTTCACCGACTTGCTGCGCCGCGAGAGCCTCGACCAAATCATCGGCTTCATCGAAAGGCATGGCGGTTTCACGGCTCAGGCGGCCGAATGATATGTCCCGCTACTACCGGCTCCGCCGGCAACTCGCCGATGTCGGGCCTGAGCCGCGGTCTCCAATCGGGGTCTGCCAGCGCCCCCTGTGGCAAGCCCGTCCCATCGTGCTGCATCGCCTGCTCCTGAAGGCATATGCAGATGGTGGTGGGGCCGTGGGAAGCTTTGACGATTGGTTTTGGCCGCTGGTGGAAGACGCAGAATTTGATCCCGAACTGGTCCTGATCGCAGCTGATGCGGACGGAACGCCGATTGGTCTGGCACAGTGCTGGACCAGTGGCTACGTGAAGGATCTGGTCGTTGCCCCGGGGCATCGTGATCGCGGGATTGGCGGGTGGCTGCTGCAAAGCGCCTTCTGCCACCTCAAGGCACGGGGTCTTGGACATGTCGATCTCAAGGTCCAGAGCGACAATCTGGCAGCCCGGCGCTTCTATGCACGACATGGCATGGAGCCTGTCGTGGCACCATGATCGGCCTTGTTGCGGGAAGGCCTAGCCGACCATCACGACATGGCTGACCAGTCGATCCTCCGCATAATGGTGGATCAGCATTCCCGGCGGATCAACGATATCGCTGTCGCGCCCGTCTAGTTTGAGCCGGTTGGCCCGTGCAACGGAAGGCGCCATGGTGGCCTGGCGTCCGGCGAAGCGAGTGAAAAGCGGCCGGTGCACATGGCCGCATGTCAGCCCCAGGACACGAGTGCCGGTAGTCGCGAGAGTGGCGGCCAACCCATCGCCGTTCAGGCACACATTACGGTCTTTGCCGTCGATGCCGGTCGGGAAAGGATGCTGGTGCTGAAAGATGAGAGCTGGGGCTTGCGAAGAAGCCAAGGCATCGGCCAGCCAGCCGAGAACCGGTGTCGCGTCACCGTGATGGGCGTTTTCGACCGTGACGTCGAGGCCGATCAGATGCAGGTCCCCGACGTGGGCGGCCACGTTTAGCGGCCGATCCGAATTCCAGCCGAACCGGTCGCCGAACACCCGGCGCATTTCACCATGCTCATCGACATTGCCCGGCACCACAAGATAGGGACAGGCCAGACGCTCCAGCCGGTCCCGGACCTCCCGATATCCGTTAGCAAAATCGGCTTCCACCAGGTCGCCGCTGACGATCAGTGCATCCGGTTTGAGCCGCCGCAGCCAGCCCAGAACGCTATCCAGCCTCTCCAGGGCGAGGTCCGATCCATCGGCGTGGATATCGCTGATCTGGGCGACAATCATTGCGGTTGCGGCCTGACCAGAGCAACCACCGATCTTGGTGGCAAGGTGGCCGTGCCCTCGGTGAACGCAACCTCCGAGCTGTGATCAGACTGGACGCCGACCGCCCAATCCCCACCGGGCAATCGCGCCACGACCGGTTCGACGCGCCGGTTGAACCAGACCAGCACCTCGTCATCCTTGTGACGCAGGTGCATACCGAGCACCGAGGCGCTGCTATCGTTCCAATCGCCCTCCGTCATTTCCCGGCCTTCGGGGTGCAGCCACACCACGTCGCGAACTCCGCCGCGATCCTGTCCGGTCAACCAGTGGTCATGACTGACTGCCGGATGGGCCTTGCGGAACCCGCTCAGCGCCGCCACGAAATCCACCAGAGCCCCGTCAGCGCTTTCCCAATCGACCCAGGTGATCTCATTGTCCTGGGCGTAGGCGTTGTTATTGCCCTGCTGGGTGCGATACATTTCGTCACCCTGCTGGATCAGCGGCGTCCCACGTGACAGAAATAGCGTCGCCAGAAGCGCACGCACATCGCGTCGGCGCGCATCGTTGATCGCGGGATCGTCCGTTTCTCCTTCAACGCCGCAATTCCACGAGGAATTGTGGTTGTGGCCGTCGCGATTATTCTCGCCATTCGCCTCGTTATGCTTGTGGTGGTAGCTGACCAGGTCGCGCAGGGTGAACCCGTCATGCACGGCTAGCAGGTTGACCCCGGCACTGGGCTTGCGGCCCGCAACATCGAAGATTTCCGCAGAGCCCGACACCTTGCCGGCCAGCGCGCCGATCTTACCGTTCTCACCCTTCCAGAAGGCACGGATTTCGTCGCGATAGGTGTCATTGTGCTCGGCAAACTCCTTGCCGAACTTGCCCAGGCCATAGCCGCCCGGCCCCGGGTCCCATGGTTCTGCCACCAGAATTGCCTTGCTCAGCACCGGATCGGCCTTGATCTTTTCCAGCATCTCGGCTTCCGGGTTGAACCCCGGGTCGCGACCCAGAATGGTCGCCAGATCAAAGCGGAATCCGGAAACCCCGAGCTCCTCGACATAATAGCGCAGGCTCTCGATCACCAGGCGCTGTACGGCGGGATGGTCACAACGCAGCGTATTGCCGGTACCCGTATCGTTGACCAGGCGCTTTTTGCCATCCACCTCGACCCAGCGATAATAGGTTTGCGGGTCCAACCCCATCATCGAGAGGATCGGGCCCTCGCTGTCGCCCTCGCCGGTGTGGTTGTAGACCACGTCCAGGATCACTGCGATGCCGGCCTTTCGATAGGCGTCGGTCATCACCCGCAATTCCTGCGGACCTCGCGGGGCCAGTCGCGGATCGACCGCGAAATAGGCGACGGGATTATAGCCCCAGGCATTGGTCAGCCCCAGTTGCGGCAGATGACCTTCATCGATCCAGGCCGCGGTGGGCATGAGTTGGATGGTGTCGACTCCAAGATGCCTGAAATGATCAATCACCCGGCGCGTGGTCAACGCAGCTACAGTGCCACGCAGCGGACCCTGCACGCTCGGATGGCGCATGGTGAACCCGCGCACGTTTAGTTCGTAGTAGAGATTGGGGGCCTTCTTGCGCGGATGTGCGGCTTCGTTCTCGCTTCCGCGCACAATGGCCTTTGGCACCAGTTCGGCGGTATCCACCGCGTCTTCGCGCGCCAGCCGCAAGCGCGGCGAGCGGACGAAAACGCGGTCGAGATGGCGGGCATAGGGATCGACCAACAGCTTGTTTGGATCAAAGAACAGGCCCTGGTCGGGGGCGTAAGGGCCATCGGCCCTCAGCCCATAGCGCGCGCCGGCTGCTACATTGGCGATCAGCCCGGCATGAATATTGTTCTCATGCACATCCAGCTCAAAACGCTCGATCTCCTTGTCCTGTTCGTCGAACAGGCAAACCCAGACCGCGCTGGCGCTTTCCGAATAGACGGCAAAATTGACGCCTTCCGGCGTTACGCTGGCACCCAGGTGCTCGGTGCGCCCGCCACCGGGCACTAATGCAGGCTTGGTGGACAAGGCGAACCTAGGTGATGACGCTGGGGGCATCCCGCCCGGTTCTGGATTTGATTTGGGCCAGTGTGTCGGCGATCTCGATGAGGGGCTCGAGGGCAAGCTGGGTCTCGAGATCGTGGCGTCCATCGGCAGCCTCATAGCGTTCAAGGTAGAGCCGCAAAGTGGCGCCCACTGTGCCTGTTCCGGAAAGCCGGAGCACTATTCGCGAGCCGTCGGTAAAGCCGATGCGAATGCCCTGCTTGGCGCTCGTCGAACCATCGATCGGGTCGTTGTAGGTGAAGTCGTCCGCAAAGGCGACTTGCAGATCGTCCTCGAACACCTTGCCAGGCAGCCCCGGCAGTTGCGCGCGCAGATCCTCAACCAGCATGGTGGCAATGCCCGCATCGACCTCTTCATAGTCGTGCCGCGTATAATAGTTGCGGCCATAGGTCTTCCAATGCTCGCGCACGATCTCGTCCACGCCCTGCTTGCGCACGGCCAGGATGTTGAGCCAGAGCAGCACGGCCCACAGCCCGTCCTTTTCGCGCACGTGGTTGGAACCGGTACCCGCGCTTTCCTCGCCGCAAATGGTCACGCGGCCCGCATCGAGCAGATTGCCGAAGAACTTCCAGCCTGTCGGCGTTTCGTGCATCTCGATGCCGAGCTTTTCAGCCACCTGGTCCGCCGCAGCGCTGGTCGGCATGGAGCGAGCAATCCCGGCGATCCCATCCTTGTAGCCGGGCGCCAGATGCGCATTGGCGGCCAGCAGCGCCAGCGAGTCCGAGGGCGTGACGAACCGGTTCTTGCCGATAATAAGATTGCGGTCGCCATCGCCATCAGACGCCGCACCGAAATCGGGGCCATCCGGGGTCATCAGCAGGTCATACATGTCCTTGCAATAGACCAGGTTCGGGTCCGGATGCCCGTCACCAAACGAAGGCGATGGTGTTCCGTTCACGACAGTCCCCTTGGGCGCGCCCAGCATGCCTTCGAGAATGGCATGAGCATAGGGACCGGTCACGGCATGCATGGCGTCAAAGGTCATCCGGAAGCCACCGGCGAACAGGGCCCGGATGGCATCGAAATCGAACAGGCTCTGCATCAGCGCAGCGTAATCGGCCACCGGATCAATGACCTCGACCACCATGCCGCCCACTTGCTGGGTGCCCAGTGTGTTGAGATCAATGTCGGGGGTGTCGAGCGTCTTGTAGCTGTCGATCACCTGGGTCCGCGCATAGACCGCATCGGTTATCCGCTCGGGCGCCGGGCCGCCATTGCCCACATTATACTTGATGCCGAAGTCGCCATCCGGCCCGCCCGGATTGTGGCTGGCCGACAGCACTAGCCCACCGAAGGCCTTGTAGTGGCGGATGATGTTGCTGGCTGCCGGTGTCGACAGAATACCGCCCTTGCCCACCATCACCTTGCCAAAGCCATTGGCCGCAGCAATGCGGATGGCCTTCTGGATGGCGACATCGTTGTAAAAGCGGCCATCGCCACCGATCACCAGGGTCTGGCCGCCAAAACCTTCCAGGCTATCGAAGATCGACTGGATGAAATTCTCGACGTAATTGGGCTGCTGGAACACCGGCACCCGCTTGCGCAGGCCCGAGGTGCCGGGCTTCTGATCCAAATAAGGCGTTGTCTCAATCGTCTTGGCTGTCATGTGTCGAGTATCCGATCAACGAGGCATAAAGCTGTGCGTAGCGGGCGGCGCTGGCTTCCCAGCTCACATCCGACTTCATTCCCCGCCTCTGCATTTTTTTCCATGATTTTTCATCGGCATAGAGTGCCAGTATCCGCCCGATCGCATCGGCAAGCGCCGCTTCGGTAGGTGGCGCGAACTGTACCCCGGTGGCCACTTCGGCCTGGATCGCCGCCACATTGGCGTCGATAACCGTGTCATTGAGCCCACCGACCCGGCTGACCAGCGGCACACAACCATAGCGCAGCGCATAGAGCTGGGTCAGACCGCACGGTTCGAACCGCGAGGGCACCACCATCACATCGGCGCCGCCCTGCACCAGATGGCTGAGCTTTTCATTGTATCCGGTAACCAGGCCAACCCTGCCGGGATGCGCCATGGCGGCGCTGCGCACGGCATTTTCGAGTTCGGCATCACCGGAACCCAGAACCGCCAATTGCGCACCGGATTCCACGATCAGGCCGATATTGGCGGCGAGCAGGTCGATGCCCTTCTGCCAGGTCAGGCGGCTGACCACGGCAAACAAGGGGCCGTCCAGGGCCTCAAGCCCGAAGGCTTCCTGAACCGCGCGCTTGTTGGTGAGACGCCCCTGCATGGTACCAGCGGTATAGGTCTGCGCCAGCGCCGGATCGATCGCCGGATTCCACGCATCCATGTCGATGCCGTTGAGCACCCCATGTACCGTGTCGGATCGGTTGTTGAGCAGACCCTCGAGCCCCATACCGAAGGCCGGCGTCCGGATCTCGGCGGCATAGGTGGGCGACACCGTGGTCACCACGTCGGCGCATTCCACACCTGCCTTGAGATAGCCCACTCCGCCATAATACTCGACGCCTTCCATCGAAAAGGCGTGCGCAGGCAGTTTGAGCTGAGGGAATAGCTCGGCCCCGAACGTGCCCTGAAAGGCCATGTTGTGGACCGTCATCACCGTCTTGATAGTTGAGGATGGACCGAATTTGACATAGGCCGGTGCCAGCCCCGCCTGCCAGTCATGCGCGTGGATCACCTGTGGCCTGTAGCCCTCCACAAGCCCCTGCCCCAGCTCGGATGCGACCCAGGAGAGCGCGGCGAAGCGCTTCCAGTTGTCGGGCCAGTCCCAGCCCTCCGGCCCCATATAAGGATTACCGGGGCGATCGTAGAGCGAAGGCGCATCCAGCACGATCAGATCGAGCCCTTCCACCCGCCCGGCAATGAGCCGGGCTGGAACACCAAACAGATCGTCGAACTGCGCGACCTCACGCCCGCCCGTCATCTTTCCGGTGACTGCCGGGTAGCCCGGCACCAGCGTGCGCATGGTGACCCCCGAATCCGACAGGGCGCCAGGCAGCGCCCCGGCCACGTCGGCCAGGCCGCCGGTCTTGATCAGCGGGTAGATTTCTGAGGTGACCGAGAGGACTTCGATCATCGATCCGCCAGATATTTGTTGATCATGGGCTGGGTGATCAAGGTCACGCCCTCATCGGACCGGCGGAACCATTTGGCATCGAATTCCGGGTCTTCGCCCACCACCAGGCCTTCCGGGATATTGACGCCCCGATCGATGACAACCCGCTTGAGCCGCGCATTGCGCCCGATATCGCAATAGGGCAGTACCACCGCCTCTTCGAGCATGGAATAGGAGTGCACCCGGCTGCCGGTCGACAGCAGCGTGCGCTGCAGATGGCCGCCCGAAATGATGCAGTCGCCCGAAACCAGTGAATTGACGGCCGAGCCGCGGCGCCCGTCAAAATCATGCACGAACTTGGCCGGCGGCGTTATCTCGGCATAGGTCCAGATCGGCCAGTCGCGGTCGTAAAGATCAAGCTGTGGCTTGATGTCGGTCAGGTCGATCGAGGCTTTCCAATAGGCGTCGATCGTGCCCACATCGCGCCAGTAGCTGACCTCTTCATTGCTCGAGCGTACGCAGGACCGCGGGAAGCGGTGCGCCCAAGCCGTGCCGTTCTTGACGATATAGGGAATGATATCCTTGCCGAAGTCGCGATTGGAGCCTTCGGTTGCCGCATCGCGCTTGAGCTGCTCCATCAGGAAGCGCGTCTCGAACACATAAATGCCCATGGAGGCCAGCGCCATGTCCGGCTTGTCGGGAATGCCCGGAGGGTCCTTGGGCTTCTCGACGAAATCGACCACACGGTCGCGGCCATCAACATGCATGACGCCGAACCCGACGGCTTCCATGCGCGGCACTTCGAGACAGCCGATGGTCACGTCCGCACCCGTATCCACGTGCTGGCGGAGCATGATTTCATAGTCCATCTTGTAGATGTGGTCGCCGGCCAGGATGACGATGTACCGGGCCCCGGAATCCTCGATAATGTCCATGTTCTGGTACACCGCATCGGCAGTGCCGGCATACCACATGTCCTCGCGCACCCGCTGGCTGGCCGGCAGTACGTCAAAGCTCTCATTACGTTCAGGACGAAGGAAGTTCCAGCCACGCGACAGGTGGCGGATCAAGGAGTGCGCTTGGTATTGCGTGGCCACCGAAATGCGGCGAATGCCCGAATTGATGGCATTGGAGAGCGCAAAATCAATGATGCGCGACTTGCCGCCAAAATACACTGCCGGCTTGGCGCGCCTGTCAGTCAGTTCCATCAGGCGCGTGCCACGCCCCCCCGCGAGCACATATGCCATGGCCTCACGCGCCAGAGGCGATGGTACTCTATAGTCAGCCATATTATTCCCTCCGCTTGCGCCCGGCTTCTGCCGGGTCTTGTCTCACCCGAGCCGCCCTATGCCGGCTCATACTTCAAAAACAGCGTCGCCAATGGCGGCAGGTAGATTTCCGCTTCTGCCGGCCAATGCTGCCCCTCGACAGGCTCGGCGACAACGGCACCGTGATTGCCTGTATTCCCGCCAGAATACCAACCGGCATCAGTGTTGATCCGCTCAACCCAGCGCCCGGCCTTGGGCAGGGGCACTTTGTAATGACTGCGTGGCACTGGCGTGAAATTTGAGATCACCAGGACCGGATCGGCATCGGGTGCCTGGCGGATCCAGGCAAGCACTGAATTGGCCTGATCATTGCCGATCACCCACTCAAATCCCTCCGGCTCACAATCGCGCTCATGGAGGGCCGGCAGACTGCGATAGGCTGCGTTGAGATCGGCAACCAATCGGCGCATGCCTTCGTGTGGCGGGGAATCGAGCAACCACCAGTCGAGCGCCCGGCTTTCGCTCCATTCTTCGCGCTGGGCAAATTCCTGGCCCATGAACAACAGCTTCTTGCCTGGATGGCCCCACATAAAGGCCAGGTAGGCGCGCAGATTGGCAAATTGCTGCCAGTCATCGCCCGGCATTTTCGAGAGCAGCGCGCCTTTGCCATGCACCACCTCGTCATGGCTCAGCGGCAGCACGAAATTCTCCGAAAACGCATAGACCATACCAAAGGTCATGTCGTTGTGGTGGAACCGTCGATGCACTGGTTCCCGGCTCATAAAGCGCAGCGTGTCGTTCATGAAGCCCATGTTCCATTTGAACCCGAAGCCCAGCCCGCCCGCATATGTCGGCGCGCTGACGCCCGGCCAGGACGTGGATTCCTCGGCGATCATGAAGGCACCCGGGAAATTCTTGTAGACCTCCGCATTGACGCGCTGAAGGAAGGCCACGGCTTCCAGATTCTGGTTGCCGCCATGCTGGTTGGGCACCCACTCGCCCGCCTGGCGCGAATAGTCGAGATAAAGCATGGAGGCCACCGCATCGACGCGTAACCCATCGATATGGAACTGCTCAAACCAGTAGAGCGCGTTGTTGGTGAGGAAAGCGGAGACTTCCTTGCGCCCGAAATTGTAGATCGCGGTGTTCCAGTCCGGGTGAAAACCCTGGCGCGGATCTTCGTGTTCGTAAAGCGCAGTGCCATCAAAGTGCGAAAGCCCGAACTCATCGGTCGGGAAATGCGCCGGCACCCAATCGAGGATCACTCCGAGGCCCGCCTCGTGCGCCGCGTTCACCAGCCGAGCAAACCCGGCAGGATCACCAAAACGCGCAGTGGGCGCGTAGAGCCCGGTGGGCTGATAGCCCCAGCTGGGGTCAAACGGGTGCTCGGAAACAGGCAGAAATTCGAGATGGGTGTAGCCCATGTCTGCGGCGTAGGGCACCAGCTGCTCAGCGAGCTGGTCATAGCTCATGAAGTTGCCATCAGGGCGCCGCCGCCAGCTCCCTAGATGCACTTCATAGATGGACATCGGCGTGCGGCGCCAATCGCGCGTTGCGCGCTCTTCCATGTATTTCTGGTCGGTCCAGGTGAACGGGGTCGGATCAGGCACCACCGAGGCGTTGCGCGGACGCAGTTCGGCCTGGCGCGCAAATGGATCAGCCTTCAAGGGCAGCACCTGCCCATTGGCTCCGACAATCTCATACTTGTAGATCGTGCCCGTCCCCAGCACCGGAATGAACACTTCCCAGATGCCTTGACGGTTACGCATCGGGTGCCGCCGGCCGTCCCAGTCATTCCAGGGTCCGACAACCGACACGCGCTGCGCGTTCGGGGCCCAGACAGCAAAATGGGTGCCATGGATGCCCTCGAACTCCATTTCATGGGCGCCCATCTTGTCGAACAGCCGCAAATGGCTGCCCTCGCCGATGTAATAATCGTCCATCGGCCCCAGTACCGGCCCGAACGAATAGGGGTCATAGACGGTCCAGCTGCCACCGGCATTCTTCGCCTCATAGCGAATGGGCTGGTGCGCCTTGATATTCACCTTGGCCTCGAAAAATCCCCCTCCGTGGCGGGGGATCATATGGCCCAGTGGCTCGCCATCGAGCGTAAAGGCATTGAGCGTATCGGCATGGGGAACGAAGGCGCGCAGCACCCAGTGCCCAGCCACCTCATGCAGGCCCAGAAACGCAAAGGCGTTACTGTGGCGGCCCGCCACGATAGCCTCGACTTCCCGCTCGTCTGCCTGCCAGCTTTCCCTGCTCACGTTCACACTCACGCTCCCCCACTGGTCTGCGTGTCATCGCCGACCCAACAACTGTCCAGTACGCAATCCTGATCTTGCGTCAGGCGCTTGCGCACACACTTGTGCTCTAGGCCGTCTCAACGCCCCAGATATCTTCTGCATATTGCCGGATCGTCCTGTCCGACGAGAAAAAGCCTACGCTGGCGGTGTTGCGGATGGCCATGGCCGTCCACTTCTTCTTGTCCTGCCAAATCTTGTCGACCTTGGCCTGCGCGGCGACATAGGCGTCGAAATCCCTGGCCACCATGAACCAGTCATGATCATAGAGCCCGCCAATCAGGTCGCGATAGCGGTGCGGATCGTCCGGCGAAAAGACGCCAGTTGCTATGGAATCCAGCGCCTCACGCAGCCGTTGCGACCCGTCGATTGCCGCACGCGGAACTTCTGAGCGGGCCCGCTTGTCTTCGACTTCATCCGTGGTCAAACCAAAGATGACGATATTGTCGTTGCCCACTTCCTTGTGCATTTCGACATTGGCTCCATCCATGGTGCCGATGGTGATCGCGCCATTGGCCATGAACTTCATATTTCCGGTGCCCGAGGCTTCCATGCCGGCGGTAGAAATCTGTTCGCTGAGGTCCGCTGCCGGGACAATGACCTCGGCCAGGCTCACATTATAGTTGGGCAGGAAGACTACCTTGAGCAGACCACGCACCGCCGGATCATTGTTGATCACCCGCGCCACGTCGTTGATCAGCTTGATGATCAGCTTGGCGTTCCAATAGCTGGGCGCCGCCTTGCCCGCGAAAATCTTCACCCGTGGCACCCACTCCTTTTCAGGGTGGGCGCGGATTTCATCGTAAAGTGCGACGGCGTGAATGATGTTGAGCAATTGCCGCTTGTATTCGTGGATGCGCTTGATCTGCACATCGAACATGGCGTCAGGCGAGACGGTGATGTTCAGTCGATCCTTGATCAGCTTCGCCAGCTTCTTCTTGTTGCCCAGCTTCACCGCGGCAAACTGCTTCTGGAAGCTCGGATCCTCGGCATGCGGAGCGAGCTGGTGCAACTTGTCGATATCGTCGAGGAATTCGGGGCCGATCCGGTCCGAGATCAGCCGCGTCAGCGTGGGATTGCATTGCATCAGCCAGCGCCGCGGCGTGATGCCATTCGTCTTGTTGTTGATGCGCTCGGGATAGAGCTTGTGGAGGTCCGCAAACACAGTCTGCTTCATCAGTTCCGTATGAAGCGCCGACACGCCATTGATCGAATGCGACCCCACAAAGGCCAACTGCCCCATGCGGACACGCCGGCCGCCATGCTCGTCGATCAGCGACACATTGGCGATCTGCTGATCGGAGAATTTCGCCTTGTTGCGCGCTTCGGCCAGAACATCGGCATTGATCTGGTAGACGATCTGCATGTGCCTCGGCAGCAAGCGCTCCAGGAGCGCCACCGGCCAACTTTCCAGCGCCTCGGGCAACAGCGTATGGTTGGTATAGCCGAACGTGCCCTTGGTGATTTTCCAGGCCTTGGCCCATTTGATTCCGTGGTCGTCGACCAGGATGCGCATCAACTCGGCCACCGAAATGGCTGGATGGGTGTCATTGAGCTGGATGGCGACCTTGTCCGCCAGCGAGCCCAAGTCGCCATATTGCTGAAGGTGCCGGCGAACGATGTCCTGAAGCGAAGCGGAGGAGAAGAAGAACTCCTGGCGCAAGCGCAACTCCTGCCCGGCAGCGGTCGAATCGGCTGGGTAAAGCACACGGGTAATGGCTTCTGCCTTGGCGCTTTCTTCCAGCGCGCCGATATGGTCGCCGGAATTGAACTTGTCGAGCAGGATCGGATCGATCGGCTGCGCGCTCCAGAGCCTGAGCGTATTCACCCGAGCGCCGCGCCATCCCACGATCGGGGTATCATAGGCCACAGCCAGCAGATGTTCGTTGGGCCGCCATTCCTGGCGCACCTCGCCGTCCGGGTCGGTGACCGGCTCGACATGGCCGCCAAACCCGACTTCATAGGCGCTTTCGCGACGCTCGAACTCCCAGGGATTGCCGTGCGCCAGCCACTCTTCGGGCAGCTCGACCTGCCAGCCCTCGCTCATTTCCTGGCGGAACAGCCCATGCACATAGCGGATGCCGTAGCCATAGGCTGGGATCTTCACCGAAGACATGGATTCAAGGAAGCACGCGGCCAAGCGCCCCAGACCACCATTCCCCAACGCCGCATCGGGCTCGAGATTGATCAGGTCACCCAAATCGACATCTAGATTCTTGAGGGCTTCGGCAACCGGCTCCATCAGGCCCACATTGCTCATCGCATCACGCATGAGCCGGCCGATCAGGAATTCGAGGCTGAGATAGTAGACGCGCTTGTTTGAGGTTCGCCAGGTATCCCGCGAACTTTCCATCCAGCGGTCCATGATCCGGTCGCGAACAGCCAGAATAGTCGCACGCAACCAGTCATGAGGCCGGGCGACAATCGGGTCCTTGCCGACCGAATAGATCAGCTTTTCAAGGATCTCGGCCTGAAGGGCCTCAACCGTAATCGCACGGGGTTCGGGCGTGGGCGCATCGTAAACGATCGGCTTTTGCGGCATGTCGCAATCCAGAGTTCATAGCGATGTTCCCCTCAGAATAGGGGCAGTGTTGCACTTAATTTATGCAGGGGAAAGCCCCCGCGGTGTGCATCGTTGCTTAGCTGCCCTGCGTTTGTTGCGAAGACTGCTTGGCAGCGGCTTCCGCCGCGGCCTCGTCGACCGATACGCCACCTTCCCGTGCCTGATCTCTTGCATTGCTGATCAGCAACTGGGTGAGATTGCGCCAGTCCTCACCGCCCAACTGCAGCTCGAAGCGCTGCCGGTCGCGGCTGCGCACGCCCTCGATCACCTCGTCGGCCTCTTCGTCGCTGGCACCCAGCATGCGCACCGCGACGCCACCAAAGGCGATCGCCGATTCGAAGGTTTCGCGCATCTGGAACTCGACCCCGGCGCGAACCAGCTCAATGCCATGTGAGCGGTCGAAGGCGCGTGCCATCACCCGCGCCAGCGGGAATTCGTCCCGCAGCAATTCGGCAATCCGCGTGGTTTGGGCCCGCTGATCGGTGCAAACCAGAATCAGATCGGCCGTCGAAGCCCCGGCAGCGCGCAGGATGTCCAGCCGCGTACCATCGCCATAATAGACCTTGAACCCGATCTGCGCGGCCGCGCGGATCATGTCCGTGTCATTGTCGATGATGGAAACCGTGTGGCGGAGCGCCAACAAGGGCTGACTGACGATCTGCCCGAACCGCCCGAAGCCGATGATCAGAACCTTGGCACTGAGTTCGGACACTTCCTCCACGCCATCCATGGACTGTGTCGCCTTGGGCATCAGGTAGCGCATGCCGATAATGGCAAACGGCGTAATGACCATGGAGATAATGACCGTCGCCGTGAAAATGGCATTGGTCGGTGCATCGATCAGCCCGCTCGAGGCGGCAGTGGTATAGAGCACGAAGGCGAATTCACCGCCCTGCCCCATCAGGACCGCCCGCTCGAGCGCCTCGCCATGATCCGATTTGAGCAATCGCGCGATGAGGTAGATCGCCACCGCCTTGACCAGCATATAGGTGACAACGCTGATGGCGATGATGCCCCAGTTCTCAGCCACCACGGCCAGGTCGAGCGACATGCCGACGGCCAGGAAAAACAGCCCCAGCAGCAAGCCACGGAACGGCTCCACATCGGCTTCGAGCTGATGCTTGAAGGTGGAGGTTGAGAGCAGTACGCCGGCCAGGAAAGCCCCCATGGCCATGGAAAGCCCGCTGACCTGGAACAGCAGGGCGGCCCCCAATACGACCAGCAGCGCCGCCGCCGTCATCACCTCGCGCACCCTGGATTGGGCGAGCAGCGAAAAGAACGGATTCATGATCCGCCGCCCGAGGAAAATCAGCAGCAAAATGGCGCCCACGGCAATGCCGAGCGAGACCAGTCGCGTGAACATGCTGACATCGTCTGTCGACGGGGCCAACAGCGAGACGACGGCCAGCAAGGGCACGATGGCGAGGTCTTCGAGCAGCAGCACAGACACCATTTTCTGCCCGCTTGGCGTCGCCATTTCACCACGCTCACCAAGGATTTGCATGACAATGGCGGTCGAGGTCAGAACAAAGCCCATGCCGAACACGAAAGCCACCAGTGGCGCAAACCCCAGCAGCACACCGACCCCTGTCAGCAGGGCACCAGACACGGCCACCTGCAACACCCCAAGCCCGAAGATTTGTTGTCTGAGGGCCCAAAGGCGGTTCGGCTCCATCTCCAGCCCGATGATGAACAGGAACAGCACCACACCAAGCTCGGCGGCATGCAGCACAGATGCAGGGTCGGAGATCAGACCAATGCCTGAAGGCCCGAGCAGCAGACCGGCCGCCAGATAGCCCAGCACGGCGCCCAGCCCGATGCGCTTGAAGATGGGTACGGCTATGGCGCCGGCGGCCAGAAGGGCAACAACGGGCACAAGATCGAGACCGTGATGGGCGGCCTCAGCCGCATGTGCCGCTACTTCACCCGCCATTCGACCCGTCCTCATAGTGTTGGGTCTGAACAGTGGTTTGGCGGTGCGGCTGCGTCAAGCCACTGGGCGGAGCGATCAGCCCGCGGTGGGCTCGACACCCGAGGGACCGGTGCCCTGAGGAGGCTTCTCGCGCTCGAGCGTGCGCTTTTCGTTTTCCTCGTTCTGTCGCTGCTCGGCAATCGCCTGGGCGGCATTGGCCAGCAACACCTCCCGATCGCTCATATGCACGGTTCGCCAAACAGGACGGCGCGGCGCCACAGGTTTGCTGGGCAATGCATGGGATATGATGGATTGGGCAATGAGCAACGTCGGCACCGCGACGAGCCCGCCGACTGGTCCCCATGCCCATATCCAGAAGGTGATGGATAGGAAAATCACGAACGGATTGAGGGTCAGGGTACGGCCGATGAAGTGCGGCGTGAAAATCTGCCCTTCGACGAAATTGATCCCGGCATAGCAGGCTACGGGCAACAGAATCTGGAACAGCTCCGTCTGGGTGCCGAGGCCCACGGCCAGCAGGACTGTGACCATGATCGCCTGTCCCACATAGGGGATATAGTTGAGAACAGCCGCCATCGCGCCCCAGAGCAGCGGCGATGGCATGCCGATGACCCACATGGCGATCGACACGGCCGTGCCGACGCACAGATTGATCATCGTCACGGACAGTAGAAATCGGCTGACTTTCAGCTCCACATCGCGAAACACATGCGCCGTGCGCCAGCGCATGCGGCGGGTGACGCACATGGACAACACCGAGATTCGGATATGGTCGCGCGTTGCCACAAAGAAATAGAGGCTAGCCAGAAAGATCGCGATCTGCGCGAGCACGGCCGGTGCCAGTAGCGCCATACCGGTCACGGTACTGGCATCTTCGACCTGCACCGACATGGCGCCGTCAGCACCCAACGCGGAAGCGACCTGCTCTTGGAATTGCCCGATAGATTCGAGCGGCTCCTTGAGATTGGCCAGTTGGGCCTGCAATTTTTCCCAGAGCAGAGGGGCGCGGGCGACCCACTCGCTCAAGGGCACCGCGAACAACACGCCAAAGCCCGCAATGACACCGAGCAGCAGCAGCACGACCACCCCCGCCGAGAGCGCCGGCGGCACCCCCCAGCTTTCAAGGCGATCCGCCACCGGGCCGAACATCAGCCCAATCACGATCGCCAGGGTCACCGGCGCCAGAAACACCTTGCCTGTTTGCAGGGCCACGAGCAGCACGACAAAACCGATACCAACGATGGCCAGGCGCGCGGCATTGTTCAAAATGCGCTCGAACTGGCTCTGGTCAATATCGGCAGCAAGGCCGGCAGTGCGTTGGCGCATTAGGATTTCCGCTGGTTTGGGGCAGACCACAAACGCGTCCGCGTCAGCTTTCGTTCCGGCGTGACCCTTTCATCCATCGACCGCGCTGGGGTGCTTGGGTAAGCTCGCGCCAAATCACACCCCTGAGTCTTCGAAAGCCTGCCATGTCCCGCAAAATCATCATCGACACCGACCCCGGCCAGGACGATGCCGTCGCCATCCTTATGGCGCTGGCTTCGCCGGAGGAACTTGACGTACTGGGCATTGTCGCTGTCGCGGGCAATGTGGGCGTGGCCCAGAATGCCATCAACGCCCGCAAGGTGGTCGAGCTGTCCGGACGCACCGATATACCGGTCTATGCCGGCTGCTCGCGTCCGATGCGCCGCAATCTTGTCACCGCCGAGCATGTCCACGGGGAAACCGGCCTCAACGGTCCCGATCTGCCCGAGCCGACCATCCCGCTGCAGGACCAGCACGGCGTCGACTACATCATCGAGACCTTGATGAACGCCGAGCCCAAGACCATTACTCTGTGCACGCTTGGGCCCTTGACCAATATCGCCATGGCGCTGGTCAAGCAGCCGGCCATTGCCGACCGCATCCAGGAAATCGTCATGATGGGTGGGGCCTATTTCGAGGTCGGCAACATCACCCCGGCGGCCGAATTCAATATCTTTGTCGATCCTGAGGCCGCGGACGTCGTCATGCGCTGCGGTGCGCCAATCACCATCCAGCCGCTCGATGTCACGCACATGATCCAGTCGACCCCCGCCCGCCTTGAGGCGATCAAGGCACTGGGCAACAAGTCGGGTGCCGCCGTGCACGCCATGCTGACGTTCTCCGAGACCTTCGACCTTGAGAAATATGGCTGGGAGGGCGCCCCGCTGCATGACCCGACCGTTATTGCCTATCTGCTCCAGCCCGAGCTCTTCCAAGGCCGCCACTGCAACGTGACGATCGAGACGGCGAGCGAGCTGACCATGGGCATGACCGTATGCGATTACTGGCACGTCTCGGGCCGCGCCTATAACGCCACCTGGCTTCGCACCGGAAACGCGGATGGCTTTTACAAGCTGCTGACCGAGCGTCTCGCCCGGCTGCCCTGACTTCACGCGACCGTTATGTCGGAACTGAAACTGTCCTAACCACCCTCGCGTAGCTCCCTGTGATCGGACCGGCGGACAAGGACACGTCGGTCGACACAAAAGGGAGAAAAGTCATGTCTATTGCCAAGGCCACCATTGCCGCTGCCGTTTTTGCCCTCGCCTCGAGCGTCGCTTTTGCTCAGGACAATCCGATGGTTGGTGGCGCCGCCATGTTCGCAGATAAGAACATCGTCGAGAACGCCGTCAACTCGGCCGACCACACCACGCTTGTCGCTGCCGTCACGGCTGCCGGCTTGGTGGAAACCCTGCAGAGCCCAGGCCCATTCACTGTGTTCGCGCCGACCAATGACGCATTCGGCAAGTTGCCCGATGGCACTGTGGACACTTTGCTGATGGAAGAAAACAAGGACCAGCTGGTCAAGGTCCTGACAGCCCATGTTGTGGCTGGAAAGCTCAGCGCAGCAGATCTTGTCAGTCGCGCCCGCGCCAATGGCGGCCGCTACAATATGCAGACCGTCAGCGGTGACGCTCTAACTGCCGAAGTCCGCGGCTCCCACGTTTATATCTATGACGAAGCCGGCGGCGCGGCCCTGGTGACCATCGCCGATGTCAATCAATCCAATGGCGTGATCCACGTCGTGGACGACGTCTTGCTGCCGCGATAATCCTTCCTCCCGGCGCGAGAACGGGCCCTGCGCCTAGTCCGCAGGGCCCGTTTCCGCCGGCGCCTCTACCCCAGCGCAAGCTTGCGCGTAACGCCGATCGCCTCCAGAAATGCCCGGTCGTGGCTGATCACCAGCAATGCCCCGTCATAGGCCCGCAGCCCAGCCTCAACGACCTCGATGGCATCGATGTCCAAATGGTTGGTGGGTTCATCAAGCGCCAGCAGCATCGGCGGGGTCTTCCCACCCAGGACGCAGGCGAGGCCGGCCCGCAGCACCTCGCCGCCGCTCAAGCTGCCGACGCTTTGCAACGCTGCGTCGTTGCGAAACTTGAACGCCGCCAGAACGGCCCGACAGTCATTGGTCGAACTGTCTGGATTGAGTCTTCGGAAATTGTCCAAGATTGACGCGTCCCGGCGCAGCAGACCCACCTGCTGGTCGAGGACCGACAAAGGACCGCCGATCTCGACAACGCCACCGAGCGGCGTCAGGGCTCCGGTCAGCAAGTTGAGCAGCGTGGTCTTGCCCACCCCGTTCGGTCCGGTCACCGCAACCCGTTCCGGGCCGATAATTTCCAGCGACTTTTCCACGATGACGGGGCGCTCCGGATCATGGCCGCCAGACAGGGCGCTGGCCCGCAGGACGATCTTGCCTGCGGGCAGGCCGCTCGGGGCCAGCTTGACTGCGAAGGGCGTCAACACCTCTACCTTTGCGCGAGCCGCGGCGGCCTGCAGGTGCACGGCATCCGCTAGTTTGGTCGCAAGCCGGTCCAGACCACCCGCTGTCTCCTCGGCCCGGCGCTTCATGGCACCGAGCAGGATTTTGGGGGCATCGCCCTTGGCCGCCTTACGCCGTCCGCCCGCATCTCGTCGGTCCTGGCGCTCTCGTGCCAACTGTGCTGCCCGGGCAGCATCCCGTACCTGTCGCTCAGCCTGGCTCAACTCGCGTTGCACGGCGGATAACTCCAGTGCCTTGCGCTCGCGGTAAAAGCTCCAATTGCCCCCATAGCTCGTGGCTCCAACATTGGTCAGTTCGACAATGGCATCCATGCGCTCGAGCAGGTTCCGATCATGGCTGACAACGATCGCCGCGCCGCGCCAATTTTCCAGCATTTCCGCGACCGTCCCGCGGCCTTCCGCATCCAGATTGTTGGTCGGTTCGTCCAGGAGGATCAGCTCCGGCGCATCGAAGACCAGCGCGGCAAGCGCGGCCCTCGTCCGCTGCCCGCCGGACAGCGTCGACAAGAGGGTCTGCGGGCTGGCTTCGAGCTCCAGTGCACTCAGCGCCTCGCCGAGTCGGGCCTCGAGCGTCCAGTCGGCCCCTGCCAACTCCTCGGCATCCGCTTCGCCCGCCATCGCGCGCTCAAGCAATGCGAGGCTGCTCCGCACGCCGAATAGGTCTGCAACCGTTTCGTCCGCCGCCGGTTGCACCGACTGGCGCAGCACACCAATTCGACCGGCAACAGTAACCGTTCCTGAGCTGGCCGTAAGCTCGCCTGCGATCAGACGCAGCAACGTGGTCTTGCCCACGCCATTGCGGCCAACCAGCCCGGTCCGTCCGGGGCCGAATGTCAGGTCGAGATTGGAGAAGAGGGTTTGGCCGTCAGGGCCGGAATAAGTCAGTCGCGAAAGCGTCACGGAAGGCATGGTTCGTCAATTCCTCAGGGGCAAGGCAAATCGGCATTGCGGTGAGGATGCGATCCATTGAGAACCGTCCGGTCAGGTTGCGATGGGCACAAGATAATCGCTATCGCCGGCGGGTCAACCGGGGCTGGCAAAAACCCGACCCGAGGCGTAGTGTCCGCTCGCCCTCGAGCTGGACCGTTTCGCCATGGATCTTTTCACCCTTTCCGCCTTTACCATCGCCTATGCCATCGCCGTGCTGGTGCCCGGCCCCGGCGTCGCTGCCGTGGTCGCGCGCGCCCTTGGCGGCGGCTTCAAAGGTGCCTTTCCGATGGTGCTGGGCATCCTGGCCGGCGATCTGGTCTATTTCTTCTTCGCCGTCTTCGGCCTGGCTGCCATCGCGACCTGGTTCGGTCCGGTCTTCACCATCATCCGCTGGGCCGGCGCCGCCTACCTGCTCTATATCGCCTGGAAATTCTGGACCGCCCGCCCCGGCTCGGAGCAGATGAAGCCCAGGAACGAAGGTCGCTGGAAGACATTCCTTGCCGGCTTCTCGCTGACCATGGGCAACCCC
>Ga0066837_10000345_pt1 | contig 21264 bp, 23 predicted proteins | sample ETNtaG_25_FD_66730 | JGI IMG/M metagenome (GOLD analysis project Ga0066837, IMG submission 66730) | Marine microbial and viral communities from oxygen minimum zone, Eastern Pacific Ocean - ETNP201302SV86 | ecosystem: Environmental > Aquatic > Marine > Oceanic | place: Pacific Ocean: Eastern... | reverse complement strand
CGCCGAGGCATAGCCCATGCGCAGGAAGCTGAACGCCTCGTTGTAGAGATAGACGGTGAAGAACAGCAGGCTATCAAGCGGCGCGCCCGAGCCGCCGGAAATGATGAAGGCGCCAGAGAAACTTTTGAAGGCCTCGATCATCTGCAGCACCAGATTGAAGAAGATGACTGGCGCCAGTAGCGGCACGGTGATGGCGAAGAACTTCTTCACCGGTCCGGCCGCGTCGATTTCCGCCGCCTCATACAGCTCCTGCGGAATGGCCCGAAGCCCGGCAAGGAAGATCAGCATGGGCGATCCGAACTGCCAGATGGCCAGCACGATCAGCGTCCAGAGCGAATATTTCGGATCGGCCAGCCAATAGGGTCCCTCGGCGCCGAACAGGCGCAGGATCGAATTGATCACCCCGTCATAATTGAAGAGCTGGCGCCACAGGATGGCCACGGCAATCGAGCCGCCCAGAATCGAGGGCAGATAAAACAGTGCCCGGTACCAGCCGATGGCGCGGATGCCCTTGTCGAGCGCCATCGCCACCCCGAGAGCAAAGATCAGCTTGAGCGGCACCGAGATGACCACGAACTGGAACGTGACCTGTAGTGCCTTCCAGAAGCGCTGGTCGTATTGAAACATATAGACGTAGTGGTCGAGCCCGAGCCATTGCGGTGGGCGCACCACGTTATACTTGGTGAAGCTGAGATAGAGCGAGGCCAGGATTGGCCCGATCGCCAGCAGGAAGAAGCCCACCAGCCACGGGGACAGAAAGGCGTATCCGGCAAAGTTGCGGCGGAAGAATTTTTGCACGCGCGGCTCCAGTCTCAACTGTTCCCGTTGATCCAATATAGCGGGAGGCAACGCCTGCCGCGACAAGGACAGGCGCCGCCTCTTCCCGAGGAGATATCCGCCGCCCCACGGGAGAAAGGGCGGCGGACCGGGTATTCTGACCTATGCGCGGGCCAGGATGGCGCGGGCCTGGTTGAGGAAGTCCGATGCCACTTCAGGGATGGGACGTTCGCCAAGCAGAACGTTGACAGCCAAACGCTCGAAAGTCTGCTCGACCTCGTTCGAACCGCTGGGCGGAGGCGGCGGCAACACGGCCGTCTTGCCCTGGATCTTGTCGAAGAACTCGACCGAGCGGGCCTCGACATCAGTCAGGTCGGGCTGCAGGGCCGCGCGCACATCGCTCTGGCTCGGAATGCCGCGTTCCAGACCCAGCACCTTTGTCATGTCCAGATCGTTGACGAAGGCGCTCATATAGGTGGTGGCGGCTTCGGGGTTGGCGCTGTCGCGCGTCAGGCAGACGAACTGGCTGGGCTGCACGATCGAGCCCGGCACCATGTCCGGCGTATTGGGATACATGGCCGCGCCCAAGGTGTCCTGCATCAGGCTCTGCACGCCCACCAACTGGTTGGACCAGAGATAGGTCATGGCCGTCTTGCCGGTGACCACGCCCATCTGGCTCAGCTCCGACACACCGGCGAGACCGGCGCTTTCCGGGCCCGGCGGGGTGCCGCCGGCATTGCGGATCTTTTCCCAGGTTGCCCAGTATTCCTCGACGATTTCCTGGGTCGGGCCATAGGAGCCGTCCTCGTTGAACAGCATGGCGCCCTTCTGCACCACGAAGTCGGAGAAATTCTGATAGTCCGCCGTGTTGTCGTCGGTACCAGCAACGCCCGTGGCCTCCTTGATGGCGGCGGCGAACTCGGCCAGTTCGTCATAGGTATAGCCATAGGGGTCGAAGTCCTCGCCCGGGACGATCCCGGCTTCCTCGAACAGCCGCGTGTTGTACATCGCCATATGGCTGTTGGCGCCGATGGAGAGCGCATAGAACTTGCCGTCCACGGTGCCGGCATCGATGGCGCTCTGGTCCATCCTGGAGATATCGAGGGTCTTGCCCACATAATCGTCCAGCGGCACGACGGCGCCATTGGCGATATATTCGAACAGCACGCCATAACCCTGCTGGATCACGTCGGGCATGTTGCCGCCCGCGATCTGGGTGGTCAGCTTGGTGAAGTAGTCGCCAAAACCAAGGGTTTCACCAGTGACATTGATGTCGGGGTGCTTGCCATTGAAGATGTCGATCACTTCGAAGGTGCGGCGGTCGCGCTCCGGATTGCCCCACCAGAAGTGGCGGATCTCCGCCGTCTGCGCGAAGGCCGGGCGCCCCATGGCCGCCAGTGCCAGCACGGAGCCCGATGCCCCCAGAAACGTTCTTCTCGATAGTTTGCTCATTGTATTCCTCCCTTGAGCCTTCCAGTTTCAGCCAGCGCCGGGTCCTCAACCGGCCCTTGCCATTTGCATTGTTGACTTACGTACCTCCGGGTACGGGTCAACAAACTTCGTGCCCTTCTGGCCCCACCTACGCGTTGGCGGCCACAGGCAATTTGTGTGGCATGACGATCCGGCGCTGCTCGGGCGTCAGCCGCGCCAGCAGCTCCTGGCTGGGCACCATGTCATGCCGGAAATAGCCCCAGCTCGGGCCATAGCGATAAACCGTCATGCGGCGCTGGCCCGGATTGGTGCGCCGGGCCGAGCCATGCATGATGGCGTCGACGAACATCAGCGCGTCGCCAGCCTTGAGATGCACTTCCACCGCTCCGGCAATGCCGTCTACCGAGGTCTGCTCGTCGCGCTTGTCGAGGGCGACGGTCTGGGGATGGCGAAGATTGGACTTGTGGCTGCCTGGAATGACCATGGTCGCGCCATCGCCAGGACCGATATCGTTCAGCGCGACAAGCACATTGACCTGGCCGCAATGAAACCTTCCGGCGTGAAAGCGGTATTGGGTACGAATGGTCCCCACATGACCGCCCGAATGCAGGCGCAACGCCTGCCCCGGCCCGCGCACCGAAGCAAAACATTCGTCGATGAAAGCGGGGCCGTGGTGCCCGTCAAAATTCTCCGGATCGTCTGCGCCGATGAAATGCACGGCCTTGGCAAACCAGGACGGATGATCGATCAACCGTTCCCAGGCCGGCCCGGCCTCATAGACCTGCTGCAGGATCAGGCCTTCCTGCCGGTCAGGACGGTTGAACAAGCGCACATGACCGTCCCAACCATCGCCCACGAAATCCTGATGCTGGTCGAGCGTGGCGTTACAAGCCGCCAGCTCTTCGGCCGACAGCGCGGCGGGAATGACCAGATATCCATTGAGATCGAACAGATAGCGTTCGAGTTCAGTGCATGCAGCACCAGGCGCCAACCCTGCGTCCATCCCTTGCTCCCCGCCATGCCCCATCTAGGGGTCAATTCTGCGCGGTGCTGCTGGGAGGGTTCTTCCCGCCAACCGCGACCGCACGGTTGAAATCATTAGCGGGCAACTCAGAAGGTCGATACGAGCAGCTGTCCGTGGGTTAACATCGGTCAGACAGCAGACGTACCGCGTAGCTCACGCTTTACCACATACCCTGGCTGGACCCGTAGGCCCATGACGTGTCTCCGGCCGTTCCTGAGAGGTTATCCCCGCTCAGATTGCGCACAAGATCACAATTGCTTCCATACAAGTCAAGAGGACTTTGTGTCAGCGCACCACGATCGCTAGGCTGCCAAGGCAAACGGCGGTTCTCGCAGTCACCTGATGAAACTCGACCGGCGCGTTGCTCAGGGAGGGTTTTTCAAATTAATCAGAGGCCGCAAGGGAGCACTGATGCTGGCAAGCCGTCCGAGGTTATCACCCTGGTCCATGTGTTGCGGGACACGGAATCCGACTTCGCCCCGGTAGCTGCATGGCAGGCGACTGCCTGTTTGCAGATCGCTGCTCGACGCTTTCCGCACTGGACCCAGCGCTCGGGGTCTTCCTCAAGGTTTCAGACCAACAAACGCTGGCCAACGCACTTCCATCGAACATGGCGGTTCATGCAGATTGACAAACAAGTGTCCGCTGCGCTGCTCGCTCGCCTATTGCTGAGAATATCTCTCATGAGCCATCATGAGAGATGACCTTCATCAAACAAAGTCCGCCCGCATCGGCGTGAAGACATCGACCAGCCGGCCCTTTTCCAGCGCCACCACGCCATGGACGAGACCGGAGGGCACAATGAAGCTGCCGCCCTGCCCGACAACTTCTGTCTTGCCATCGATTGTCACTTCGAAACTGCCTTCGGCAACATAGCTGACCTGGATATGAGGGTGGCTGTGCGGCGCGCCGACCGCCCCTTTGTCGAAGCCGAATTCGACTTGCATCAACTCCGGCGTATGAATCAGCACCCTGCGGGTATTGCCGGGCGCCAACTCGGTCCAATCGGTGGCCTCGGGCTGCGCAAAAAACACCTGTTCAGTCATCTCATTTACCTCGCGAGCCATCCGCCATCGACCGGGATAACGGCGCCGTGCATGTAGTTGGAAGCGGGCGCCAGCAGGAATACTGCCGCATCGCCAATGTCGGATGGAACACCCCAGCGTCCGGCCGGAATCCGCCCCAGTATGGCAGCAGACCGATCCGGATCGTTACGCAGGGCTTCAGTGTTGTTGGTTTCGATGTAGCCGGGCGCTACCGCGTTCACATTGATGCCCTTGCTCGCCCATTCATTGGCCAGCAGCCGTGTAATGCCAAGCACCCCGCTTTTGGACGCGGTGTAGCTCGCCACCCGAATGCCACCCTGAAAGCTCAGCATGGAGGCAATATTGACGATCCGCGCCTCGCGTTCCGCTGCCATCGCTTTGCGCCCAAGAGACTGGCTGAGGAAGAACATCGTCTTGAGATTGATGTCCATCACCGCGTCCCAGTCATCCTCGGTGAAATCCACCGCATCGACGCGCTTGATGATCCCGGCATTGTTGACCAGCCCATCAATAGGCCCGTGCTTGTTCCAGACCGCCTCGAACATGGCCTGGGCATCGCTGGTTGACCCAAGATCGGACTGCACGGCTACCAGTTCGGCGCCGATGCCGTCCATCTGCGCAGCCGTCTCGTCCATGGTCGACCGGCCAACGCCAATGACCCGCCCGCCGGCCCGACCGATGGACAGGGCGATGCCTTGACCGATGCCGGTATTGGCGCCGGTGACCATGACGGTCTTCCCTGCAAGGGAGAACGCGCTCAGATCCATCAGCGCAGATCCTCCATGGCCACTTTCTCCACATCTGTATAGTCGACATTGTCGCCGGCCATGGCCCAGATGAAGGTGTAAGCGCCGGTACCTGCGCCACAGTGGATCGACCAGGGCGGAGACAGGATCGCCTGCTCATTGCGCACGATAAGGTGTCGGCTTTCGTCCGGCTCACCCATCAGATGCACCACAAAGGCGTCGGGCTTGAGATCGACATAGAGATAGGCTTCCATGCGGCGGTCATGCACGTGAGCCGGCATGGTGTTCCACACCGAACCCGGCGCGAATTGGGTAAGGCCGACCACGAGCTGGCAAGTCTTTACGCTGTCGGCGTTCACATACTGAAAGATCGAGCGCTCATTGGCGGTCTCGTTGCTGCCCAGGTCAAGCCGCTTGGCCCCCGATTTTTGCAACAGGGTCGTGGGATAGCTGGCATGAGCCGGGGCACTCAGGAGATAGAATTTGGCGCCCTCGCCGGCAAAGCGCACATCCTTGGCACCCATGCCAATATAGAGCATATCGCGCGGCCCAACTGCATGATCGGTGCCATCGACCGAGATCGTGCCGGCCTCACCGATATTGACGGCGACCATTTCACGCCGGTCGAGGAAATTGGCTGTACCGGTTGGCTTGATCGTTTCTAGCGTCAGCGCGCCACCATTGGGCAAAGCCCCGCCAACCGCCATGCGGTCGTAGTGGGTATAGGTCCAGCGCACCTCGCCGGCGGCGAACAGATCGTCGATCAGGAAATTCTCGCGCAGCTCATCAGTCCCCATGGCTGCTGCCGTGGATGGATCGATGGCAAAGCGAATGTCGAAATCGGTGCTCATGGTCTAGTCCTGTTTACTGGTACTTTGTTCAGCCAGGCGGGCGCGGTAGCGGTCCTGGCTGCGCGAGAGATGATCCCGCATGGCCTCGCGTGCGCCATCGGCATCGCGGGCGGAGATCGCATTGAGAATTCGCTTGTGCTCTTCGTGCAGGCCGACCTGATATTCGTAGGTCAGCACGCTCTCGGTGCCCCAGGGCGATGCCACGTCGCACGGAATGGTGCGGCTGCCCAGGGCATCGAGCACTTCGAGATAGAAGGGGTTGTTCGTCGCCGCCGCGATGGCGCGGTGAAAGTAAAAATCCGTCCTTCCGGTCGGATTGCCCTCGTCCAGAAGCCGGCCGAATTCGTTCCATGCCTCCTGAATGGCCGCCACCTGACTGGTGCTGTGGCGCTCGGCTGCCAGGCCCGCTGACTCGATCTCGATGCCCATGCGCACCTCGAGCACATTAAGGGCCACCGAAATCTTGTTCGAGCGCTCACCGGCAATGGCGCTGAAAGCTGAGGTGGCCTGCGCCATGACAAACACACCGGCCCCCTGGCGAGGCTGCACCATTCCATCGGCGGCCAAGGCAGCAATGGCCTCGCGGACAACGGTCCGGCTAACTCCGAAATGCGTAGTCAGCTGGCTTTCGGTGGGCAGCTTCTCGCCAGGCCCGAATTCGCCGGCCCCGATGCGCTTGCGCAGCGCATCCACCACTATCTGGGCGAGCTTGGGCTTTCGGGCAGGAGCGGGCGTGTCGATCAAAGTCATCGGATCACCGGAACAGGCTGGGCAGCCACAGGGACAGCGCCGGAATATAGGTGACCAACCCAAGCACAATGATGCCGGCAATGTAGAACGGCCAGACGCTGCGCATGGCGGCCCAGATCGAAATCTTGCCCACCGCCGCCGCTACGAACTGCACCGGTCCCAATGGCGGGGTGTTGAGCCCAATGCCCAGGTTGAGGATCATGATGACACCGAAATGCACCGGATCGACGCCGAAGCTGGACACCATGGGCAGGAAGATCGGCGTGGTGATGATGATCAGCGGCCCCATATCCATGAAGGTCCCGAGCAGAAGCAGCAGCACATTGATCAGCAGCAAAACCATCAGCGGATCGCTGGTGAGTTGTCCCACCATGTCGGTGAGAATCGGCGCCACCCGCAGGTAAGCCATCAGCCAGCCAAACGATGCCGCGGCGCCGATGATGAACAGCACCATTGCCGTGGTCCGCACAGCGCCGGAGACACAGTGTACGAAGGTCGACCAACTCATGGTGCGATAGACCAGAAGCGTGACGAGGAAGGCGTAGATCACCGCAATGCAGGAACTTTCGGTAGCGGTGAAAATGCCCGAGCGCACGCCGCCGAAGATAATGGCGATGAGCAACAGGCCCGGGATGGAAATCACGAGATATTGCAGCGTCTTGGCAAAGCCGGGGAACGGCTCGGTCGGATAGCCGCGCCGGCGCGCCACCACATAAGCGGTGAACATCAAGGCGAGCGCAAGCATCAGGCCAGGGATGATCCCGGCGGTAAACAGGTCCGCGATGGAAATGCGGCCACCGCCAGAGAGCGAATAGATGATCATGTTGTGGCTGGGCGGCAGCAGAAGGGCGATCAGGGCCGACATGGAGGTGACATTCACCGCATAGTCGGCGCCATAGCCGCGCGCCTTCATTTGCGGAATCATGATGCCGCCAACGGCAGCGGCCTCCGCTACGGCCGAACCGGAAATACCGCCGAAAAGGGTGGAGGCGACAACATTGACCTGCCCCAGCCCACCGCGAATATGGCCCACCAGGGCGCCTGCAAAGGCAATGATCCGCGCGGCAATGCCGCCGCGCATCATCAGGTCGCCAGCAAAAATGAAGAAGGGAATGGCCAGCAGGGTGAAGGGCGAGACGCCGGAATTCAGCTGCTGAAACACCACGACCGGCGGACGGCCAAGATAGACGATGGTGGCAAAGCTGGCGATGCCCAAGGAAAAGGCAATGGGTGTACCCACGACCATGAGCAGGCCGAACGTGCCGAAAAGGATCCAGTATTCCATAATATTCAGGCCTCGCTGACGGCCGCTTCAGTGGTTTCGACATCAACCGGTTCGCCGGCGAGCCGCAAAGCCATGCGCTCGAGCACGAACAGGCAGATCAGAACGCCTGACACCACGATGGGGAGATAGGTGAAGGTTTGCGGCAGGCCGAGCACAGGGATGCGCACGCTCCATCCACGAATGGCCAGCTCGAGCCCATACCAGATCATGCCGAAGGCAAAGGCAAAGATGGCGACATCGCTGACCCCGCGCAGCCAGGGCTTGGCACTATCGGGCAAGGCATAGAGCAGCACGTCAAAGCCCATATGGAATTTTTCGCGTACGCCGACTGCGGCCCCGAGGAAAATGAACCAGCTCATGATCATGATGGACGCGCCCTCAGTCCAGGGCGGCGACGCATTGACCACGTAGCGCATAAAGACCTGATAGGCGACCAGCACTGTCATGGCCACCAAACCCGTTCCGGCCAGCCACAGGGCCAGCGTGGATATGGCGCCGAAGAGCCGGCTTGCTGCGAGGAGCCCGTTCTTCATCGGCTCAATCTCCCAAGAAACAACGAGCCGGGCCGACGGCAAAGTCGGCCCGGCGGGGTTTATCAGCCTTCGGTCGCCTGGATGCGGGCGACAAGGTCCTGCAGTTCCGGATCGGTGACATACTTGTCATAGACCGGCTTCATCGCATCGATGAAGGGCTGCTTGTCGACCTCGTTGATCTTGACGCCAATGGCCTCCACGGCGGCCTTGGACTCAACTTCCTTTTCAGCCCAGAGCTCACGCTGGTAAGCCACAGATTCCTTAGCCGCTTCGCGCATGGCGGCTTGGTCTTCGGCGCTCATGCCGTCCCAGACGATCTTGGAGACCACCAGCACCTCGGGCACCATCAGGTGTTCGTCGAGCGAGTAGAACTGCGCAACCTCGGCATGGCCGGCGGTGTCGTAGCTCGGATAGTTATTTTCTGCGCCGTCGATAACGCCGGTCTGGATGCTCGAATAGACTTCGCCATAGGGCATCGGGGTGGCATTGCCGCCCAGCGCGCCGACCATGTCCACGAAGATGTCCGAACCCATAACGCGGAATTTGAGGCCTTCCATGTCGGCCGGCGTATTGATCGGCTTGACGCTGTTATAGAACGAGCGCGCCCCACCATCGTAATAAGCCAGAGCAACGACGTCCACGGCTTCGAAAGACGCCAGGATTTCTTCACCGATCGGACCATCCAGCACATTGTGGAAGTGCTCGGCGGAACGGAAGATGAAGGGCAGCTGGGTCACGGTCGCTTTTGGCACCTGAGTGCCGAATGCACCGATCGAAATACGGTTGAGGTCGATTACACCGAACTGAGTCTGCTCGATCGTGTCGGCTTCCTGGCCAAGCTGGGCCGAGTGGAACACTTCAACCGAATAACGACCATCGGTCTTGTCCGAAAGCAGTTCGCCAAAGTGCTTGACCGCCTCAACGGTCGGATAGCCATCCGGATGGGTATCGGACGAGCGCAGCACAGTCTGGGCGCTGGCAGCCGAAACCATAAGCGTGGATGCGACGACGGCAGCAGCCGCCATCCTAGGCAGATGAAACATGGTTGTCCTCCCAATGTGTCTCAAAGACCGGGCACTTGTCCCTCCCGGCCGCAACGGCAGCTCGCTGCCGCCGGCCCGTTGTGACTTGTCAATCAACGGACCTTGTGCAAACTGGTATGGAAGTTAAATAGACAAGTCAACATACAATAATTCGTATGTTGTATGATGAATGGGCTCGGAGTGGTTCGCTGGTTCACCATAGCCCAAGAGGAAAAGGCCGCCTGTTGCGGTGCATCCTTGGGGGCCTTGGCCGGCCGCCTTCAGCGTGACCAGAGCACCGGTCTCGAACTGCCCGGCCACCGCCGCCGCGTAGTCCACCGCAATGCCGCAGAAGAGACCGGACGAAAGTTCTGGAATCACAAGCTCTCAAACGCGAGAAAACTCAGCGTCTCAGGCATTTATTTTTTTGGACACCTAGGGAAATGGAGCGGGTAGCGGGAATCGAACCCGCGTATTCAGCTTGGAAAATAAACAGTATGATACGTTTTCCACAACCTACGTGTAACACAATATTCCGCATTTTGTATCACAAAAGCTATTCGTCAAATTGGGATGAGGACCATTGTAGGGTGCGTTCCAGATGACGTAATGGGATGAACTGCCCCTCGACCGAGGCTGCAGCTATAATGCCGCTGCTCAACGGAGGAGGAAGCTATGAGCATTCACATTCTCGGCGTCGATCTGGGAAAGAACATTTGCAGCCTGGCAGGTTTGGATGGAACTGGAGCTGTGGTTTTCCGCAAGCGTATCCAGCGTCACCGTCTTCTTGTTGTGCTCTCAGAACTTCCAAGGTGTGTGGTGGCTATGGAGGCGTGCGGCGGCGCGCACCACGTTGCCCGTTTCTGCCGAGAGATCGGCCATGAGCCGCGACTGATGTCACCTTACTATGTTCGCCCATATGTGAAGGTGCACAAAACCGACGACCGAGACGCCGTCGCTATCGCGGAGGCTGCATCGCGGCCAACGATGTCTTTCGTCACCATCAAGTCTGCCGAGCAACTGGATCTGCAGGCGTTGCACAGAGCGCGTGATCGGCTGGTTCAGAGCCGAACCCGGCTGGTCAATCAAGCCCGCGCCTTTCTCATGGAACGCGGCATCCGAGTACCTCAGGGACGGCACACTTTTCAGAGGGCGCTGGCAGACTTGCTCAAGGATGAGCACGCTGACATCAGCCCGCGGATGACGGTCCTCCTCGAGGACATGGAAAGTGAACTTGCAGACCTCAACCAGCGGATTGGCGCGTTTGATGATGAGATCACCGCCCTGGCAAAATCGGATCCCACTATACGTCGGCTCACGGCAATTCCCGGTATCGGCCCAATGATTGCCAGCGCGCTGGTCGCTGCCGTTGGAGATGGCGCCACGTTTAAAAAGGGCCGAGACCTTTCGGCCTGGCTGGGTCTCGTGCCACGCCAAGCGAGCACTGGAGGCAAAGCCCGGATGATGGGGATTTCCAAGCGAGGAAACCCTTATTTACGCAGGCTTTTCGTCCATGGTGCACGCGCGGCCCTGCACCTAATCAAAGATCGCACGACCCCATTAAGCCGATGGGTAGACCAGTTGGCGCTTCGTAGTCACGGGAACGTGGCGACGGTAGCATTGGCCAACAAGCTGGCTCGCGTAGCTTGGGCTGTTCTGGTGAAGCAACGAGCGTTCGATCAATCCCTGTTGCTGGGTCGCTGAAAATCCGGCGCTGGAGACGAGTTCTGCGGGTGAGGAGATGGACAACAACTGAGTGGCGTTCTGCAAGTCTGGTTCGGGGGCATGGCCATAGAGTGCCGATGACGTAATGAGACCCGGAACGCGCGGCTTCCCATCTTGGTCAGGGCCAGATCGGGTCCATAAAGACCGAATACATAGAAGCAGGTTGAAGTTCAGTTTTTTTGCTTGCAGGGAGGGGCAGTTCATACATTGCCCCCATCTTTTATCCAGCGTGACGTAGACTCCGGGGGTTGTTTTGGCCCTGCTGAGCCTGGTGGAAGACGGGGGCTGGCGTGGAGCTGGCCATTGAGCGCAGCGCCAGGTCCCGTCGTGGGGTAAAGGTGGTTGCGTATTCGGTTGGGGTGAGCCAGCCGAGCCGCGAGTGTGTGAGCTACTCCCCAATCGTTGGACAGATTTCGGCGTAAATTAAGCTACTCGTTGCACCTGCTGGTCGGGTTGGGTTTGTTCAATGCGCTGCCTATAAATCACGGCAGGTGGTTTTCCGCCAAGGGCGGAATGAGGGCGTCGGTGATTGTAGAATTCCATCCACGCCCGGACGCCGGCGCGGGCCTGCGAGCCGGTCTCCCAGGCGTGCAGGTAGACGCATTCGTATTTTAGGGTGCGCCAGAGCCGTTCCACAAAGATGTTGTCCAGGAACCGGCCTTTGCCGTCCATCGAGATGCGCACCCCCATTCGTCGCAACCGATCGGTCCAGGCAAATGACGTGAACTGGCTGCCTTGATCGGTGTTCATGATCTCGGGCGGACCGAACTTGTGGACCGCCTCGTTCAACGCTTCGATGCAGAAGTCTGCCTCCAGCGTGTTCGAGATGCGCCACGCCAAGACCTTGCGGGTGTGCCAGTCCATGATGGCTACCAGGTAGAGAAAGCCCCGGCGCATCGGTAAATACGTGATGTCCGCGGCCCAGGCCTGGTTCGGGCGCTCCACCCTCAACCCTTTCAGAAGATAGGGCCAGACCTTATGCCCCTTGGCCGGTCTCGAGGTATTGGGCTTCTGGTAGATCGGCATCAGTCCCATGAGCCGCATCAACCGCCGCACGCGCTTCTCGTTCACCAGGTGACCTTCATTGCGCAGGTGCCAGGTCATCTGTCGGACCCCGAAGAAGGGCGTCTCCAGGAATTGCTCATCGATCCTGCGCATCAGGGCAAGGTTGATCTCGGTCTCGCCTTTCGGCGTGTAGTAAAACGAAGAGCGCGCGATCGACAGCAGCGTGCACTGTTTGCCAATCGAGAGAACGGGGTGATCGGGTTCTATCATCCCCCGCCTCACTTCCCGCCCCAGGGCTTGAGCTTTCGTGACAAAAAATCGTTGGCGACAGCCAGCTCTCCGATCTTGGCGTGCAGATCCTTGACCTGTTCATCGTCAATCTCAGGCTTTTTGCGCCCGCCACGTTCGAATACACCCGATGCCCCTTCGAGCAACGCCCGCTTCCATTGGTGGATCATCGTGGGGTGGATACCGAACCGGCTCGCCAATTCCGATACCGTCTCTTCGCCCTTCAATGCTTCCAGGGCGACCTTCGCCTTGAACTCGGGCGAATGCTGCTTGCGTTTCGACATCTCTGATCTCCATCGTCGAAGACCAGCAGACAACAATTCGTAGCTTACGTCAGCGTCCCAGTTTCGGGGAGTAGCGTAGTGGGCGATTTCCATTATAGTCGGCTCGCCATTCTCGCAGGGCAATCCGGGCGTAGGAGAGGCTCGGGAACAGGGTCTCGTTGAGCATTTCGTCCCTGAGCCTGCCATTGAACGATTCAATGAACGCGTTCTGCATCGGCTTTCCCGGTGCGATGTAATGCCAATCGATATTGTGCCGGTCGGCAAAGCCCAGGATGGCATTGGAGGTGAACTCGGTGCCGTTGTCGCTGACAATCATCTTCGGTTTGCCACGTGCCGCCATGATCGTTTCGAGCTCTCGGGCAACCCGCAGCCCTGAGAGGGATGTATCGGCGATGAGTGCCAGGCATTCCCGGGTGCAGTCGTCCACGACCGTCAGAACCCTGAACCGGCGACCATCGGTGAGCTGATCGGAGACAAAGTCCAACGACCAGCGCTCGTTCGGCGCCATGGGGATGACCATCGGGGCCCGCGTTCCCAAGGCCCGCTTTCGGCAGCCCCTGCGCCGCACCGAGAGCTTCTCTTCCCGATACATCCGGAACAGGCGCTTGTGGTTGACCACATAGCCTTCCCGGCGCAGCAACACATGCAGGCGCCGATACCCAAAGCGCCGGCGCTCATGGGCAATCGCCTTCATTCGGTCACGCAGATCGACGTCATCCACGCGGCTGCCCTGATACCGCATGGTCATGCGGCAACAGCCCAGCACTGTGCACGCCCGCCGCTCGCTCATCTCAAACGTTTCCCTGAGATAAGCGACAGCCTTTCGCCTGGCGGCGGGCGCTACCATTAATGGGATGACCCGCCCCGTCCTCTCGCTCAGAATGGGGCATCGTCAGCAAGAGGAGGAACAGATGACGATACGCAACAAGCCGCGACCGGCCGCGGTATTCGGAATCGATATCGGCAAAAACCTTTTCCATGTGGTTGGGCTCGACCCGACCGGGGCGCCAATCCAGAAGGTCACTTTCCGGCGTGAGACACTTCTTCAGTTTTTCGAGCGCGCTTCACCAACTCTTGTGGGGATGGAGGCGTGCCCAGGCTCCCAGTGGCTGGCGCGAAAAATTTCTGCTTTGGGGCATACCGTTCGGAGCATACCCGCTCAGTTCGTAAAGCCCTATGTGAAGTCGAACAAGAGTGACATCATCGATGCAGCGGCGATCGCTGAAGCGGCAACGCGACCGACAATGCGCTTTGTCGAGATCAAGACCACCGAACAGGTCGATCTGCAGGCACTCCACAGAATCCGGGATCGCATGATCGCCCATCGCACCCGACTGATAAACCAGATGCGAGCCTTCTGCCTCGAATACGGCATCGCCACCCATCAGGGCGCTGGCAAGTTCAAGGTCGATCTCCCCAAGATCCTGGCCGATGAGGACAACGACCTGACACCAGCCATGCGGCGCATTCTGGCCATAAGTTTTGAAGAGCTCGCCGAACTGGAGGGTCGCATTGAGCACCTCAATCGCGAGATTGAAGAGATCGCAGCACGCAGCGATACGGCACGCCGTTTGATGTCGATCCCCGGCATTGGACCATTGGGCGCGACAGCTCTTCTCGCATCGGCCGGTTCTGCAAAGCAATTTAAGAAGGCGCGGGATATGGCGGCCTGGCTAGGCCTGGTGCCCAGAGAATATTCCACCGGCGGCAAGACCACACTGCTTGGCATCAGCAAGCGCGGAAACAAATATCTGCGTCGCATGCTCATTCACGGCGCACGATCCTGCGTCAATCATCTCGATAGGACCCGAGATCGCTTGGGCAATTGGCTTGATGGCCTTCAGTCCCGTATGCACAAAAACAAAGTCACCGTGGCTCTGGCTGCCAAGATCGCCCGTATCGCGTGGGTGATCATGACCCGGTCGGGCTCAAGCTACGAACGGCAGGCCCCGGCCATGAGCTAGGACTTGCTGTCGCGAACTGCGAGGTTCGTGGAGATGATGACGAAACAGTTGATCGACGCAGCGTAAACCCAGTGCAAAAAAGCGGGCCCTTGCCCGAACCAGTTATTCGGGAACGATGCGTGCGGATCTCATCATGGCCTGGCCACAACAGTGGTCCACTCGCGAGAGGCCGGATACATTTACGCAGACTGAACCGTCACCGTCGAAACGACCTTGCACGGACAGGGCGGGTCATACATTTTTCCGAGAAGATCCTTGAGTGCGGAGTTGTCCAGCATGGCATCGGCCAAGAGCTTCTTGAGCTTGGCGTTCTCGTCCTCGAGCGACTTCAGCCGTTTGGCCTCGCTCACTTCCATGCCGCCATACTTGGCTTTCCACTTGTAGATGCTGGCGTTGCTCACGCCGTGCTTGCGGCACAAATCAGCGACCGGAACGCCTGCCTCATGCTCTTTGAGAATGCCGATAATCGTAATCGGCCGGTTTAGGCCGCGGCGACAATGGGGGTGGTTTCTGCTGGCCGCCACTTCCAAGGCAGTAGTTCGTCGAGCGCATTGATCTTGTGATCGTTGATGCGGCCGAGAATGTCGGTGAGGTAGGCTTGAGGGTTTAGGCCGTGGAGCTTGGCCGTTTCGATGATAGTCATCGCATCGGCGAGCGTTTCCCCACCTGCATCGGATCCGGCGAACAGGAAGTTCTTTCTTCCGATTGCAATAGGCCTGATGGCGCGCTCGGCGGGATTGTTGTCGATCGCCACGCGCCCGTCCTCAAGGAACAGGGTGAAGGATGCCCAGCGCTTGAGAGCATAGCGGAAGGCCTTGGCCACATCGCTTTTGCCCGAGATGCGGTCGAGCTGATCCTCGGCGAAGCGCTTGAAGGCGTCGGCAACCGGCTTGCTCTCGGCCTGCCGGACAGCCAGACGTTCCCGGGCCGAACATCCGGTGATGCGCCGCTCGATGTCGTAGAGCACGCCGATACGATTGATAGCTTCAAGCGCAATGGGGGATTTGCTCGACGTCCACTCGTCGTGGAAATCGCGCCGCAGATGCGCCCAGCACGACGCCTCGCGGATATTCTGCGCGCCGGTCATGGGATCGGGTTTGTAGAGCTGCCCGAACCCCGAATAGGCATCGGCCTGCAGGATCCCCGAGAACCCGGCCAGATGGGATTGAGGATGCTCGCCCTTGCGATCGGGCGAGAACAGATAGGCGGCGGCCGGCGGATCATCGCCCGCAAAGGGTGTGTCGTCGCGGACATAGACCCAGATGCGGCCCATCTTGACCGCGCGTTTGGCGCCGCCTGAAGCAATCGCCACCTTGGGATCGAGAACTCTGATCGGGGTGTCGTCGGCGTGAAGCCGATCTGCGGCAAAGACGTGGTCGCGAATGCGGGACACCAACGGCTTGAGCACGCCGACCGCCTGGCCGCACCAGTCGATCAGTGTCGAACGTGGAATATCAGCGCCCATGCGGTCAAAGATCTCACCCTGGCGATAGAGGGGAAGATGGTCGTCGTATTTACTGACCAGGATGTGAGCCAACAGCCCTGGACCTGCCATGCCGCGGGCCACCGGGCGGGTCGGCGCCGGGGTCTGCACCATGGCTTCGCATGTGCGGCAGGACTTTTTGGGCCGGGCGATCTCGATCTTCTTGAGCTGAGCTGCAACCAGATCAAGGATCTCGGAAACGTCCTCACCCACCAGACGCAGCTCGCCGCCGCAGTTGGGGCACTCTGAACCGGGATCGAGGGTGCGGCGCTCGGCGACAACATGCTCGCTCAGAACTGGCTTGCCACGCCGACGGGGAGCAGAGGTGCTCTGTGGCGGCGCAGCGGCCTCGTCGGCGCTCTTGTCGATTGCGGCCCTTGCGACCTCCAGCCCCTCAAGGGCCAGCTCGAGCTGTTCGATATTGCGCGCCACTTTCTCCGAGGAGACGCCGAACTTCTGCTTTTTGAGCCGCACGATCTGAACCCGAAGGGCATCGACGAGCGCTTCATAAGCGCGGTTGGAGCGGGAGAGTTCCTGGATCTGACTGGCCTGCGCAGCGATGATCGCGCGCAACGCATCAAGGTCATCAGAGGGGTGTTCGGAAGGGCTCGTCATGATGAGCAAACCCTAGCAGAACCGGGCGCTCCGCACCAGAATCAACGCGCAAAAACAGCGAGATAATGCGCCAAAAACGATCAGGAAAATCGCTGTGGCGGTGCTCCCCAGCTGGGACGGCGCCAATCGATCCCCTCCCAGAGCATGGCCAGTTGTGCCGGGGTCAGACGCGCCGTTCCATCGGCCGGAGAGGGCCAGGGAAAGCGGCCCTTCTCGAGGATCTTGTAATAGAGACAAAACCCCTGGCCATCAAAATAGAGGATCTTGATCCTGTCGCCGCGACGGCCACGAAACGCAAAGACCGATCCACTGGCCGGCTTGTGCCGCAGTTGATCCTGGACGATCGCTGCGAGGCCCGAGATGCCTTTCCTCATGTCAGTGACGCCACAGGCCAAGTAGACCCGAACGCCCGTGCCCGGTCCAATCATGCTGCCTCGGCGATCCGGATCAACCGGATCCATTGCGCATCACTCATGGTTGCGCGGGCGCGAAGGCTACGGCCGTTGGAGAGAACCAGCTCGATGTGATCGACAGCTTCGGCCCGAGCATCATCGTTGCTGGGCGCGGTATCCTCGGCTACTTCCACCGGCACCAGCATCGGATCACGCGGGCTCATGAGACCCTTGCGGCGCATCTCGCGCCGCCACTGATAAATATGCTGGCGGGTGATATCGTGCCGACGCGCAACACTGGCGACGGTCTCGCCGTCCACACCGACTTGACCCAAAACCGAGAGCTTCTCTTCGTCCGACCAGCGCCGCCGTCGCTCAACCCCCGTCATCACCTCATAGCGCATTAAATCCCCGCCGCTCTCGTTGCTGACGTCAATAACGACGCCAATAACGACGGTCATTACACGTCAGCACATACCCCGCGAAAGGCGGTCCAACCCGGCCGGTTACGGGGAGGAGGTGGTCAGGCCTTATTGTTCAGGCTGATTTGGGGTGGGGAGGGGAATGTCTGTTTCTGGGCAGTGGAACTGGGAAAGCCGCCATTAAGGTGCCCACGCACTTCGACTGTAGTGCGCCCTATTCAGGACATTGCACGTGCTGCGCGCGGATATGCCGGAGCTCAATTTCAGGGGCGTCGAAGATGCGGAAATGTCCCCGGTCGGCGAAGAAGAGGAGGCTTATGGCTAAGGCGGTACCCGCTAAACGTGGACTGGCTGCGCGGGCACCTGATCCATCACGCTGGCGAGCTCTCTGAGCGAATCGACCAACGCGGCATGGTTGTCCTTCGGATCATAGCACAAGCACTTCAGATTCCGATTAGCCCGCAAAGACTTCACCATGTCGGGCGCGATGCGGGACGAGGTAACAAGATAATGAGGTCGCGAATTTGGAAAGTTGAAGCGCTGGTTTTCCAGAAGCATCGTCAGGTCGGGATCCGATATCCCGCAGCCGACAATAAGAAAAGTGTGCGAAAGTAGACAGGCATCTAGAACGTCGTAGAACGCCGAGTGCGCCACTCTGGCTTTCGCATAGTCGTGATTTGAAAATATCAGTTCATTTGGATGATCAATCGATCCATGCACCTTTATGATGTGAGTTCGGTCTTCGCGAAGAAAATTATGCACATCCTGATCTGAGTGCTTTTTGATCGTGACCTGACCTCCAGTCTCGGCGATAACATAGTTTTCGAATATTTGGTCAAAATTGGGCGTGAGATATATTCTTTGATCCAGATTGAAGATCAGCTTATGTATCTCAGCAGGCGTATAGCCCGGGTCGATGAAGCACTCCCTGAGAAAAGGCTCCCACTCTTCTTCCATCCGGCTTTTGATCCACTCGCAAGCGTGTAGGAGATCATTGTCGCCGATTGCCCGCTTGATGTGAGCGGTACCCTTCTTCCCAACTTTCGCCAAACCCCTTTCAAGGAATTCGTTCCAAAGGGGTGGCCGCGTCTCTCCGTCCTTGCCGACGGAGTTTTTGCTTACGCCGCTACCAAGGAAAACGACGACCCGTCTCGATAGAAGATCGCGCTTCAGTTGCTCCGGCCATGCGATCATTTGAGGCCAACCCGGTCGAGTATCTCTTCTGCAACAATGCCGAAGGTCTCCTTGGCATCCTTTACTTTAGAGAAGTGGGCTCCCCTCACGCCATCACCCGCTTTGAGGCCGAACACTGGAGCCCGGGCGGATTGCGACATTGGGATCAAGCTGTGAAGGTTGGGAATTGCGCCCAGTAGGTAGTGACCAATTTTGTTGGGAGAGGGAGCGATCGTTGAGAGTTCCGATGCAACGATACTTTCGAACTGCTTCATGATTTTCTCATAAGCGTTCACAGCTCGCTTTGTACCAGAGCCATCCGTTTTGGCGATGTAGTGCTGAGATGCATAGCCTAGGAAGCCTAGGCTCCTAGCAAGACTTGTCCCCACGTCCTCTGGATCATCAACATTCTCCACCCCGACGTTCCATTGCTTTCGCCACCGTGACATCCACGCGGCGATGTTGTCGATCGCTTTCACGCTAAAGATGTCGATGGACATCGGAGCTACAAAATAGTCGCTTGCCAGCAACACAGCGCGATTGATCGACCCAAGAGAGGGACCTACGTCGAAAAACACTAGGTCGTAATCGTCGCAACGCTTCATGAGCTCCGCGAACATCAGTGTAGTTCGCATTCCACGTGGATCGCCGCCGATCGCTGAACCCCAATCCTTTGCGAGCAAATCTTCCGTCAGGGCGAGCCTAGGATCGCCAGGCAACACGTCGACCCCGAAACGTGGGCTTTTGGTAACGGTGAGTTCTTTGCTGTAGCCTTTGCCTAGCGAAAGAGGACGTATGACGTTGTGGATGGTGAAAGATGATGTCTCTTCGTAAAAATACGCGAGCTTCTTATCATCGAACATGTACTGCGTGGCATTGCACTGAGGGTCTGCGTCGATCACTAAGACCTTAAGTCCATGTTCTTCCGCTGCATAGGCAGCGACGTTACAAAGCAACGTGGTCTTGCCCACGCCTCCCTTGTTATTGAAGAACGCGATTGATGTCGCCATTTCACCCTCCGGGACACTCGTCTGTACCGTGATAGCGGAATCTAGATTTGATTCAAGCCAGGGACTTAGTCCGTTTGCCTGTCCACCGAAGCGCTCCCTGACGCACTGTGAAGCTCGTCGCGCCATAGATGTGTCGTCCTAGTCCCGGCGAGGCGCCGCACAACGAGAATCCCAACGTCGTAGTTCGATGAGTGGCGTGCCACACGCGCGAGGAATGCTGACTGCCACACCGCGGGCACCTGCCGCCCAATAGGTCGGCCAGGAAAGTGTTCGCATGGTAGATTTGGATGAGGTCGCTGGCGAGGTAAGTGCACGTGATTAGTATAGCCCCTTCGCCGCTTGGCCAATCCGGGGGCGATAGAATTACAAATCAGGTGCTTCAGACCGAGAACGATGCTCGCCTATGGAATAAGGCAGATAATTCACTTCGTAGCGCCAAAGGTGGCTTGTCCCCTGTCGACGGCATTTCGACAAAGACCGCTGGTCCCCTACCGACCCCAACATGCCGATAGATGGGCATCGCGGGAATGACGGCTTTCGGGAAGCTGTCAGTAACTATGGAATGACAAAATTGGGGTCGGTTTCTACCATGACGTCGGACTTGTTGCATGGCCAGTACCCCACAGGCTGTCACCCCGGCGCAGGCCGGGGCCCATCCTGAGCTGGTGCAAGTTTCGCTGATGGCCACCCTCGTGGTTCGAGGGTCGCTTCGCGCCCACCTCACCATGAAGGCTCTCGAAACACTGGTTCCTCCCCAGACCTCATCCTGAGGTGCGAAGCGAAGCGCAGCCTCGAAGGACGAGGTCGGCCATCACCACACCCGGTCAACTTTTTTATCCCCGCCCCCAGAACCTCCCTTATCCTCCCCTCATCACTCCCGCGCGGACGGACTGCAGCGAACTTTTGCGGGAGGAGCCGGTTGGGTGCTGGGTCGCTCCAGGACCTGCCTGCGGGTCGGTCGCCTTGCGACGAGCGATCAAAAGGCACCACGATGCGCAGGAGAAACCCGGTATCCCGAGGCGGCGACGTCTCTATTTACTTAGATTTACTGAGACGCACGCGCCTCGGGATACGTCCAGTTCCAACCGGAAGCCGCAAGGGCTGACCGGGGCATTGGCGCGCCCGTTGGTGCAAGAGGGCACCACCCCATGCGCCGTGCTGCGGCGGCAGAGGGCGGCGAATTGACATGGGCACAATGTGCCAGGCGGGTCGGAAAGCGCCGGGCGCTGCCCTATATTGGGGGCAAGGAGAATCGCCCTTGCCCATCCGCCAACTGCCCGAAGACCTGATCAATCGCATTGCCGCCGGCGAGGTCGTCGAGCGACCGGCCAGCGTGGTCAAGGAGCTGGTAGAAAATTCCATCGATGCGGGCGCGCGGCGCATCACCATCACCACCGCCAATGGCGGCATGGACCTAATCCGCATTGCCGATGACGGG
>Ga0066837_10000342_pt1 | contig 21308 bp, 19 predicted proteins | sample ETNtaG_25_FD_66730 | JGI IMG/M metagenome (GOLD analysis project Ga0066837, IMG submission 66730) | Marine microbial and viral communities from oxygen minimum zone, Eastern Pacific Ocean - ETNP201302SV86 | ecosystem: Environmental > Aquatic > Marine > Oceanic | place: Pacific Ocean: Eastern... | reverse complement strand
GCCTCGACGCCCTGTGCCTGCACCGGGCCATTGGCGGTAAACAGGGTCTCGGGCAGGGTGTGCGCATCAGGGCCGATCAGCACGGCGCGGGTGAAATCGCGCTTATAGGTGCTCAGGCGATCGGCCAGATCTTCCAGCACCAGATCACGCACGAAATTGCCGCCGGGCGGACGGCGGGCCAGATTGCGGGCGATTTGGGTGGTGTCGAACAGGCGTGGTGGGGTGGTCATCGAATATGGCTTTCGCCGGAGCCGGGTCGGGAGCAATATGGTTGTTATGGAGACGGGGGCCGGGGAAGTCAAAGAGATCGGGCGTGTGGCGCGGCTGCGGCAGAGGCTGGCCGGCTTGCGCAATGGTTTGCTCGACCTGATCTATCCGCCGGGATGCGCTGCGTGCAATGCGCCGCTGGCGGGCGCCCAGGGCCTCTGTTCCCAGTGCTTTGCAGACCTGCGCCAGATCAGTGCGCCGCTCTGCCCGGTGCTGGGCATTCCATTCGAGACCGATCTGGGGCCGGAAACGCGCTCGGCCGAGGCCCTGGCCGATCCGCCGCCATTTGCGCGGGCGCGGGCGGCGGTGGCCTATAGCGCGGTGGCCGGCCGGCTTGTCAGTCGCCTGAAATATGGTGACCGGCCCGAATTGTCACGCTTCTGTGCGCGGTTGATGGCTGCGGCGGGAGCCGAATTCTGGCCGTCTGACCCGATCATCGTGCCGGTGCCGCTCCATGCCAGCCGTCTGCGTTTCCGCCGCTACAACCAATCCATGTTGCTGGCGCTTGAACTGGGGCGCATGACGGGCTGCCGTGTTGATCCGCACCTGATCCGGCGGCACCGCAAGACGCGCCAGCAGGTGGGGCTGAGCGGGGACGGGCGCCTGCGCAACGTGCAGGGCGCTTTTTCCGTTCAACCGCGCGTCCTGGAGCGGCTGGCGGGCCGGCCGGTCGTGCTGGTCGACGATGTCTATACCACCGGCGCCACGGTCAAGGCTGCCACAAGAGTGCTCAAGCGCGCCGGTGCCGCCGAGGTGAACGTGATCACCTTTGCCCGCGTTGTCATTGGCGAGGATCTGCCCATATAAGAGGGCAATTGCATAATTTTCCGGAGCCTGGAGCGATATGGCCAAGGTTGAGATCTACACCACCCCCACCTGCCCCTATTGTCACGCCGCCAAGGCGCTGCTCAATGAAAAGGGCGTGGACTATTCAGAAATCACTGTGCTCGATCCAGATTTGCGCGAGAAGATGACGCAGCGTGCCCATGGCCGCCGCACCGTGCCGCAAATCTTTGTCGGGGAGACTCATGTGGGCGGTTATGACGACATGGCTGCGCTCGATCGCCGTGGCGGTCTGGATCCGTTGCTGGCGCAGTAGTTCTCCATGAAAATTGCCGCCATCCAGATGTGTTCGGGGCTCGATCCCGAGGCCAATCTTGCCGCGCTGGAACCCCTGCTGGCCGAGGCTGCCAAGCAGGGCGCGCGCTATGCGCTGACCCCTGAGGTCACCATGATCTTCCCGGAAAACCGGGACCAGCTCAAAGAGGTGGCTGCGCCCTTCCAAGGCCATCCGCAATTGGCGGCCGTGGGGGAACTGGCCAAACGCCATGGCATGTTCGTGCAGATCGGCTCGCTGCCGGTACCGCTCGAGGATGGGCGCTTCGCCAATCGCTCGGTGCTGTTCGGACCCGATAGCGCCCAACTGGCCACCTATGACAAGATACATCTGTTCGACGCCGACATTGCCGGGCTCAACGCCTATCGCGAGAGCGCGACCTATAAGGGTGGCGACAGCGCAGTGACGGCACCGCTTGAGGGATTCACCCTGGGCTTTTCGATCTGCTACGACATGCGCTTTCCCCGTCTCTACAATGCGCTGGCCAATGCCGGGGCAAACCTGATGGCGGTGCCGGCGGCCTTTACCGTGCCGACAGGCGAGGCGCATTGGCATGTGCTGCTGCGCGCCCGCGCTATCGAGACAGGCTCTTTTGTCATCGCTGCCGCGCAGGGTGGCAGCCATCCCAATGGGCGTTCGACATATGGCCATTCGTTGATCATCGACCCCTGGGGCAAGGTGATCGGCGAACTCGACCATGACCGGCCGGGCGTGCTGGTAGCCGAGGTCGATCCTGCCGCGGTTACCGAGGCGCGCCAGCGCGTGCCGGCGCTGGCCAATGCACGCGACTTTGCCAGGCCGGATTTGCACGGCTAGTCCGCTTTGCCTATATCGAAAGAACAGACGGCGTTTGCCGCAGCGAGATAGTTAGCACCGTGATTCAGTATTCGCTTCAATGTTCGAACGGGCATCGCTTCGATGTCTGGTTCAAAAGTGCAGCGGCCTATGATCAGCAAAAGGCGCGCGGCATCGTCACCTGCGCCCAATGCGGTGATCTTCATGTCGAAAAGGCGCCCATGGCGCCAAATGTGGCGCGCACCGACCAGGACCGGGTGCCGGTATCCGCGAATCACCCAGACGCCGCCAAGTTCCGCGAGATGCTGCGCGCCTATCGCAACAAGGTGGTAAGCGAGGCCGAAAATGTCGGCGACCGCTTTGCCGAGGAGGCCCGCAAGATCCACTTCGAGGAAGCAGAGGCGCGCGGCATTTATGGCCAGGCGACCAAGGACGAGGTCGTGGGGCTCATCGAGGATGGCGTTGAGTTCCTGCCCCTGCCCGATGTGGGTGAGGACAATTGAGCCTGTTCCACCGCGATGGGTTCGACACCGCGCTCTCAGCGCTTGCCGGTGTCACATTCGTCGATCAGTGGGACGCGCGTGTGGCCAAGGTCGGCGGCAAAGTGTTTTGCCTCCTGACCGATTACGAGCCCCGCTGTATTGTCTTTAAATGCAGCGAGGAGAGCTTTGATATCCTGACCAGTCTGAGCGGTGTCACGCAGGCCCGCTACTTTGCCAAGCGCAAATGGGCTAGTGCGGAAGCTGGGTCGGAACTGGGCGAAGACGATCTGCGGGCCTATGCCAATCGCTCACACGCGCTGGTCGCCGCGGGGCTAACCCGGAAGCTGCGCGCCGAGTTGGGCATTATCTGACTGCTTGTAGGGGATTGGGTCGGCCCGATAGGGAGGGTGGAATCCCCGCTATCGAGCCTGACCAAGCCAGCAAGCCTTGGCAGGCCGCTGGATGGCTGAGCGCGTGTTAGCACCGGGCGGCAGGCTTGTCACCAAAAAGTCATGCGCTGAGTGACGAATTGGCCCGACCCCTCCGTCAGGAGAGGGCGGCCCAACGATATTGCCTCAGTGCCAGAGCTTGTCGATGGCCTTGGTGTCGCGCACGGCACCGGTGGCAGCGGAGGTGACAAAGGCCGCATAAGCCTTGAGCGCCGTGGTGATCTTGCGTTTGCGCGGCTGGGCCGGTTTCCAGCCGAGCTTGTCCTGCTCGGCGCGGCGGGCGGCCAGTTCGGCATCGGACACCAGCACGTTGACGGTGCGGTTGGGGATGTCGATCTCGATAATATCGCCTTCTCGCACCAGACCAATGGCGCCACCTTCGGCCGCCTCGGGCGAAGCATGGCCGATGGACAGGCCCGAGGTGCCGCCCGAAAAACGCCCGTCGGTCAATAGAGCACAGGCTTTGCCGAGGCCCTTGGATTTGAGATAGCTCGTGGGATAGAGCATTTCCTGCATGCCGGGGCCGCCCTTGGGGCCTTCATAGCGGATGACGACGACATCTCCTTCCTTGATCTCGTTGGAAAGGATCGCCTTGACGGTCATGTCCTGACTCTCGAAGACACGGGCCGGGCCGGTGAATTTGAGAATGGATTCATCCACGCCCGCGGTCTTCACGATGCAGCCATCGAGTGCGATATTGCCCTTGAGCACGGCCAGGCCGCCATCCTTGGAGAAGGGGTTTTCCGGCGAGCGGATCGCGCCATTGGTGCGGTCGGTGTCGAGGTCCTTCCAGCGATTGGACTGGGAGAAGGCCTGCGTCGTACGCACGCCGCCGGGCGCGGCCATATAGAAATTGCGCACGCTTTCCGAATTGGTGCGCGAGATATCCCATTTGTCGATGGCATCGCCCATGGTGGCTGCGTGGACGGTGGGTTCGGTGCGGTTGATCAGGCCCGCGCGATCGAGCTGGCCGAGAATGGCAAAGATGCCCCCGGCGCGGTGCACGTCTTCCATATGAACGTCGTTCTTGGCCGGGGCGACTTTTGAAAGCACCGGCACCTTGCGGCTCAGGCGGTCAATGTCGTCCATGGTGAAGTCGATGCCGCCCTCATGGGCAGCGGCCAGGATATGCAGCACGGTGTTGGTCGAACCGCCCATGGCGATGTCGAGGCTCATGGCGTTTTCGAAGGCTGCTTTTGTCGCGATCTTGCGCGGGAGGACGTTTTCGTCTTCCTGCTCGTAATAGCGGCGGGCCAGGTCAACGATCAGATGCCCGGCTTCCTGGAACAGGCGCTTGCGGTCCGAATGGGTGGCCAGGGTCGAACCATTGCCCGGCAGCGACAGGCCCAGCGCCTCGGTCAGGCAATTCATCGAATTGGCGGTGAACATGCCCGAGCAGGAGCCGCAGGTGGGGCAAGCGGCTTCCTCGACGGCCTGCACTTCCTCATCCGTATAGTGGTCATCGGCGGCCATCACCATGGCGTCGACCAGATCAAGCGCCTGAAGCTTGCCCTTGACCATGGCCTTGCCCGCTTCCATCGGCCCGCCCGAAACGAATACCACGGGGATGTTCAAGCGCATCGCGGCATTGAGCATGCCGGGGGTGATCTTGTCGCAATTGGAGATGCAGACCATGGCATCGGCGCAGTGCGCATTGACCATATATTCCACCGAGTCCGCGATGATGTCGCGGCTGGGCAGGGAATAGAGCATGCCGTCATGGCCCATGGCGATGCCGTCATCGACCGCGATGGTGTTGAATTCCTTGGCGACGCCGCCGGCCGCCTCGATTTCGCGGGCAACGAGCTGCCCCAGATCCTTCAGGTGCACATGGCCGGGCACAAACTGGGTGAACGAGTTCACCACGGCAATGATGGGCTTGCCGAAATCGCCGTCCTTCATGCCGGTGGCGCGCCAGAGGCCGCGCGCGCCGGCCATGTTGCGGCCATGGGTGGTGGTGCGGGAACGATAGGCGGGCATGGCTCAATTCCTCGGTCTGGACTACCGGTGGGGCCGGTTGTGTTCTGTTGTGTCCTGTTTAGACCCATTCAAACCCGGCTTCAAGAAATTTCCGTACCGTACCGTACGGTACTGATGTCGTCGAGGTTTCACGCGGTTGCGACGAATAATCATGCGCCTCGTTGCAATGTGTCCGTTCGGATTGGGCTTTGTACCGTGTTTCGTGTCACAGTGGCGACATGACAAAAAATCTCACTTCAATCGAACGCGCTTTTGAATTGGCCCGCAGCGGCAAATGCCGGTCATTCAGCGAAATCAAAGCCGCACTCAAGGCTGAAGGGTACGACACCGCGACCATTACCGGTGGCACCTTGTCAAAGCAGTTGCGCCAGCTCATCGCCGCAAACACGAAGTCGTAGACCACTACGCCTTGCCATGAACACTATTTAGTGCGATATGGAGCCATACGTTTTCAGCCCAAGTCGGCTGCCTCTAGCCGGTTTATCCCGGTCCTTGGCTTACTGATCCACTTTGCGAACGTTTGTAGGCCCTCTTGCATGTTGCGGAGGGAAACGCTCGTTCCGCTTCGGCTCCGAGCTTTAAGGAAATCTAAAAATGGCAACCGTCACCGGTACTGTAAAATTCTTCAACACCACCAAGGGCTTTGGTTTCATTACGCCTGAAAACGGCGGCAAGGACCATTTCGTCCACATCTCCGCTGTCCAGAATTCTGGCGTTGACGGCCTCTATGAGAACGACAAGGTCACCTACGAGGTTGAGACCGGTCGTGATGGCCGCGAGTCCGCCATCAACCTGGTGCTGCAGAAGTAATTTTTACTCCTGCGATGATGATTGAGGCCACCATTTTGGTGGCCTTTTTCTTGTCTCGAGAAACGTTTGAGACGCATCTCGCGCCCCAGTCTGCGGGCAAAGGGCACCTCCACTCCACTCCGCTCCTCCCCTCATCAGACCGCTCAATGCGTGCGTCCAAAATTGTGCTCCTGGGGAGCGGCCTTTGCCTCTTCTTATCTAACTGAAGCGAAGATCGAATTTCGCCGTGCAACCGGAAGGCCACGTGGAGCGGCGCACTCGCCCGTCTTTGAGTCAGAATTTGTAGCGAACACCCAGGGTCACCGCATTGGAGCCATCGATGTGCGCAATGGTGCCGAACCCACCCGAGCGGTGCTGGATGCGGCCGAAGGCTTCCCATTGGGGGTGATCGTCATGCGACACGGCAATTTCCGGGGCCAGATAGTAGAGCAAGGTGGCGCTGTCGCCTGAAGCCCTGGTGCGGGTGGTCTCAACGCCAATGGTGTCGGTGACCACAGAAAAGCCGCCCGTGATAGACGGCGTGATGTTGAGCGGGCCAAATTCGACTTCGGTCAACCGCCCCACCAAGCCCGCCCACGCCTCCGCGGAGGTGGATTGCCCCGTGCGGATACCAATCCCGGCCTCAAGTCCGAGCGCGAAACTCTCATACTCGTAGAAGAACCGCTGATATCCGACACCGGCGAAATAATTGGGCTCATAGCCGCTGTTCCAGAACACCAGCGCATCGCCGAAATAGCCGCTGCTCATCGGGCCGCCAAAGATGAAGACGGATTCGTCATTGCGCGCAGTGAGCGCTTCGGCCCCACTGGCGGCGGGCGCAAAAGAGCATATGGCCCACAGCGCCAGAATGGCGCGGGCAGATGGTTTCATTGTTGTGTCATCCGTGCTGTTGGGGGCGAAAACGCGAAACGCCCAACACGGTTCACATGACTGTGTTCACATTTTTCGCGCGTTCCGCTGCCCGGGCAATTGGAACGGGCGCCCCGGCACCGCGTTTTGCCTCCAATGAACAAAGGAGCACGAAATGGACGCCATACCGACTGACATTCATGAAGGCATGCGGGTCGTAGACAAGGCCATGCAGCCCATCGGCAAAGTCGAGACATTTCGCAGCACGGATGAAGCGCCGGATGCGCCCGAGGTTGATGCCGCCGGTATCAGCCCGGTCCTGGAGCGGCAGCGCAATGACCTGACGGGATTGCTCGCCGATCTGTTCCACCCGGACGACGGTCTGCCTCGCGAAATGCAGGAAAAGGCCTTGCGTGAAGGCTTTGTTCGCCTTGATGCGGAAGGATTATTTGCGGCGGAACGCTACATTTTCCCCGAGCATATCGACCGGGTCGATGATGATCGCCTGGTGCTGCGCGTCGGCCGGGACGAGTTGCTCAAGGCCTAGTCTTTTTGGCCTCGCCCCATTCCCTTCATTCCGCGCTGTATGGAGGGATCCAGCGCGCCTAAGGACGCTCTGTAGGCGGGTAGTCATTTCCCTTGCGGGCAAGACTTACCAAGACTTCGCCTCTGAGACTGCTAACCTATCGAGCATTTTCCCTTAACCACCGCAGTTTACCACGGCGGCAAACTTGCGAGCCGACCCTCGTATAACTGCGGATTACGGCTTGGCTTTCGGTCCTGATGATCGCTTCCAGGTGGCTTGGCCATCGTTCATTGGGGCGTTGTCATGGTGTACAAGCGTATGTCTGTTCACACGCAAGGGGCGACGCTGAAGATCTACGTGTTCTGACTCTGCCTCCAGTCAGGGCGTAGCGGACCGGCCGTCCTGCCCGACGGCCGGTTTGCCTGATCTTTCAGACGGGGCGGGTGGCAAGGATCATGTAGTTGATCGCCATATCGAGCGAGGTCCGCCAGTCATCGGTCAGGGGATTATAGGTAACGCCAGTCTGGTCGATGACGGTGAGATTGTTGCGCCGCAACTGGGCGGCAATTTCCTCAGGCGTGAGGAATTTTTTCCAGTCATGCGTGCCGCGCGGCAGCCAGCGCAGTACATATTCGGCCCCGATGATCGCCAGGGCCCAGGAGCGGGCTGTGCGGTTGAGCGTGGCGGTGAACATCAGTCCACCCGGTGCCACCAGATCGGCGCAACTCTTCATGTAGAGCGGCACGTTGTCGACATGCTCGACCACTTCCATGTTGAGCACCACATCGAATTTTTCGCCGGCGGCGACCAGTGCCTCACTGGTGGTGGCGCGATAATCAATCGCGAGCCCGGATTGCTCGGCGTGGATTCTAGCAATGGCAATATTGCGCTCGGCGGCATCAATGCCGGTTAAGCTGGCCCCAAGGCGTGTCAGAGGTTCGCACAAGAGGCCGCCACCGCAGCCGACATCGAGTACGCGCAACCCCTCGAAGGGCCGGATGGAGCCGGCGTCCCGGTCGAAATGGCGGATCAGATGGTCGCGAATATAGCTCAGCCGCACCGGATTGAACTTGTGCAGCGGCTTGAACTTGCCCTTGGGGTCCCACCATTGTTCGGCCATGGCTGCGAACTTGGCGATTTCGGCGTCGTTGACAGTGGTCTTTGCGGTATCGGTCATGAACGATGCGCTCCTTGCCTGACCATATGACCCGCCCGATGGGGCAGGGGCAAGGTACGGCCTGTCGCAGGATTGACGGTATCGGCCAGTCGCAGCCGTGATGCCCATTGATTGCGCATCGGCTTTGTGGCATGTCCGCCCGCAACAATGAAGCGTACCGCCGGGTTCGGCGGATCAGCGGGGAAAATCCATTGGCCCGTATCGTCGTCAAGTTCGGTGGCACCTCGGTCGCCAATGTGGAACGCATCCGCAATGCTGCGCGCCATATCAAGCGTGAGGTCGAGGCCGGCCATGAAGTGGCCGTGGTGGTTTCGGCCATGAGCGGCAAGACCAATGAGCTGGTCGGCTGGGTCAATGAGGCCTCCAAGTTCCATGATGCGCGCGAATATGACGCCGTGGTGGCGTCGGGCGAGCAGGTGACGGCCGGGCTGATGGCCATTGTCCTTTCGGAAATGGGTATCCAGTCGCGCAGTTTTGCCGGCTGGCAGGTGCCTATCCATACCGATGACGCACATGGCGCAGCCCGGATCACCGAAATCGACCCGACCGAGCTCGACAAGCGTATGAAGGATGGGTGGGTGCCGGTGATTACCGGCTTCCAGGGCATTTCGCCCCATGGCCGCGTGACCACGCTGGGCCGCGGCGGGTCCGACACTTCGGCCGTGGCGGTGGCTGCAGCCGTCAAGGCGGACCGCTGCGATATCTATACCGACGTCGATGGCGTCTACACCACCGATCCGCGCATCGTGCCCAAGGCGCAGCGCATGACCAAGATTTCCTTCGAGGAAATGTTGGAAATGGCCTCGCTCGGGGCCAAGGTGCTGATGATCCGTTCAGTGGAAATGGCCATGGCGCATAAGGTGCGCCTGACCGTACGCTCCAGTTTCGATGACCCGGACGCGCCGCAGATCGCGCCCGATGGGACGCCGGGTGTGCCCGGCACGCTTGTCTGCGATGAGGATGAGATCATGGAACAGCAGATCGTTTCGGGCGTGACGCTCGCCAAGGCCGAGGCCAAGATCACCCTGCGCAAAGTCAAGGACAGCCCAGGCGTCGCCGCCGCCATTTTCGGCACGCTGGCCGACAAGGGCATCATTGTCGACATGATCGTGCAGAACATTGCCGATGATGGCGCAACAACCGACATCACCTTTACCGTGCCCGACAGCGAATATGACAAGGCTGTCAAGGCGCTCGAAGACAATGGCGGACGCTTTGAATATGCCCGTCTCTCGGGCTCGCGTGGCGGCGCCAAGGTCTCGGTCGTGGGCGTTGGCATGCGCTCTCATGCCGGCGTTGCCGCCTCGATGTTCAAGGCCCTGGCCGACAAGGGCATCAATATCCAGCTCATCACCACGTCGGAAATCAAGACTTCGGTGTTGATCGATGAAGAATATGCCGAGCTTGCGGTTCGCGCCCTGCACACCTATTACGGTCTGGACAGACAGGACGCCTGACCACAGTCGAGGGGACAAGGCCGCGTCCTTCAAATAGGGGGGCGGCTTTGCGGGCCGCCTTGTGAGAGGCATGGTCACGACCATAGGCGGCCCAAGGGTGCTCCTGCGGCAGTTGCGCGAGACAATGGCGGAGCCCCTGGCTTCGCAGGAACGTCTCGACAAGATCGTGGGCCTGATTGCGGAAAACATGCGGGCCGATGTGTGCTCGTTCTATGTGTTGCGCGATGACGGCGCGCTCGAGCTGTTTGCTACCCGCGGCCTCAATACCGAATCGGTGCACCTGACAACACTGCGGCTGGGCGAGGGCCTTGTGGGCCTGATTGCCGCCGAGGCCGAACCGCTCAGCCTGGACGACGCGACCAGCCATCCGGCCTTTGCCTATCGTCCGGAAACGGGCGAAGAAAAATACAACTCCTTCCTCGGCGTGCCGGTGCTGCGGGCAGGCCAGACGCTGGGCGTGCTGGTGGTGCAGAATGCTGACCGGCGCCATTATGGCGAAGACGAAACCGAGGCGATGCTGACCACGGCCACAATCCTGGCCGAAATGATTGCCACCAGCGATTTTGACAATCTGATCAAGCCCGGATCGGATATCGATCTCAGGCGGCCTCGTATGTTCAATGGCGTCAGCTTCACCGATGGCATCGCGCTTGGCACGGTGGTGTTGCACGATCCGCGCGTGGTGGTGACCAATTTCATCGCTGAAGATACCGATGCGGAAAAGCAGCGGCTCGACGCCGCCCTGGCGTCGATGCGCGTCTCCATCGATGCCATGCTCGACCACGGCGACATGCAGCCGACCTCGGACCACCGCGAAATTCTCGAGACCTATCGCATGTTCGCCAATGACCGGGGCTGGGTGAACCGGCTGACCGAGGCGATCGACAATGGGCTTTCGGCCGAAGCGGCGGTGGAGCGGGTGCAGAATGATACCCGGGCGCGCATGCAGCGCCAGACCGACCCCTATATTCGCGACCGGCTGCACGATCTCGATGATCTGGCCAATCGGCTTTTGCGGGTGCTGACAGGCGATGGCCAGACCCTGGGGCGCAAGGAACTGCCGGACAACGCCATCCTGGTCGCCCGCAATATGGGTCCGGCAGAACTGCTCGAATATGACCGCAAGAAGTTGCGCGGCGTGGTGCTCGAAGAGGGTGGGGCAACGGCGCATGTGGCCATTGTCGCGCGCTCTTTGGGGATCGTTGCGGTGGGCCAAGCCCAGTCCATCGTTTCGATGTGCGAAAGCGGCGATGACATTATTATCGATGGGCCGCTGGGGCAGGTGCATCTCAGGCCCACGCCGGACGTCGAGCAGACCTATATCGACAAGGTCCGCATTTCGGCACGACGGCGCGCGCATTATGCATCGTTCAAGGACAAGCCGAGCATCACCAAGGACGGCGTGGAAATCACGCTGCTGCACAATTCGGGGCTGGTGGCAGATTTGCCCATGCTGGACGATACCGGTGCGGCCGGCGTTGGGCTGTTCCGAACCGAATTGCAGTTCATGATCGCCAGCCGCCTGCCGCGTCTGCAGGAGCAGGTGGATCTTTATGCCGAAGCTATGGCCATAGCCGGTGACCGTCCTGTGGTGTTCCGGCTGCTCGATATTGGCGGCGACAAGGTCGTGCCCTATCTGCGTTCGGCTGCTGAAGAAAATCCGGCCATGGGCTATCGCTCAATCCGGCTGGGTCTGGACCGGCCGGGGTTGTTGCGCACGCAGATCCGGGCGCTGCTGCTGGCAGCGCATGGGCGGCCACTCAAGATCCTGGTGCCCATGGTCACCGAGACGTTCGAGTTCCGGCAGACCAAGACCGTGCTCAACAAGGAAATGGAGCGCCTCAGGCGCGCCGGGCAACCGGTGCCGGAGAAAGTCGAAATCGGGGCCATGGTGGAGGTGCCATCGCTGTTGTTTGAGCTGGACCAGATCATGCCCGAAAGCGACTTCGTCTCCATCGGCTCGAACGACCTGGTGCAGTTCCTGACCGCCGCCGATCGGGCCAATCCTCGGGTGTCCAAGGCTTATGACCCGATCGCGCTACCGCGCCTACGCGCCATCAGGCTGGTGGTCGATGCTGCGGCGCGGCACAACAAGCCCGTCACCATGTGTGGCGAACTGGCCGGCAAACCCATGGAAGCGCTGGCGCTAATGGCCATTGGTATGACCCGGCTCTCCATGGGCCCGGCCTCCATTGGCCCGATCAAGGAAATGATCCTCAATCTTGAACTCAAGCCGCTGCAGGCGGCCATTTCTGAAGCCTTGAGTGTGGGCGCAAACGGGCATTCGGTGCGCGAGCTTTTGACCGAGTGGGTGGACAAGCAGAACTTGCCCATGGGGTAGGGCTCGAATGGCCGCTTGATGTTGCGTGCCGGGATCATTACACCGCGGCCTATCGTTCCGTCCGTCGCCGCACTGCGATGCAAGCCGCGATTGCCACGTTGAAAGACCAAGAATGCCTAGCCTTCCCCAGGACAAGCTCGACGCCCTTGAAACGCGCTTCCAATACATCGAAGCCGCGCTATCGAGTGGTGCCAGCCCGGACGAATTGGCCCGGCTTTCCAAGGAGCATTCGGATCTTTCTGAAATCGTGGGCGAAATTAGCGCCTACAAGAAGGCCCTGAAGGATCATGCCGAGGCCGAGGCGCTGCTCAAGAGCGGCGACAAGGAAATGGCCGAAATGGCCGAAATGGAAATTGAAGAGCTGGACGAGAAGATCGAGCAGCTGGCCCAGTCGATCCGCATCTTGCTGCTACCCAAGGACGAGGCGGACGAAAAGTCCGTCATTCTCGAAATCCGTGGCGGCACCGGCGGGGACGAAGCGGCTTTGTTCGCCGGTGATCTGTTCCGCATGTATGAGCGCTATGCGGCCGCGCGGGGCTGGAAGGTTACGGTGATGGAAGAAAGCCCCGGCGAAGTCGGGGGCTTCAAGGAAATCATCGCCAATGTGTCGGGCAAGGGCGTCTATGCCCGCATGAAATATGAAAGCGGCGTGCATCGGGTGCAGCGCGTACCCGCCACGGAGGCTTCGGGGCGCATTCATACTTCGGCAGCGACGGTGGCCGTGCTGCCGGAAGTCGAAGACATCGATATCGAAATCCGCAATGAGGATATTCGCATCGATACGATGCGCGCCTCGGGCGCGGGCGGACAGCACGTCAACACCACAGACTCGGCGGTGCGCATCACCCACATTCCGACCGGGCTTGTGGTGACCTCGGCGATGAAGTCGCAGCACCAGAATCGGGCCCAGGCGCTGGTCGTGCTGCGCTCGCGGCTTTACGAGATGCAGCGCGAGGAACGCGACAGCGCCCGTTCGGCAGAGCGCAAGGGGCAGGTCGGGTCTGGCGACCGCTCGGAACGCATCCGCACCTATAATTTTCCGCAGGGGCGCGTCACCGATCACCGGATCAATCTGACGCTCTACAAGCTCGACAAGGTGATTGCGGGCGAAGCGCTGGACGAGTTGATCGAGGCGCTCATCACCGAACATCAGGCGGCACAGCTTGCCGCCATGGAGCAGAGCAACTGAGCGAGCCGCTGCGGATCGGCGCATTGTGGCGCGGCTGGCGCGACGTGTTAGGCCGGCTCGGTTTTGAAACGGCCGCGCTCGATGCCAAGCTGCTTACCGGCCATGCGCTGGGGCTTGACGCCCTTGCTCTGGCAACCCGCGAGCAGGAACCGGTGAGTGATGAGCAGGCGGCCAACGTGGCCGAGCTGCTGCAGAGGCGCATGACCGGGGAATCGGTTGCGCGCATTCTGGGCGAGAAAGAGTTCTACGGACTGCCATTTTGGCTCAATGCCGCAACACTTGAGCCGCGGCCCGAGACCGAATTGCTGGTGGACCTGGCGATCGCGGCCCTGCCGCAAGGTGGGCGCCTGCTTGATCTGGGCACTGGGACGGGCTGCATTCCCATTGCGGTGCTGGCCAATCGGGCCGATGCCGGGGGAATAGCGACCGATATCGCCCTCGATGCCATGACCATGGCCCGTGAAAATGCCGAAAGGAACGGGGTGCAAGGTCGTCTCGAATTTGCACTTGGGAACTGGTTTGAAGCACTCGACCTTGCGTATCCTGGACGGGACGGCGGGGCAGGCTTTGATCTCATCACCTCCAATCCGCCCTATATCGCCAGCGACGTGGTTGAAACGCTTGATCCCGAGGTCAGGGCCTTCGATCCGCGCCTGGCGCTGGATGGCGGGCCCGATGGGCTCGGTCCTTACCGGATCATCGCTGCGGGGGCAGCGCGCCATCTGAAGCCAGGCGGTCAGGTCCTCGTTGAGATCGGCTATGATCAGGGGAAGAGCGTGAGTGCCTTGTTCGCCGAACATGGTTTGACCGAAATCCTCGTTCACAAGGACCTTAATGGCCTTGATCGTGTGATTTCGGCGCACCACTTGAAGGACGAGTAAGGCTTTGCTTTGGCCAATGCGCAGTTTGTGCTAGTCAAACCGGGCCGAAGCGGTTAGTTTATAGAAGCTGTCAATGGCGCATCATGGGCGCCGCGGCGATCACACCCGATCCTAAATGCAGTAAGCTGCTCACGCAGCGCGGTTCCGAAAGTCCGGGACGACGCGGGGACGGGATGGACTTGTCCAGGGTCGCTGCCGACCGCACACGGTCTTCATGAAGCCAGAAGAGTTTCCGCCCGGTGCGCACTTACCGCCGACGGATTGAGGGCCAGATCGGGCCTATCGCGCCGGTCCGCCCATTGATGTGACGCTTAGCTTTTTAGAGTTAGACAAAGCGACCCGATGAGACCTAATCAGAACAAGAACCGGCAGCGTGGCCGGAACGGCGGACGCAAACATGTCAATCCGCTGTCGCGCAATTATGAGAGCAACGGACCTGACGTGAAGGTGCGCGGCAATGCCTCCCATGTTGCCGAGAAATATATGCAGCTCGCCCGCGACGCCCAATCTTCGGGCGATTCGGTGATGGCCGAGAATTATCTGCAGCATGCCGAGCACTATTTCCGCATCGTGTCTTCTGCCCAGCAGGCCATGAATGGTCCGCGCGATGGCCAGAGCCAGGACGAGAACGAGTTCGAAGACGACGGCAACGACGTCAATTCGCGCTTTTCCTCGCCCCAGCCGACACAGCCGGTGCAGCAGGGCAATGACAGCGAGGGCGAACAGCCACCCGTTGCTGCCGAAGGTGGTGAGAGGCCGGCAGAGGCGGCTTCAGCGCCGGCCGAGGGTGAGGGCGAACAGCCGGCCCGCAAGCCACGCGAGCGCCGCCCGCGTCGCCGCCGCAATGCGGGAGGCGAAGCCAATGCCGATACGGCCAATGAGGCGCAGTCCGAGCCGGTGGCAGAGCTCCCGGCTTTCCTGACGGGCAATGCCGCCGAATAAATTGCGGTGAAAACCAAACAAATGCCGGGCCCCAGGCCCGGCATTTTTGTTTGCGACCAATGACACCGCGTTGCGGGGCGAAGATTCTCCTCTCGAGCCTCTTTTGTTCGCGCTTGGATGACCTACATCTAGACCGAACGATGCGCCAATATGGGCATTGTTCAAACGACGCTTCCGCCGTCATGCCGGTGCCGAAACGGGCCGCGTGGCGGGCGAGACAAGGAGAGTTGCATTGAACATCGAGAAATACACCGAGCGGGCGCGCGGCTTCATCCAGAGTGCGCAGACCGCAGCTCTGGGCAAGGGCCATCAGCAGTTTTCACCAATCCATCTCCTCAAGGTCCTGCTTGACGACGACCAGGGCATGGCCAATGGCCTGATCAGCAAGGCCGGGGGCGATCCCAAGGCGGCGCGAGCGGGCGTGGAAGCGGCGCTCAACAAGATTCCCAAGGTGTCCGGTGATGCTGGTCAGCTTTACCTCAGCCGCGAATTGGCCAAGGTCTTCGACACCGCCGAACAGGCCGCCCAGAAGGCCGGCGACAGCTTTGTCACGGTCGAACGGTTGCTGCTCGCTTTGGTCATCGAAAAGGACAGCGACGCCGGCAAGATCCTGAGCTCTGCAGGGGTAAACGCGCAGGGACTCAACACGGCCATCGAGGAAATCCGCAAGGGCCGTACAGCCGACAGCGCTTCGGCCGAGAACACCTATGATGCGCTCAAGAAATATGCCCGCGACCTGACCGCCGATGTGCGCGAAGGCCGGCTTGATCCGGTGATCGGGCGCGATGAGGAAATTCGCCGTACCATCCAAGTTCTGAGCCGTCGTACCAAGAACAATCCGGTGCTGATCGGTGAACCCGGCGTGGGCAAGACTGCCATTGCCGAGGGCTTGGCCATCCGCATCGTCAATGGCGACGTTCCAGAATCGCTCAAGAACAAGAGCCTGCTGGCGCTCGACATGGGCGCGTTGATTGCGGGCGCGAAATATCGCGGTGAGTTCGAAGAGCGCTTGAAGTCGGTGCTCTCGGAGGTGCAGGCCGCCGAGGGACAGATCATTCTGTTCATCGACGAAATGCATACGCTGGTTGGTGCCGGCAAGAGCGAGGGCGCCATGGACGCGTCCAATCTCCTCAAGCCTGCCTTGGCGCGCGGTGAGTTGCACTGCGTTGGCGCGACCACGCTGGATGAATATCGCAAGCATGTGGAAAAGGATCCGGCCCTGGCCCGGCGGTTCCAGCCGGTCTTTGTCAGCGAGCCGACAGTGGAAGACACCATTTCGATCCTGCGGGGCCTAAAGGAAAAATACGAACTGCATCACGGCATTCGCATTGCGGATTCTGCCCTGGTGAGCGCGGCCACCCTCAGCAACCGCTATATCACGGACCGTTTCCTGCCCGACAAGGCCATCGACCTGATGGATGAGGCCGCCGCGCGGTTGCGCATGGCCGTGGACAGCAAGCCCGAAGCGCTGGACGAGCTGGATCGACGGATCATGCAGCTCAAGATCGAGCGCGAGGCGCTCAAGAAGGAGACCGATGAGGGCTCCAAGTCCCGGCTCGACCGGCTCGAACACGACCTCGCGGGACTTGAGGAACAGGCCCAGACCCTGTCAGCCAAGTGGCTGGCGGAAAAAGAACGCCTGCAGGGCTCGACCAAGATCAAGGAAGAGCTCGATGCGGCCCGCTCGCAGCTGGAAATCGCTCAGCGCCAGGGTGATCTGGCCAAGGCCGGTGAGCTAGCCTATGGCGTCATCCCCGATCTCGAAAAGCGGCTGGCCGCGGCCGATGATGCGGATGGCGATGGCAAGCCTGACCCGGTGATGGCCAAGGAAACCGTGGAACCCACCGATATTGCCCAGGTGGTGTCGCGCTGGACCGGCATTCCGGTCGACCGGATGATGGAGGGAGAACGCGAAAAGCTCCTGCATATGGAGAGTTCGCTTGGCGCCCGGGTCGTCGGGCAGTCCGAAGCGGTGGCCGCCGTTGCCAAGGCCGTGCGGCGCTCGCGGGCGGGCCTGCAGGACCCAAACCGGCCGATCGGCTCGTTCATGTTCCTGGGCCCAACTGGCGTGGGCAAGACCGAATTGACCAAGGCGCTGGCGCAGTTCCTGTTCGATGACGAGACCGCCATGGTGCGGCTCGACATGTCCGAATTCATGGAGAAGCACTCGGTCGCCCGGCTGATCGGCGCGCCTCCGGGCTATGTCGGCTATGACGAGGGCGGGGTGCTGACCGAAGCGGTCCGGCGCCGGCCTTATCAGGTGATCCTGTTCGACGAGATCGAAAAGGCGCACCCGGATGTGTTCAACGTCCTGTTGCAGGTGCTCGACGACGGTCGGCTGACCGACGGACAGGGCCGCACGGTAGATTTCCGCAACACGGTGGTGATCCTCACCTCCAATCTGGGGGCGGAATACCTGGTCGAACTCAAGGATGGCGAGTCAGTGGACCTGGCCCGTGGCAAGGTGCTCGATGCCGTCAAGGCGGCGTTCCGGCCGGAGTTCCTCAACCGGATCGATGAAATCCTGCTGTTCCACCGTCTGGGGCGCGAACACATGGGCAATATTGTCGATATCCAGTTCGGCCGGCTCGAAGCCCTGCTCAAGGATCGGGACATCACGCTGGAATTGACCCCCAAGGCCCGCGATTGGCTGGCCAACGAGGGCTATGACCCGGCTTATGGCGCTCGTCCGCTCAAGCGCGTCATTCAGCGCGCAGTGCAGGACGAACTGGCCGAGGAGATTCTATCGGGAACGGTCAGCGATGGCGGCCGCGTTCTGGTGGACGCCGACGACAATGGCATCGTGCTTCGCCCCGCCGATACGATGGCGGCCGGCGCGGCAGCTTGATAGAGCACAATGCTCGATACAAAAGGGCCGGTCTGACGACTGGCCCTTTTGTATTTGCTCGACCTGATGGCGGGTGCGACATGTTCTAGAACATGACGCGAACAAATTCACGAGGACCTTGGGGAGCGATTGATGGACCAGATCGACTACATAGAGTTTCCAACATCCGACCGATCCGCCACCAGCGGTTTTTTTCGTGCTGCCTTTGGGTGGGGCATAGTCGGCTTCGGTCCAGACTATGACGGTTTGGAGGGTGCCGGAATCGATGGTGGCGTCGATCAGGCAGCCAATCGCGTCGCCGCGAGCATGGCCGTGATCCGGACCGAAGATCTGGATGACGCCGAACGGCGCGTCATCAAGGCGGGCGGTGTTATCACACGCGCCCAGTATGATTTCCCCGGCGGGCGGCGCTTCCACTTCCGCGAGCCGGGTGGCAACGAACTGGCTATGTACGTATACGTGGGCAGGCCCGAATAGCGGATGAGATCAGTTCGCCTGGGCAACCGACACGGGCGCCGGTTCACGGGCCATCAGGTCATTGATCTGGGCGATGGTCTGGTCAAATTCTTCGCGATATTGTGCCGCCAGCACATTGTCCTTTGGCAGCTTGACGCTGAGGGGATCGACGAGGTTGCCGTTGATCTTGATCTCGAAGTGCAGATGCGGGCCGGTGGACTGACCCGTTGAGCCGACATAGCCGATGACCTGTCCCTGGCGCACATGGGAGCCGGCGCTGAGCCCTTCGGCATAGCGGGACATGTGGCCATAGGCTGTTTCGTAGCCGTTGACGTGCTGGATTTCGACCTTGTTGCCGTAGCCCGACTGCCACTTGTAGTGGGTGATGACGCCGTCGCCGGCGGCATATATCGGTGTGCCCGTGCGTGCTGCCAGATCGACCCCCGTGTGCAGCCTGCGCGTCTTGAAGATGGGATGGATACGATAGCCGAAGCGGGAGCGCAGCGTGCCACCCCCTTCGAGCGGACGGCGATTGAGGAAGCGCTTTCCGGTCTCCCCATCCGGATCGTAGAAGTCGACGACGCCATCATCGGTGGTGAAGCGATAGAGCTGCCGTGTCGTGCCCGACAGGGTCAGGCCGACATAGAGAAGTTCCTCGCCACTGCCATCACCAGTGTCACCCGCTTCGAGAATCTCGATGGTGTCACCCGCGGCAATGCGTTTGGTCATGTCGATGTCATAGGCAAACATGGCGATGATGCGCTCGATCGTGGCGTCGCTCAGATCATGCTTGCGTCCGGTTTCCCAGATCGAACGATAGATGCTGGGCAGATTGCCCACATTGATCTGTTCGACATCCTCGGCGGGGAAGTCGACCCAGTCCGGTTGCAGGCCCACGACATATTGACCGTTGTCGCTCAAGGCCACGGTGGCGATGTGCCGATCACCCGGCGCGCCCTCGGGCCGATAGATCGACATGCGGTAAGGCACAAGGCTGGTGGCGCCGGTGCCCAATGGTCCATAGAGGATGCGCAGCCGAATACCGGCCGGAAGGCCTGCCGCCGGCATGAGACTGGCCAAGGTACGTTCCACCATCCCAACCTGGGCCGGGGTGAAACCATTGCGCAGAAGCGTGTCCGCCAGAGGGCCAAGTTCTCGCACGGTCAGAAAGCGTTCAGTCCGGCCGAGCGACTCACCTGAGGCCAAGGTCGTCTTGGGGACGACAGTCACATTCTCCGCTACGCCGGTGACCGCGCCGGATGGCTGCGAAGCCAGTTCCTGCAGGCTCGGGGCGAGGGCCGCATAGGCGAGTGCCGGGCCCGCCCCGTCAACGGTAAAGGGGGCGCCAATCATGGCCCGCACGAAATCAGCCGCCCCCTGATCAGAGATGGCCCTTGAGGGTACGAAGTCATCGGGCATGGCCGTCTGGTTGACTGCGACCTCTCCGTCGACGTCGGTGCCATAGACATCAGTCGCAATATCGAGAGCCGCAGCCGTCAGGGGTTGAGCCTTGTTGAGAATGGCGACCGGGTCATAGGCCTGTATATCGGCGGAGAGCGTGGTGGCCGTGGTGGCCAGGGTCGCGCTGATGCGCACGAAGGGCTGGTTGCGGATGATTTCGCGACCATCCACAATCTGGCGCGTCGACGCCTCGATAATCTCGCGGTCGGAGCGGGTCGCTGCAACAGGGCGCAGGCGCGATGTCTTGGACGTCAGGTCGGTCGCGACAGGCTGATCAATACGGGGGGCGGCCAGGTTGAGTGCGGCATAGGCCGTGGAAAATGTGTCCTGACCCTGAAACGAGACGTAGAGTGCAGCGCCCATCAGCAGGACGCTGGTCAGGCCAGTCATCACCGTGCCGCTAAGCCAGGCGAAGCTCAGTTCGCGGCCCTGGGGGATTTCGCCATCGGTGGACTGCACGGTCAGCGCCGGACCGTCTTCATAGCCGGTCGCCTGCAGCATGGCCGCATGGCGTCGTCTCTGCGTCGCGTTCAACGCTCCATCCTTTATTAGGGTGGTGGTACTGGTTCTCCTTGCCGGTCGAGCCGGCCTGGACGCCAAGGCGCCGCGCATAAACCTAGAGTCACGCGCGCACGTTAGCAATGGTTATGCCCTATCACCGAAAAATGCGGCGAAACTGGGGGGCGCACGTCCGGACCCGGGGGGGCTTGAAATGAGCCCGGACCACTCCCATTTTGCAACGACCGGCGGAAAGCCCGGAAATCACTGGTGGTTTGGTCGAGTTTTCCACATGCAGTGGCGGGGGCTCGGCTGGAAAATGTCAGTTTTGTCATTTGGGGGCTTCCCAAGCGCAAAGCTGATCCCTATAACCCGCTCATCGCTGAAGAGCGCGGCGCCAAACGGCGGCGGGCAACGAAGCAAGCCTCTGAAATCTAAAGTAATTTCGGTTTCAGAATTTCGAATTTCGGCTTTGACGAAAAACGAAATTAGGGTGTTGACAGACTGAAACGTCTCGAATACAACCCGCCAGCGCTGACGACGCGAGCACTTGTTGCTCCCACTGATCGGCGCAATCTGACAGGGCAGACGATCTGCCGGGCAACCGGAGATAAGATCGTATTCTCTGAAGGAATTCAGGAAGCAGTGCTTCCAACCGACGTATCAGCCGGCGACGGCGATGGGTCAGCTCTTTGACATTGTGAAGAACAGAAGAAAGAGAAACGTGGACGGCGAGGTTCTTGCGAACTGGCCGGGAAGCAATTCCTGGTTGGTTGTAAAAGA
>Ga0066837_10000341_pt1 | contig 21311 bp, 20 predicted proteins | sample ETNtaG_25_FD_66730 | JGI IMG/M metagenome (GOLD analysis project Ga0066837, IMG submission 66730) | Marine microbial and viral communities from oxygen minimum zone, Eastern Pacific Ocean - ETNP201302SV86 | ecosystem: Environmental > Aquatic > Marine > Oceanic | place: Pacific Ocean: Eastern... | reverse complement strand
ATCAAGAGCGTGTTGAGCGACTACACGCTCTACGACATCGCCATCTAGACCAAACGGGCACACCAGCCAACGCCGTCATCCTCGGCGTCTGACAACCTCGTCTACTGCACTGGTTTGTCATGGGCGATGCCGCCGAGCGGGGGGCGAAACCCGGGAGGCGGATCGACGTAAATGCTTTCGGCGTGTGGGTCGATGCCCAACACGGCCCGACCCTGGAAACCACTCGGAGCCGGTGAAACGTCGACCCAGCAGCCATCGATGCTGGCCTGCGTCCTGGCCAGGACGGTGTCGGTCGAGTTGTACGTGTCCTGTGAGACCTGCCTCAGGTATGCGGGGGTCGCGTAGACCTCTTCCGAGGTCGCATGGGGAAGGAAGAGTTGGGTTGTCAGGATGCAGGTATCGCCGCTGAACACCTTGAGGTGCATGTGCGGCGCCCGGCTGGCGTACCAGCCCGGAATGATCGTCATGAAGCGAACCACCCCGTCGGCGCCTGAGATCTGAGCGCCTCGTAGGAAGCTGTCGTTGTTCAAAGGTGGCCGCTTCGTCACATCTGCCGGCTGTTGATCCGGATCGAATGGGTAGCCGCTGTAGTGGCCGGTCGCATCCGGGTGCCAAAGATCGACCCGCATATCGCGTGCCGGTTCTTCGGTATGGATATCCACCAGCTGGACCTCGAGAGCCAGGTTCACGCCCGGCCTCCCTTCGCGGATATCGGATCGCTGGGGGCAACCGTTCCCGTAATAGGGGCCCTCCACCATTTCGGCCGCCTGGACGGGATGTTTCGCTGTTGACATGTGTTCCTCTTGTTCTCGCTTTGTCTGGGTGTGGGTCAGTCGATCTTCACGATCCCGACGCCATCGCGCAGATCGAGGCTCGTTCCAAAAGGTGCAGAAGTGGTGGCGATGCGATCGAAGATGCGCTCGGCGACCTCGGGTGAAGCAGCTCGCGGGGTGCCCAAATCGGCGTGGTTGCCCTTGAACCCAAGATCGATGGGGTGGAGGACGATCTCGCTGAGCTCTGAGTCGTGGTAGCGGCAGATTGCTGTCGCCCCCTCGAAGTAGAACGACGGATGCCGGGCTGTCCTAGCGGCCAGTAGTTCGGCGTCGGTCGTTTCGGTGGCGTAGGGGTTGATGGTTTCTGGATTCTGATCGCCAAACGCGGTGCCTCGGTAGGTCTCCCACGCGATGAGCTCCTGCATATAGGCCTGTCGCAGGAAGCACCCGATCCCGTAGAAAATCGGCTTGCCCCGATAGATCTCAATGGCGCGGAAGTCGAAGGGTCCATGAACGAAGAAGAGATCGGCGCCGTTGTCGATCGCATCGTGGGCGAGCTCAATCAAGAAGTCGGGCGGATGGGGTGTCTCTCCACTGAGCCCTCCCTGCGGGTTGGAGGGATCGATCGTCCACTGATGGGCGTGGATAGTGACGATCGTGTAATTCGAGAAGAGGGCCGCATTCCTGGTGCTGCGGAGTACGTCTGATAGGTCATCGGGGTGGATGCGGTAGGAGTACCCCGGCTCATCGCCCTTTTCGTACCAGGTGTCGTGGAGCTGGAACCGGTCTTCGAACACCATGACGGTCGGCTGGACCACGAATGGTCCCGGGAACGCGTAGTCGTGCTCCAGTGCGAATTGTCTAAGGCGTTCCCAGGATTCGGTTGGCAGCTTGACAGTGCGCGAAACGCGGATGTTGTTGGCGCCAGGTCGCCCGTTCGAGTTCGCGATGCGAGCCCCCGCTCCAAAGACCCGATCGTGGCCGTGATTGGCGCTTGATGTGAGGCTGACGACCCCAACTCGACCGTTGGCGACGTCAGCGTACGCCGGCGCGCGTGCTTCTGCTAGATGCTCGCCATAGCCGACAGGCACGATCCCCACCCTACGAAGATGGGCATCGGTCTGCCGGTTGCCCTCTGGTCCAAAGTCGGAGAGACGGTTGTTGGCGCGGGACATGACGTCGAAGCCGATCTCCGCGAGATCGTCGGCTACTGCCGGGTCCGCCATGACAAGAAAGGACGGGATGCCGTAGTGGTGGCCCTCGAACTCGCGCCAGTTGGCGATGGTCTGTTCAAGGTTGGCGATTGCAAAGTCTGCGCTGCGAACAGGTTCCAAGGCGGCTTGTACTTCTGGATCGGTGAGCTGGGAGACAGGTCGGGTGATTACGACATCACCGACAACGGCCACCTCGAAGTCGCCTGGCACGCTCATCGGTAGGTCTCTGTCGGAGTCGACCTGGCGGTGGTCAGCGACCTTGGAGAATGTTCCGTGGACCAGCTTGGTTGCCTTCTCGTGCGTACTCACGCGGCACTCACCTCGTATCGGACCTGCAACCGTTTCAGCGACGACACCCAGATCGCCTGCACCCACACCGGTTCGTTCACGAGCTCCCAACTCTGAAGTCGAGGCACCAACGCATCGAGCAGGGTGCGGACCTCGAGACGCGCCAGCACCTGTCCGATGCAACCGTGGGTTCCGATCCCGAATCCCAGGTGAGGGTTGGGGTGACGGTCGACGCGAAACTCGAATGGGGCGTCGAAAACGCTCTCGTCACGATTGGCTGACGCATAGGAGAGGTAGACGTCGTCGCCTTTGGCGATCCTCGCACCACCGAGCTCGACATCGGCTGTCGCCGTTCGCATGAAGTTCGTGGTGGGTGTGACCCAACGGATGATCTCTTCGGCGGCGGTTGGAACCAGAGACGGGTCGGACCTCAACTTCTCGAGTTCGCGAGGGTGCTGTATGAGAGCGAGCAAGCCGCCGCTGATAGCACTCGCCGTTGTGTCGTGACCCGCACCCAGCAGGACGAGCAGATTCGAGATCACCTCGAACATGCCGATTGGTTCATCGTCGATCGTGGCGTTGGCGATGGCACTTGCCAAATCATCGGTAGGGCGAGCCTGACGCGTCGATGTGAGGTCCTTGCAGAACGTGAGGACCTCCCCGAACCGGGTCGCCCGATCGCCTTCGGCGAGCTCAGGATCGCTGCCCGCGAATATCAGCTTGGCCAGCCGGAGAACCTGCTGTTCCTGCGACCGTGGGATGCCAAGTAGTTCGCAGAGCATACGGACAGGGTGGATCGCAGCAATCTCTTCCACGAAGTCCGCCTCGTCCCTCTCGCTGAGCTCATCGACCAACTCTGCTGAAATCGCGGCGAGTCGCCCTTCCAGCCGACGCACGTTCGCCGGACCCAGCCACGACTGGAGGATCGTCCGATACTTTCCGTGTTCAGGCGGATCCATGTGCACGATGGAGCGGATTGGGGCCGGCTCGCCGCGAGGCTGTTCGATCGTGACTCTCTTGGTGCTGGTCCACAGCTCCGAGTCACGCGACACCTCCGCAATGTGTTCTCGACGCGTGAGCAGCCAAAAAGGATCGACAACACCGCCTTCGTACCGCCACACCGCCTTCGTCTCGCGGAGCTCACGCATCTCCTCGTGGGGGAATCCGTGTTGACCCCAGTAGTGGGCATCGACGATGCGGTCTAGTGAAGGGGTCATCGGTCTTCCTCGTCGCGAGCCTGTTCGATCGTGACCGCCGTACTTGAGATCTTTGATTGAGCCACCGGAACGACTTTAGCGGAATTGAATTTACGTCATTTCCGACTAGAGACACTTGAACCAATAGGATCAGAAGCGGGCAGCTAAAGCCAGGTGACAGCAGGGGAGTAGCGGCAGCGAAACCGCAGGGCAAGACATGGATGCAACACCTGAAAACAAATCGCGGCAATCAGCGAAGTCATCTGCTCTTACCGCGACTAGGCAGGCCAAGAACATACGAGCTAGGTGTCTGGAGTGTGGGACGAAGAAGAAAGTCACTGTTCATGTAAGCGCACATGACAGGTATTTCTTTTTCGATGTTCCGTTGCAAGAGATATGGCCAAAGATAAGTGTTGAGGATGCCGGTGTACTAGAGGCACATAAAGCGGCCTTTGGGGTGCCTGGTTCCTTTGGGCGTAATGAGTACACGTGTCAGGAATGTGTTGAGGGAAGAGAAAACGTTGAGCGGACCTAGAGAACTGTCGACAGAGGAGATCGAAACTTATCGAAATGATGGGGTGGTATGTCTGCGGGCAGCTCTTCCACTCGAATGGGTCAAGGTGCTAACGCAGGCAATGGATGACATCCTCGCTGACTACTCCGCCCTCAAGGCAGCTGGCGTTCAGCGCGATGGAGCGATGGACATCGTTCTGGATCGTTCTCACCTTCGGGCGCTCAGCGTCTTGGGTGAGGCTGCCGAAGCGATGGGTGGATCAGTATTGGCTGAGCATCGCGATGGAGGCAGGGAGGGGGAGTTCATCCTCGTAAATAACGCTGTCGTTGACTATGCAGGAATACGCAGGGTTGCTCTCGAAAGCCCGTTGCCAGCGTTGGCGGGTCAACTGTTTGGCTCAAGCAAGGTCAACTTTGTTTTCGATCAAGTGTTGATTAAGGAGCCAGGCGCGCTCAGCCGGACTGCTTTCCACCAAGACCAGGGTTATTTCAAAGTGGACGGCGCACAAGTGGCGTCGTTTTGGACGTCCTGTGACTCGGTCGACGCGGACAACGGTCGAATGGGTTACATACGAGGGTCGCATCGCTGGGCTATGCATGCGCCGAACATGTTCGTATCCCAAGAGACCGGCCCAACCCACGGCTTAGCTCAACTTCCAGACATTGAGGGCCACGAGGACGAGTTCGACGTCATCTACTTCGACGTAGAACCTGGCGATGTGATTGTGCATGACTACCGGACTGTTCACGGATCACGCGGCAACGTCAGCACCGACCAGACACGGAGGGCAGTCTCGCTCCGCTACGGGGGCGATGAGGTGACCTATCTGGACCGTCCGAGCGCTCGTGGTGAATTCCCCGTTGATGACGATGTGAGTGACGGTGATTCGTTGGACAGCGCAACGTTTCCCATCGTGTGGCGAGATCACGACGAGTGAGCTCACCGACAGCTTGCAATGAGGCCCGCCCCTACGGGGGCGGTCTTTTGCCGTTTCTGAGTGTCGGGCCGTTAGGCGTTGATCATCACGATGAGCATTACCGTGCTGCCAAGCATCGCGATCGTGGCAAGAATGAAATAGACGGGGAAGGGTGCCTTCGAGAAATTCTTACCGAACGCAGTCGACCGAAGGTCATCGTCCATGTCCTCACGCATTGCCGCGATGTCCTGAATTGCACCGAAAGCCCCAAACCACAGAAAGAACCCAACGACCCCAACGGCCACAGACAACGCAACCTCGGCACCGTCGCTTAACTGGCCCCACGACGCAGCCAGGGCCACCCCGACGATCATCAACACGAGGCACTTCAGACACACCCACAGCATCTCTGCACGATGTTCAACCCAACCACGAAGTTCGCTTTGGTCCATGTCGAGGTCCTTTCCTGAGAACGACAGAGGCAACAGTACAGAAACGGCGGCTCGATTGGAGACATAAGCTTGGTTTGACGATATTAAGGAGAGTTGTGGATCCTGCAGAGAAAAAGATTGCACTTCGAGCTATTAATTACGGCTTGCATGTGCTGACTACTACCGATGGAGAAAACTTCGGAGCTGGTGGGGTGAACTGGATTACCCAGACATCTTTTGATCCACCATTGGTGGCGGCTGGAGTGAAAGGCGACAGCGGGTCTGCTGCCATCATCGAGTCGACCGGGTCATTCGCGGTCAACGTGTTGGGAGCGGACCAACTTGAGGTGGGTAAAGCCTTTTTCCGTTCTACTTCCGTTGAAGGGAACCTTCTGAACGGCCACGAGTTCGAAGCTGGCCCCGAAACCGGCTGCCCACTGCTTGTGGAGTGTGCATACTGGTTCGAGGCTCGGGTTACGGACACGATCGCCCGCGGTGATCACACGCTGTTTGTTGCAGAAGTTGTTAACGCAGGTGTCCGCGACGATTCAGCCGTTCCTCTGGTCCTACGAGATACAGGGATGAATTACGGCGGATAACCCCAGTATTGTTCGGCGCGTATGCGCGGTCGAAGTCACTGGTTCGAGTCCTATAGCGTTCACACACAAAATCGCGGGTCAGAGGCCTAAACCAAGGTTGGGGTGACGCGACTAACGAGAGTGTTTTTGGTTTAGGGGCACTCCCGGAGACTAGGTATTTGGTGACTGGTAAGGTCGAATTCCGCTGTGTCGGCTTGACAACTGATTGAGCCAATCTGCTTGAGTAGATCAGAAGGGTGCATCGACCATGATGGATAACACGCAAGTGGCAAGCAAACCTGTTGAGGAAGGAAACATTGCGTTTCCCCAGCGCTGGAACAGTCTCAGTGAAGATGGTGACTACCGTGAGGTTTCTTTCCTGATGGGTGATTCTGAGTCGGGCCCGATGGCACGCGTCCTGAGTTTCCCTCCAGGTCGGGGGAGTGTTCGCGCGAACGGGCGGGCATATTCGCACCATCACCGTACTGACACGTTCCGAATTGCTCTTGCTGCCCATTCTCGACAGACCCGGGTGTCGGGCCGCTGGTTTGGTCCGGGGGATTTTGTGTTACGCGGTGCGAACGACGTGTACGTCGAATCGCTTGAGGGTGGCCACGGAGCGTTGCTGCTGCTCGTGAGCGCAGATCGCCGTGGCTACCATCCGGTCTACTCGGATCATGATCGAGCGGAAGCGGAAGCAACGCTGGACGAATCAGCGTCAGTCGTGTTCGGCGACGAGCAACCGCATTTTCATGACCACGACGATGATGTAGCGAGTGGAATTGCCGTGACCTTCGCAGACCTAGACTCCAAACGACCCGAGCTATACGGGGACCTGCACGACCAGACCAACTGGCATCGCATGTCGGATGGCTCTGATGTCGCGATGGTACTGATGGGCGATCCGTCTTCGGGGACGCTGGTCCAGATGACGCATTGGCCCAGTAAGGCATCGGAGGCGGCTAAATCTCCAAGCCAGACCGATAGATTCTGGCTCCTGATCGACGGCAGTTGCTCTATCGGCGAGCGGCTATATCACGCCGGCGATTTTCGTTTCCTGCCGGCCGGGACCGCTGACCCCAAGATCGTTCGTGGCGAGTCAGGTTCCACCGAGGTTGTGGTCATCGCGGATCGTGCTCATTGGATGGAGTCGGCTTGCGCTCAAGATCAAAACACTCGATCGGCCGAACTGGCGGGTCTTATCAAGCAACAGCACGAAGCGTTGCTGCTCGGATAACTGAACCAAACAGGGACCTCTGCGGGTAGACGGTATCTGAGGGGTTCGTGGCTGTAGCCGAAGGGTTCAGCTCCAGGGTTTTTCGAAACGTTGCTTCCAAGGTGGGTCTTCTAGTTCGATGGGCGTCCCATTGTTCTGGTCCTGTTGGGTGTCAGAGGAGGGTCGCCTTCCTACCCACATGCCAATTCCAAAGACTGCGAGTGCGAGAAGCAAACATGAGCTCATGTGCACAGTGTGGCAGCCCTTCTCACCTATTGACACTCTGTTGTTTCACGAAGCGACCATTTCTTGGGTCTTAAGGTGCGAGTCGGGTGGCACCTACGTTCAGACCATCACATAGCTGGGTCAGCAGCGTTGATTTGTTGACTCAATGACAAGAGGGTGAGGTTGTGGGTTAACCGCAGGCTCTACCGATGAGCATCATTAGGACGAATGCGCCCAGCCACCAGCCCCACAGTCGACCAGCCCTGGACCAGTCCCAAGAGTTACCTTCGCCTGATCGTGCCACGACAGCAACCTAATCCCTACTGGATGACCCGCACCACCAATGAAACAAGAACGATCAAACCGAAGATATAGACGTAACGCCATTGGCGCTTGTCTTGGGGCCGGTTCCCTTTCCACAGATCTTTCAGATTCACATGCTTGATCGTAGGCGTCCCGAATACGACAAAGGACCGCCCGGAAAGGCGGCCCATGCCAAACAGATAGGGGTGAATGCCTCAACTCATGCGATTAATTGGTCAAAAACACCCAATTATCAGCGCCGTATTGCCATGTATTGAACGCTTCCTCGGCCATCCCTGTAGCAATAAATTTCCCGCCCTGACCATCTGACTGATCACAAGGGATGGGATTGGCATCCCGCGCTTCTTTCGTGATTGACATCTGCGATCGAGAGCTAATGCCTCTTGCTTGGTATTCGGCAAATACCGCGTCGCTCATTACATCAAAAAATGAGATGTATTCAGACGTACCTGGCTCCAGCACGACGTAGGTGACGATCTCTGCTTGGCCATTGAAACGAGCTATGTAGCCCAAATGTTGTCCAGCTACCACTGTTCCGCCATTCTGCAGATTTTCAAGTAAATCCACGTGATGGAATTTAAAAGCCAGCCTTGGATATTCCGATGATTGAATCGTGAATTGGTACTCCGGACCTGCTGATGAGGAACTAGGCACGAGATCGGTAATGGTTCCATCTGCAGGTGCGTAAAATTTGACGGTCCCTTTCGTATCGTAACTACCAAAGTTTCCTGACCACCGTTGGTCCAGGGTGTATGCATCAAAGTAATGTTTCATGCTGCGGCATGACTGCCCTGTCGGGTCGTGTTCGTCATCTCCGAAGGTGTAATCGTGTCCATATGCGGCCCGCAGCTTCGTGATCGAAATATATGGAACGAGGTCAACAAAGTTGTTGACGGCGATCCTAGGGGGATTGGCAGGATCGACGGGAGGTCCAAGGTCTATTGGGCCATTACCAGGAGCTGGATTGGGCCTACTCGTAGGCCCATCATGGCGTTTAACGGTTGTGGGAGGTGCAGCTTGCTCTGTCTGGGGAGTGAAGTCGTCGAAACAGGACTCCAAAAGAGATAACTCCTCCCCGGTTGGGTCAGCGGTCATAAACTCCGCTGCTCGATCGGCACCCACGATCGATGCCGCGCATTCGAAGGGACTGAAGTCCCCAGAAGACAACATCAGGGTCTTGGCCTCATGGAACTTTTTGAGGCTCTCCTCATAGCCAGTATCGACTTGAACTTGAGTTGTCGACGTTGTCGAGGTTGTCGCTGGCGCAGTAGTGGTCGCGGCTGCCGCAGTTGTTGGCGGTACTGAATCTTCAGATTCGACGGACGTCGCCGGACCGGGTGACGCAGTGGTTGGTTTGGTGGTCTCGTTCGTCGTTGAAGATGACGAATTTCCGCAGGCCGCAGTAAGGAGCAGAAAAGCCAGAAAGATTGCGAACTTCCTCATTGCTTGAGCTTATTGGAAAGAGAGTCAGGGGATCATTTGGGAGTGGCCGCAAGCTTTTTGGTTCGCGGCATTGAGTTGCTCAAGGTTGTGTTCCTCAGGTCCGACTTTGTGAACGCCTTGGTACACGGCGGTCATCGCGCCGGGGAATAGAAACAGCGTCAAGTCCAAATGAACAGACTAAACGAAAGGCCCTGTTCGGAATATCATTCAGTTCATGGCCGATTTTCACGCTGATGGGAAGCGATTGTGGGACACCCTCCATCAGCTCGCTGAGATCGGTGGAACCGAAGCGGGAGGTGTGGCAAGAGTCGCCTTGACCGACGCAGATAGAGCCGGTCGAGACCAATTCGTTGAATGGGTAACCGATGTCGGATGTTCAATACATATTGACCGGATGGGCAACCTTTTTGCGCGCCGAGAGGGCACGGACCCAAACCGCGATCCGGTGGTTATCGGAAGCCACTTAGATAGCCAGCCGACCGGAGGAAAATTCGATGGCGCCTACGGAGTAATGGTTGGACTTGAAATCCTGCGCGTACTCACCGACCACGAGCACATCACCAAAGCACCCATCGAAGTGGTTTCCTGGACCAACGAAGAGGGTGCACGGTTCCCTCCCGCGATGCTTGGCTCTGGTGTCTTTGGCGGCGAGTTCTCCTTAGAAGAAGGCCTAGGCGCTGTGGCTCAAGATGGGACAGTACTCATAGACGAATTAACCCGGATTGGCTATTCAGGAAGTGACCCTTGCGGAGACCGACCTGTGGGCTACTACCTAGAACCCCACATAGAACAAGGACCAATTCTTGAGGCAACCAACACCTCCGTCGGCATTGTGACCGGCGTCCAAGGAATCCGTTGGTACGACGTATCTATCAAAGGCGTCGAGTCGCACGCGGGAACAACGCCAATGGACCGACGCTTCGATGCGATGCTGAGCGCAGCTCAGGTCATTACAACTGTTGACGAAATCGCAAAGAGCCGACCAGACGGTCGTTCTACAGTCGGAGTGATTTTTTCCACCCCGAGCTCGAGAAACACCGTCGCTGGAACTGTCGATTTAACTATCGACCTCCGACATCCAGATGCTGACGAACTTTCGCGAATGAACGACGAACTAGTTCAAGCCGCGAACTCGATGAACCCTCCCGCATCAGTTGAACAAATCTGGTACTCGCCACCAGTGAAATTCGACACAGACGTTGTAGAGGCAATCCGGGAAAGCGCCACCCACAGCGGCTTCGAATCTGCCGACATCGTGTCAGGTGCCGGTCATGACGCTGTGTACATCAATCGTGTTGCGCCAGCTGGAATGCTGTTCATCCCATGCGAAGACGGATTGTCGCACAACGAAGCGGAAAACATCACACAAGAACATTCGACGGTTGGCGCGGAAGTGACCCTTCAAGCAGTACTTCGTCTTGCAGACTGACGAGCACCTTGAACTAGAAGACCCACCTTGGAAGCAACGCTTCGAAAAACCCTGGAGCTAGACCCTTGGGCGTACGGCTTCCGCCGGATCAAGTCGAGCAGCGCGCGCCGCAGGGTACAAGCCGGCAATAGTGCCGATGGCGACAGCAAGTCCGAGGCCCGCTCCAAGCGAGGTGGTTGGTACCGAAATTACCCAATCGCGACTGCTGGCATACGTAACGGTAATTAAAGCTCCCAGAATGATTCCAGCGACTCCTCCGAGGGCTGCGAGTAACGCTGATTCGAAAACGAATTGCAATCGAATATGTCCGCGGAGAGCTCCCAGGGCTCGACGGATTCCTATCTCGGTCCGCCGTTCAATGACGGAAATGACCATGACATTGGCTATTCCGACTCCGCCAACAAGTAGTGCTACCGCACCCAAACCCAACAAAAGTCCCGTAAAAGCGTTTTGTGTACTTGAGCGAGCGGCTAGTAGGTCACTTGGCCGACTGACAGAGACCTCGCTGGGAGCGTCGGGCAGAACTGATGCAGCGATGACTGACCTCGTCTCGTCGAAACGGCGTTGATCATCGAGCAACTGTTCGTTGACGCGAGCGTAGATAAGGCTCGGCTCGGGCTGTAGGTCAAACAGTTCGGCAGCTATTTCTATTCCCATCAGCGCAGAGCGGTCGATGTTGGGGGCGAGGGGAGCGGCCGCCAATATGCCTATTACCGTGAAGTACGTGTCATCCAAAAAGACCTGAGGCGATCGTAGGGTGCTGGTAATTCCTAGACGTTCAGCGGCCACAGAACCGAGCACGACAGCGGGAATGCTTACCGAAGTTGAGTCGAGAAACTGACCATCAGCGACGACACCGTCGATCATTGTAAGCGTCTCCAGGTCGACCGCTAAAGCCGTGATGCCTCCGGTTTGCTGTGCCGGAATGAATTCGTTACGGCGAACTGACGTGTTGACTTGAAAGACTGCGCTACTCGATTCAACGGTTCCGATTCGCTTCACCACCTTCGAAGCGTCCGCGGGGAATGAAACCGCGGCGCCGGTGAATGATTCGCCCGGAGTGATTTCTAGGAGGTTCGGTCCGAGAGCATCGAGTTCTGACTTCAGTTGAGCGTCACTAGATGATGTGATTCCGAGAACCGAAATCATCGCTGCTATACCGATAGCGATGCCTAAAGCCGTTAGCAAGGTCCGCATCTTTCGTGTTCGCGGGCCGAGTATTCCTACGCCGATAGCATCCGCAATGTTGATCCGGCTGAAACCGGTATTCCGAGTCATGCGGCTCTCGAATCGTTCGCTACCAAACCATCGAGCAGGGTGACCATTCCCGGGAAGCTGTGAGTAATCGCTCGGTCATGGGTAACAACAACAATTGTGCTGCCGTCTTGATTGAGTTGGTGTAACAGCTCAATTATTTCTTCAGACGTCTCGGAGTCAAGGTTCCCAGTGGGCTCGTCTGCCAAAATGATTGCCGGCTCACCCATGAGCGCACGTGCTATCGCCACGCGTTGTTGCTCCCCTCCGGAAAGCTGGTGGGGAAGATGAGTCAATCGATCGCCAAGTCCCACGCGGTGTAACAAGGCAATTGCACTACTGTGCCTTCGCGCCCGGCTGATCCCCTGATAGAGGAGACCGGTAGAGACGTTCTCGACAGCGGACATACCGGCGATGAGATGAAACTGTTGAAAGATGAAACCGATTCGCCTGCCGCGCAAACTGGAAAGCTGACGGTCGGAGAGATTGCTTAAATCTTGCCCCTCAATAAAAACGTTTCCGGCCGTCGGTTGATCTAAGGCCCCCATAACGTTGAGCATGGTGCTCTTACCTGAACCTGAGGTACCAACAAGTGCGAGCAGTTCCCCCTCGCGAACTAATAGGTCTATGCCCCTAAGCGCTCTAACCGGCGGATTGCCCGGATAACTTTTTTCCACCCCAAGAAGCTCAAGGACTACGGCTTGTTCCTCCCGGGTCACGGAATGATCACCGACTGTCCGGGTTCAACGCCTCGAGCAATTGATACCTGGTTGCCATGAAAGGTACCTAATTCGACACCTACCAGCTTGACGGTGTTATCAGGGTTTACTACTTCCAGCCCGTACCCACCCTCGGCTAGGGCCAGAAGCGCCGCTATTGGAACTGCAACTGCTTCGTGCTCTATGACTTCTTCGACTTTGACGGTGACAGGGCTTTGATCGAACGAAGCTCCCGATCCAAGCAACTCGATTACCACATCGAGGTAGGTGATCTGTTGCTGTCCCTGCACGATCCGAGTCGCGACATCTGCCACATATGTGACAGTTCCTTCGACACTGTTCCCATCGGGTAGCTCAACTTCGACGATGTCGCCTATCGCGACGAGCCCGCTCAACTCCGTATCGAGGTGAACTGTCACGATTCGGCGGGTCTCGGTGACATTTACCAGACTCCCGCCATTGACCGGCTGGCCTAATCGCGCAGTTACCGCATCGACTCGAAAAGCCTTAGGTCTAAAGACGATTTGGCTTTTCTTAACAACACCGGTCGTGTCCGCTCCCACGGACTCTTGCCACCGTTCGATCTGGCTCAGGGTGATGGAAGTAACGTACCGATCTGCGCTGAGGTCATATGTGGATTTGGTGACGGGAGAGGTATCTGAGAATCCCAACTCGAAAAAATGAGTTTGGAGTTGGGCGATGTCGAGCGCGCTTGAAGTGTCCTCATCTATATCCCTAAACATCGGCATGGCGCCCCGGAGAAGGATGATTGGTTCATCATTGATCTCGTAGATCACGTCCCCGAAACCGATAACACTTCCGGGTTCAGGCAGCCAGGTAACGATCCCCGAAGAAAGGTTGGGAAGACTCTCCACGTCGCCGAAGCCGAGAGTGCCATCAACTTCGGTTTCTTTGACGAAGTCAGTTCTGGTTACAGTCGTCGTGTTCCTTGATGAAGTAGCAGCTGCTGGCTCCTGGTTGAGACGGTTGTCCGAATCAAACCAACCCCAAAGCCCAATAGCGATAACGGCGATAACACCTAGGCCGATAATCCATAAGCACGCGGTAACGGCGATTTTACGTTTCGTGTTCATTGTCACTCTCTTAGTCGCGGTAAGGCACCACGTCCGTCTTCGCTACATTTTTGGGCCGCAATCTGAAATGCCACAGGGTCAAATTCTCCGCTCGCGAAACGGTCACGCAAAGCTCTGAGTCCGGCGATGCCGCCAGCAAAATCTGGATCGGGCAGATCCTCGAAACCTGGAGTCTCTCGGACGCATGCAAAAAGATCTAAAAGGCCATCTTCGGTTTCGGCCTGTTGTTCGGGAGATGCACCTATACGTTGGCTCACCACCCCTCGTAACTCGCTGGCACATACCTCTATCAAAGCCTGGACGTCGTCTCCTTGGACGTCGATACCTAACTCGGCGAAAGTCCCGGGTTCGTATCCGCGAAGGGTCGATGAGTTCGGATCGGGCCAGGCCGGATACTCCTCGCGCATGCATGCGGCAAAATTGAGTTGAGCATCTTCGATGGAAACCGTTCCCACTGTCGACGAAGACGTTTCGTCTTCGTCGGTTTGTTCTTCTGCAGTAGCAACATCGCCACTTAGTGAAGCGATACTGGCTTCACGGTCGTCTGGCGCACTTCCACACGAAACAATCACGACCGGCAAGATGAACAGCAAACATTTACGCATGGATAAAGTTTGCAGCCCGTTTGTGAGAAAAGTCTAAAAAGGGGTTAATAAAAGTTGAAGAAGTTGGCTTGATGTCAACGATCCACCAGCACTGCGTCTCGCTGACTGACAAGCTTCACACGACAATGCCCGGGTGAAGTAGGTGCTGTTGGGCTAGGTATGCTCCCGAGATTGTCTGTAGTGAACCTGGTTCGGGGTGTGAGGCTGAGCGAAGGCAGCAAAAGCGAGGGACTAGTGAGCGATCAGGTACCTATCTCTCATGTAGAGAGCCGACTATTCGTGTTGCCGTTGAGCGAGACACTTACCGATGCCATGCACGGCGAGCACACGCATTTTGAACTCATCACAGCAACCATCACCCTTGAAGATGGTTCACAGGGCACCGGGTACACCTACACCGGCGGACGCGGAGGAAGGGCCATCCACGCCCTGATCAAACATGATCTCGCACCGGTGCTGATCGGTTCGGATGGAGCGCAGGTCGAAGCCATCAACCAGTTCATGGATGAGCATCTCCACTACGTGGGGCGCGGCGGAATTGCCGCGTTCGCGATCTCAGCTGTCGACATTGCGCTGTGGGACCTCCGATGCAGGGCACGCGGCCAGCCGCTATGGGAGGCCGCCGGAGGTGCAGCTTCGCGAGCAAAGGCCTACCACGGCGGAATCGACCTGGCGTTCACCCTTGACCGGCTGCTGGAGAACGTCCACGGTTACCTTGACAGCGGCCTCTCATCAGTCAAAATCAAAGTCGGCCGCCCCGAACTCGACGACGATGTCGCTCGGGTGCAAGCTGTCCGCGAGGTGATAGGTAGCTCAGCAGCGTTGATGGTCGACGCCAACTACTCGATGACCGTCGAAGCGGCAATCGAAGCAGCGGTACGGTTCGCACCCTACGACCTCACGTGGTTCGAGGAACCCATCCTTCCCGACGATCTCAATGGTTATGCCACTATCGCCGAACGAACTGGGATGCCCCTCGCGATGGGTGAGAACCTTCACACCATTCACGAGTTCACAGCTGCGTGTGAACGAGCGAAACTCTCTTACCTGCAACCTGATGCCTCTAACTGCGGCGGCATAACTGGTTGGCTTCGAGCGTCCGCCCAGGCAGCGCGCCACGGCATACCGATCTGCAGCCACGGTATGCATGAGCTACATGTCAGCCTTGTTGCGTCTCAAACCCATGCGGGATGGGTCGAGGTTCACAGCTTCCCTATCGATACATACACCGCACAGCCTTTACGGATTGATGAGGATCGGGTGATCGCTCCCGATGACCCCGGAATTGGTGTCGTATTCGATTGGGATCGGCTCGCACCGCACGAAACCGGCCAAAACGGAACCTGACTGGTCATAGGTCCGGGAGTGCGGCACCTCGCGAGAGATGACAGGCGAGCAGCGACAACTTCATGATCGAGCACCTCGATGGGGGACTGACGAGTATGAATCGAGGAGACCGCTAGTTCTTCGGTTACAGAGCCATCCTGGCGCCCAGCCGCTGAGAAGTGATTTCGCTCGCCTAGTTGTACGTGCTGCTCAGGTTCGTGGTCTTTTCCTTTCGTGTTGTGGAAGGATGTCGCAGTCGTCTGGCTGCTAGGGCTGGGTGTTTTGAAAGGTGAAGATATGTCATACATGGTCTTTTCGATCGGTAACGCCGATTTGAGTCACATCGGTACCTTGGCGCCGCTGGTGAAAGAAAAGTTGATGGCTCAAGGGTCATCTCGGGTTACTTCGTCGCTGATTCTCACTGGCGACCTCGCTGGTGCTGGTATTGCTACTTCGTCGTGGGATTCAGTTGACGCGAGCATTGCCGGACGAGCGGCCCTCTACGCCGACCCCGAGGCGCAGTCCGCGTTCGGTGCTGCTGGTTGGACACCGGTCACCCTCAATATCGGGCAAGTCCTGGGCGAACGTGGAGATGGCGAGGGCGCATATTCCGTGGGCGTCTCGGCTGTGTCGGCTAACCATGATCCTGCTCGGAACGATCAATTGAGTGATCTGGTGTGGGGTGTTGCGTCTAATCACGGCGTAAACGGAATGCGGAGTGTTCGAGCGATCGCTGCTGGGGAACAAACTGGTTCTTACGTGAATATCTTCTACACCGACTCCGTTGATGGCTATTTGGCTGCCTCCGCCGAACTAGCCCAGAGCGCTGAATTTGTTGGCTTCATGGCAGACAATGGTGGTCGCATTACCGGTAGGACGGTTAACAGGACCATGGGCTGAACTGGCGCAGTCCATGATTAGAGGAGGCCCGTGCGCGTTTGGTGTAGGGGCTTCCCTAACCAAGGTCGGGAGCTGATAACGAACTAGTTAGCGACGCCGAGAGCGTTTCCCTCGGGGGTCTATTTACACGGTTCCCTTAGCGGCGTTCGCAAAGGCATTAATTGTTACTGGTTGGTTGTCGTCTACGCCAAGAGCATCGTGTGTCATTTGTTTCACTTGATGGCGTACGTCGGTGGGGAGTTTGGATAAAAGAGGTCCAACAGAAGGTGAATTGTGACTTAGATTCCAAAATTGTTCGAAGTTTTCAAAGTTTCGATCCACAGAAATTTGTTTGACCTCTACTTCTTTTAGGCCGGCTTCAAGCCATGTTGATTCGAGACTGTTGATGCGTGAAACCTCGGCAGATGGCGCCACTGGATGGGGTATATCTAAGACGCGTAGTTGAGCGTTGATGGGCTCCATCGGCAAGCCGCCTCCGAAGATGTCCCAAACATAAGCTGAGATAACACCACCTGGTTTAACAACCCTGATCATTTCGGTAACGCCAACCTCGGGGTCTGGCACAAAGAACAGAACCAAAGCCATAGTCGCGTAATCAAAGCGATCGGCTTCAAATTCTAAATTCATTGCATCCCCTACCTGGAATGACACCTTCTCGGAAACGATGCGTTTTGATGCAAAATCGATTTGCTCAGAAGATGGATCAATAGCTTGAATTTCGGAGGGATCTTGCTGTTTGTAAATCTGCTCGGTGAATGCTCCGTTACCGCAGCCAATATCTAGCCAGGTTCTTGCGGTCTCCGGGGAAAGCCAATCTAGAAATTGATCGCCAACTAGTTGAGTCCATACTCCCATCCATGGTTCGTAGGACTCACCGTCCTGGAACTTAATTTCTTGTTCCACTCGTCGATCCTCCATCGTCTCACCCAAAGACGCTTGCTGCGTGGGTGCGGAAATATTAGCTATGTGGGGATGCGTTGGCTTTCTGTAGTGATGGTTTTGGGTTTCTCCGCTGCATGCGCTTCTGTGACTCAGGAGTTGTCCGACACTGAGGACCGCGGCGTAACGGTTGCTCCGACGAGTTTCATGGTTGCTTCGACGAGTATTGCGGTTACTTCGACGAGTTTCACGGTTGCTCCCACTACTACAGCGCCTATTTCAACAACGACCTTTGTTTCCAGCCAGACGACGACGTCAGCACCGTCGAGCGCGAAGGATCAGGTGGAGGAGTCAGAGCCAGTCGTTTCATACATGCCCCCAACCGAACCCGGCGAAGACACCTCCCTATGTGAACTAAAGGATTTGGCCCGAGGTGTCTACGATCCTGTTCGGGTCGGTTTTCCGCGACCCACTGAGAACGTTTCTCCGGTGGGGGTGACGAAGTACGCACTGGTTCCTGTGGACTTTCCCGACGCCACTGGGGAGCCTTCGGAAATCAGAGACGTTGCACAACACGCCCAAATCACGACCGATTACTACAGGGAAGTATCGGATGGACGCTTTGAGGTCGAATGGGTTTTGAGTGACGTGTTTACCCGGGTATCTAAGGCCTCGGTGGAGTACGACCCTACCGTTGGTAACCCTGGTGGCTCAAAGAATCCCTGGGGCGTTGAACTCTCAGAAGAAATCATCGATCTGGTTGATCCGTACCTCGATTTCACAGGTGTCGCAGCGGTCTTCTTTGTCATACCGGAGGCGACTCCCGATGACGCGGTTATTAACTCTGGAGGTTGGGGCCATTTCATGCTTGAAGGTGCTTTCAGCACTGATGAGGGCACGGTGATGTTTGCTCATGGTGCTCCGAGTACTAAAGCGACGCGCCTAAATCACGCTTGGCTGTTAGCGCACGAAATAGGTCACACTCTGGGTCCTCTCGACCTTTACGTTCCTTCGGCTACCGGAGACAATCTGGAGCACGTGCCTATGGGGGACTGGGGGCTTATGTCCTCGTTTTATGGCGCGCCAAAATCTATGACGGCGTGGAATCGATGGCTCATTGGGTGGCTCGAACCCGACTCTATCTACTGTCGTACGGCCACCTCGATCGGCTCGGTTGAGTTCACTCTCAGACCATTAGTCCTCACCGGGGTTGGCTATAGGGCCGCCATCATTCGCATAAATGACCACACTGCCGTGGTCGTAGAGTCTCGACGCGGTCTTGGAGTGGACCAGAGGCTGGGCGATCATGCCGGGATCCTGGTTTATACGGTTGACACCTCGGTCGGTCAGCACCGAGGGCCACTTCGGGTTCAAATACCCGAGGGAAGGTCGCTAGAACGTACCTACGGGCAAGGCTGGCCCGACGCACTTCTTCGTCTCGGCGACAGCGTCACTGTCGAAAGCCTCACCATCGACCTGATCCAGTCAGGTGAATATGACAGGGTTCGCATCACCAACTAGTTCGAATCCAGAATTTGTGGGGCTGCCAGCATGGACGGACTCCCCGGTTCTGTTTGGAGCACCACTCGATCTCGCATGGCGGCGTACTGGTGTGATTTTCGTAGCGCCTATCACTAAGTCCTCGGGTCAGTAGCCCTTGGTCCAGTCGATGGTGTTGGCTAGATCGTCGCCGGCGATGAGTGCACGAAGGTTGTTGCAGAAGAGTTCAATGGGACGTCGCGACCAGCGTTCAGCGCCGGCAGAGATGTGGGGGGTGATCAGCACTTTGGGGTTGTTCCACAGGCCATCTGGCGGTGGCCGATCGAACTCGCCGACGTACACGTCCAGAGCTACGCCCCTCAGCCGGGGGAGTGAGGCTGCTAGGTCGTCTTCGTCGATTATCTCGCCTCTAGCGACATTGACTAACACCGCATCATCAGGCATGGCTGCCAAGGCCTCGGCGCCGATAAGGCCGTGGGTGTCGGGGGTCAGCTGACAGCAGACCGCCACGAACTGCGATTCAGTGAGCAGGGTATGTAGATCGTCGGGTCCGCCGACCTGATCGAAACCATCGGGTTTGTCAGAAGGTGAGCGTCTAGTGCCGATGACCCGCATCCCTAAAGCTGCGCAGAGACGCCCGACTTCCTGGCCGATCCCACCTGCCCCCACGACACACACGGTCTTGCCTGCCAGCAGCGCGGGTCGATACGACATTCGGTCGAACGTGGCGCCTTCGCGGTCGATGGACGCCTGGTGAAGTCCTCTTGCGAAGTGGAGAAATGACGCCACCACGTATTCGGCGATCGCAAGGGTGTTTCCGAGACCGCGAGAGGTTGTGACAATGACGTCGCTGCCCCATAGATCACATCGATGGAGGTTGCTGGCGCCAGCTGGAGTTTGGTGAAACCAGCGAAGGCGAGGCGCCCGGGCGACCAGATCAACCGGAACGGGGAAACCGCCCAAGATCACATCGGCCGCGGCGAGTATTTCGTCTCGTTCCACTTGAGGCGGGATGTCTTGAGGTCTGCCGAGGTAGGAGTCGGCGGTCTTGTCACCCCAGGTGTCCCTGAGTTCCCCGTCGAACCACCCTGCAGCTATATGAAGTTCGATCGAGGCGTCGACGTTCTCGATCTCATCGCGGGCGGTGCGGCCGAGTGGTATCAGTGAGACAACCTTCACCCCGTCGTCCTCGGGGCCTTGTGGTTCTCATGCGAACTGATTTTGCCCTCAAGATTCCGGCAAGACGGAACGAAGTGAGAAAACTTAGCTGACATGACCGGAGCCTACGCGCTTTGTTTCTCTCGTGGCTGGGGCGGATTGTCACCATGTCGGTTGAGGGGTTCGGTACTACTGGTTTAGGAGGACATATCTGTCCCTCTCGAAACCCAGAAGCTTCGAGGAGAGGAGCCTCATCCCTTGTGGTGAGGCTCCTCTTGTTAAATGCCGATCGCCGCATCGATCTTGATCACCTGGTCCAGGGACTACGGCTCAAGTCGGCGGATTTTGTCAACTCAGCGCCGGGCCTTTCGCCTCCATGATCCAGTCGATGACGTCGTTGCCGTCTCGGGTACCCCATACCCCTACTGCACCGCGAGGGCCACCAGAAGGGACGGTTTCCACTCGCCGCCATTCGGTGGCAACGACTCTGTGAGCGATGAGCCATCGCTCATCTCGTTTCTCGAAACGGTCGACATACCGGATTCCGAAAATGTCGTCCTTGCCTTCTTTATTGGGGAATTCTCGCCGGTGGTAGGCCACAGCGTAGGTTTCGGCCCTAGCACAATCTCCGTCGATTTCGTCGACAAGGACATTGCCCATGAAATGCATTGTTGCCGTCCAACGAGGCATGAAATCTTTAGCCATATCAATGAACTCATCGACAGAGCCTTTGAACGATCCGTGATCATCGTAAGCATCGGGGTGATAGCAGGATCTAACGAGCTCGAAATCCATTCGGTCTATCCCACGCGCATAGCGGTACACAACATCGGTGATTTCCTGCTTAGCCAAGAGCGTTTCCATATCCATATCTAACGAGTCTTACAGATCGGTCCTGGCATCAGCGTCAGTAGGCGCTCGTTGTATTCGCCGCAGGCGTGAGAGACTGACAGGCGAGCTACCTACAGACGGCAGCCGCCTTGGCCGGGTGACTTATTGCCTGAACTCGGGAAGGATTTCTGAGCCGAAAGCGAAGAGCGTTTCGGTGAGTTCAGAGGCTGGCATACCGCCCAGATCACACATCAAGAGGTAAGTATCCAATCCGAGAATATCGCGGTAAGTGGACATCTTGTCCAGCACCTCTTCGCGGCTTCCACACACGGTCGGACCCCGCTCAGTCATCTCTTTTAGATCAGTCTCTCTGATGAGGTCACCCAGCGCGGGTGTGCTCAGACGTAACAGATCTCGTACCCATTCCATGTAGACCTGAAAACGAGGAGCGCTGACGCGGAATGCTTCCTGGCTTGAAGCGGCCATAAAGGTATGAGC
>Ga0066837_10000338_pt1 | contig 21420 bp, 16 predicted proteins | sample ETNtaG_25_FD_66730 | JGI IMG/M metagenome (GOLD analysis project Ga0066837, IMG submission 66730) | Marine microbial and viral communities from oxygen minimum zone, Eastern Pacific Ocean - ETNP201302SV86 | ecosystem: Environmental > Aquatic > Marine > Oceanic | place: Pacific Ocean: Eastern... | reverse complement strand
CGCCCGCGCTCACGGCATCGAGCAGCTGCTGGTTGCGCATCTCCCGATGCGTCTTGAGCGCTGCCGCATGGGCCACCCCATCGGCAACCTCACCTCCATGCGCGGGCAGATAGCGGCGGTAGGGCAGGGCGATGACCTTGTCCAGCGAGGCAAAATAGTCCGCCATCGAACCATCTGGAACGGAAACCAGTGTCGAATTCCAGCCCATGACATGGTCGCCGGAAAACAGCACATCGCCGTCCGCCACGCCGAAAGCCAGATGATTTGCACAGTGGCCCGGCGTGGTGTGCACCCGCAGAACCATGTCCCCCAATTCAACGAGCGCGCCGTCGGTGAGTACCCGGTCCGGCACGAGATCCCAGTCACATGAGCGCCGGATCGGATTGACCTCGAATCGGCGCAAGGGACGCGAGAGGCGGTGCTGTCCGCCAAACCACAGCGGGGCACCCAGCCGCCGGCCAAGTGTTTTGGCCAATGCGCTGTGGTCGCGATGGGTATGCGTGAGCAGAATTGCTGTCACCTGCCGCTCGCCTATGGCGGCGGTCAACGCGGCCTCGTGTGCCTCGTCCTCTGGTCCCGGGTCGATCACCGCAAGCCTCTGGTGTCCCACAATAAAACTGTTGGTGCCGGTGAAGGTGTAGGGGGATGGATTGGGTGCGGTTACCCGAACTATGCCCTCTGCCACAGCGACGGCCTGACCGGTCTGGGCATCGAATTGGCGGTCGAACTGAATCCGTGGGGGAGTGGGAGCCATTGCGTGCCGTGTAACGAAACCGTAATAAGCGTTGGTCCGGACCAGACCGCCCTGGGAGGGGGTTGGTCCCTATCAATTACGGAAGGTATGAAATGGCTGTGACTTTGACCACGCCCAACACGCTGCTCGGTGCATTCCAGCCCAAGGGCAACGTCGCCAAGCTGGCAACCAATGCCGCTATCGTCCTCATTGGCACCATGCTGATCACCGCTGCCGCCAAGGTCAATGTCCCGGTCTGGCCGGTTCCGGTGACCCTGCAGAGCTTTGCCATCGCGGCACTTGCCGCTGCTTTCGGCATGCGCATCGCTGTCGCAACTGTCGCCGCATACCTTATCGAAGGGGCAATGGGCCTGCCTGTCTTCGCGACCGGCGGCGGCATGGCTTACCTTGTGGGCCCCACCGGCGGCTTCCTCATCGGCTTCCTGGCACAGGCCGCGATCATCGGCTACGCCGCCGACCGTGGCGCTTCGAACCGCCCCTTCGCCCTGTTCGGCGCCATGCTGGTGGCGACCGCTGTGCTCTATGCCTTCGGCTTTGCCTGGTTGGTGATGATGGCAGGTCAGGCCGCATGGGTTGATCAGACCAACGTGGTCGCCTCCGCCTTTGCCAAGGCCGTACAGCCCTTCCTCGTCTGGGACACTCTCAAGATGGCCTTCGCGGCCATGACCGTGACCGGCCTGTGGAGGATGTTTGGCGGTAAACGCTGAAGTCACCCGCCACAATGACAGGGGCCGGTCGCAAGACCGGCCCCTTTTTTGTTGGTGCGTGCTGCGGCTTGCGGTCCGTCGTAGCATCGGCCGGAAACGAGCCCGACGATCGGCACGGCCCAAAACAAAAACCCGACGTCCGAAGACGCCGGGGTTGATTGGTCGGAGTAGCAAGATTCGAACTTGCGACCCCCTGCTCCCGAAGCAGTAGCCGCCAATGCGAACCGCAGACTTCCGGGACATTCAGAAGCGAAAAAGCACCCCTAATGCTCGTTTGTTCCGCTAACCGTGTCGGACTGTGTCGGGTCAGATTGTGCCAACCTCATGGAAGGGTTGTGAAACTTTACGCGCTATGTTGGCGGTGCTAAACACAACGCATATAGGGAGCATCGAGTATGGCCGGTCAGTGGCGACCCATCAAAGACACACACGCCATCGACATGATTGCTTTCGTGGTGCAGTATCCATCTCCCCTTCCTTCACTACTGCTCAGCAAATTGCTGCAAATCGTGTCGAGCCATTTGAAAGAGCTGGGATTGGTGAACTCCCGGCCCACAGATGGAATGGCGATCGATTTGCGCCCAGATGGACCGCCTGTTGCTACTCGGACTTCTTCTGGGATGGAATTTTGGTCAGGCTCAAGGGAATTCGATGAAAAGGTGGCCGTAGACGGACACTCCATAATTTATAGAATTAGGCGGTTCATGCCGTGGGCGGACCAATCGGAGCGCCTTGGGAAAGTTCTTGCACCCGCTTTGGAGATGCTGTCGGAAGTGACCGTGCCAGCGGTTCTGCGTCTGGAATATCTAGATCGATTTTGGTTCGACGGTAAATTTTCCGAGGCTGACCCAAGCCTGTTGCTAAACGCCAAATCGAAGAACTTCAGTTCGCACATCTTGAATCGCCGTAGTTTGTGGCATTCGCACACAGGTGCCTTTCTGAGCTCGAACGATCCATATCCGCATGTGCTGCAGATTAATATTGATGCGCTGGACGTCGCTTTGGATGAGGCCCGACCTGAGGCAGTGCGAGCTGTGCACATTATGACTGCGAGAGAAGATAGATTGTCGATGGGACCAGTTGACACAAGGCATGCCTCGCCCCAATTCATCTTGAGTTGGGCGAACACGGCCCACGGGGAACTCAAACCCGTTCTCTCGGATATATTACATTCCACGATGGTCGATCGTATCGGGCTTGCAAAATGAAGGCGCTTGAAAAGGTAAGCGGGTACACATCGGTTGGATATGAGGGTCTACTGGCCAAGTCGTCATCTAGCGCCGTAGAATCGTCCACGGCATCTGGTGTCAGCAAAGCGTATCTGTCGCTGTATGAAGATGCCGTGTCTTCGCTAGGGGATGAAAACTGGTCCGATGACCAGTATGCTGAAGATGAGCATTCTGGTTGGAGCCCGACCGGTTTTATGGGCGGACATCGCACTGTAACCTACTCCAGTCGCCTGCAAGCTGCCGCTCTTGCCGTGGCTGGCGCCATGACCCTCGGAACGCCGGCTGAAGCAGTTCCATACACTCTCTCTCTCGCCCCTGTAGTGAAGGTAATTGGGTGCGGGGCGTCATCTGCTTACGGATTTGAAGCCAGGCCGGATAAGGCTAATGAAATTGTATTGGCATTCGCCATCAAGAAAATCCGTTCCTATCGGCAATTTGAGGATGGGTGGGCTGGTCCCGGATCTGTTGCGCCTGGAAGTAAGACTTTGGTTGAGGCCGAGAGGTTTGTAAAAGCAATCTACTCCGGTGCAAAGGTGGATGAAGCGATAATCAGCCTAAGCCGCGACGGCCAAGTCAATTTTTATTGGAACAGTGAAAAGGGCCTCATTGACTTAGGCGTCAAGTTCGATGGCCACCTATCGTATTATGCCAGCTTGCCTGGAGGTATCGAATTGGTTGAGGATGATCTACCAAGTGGATCGAAGCTTCCCACTGTATTACTGTCCGCGATCAGCGCTTAGGTTTTTTTGTGACGGAAGGTGGAAGTACACACAATGTGCCGCCTATCGCCTTGGCGGAGCTAGTGAATCGGTTGAGCTTTGATTCTGAAAGCGTCCAAGACGGCAAGGTCCTTCCTAGCGCCATAGCGACTTCGGACCTGAAAGAGCGTGGCTTCAGCCTCGATAGGGACTTCGTTACCGAGGCGACTATTTCCGCAAGAATTGAATATCAAAAGACCAAGAAGCCTGGTGTTAGAGAGGTGCCCTACGTCTCACGGATGGTCGTTTCTGACATTTTGGAAATTCAGGACCAGAAGGATGCCGAGTTTATAGGGCCAGTCGGTCCACTCTTTACGATCACGGCGGATCCAGTTCCCGCCGACGATACAGTGGAGCCTAACCAACCGGAGAATCTGGCACACTGTTATGTTCTGTCATCAAGAAAACTGGGTGATGGGGGTCTTCGGCAGCTTCGAAATCGACTGCTTCCGCTCCTACAAAACCTAGTCACAGTTGATCAGTTTCTTGATCAGCGAAACCCAACTATGCCTTCAGCTTAGTTGACGCGAATTCTCTTAGGCCTTGCCATCTTATCAGCCGCATCGCGCAGATGGTCCGGATGATGGTGGCCATACACCGACAGCAGTGTCTGCAGGTTGATGCCGAAGTAGCCGGCGGCATCCCAGGGGTCCATGCCGCGTTGCATGCCCCAGGTGATGGCAGTGTGCCTAAAGGTGTGCGGGATCACTTCGCCCGGGAGCTCGCAGTCTCGGACCAGGTTGCGGAAGGCCTTGTCGATGCTGTTGATGCGTTTGCCGCCAAACTCGACAGGATATTTCTGACCGTTCTTTTTCCAGCGGCGCATATGGGCCAGTAGCGGGCGGGGCAGTGGAACGGGCGGCTGGCGCTTGCTGGTGGCGCGCACACCGGAGCCACGCCGGTGCCAAAGGCCCGTTTCCAGGTCGATATAGCCGCGCCCGACTTCCTGATGGAATGCCGCGTTGAGGATGGCGGCTTTGCGCGTGCCCGTGTAGTGCGCAATGAGCATCCAGCGGGCAACGTGCTGGCGCATGCCATAGTCGTCCTCTTGACCGGAAAAGCCGTTGTTCGTTCGGCGACTGCGCCATGCGGTCCAGACCAGCTTGGCAACTTCGGAGCGGGTCAGCCAACGTTCGCGCGGCATGGATTTCGGGGGCAGGGTGACCGGCACCGGGCGTTCCAGCAATTGTTCGGCAACGGCGTGGTTGATGGCGGCTCGCAGCAGCTCCAGATCCATGCTGGCCGTGCGTGCCTTGCCGATGACGTCGACATAGGCCTGGCAGGTGGCGGTGCGAATATCGGTGACATGGCCGGTCATGCGCTCGATCGGACGACCTAGGTCGCGAATGGTCTGCATGGCTTGGAAGGGGCGGCCCCACCACAACGCCAAGCGCTTGATGCGCGCGGCGGTTTCTTTGGGGCGGGAATAGTTCGGCGCGACGTCGCGGCCAAACAGGCCAAGAACGTCCAGGATCAGGGTTTCAGCTGGATCGCTCTGGCGGCGTTTTGGCGCGTGGTTCGCGGCGATGTATTTTGCGAGTTCCCGCTCAGCTGATCCGCGATCATCAACACCGAAGCCAGTGCTGCGCTTGAATCGGCCGTCGTCTCGGATGCACCAGACGGCGGGTTCAACATTTCCGTCCTTTCGGACTCTCTCGGGCTGGAGCCAGAGGCGGGGGCCTTTTGGGCGGGGGCCAGTTCGCATTTTTTCCGCATCTCCCGAATGGCGCGACGGGTCACAAAATCCCGGCGGCCAATGCGCTCGATGACCAGCCGGCCGCGATCCGCCTCGGCGCGCAATGTAGCGGGGGAGATCGAGTCACGGAAGATCAGCTCACACGCTTCTTTAAGAGTGAGCGGCTGATCGTCCAGTTCGGCTAAGTCGTTGAGAACGGGCATGTCAGGTCCCCAATACATGCCGCAGGGTCGAAGCATTCCTGCGAATGTGGGTCAGGACGACCTTCTCGCCGGCCGACGATGCGATGGCATTGGCGATCTCATCCTCGCCGATAGCCAGAACTTGCTTGATCGGCTGGGCCTGGGCAGAGCCCGCATCGCCATTTTCGGGCTTCCGGTTGAACCGATGGCGCGGATCGTCCTCGGTCAGGACTTCCTCATTCTGCTTGAGGATCGTCGGCACTTCGTCTGGCTTGAGCCCGGCAATGCCACCAGTGTGGTAGCGCATGGCATTCGAGAACCACATGGGCGCCACCTGTCGGCGGCCGTTACCCGAGCCAGTGCCGGCCGCCCCGACAAGACCACCTGTGTGTGCCATGCCAAGGCTGCCGATGCCGGGGAAGACGGTTTGGAGCATGTTGAGCACGATTTGCTTCAAGATCATCTGAGATATCTGACGCAGGAAATCAGCTGCGAACTGCATGAAAGCCATGGCCATGCCGCGCACTGCGTCCTCGCCTCTCGCGATCGACTGCGCAAACGAGTCGATGGCGCCAACCAGGCCGTCCGCGAAGTTGGTGGCCAGACCCTTCCACTGGTTCAGCGAGAGGCCGAGAAGGCTGAACTGCTGCCCTGCCTTGGCGATGTTCAGCGACACCTTCTGCAAGGTCGCGACCATCTTCTCGTCGCCCAGGGTGCGCGCAAACTCCTGGGCCTTCGGTATCATCTGATCAAGCTGGGAGTTGACCGTGGCCAACTGCTCGATGAGTTGCTGCGCCTTTTCCGTCTCGCCCGCGTTCTGGGCCATCTGGATTTCTTCGAGCAGCAATTTCCGCTGCTGATCAAGGCCGACGATCTGGCTCAGGATCTCGCGAGCTTCTTCCTGCTGCGCCTTGAGCGCTTCATCTGCATGTAGAGAGTCGTATTTGGCGCCGACCGCTTCACGAAGGGCGACGATCTGCTCTTGGGTGAGCGTGACGCCCTGCTGTCGAGCTTCATTCTCAGCCTGGGCGATAGCCTTCGCAATTTCGGCTTCCCGGTTGCTCTCGCCGCGCGCTGTCGCTTCTTCGCGCAGGGCATCAATCCGCCCCTGAATGTCAGCGTCGAAGTTCTCCTGAACGGTCGTGCCGTCCGAGGTGACTTCTGATCCGCCACCCATGCGAGCGCCGGCCCAGGCGATCAGGTCACCTGCCGTCATTCCGGGCCGGAAAACGCTCGGATTTGCCGTTACCGACTGCTTCTGGACGATGTTCTCGGCCAGTTCATTTGGGTTGGCGAGCAGGACCTTGATAGCATCGCCCGACCCGAGGAAGTGCGCGAGATAGGTGTTGCCGGCGTTGACCGGCACGCCTGCCTGCACCAGCGCGGACTGGTTCTCGCGCGTCAGCGCTTCCAGCATCTTGCGCGCAGCTTCTTCGTTCGTGCGCAAGGCCAGTTTCTGGGTGTCATTGAGTTCGGCCAGTTCGGGAAAGATCCGGTCGAACAGGCGCAGCCAGGTGCCCTCGGTGAACTGGCCGATGCCGCGAGCGCTAGACGTGCTCGGGCCGCCGCCGCTCTGCCCACCCTCGACGTAGATGATACGCTCGATGATGTCCTTGCCGGCGCCCGGATAGGCGTCGAGCATCTTCTGGTTTGCTTCGTTGGTGACCGCGCCGGCCGCCTGCGCCCACAGGCCGATAATCTGGGCAATCTTGCCGTAATCACCCGCAGCGAATGCAGCCGTCATGCCTTCCCATGCGGCCTGGTTGATTTCGGTCATGTCCTTGAGCTTTTTTAGCTCAGCAGTGAGACCGGGGATCTTGCCTTTGAGGGTGTCGATCGCGGCAGTGTACTTTTCGACCAGTGCGGAATTGTCGAAGGTTTCGTTGACTTCTTCGGTGGTCTCACCCATGCCGAAAAGCGCTTTGTCTGCCTCTGTGGCCGTCTTCATGCTCAGGCGCAGCAGCGCCTCAGACCGTTCAAGAGTTTCGCCTAGTTCGCCGATGCTCTGGCGGCTGTCGTCGCTACGATTGAGCAGGTCCAACATGCCCAGAGCGAGGTTTTTCAGATCATCGTCGGCAGCGTTGAGCGCGATGTCGTTCAGCGCTTCCTGGAACGCCTCAATCTCGATCCGCCGTTCGGCGAATTGCTTTGCCAAGTCGTTCAGCTTCACCGCCTGAACAGCCCGTGGATCGTCGGGCACGGCCGCGATGATGTCGGCATACCATGCCACGGCTTGGCGGCTGTAGGCTTCCAGGGCGCGGGTGGCGTCCTGGTAGGACTTGCGCAGGGCCTCGGTGTTGGCCAAAATTTGCGCGACAGTGACGCCCTCCATCTTGCTGGCCCAATCGTCGACGCCTCTGCCTGCTTCCCGATATGCGGTCTGCAGTGCCCGCACTTGTCGGTCGTGCTCGGCGATCGCGACAGATACTCCGTCAACCCGCTCCGCCCAATTCGCTGCAAGCAAGGTGATCGCGGTGATGGCCAACCCGATGGGGCCACCGAATGCTGCCAGGAAGCCCCGCGCAATAGCCGTGGCACCGATCAGCGCCGTGCGCAGGAAGCCGACCGCACCGGCCAGGGCCAAGGTGCTCAAACGGGTCGAACCTGCCGCCGCGGTCGTTGCCAAAAGGTTCTGCCGGTAAGTGCCGAGCGTGCTGACCACCTGACTCATACCCACGGCGAGAACGCCCTGCGCCGCAGCCGCGGCTTGGGTGCGCGGCCCGATCAGGGTAAGTTCCCGCCCAAAAGCGGCGGTCGCTCGAGTCGACTCGATCATGCGGCTGATAATGCCGGCGAGGATCTGCGCCACCTTGAGCGCAATGAACGCCTGGATCGAAATGGAGATCAGGTCGAAGTACTTCGGGATCTCGGCGAGCAGCACGAGGAACTTGCCGATGGCCACGCCGAGATTGGTGAACAGTTCCTGCCCTTCGGCACTCTTGGCAAAGGCATCGAACGCCTGCAGGGCATCACGCAGGCCAGGAATGAAGCCATTGGCGATTGTCAGTTGGGCCTGCTCGATGTTGTTCTCGAAGCGCCCGATGTCCGTTGAGACGCTGTTGAGCGCGCTCGCGAGTTGCGGGCCAAAGCGCTCGGTCATCTCGTCGGCAAACTTGAGGAAGGTGGAGCGGTCAGCGATGACCTCACCCTGCTCCATCATCTTGCTCAGTTCGGCCGTCGTCACGCCGATCGCATCAGCGAAGATGTTGTAGGCGCCGGTCAGACGCTCACCCAACTGCCCGCGAAGTTCTTCGGCCGTGATGCGTCCCTTGGACATCATCTGGGTCAGCGCCAGGAAGGTGCCCTGCAACTGCTCGTTCGATAGCTTGGCCACGCGGCCGGCTTCGGCAATCGAGAGGAAGACGCGCCGGGTTTCGTCCGTGGTGAAATTCGCGGACTGCGCAGCCACGGCGAACTTGCCATACTCGTTGGCAAGCGTGCCGAATGCGATGCCCAGACGATCGGCCTGCGCCCGCAGGAAGTTGATCTCCTGGGCCACCCGGCTTGTGTCTTGATTGAAGACCACGCCCAAGCGGCTCTGTGCTGCTTCGAGTGTGCGATAGGCGTTGATGGCCCCGCCGATATTGGCGATTGCTGCCTGCAGGCCAACATAGCCGGCAGCCAGGGCAAGCACCTCGCCGCGCAGGCGCTGCATGAGCGAAAGAGTTTGCCGCGCGCCGTTTTGCAGGTCGAGCAGAGATCCGGTGAACAGGCGCGTCTGACCCGCGGCCGTGGTCGACGCAGCACCGACCTGGCGAATACCGTTTGCAGCATCCTTTGCTGCGCGGGCCTTGCGCTCCAAGACCGGCACGGATGCGGCTTCACTCTGATTGAGCGAATGAAGGGCCGCCCGCTGAGCGTTATAGGCGTTCTTGAGTTCCGCCGCGTGAGCCTGAGCCCGGCCAAGGGCCTGCCCCTGCTGTTCGGTTACGGTCCCCGACGACGCGATGGCCTGGGCCAGGCGCTTGACCTCTGCCTGAGCCGACTGCCACTCACGCTTGGTCTCAAGCATCTCCCGGCGCTGACGCTCCTGCGCCTCGCGCAGATTGTTCATCGCGACGATCGTGGCGCCTACATCACCAGTGGTGTTGAGATCGACTGGTGCGACCTCGACCAGCTTGATGGTTTTGGCTTCTTGAAGGGCTGCAATCCGCTCGCGCAGAGCCGTCAACTGGACATTGGCTCGCTGCGAGGCAGCCGTCACCTGATCCTGCGAAAGTGCGACCTTCCCGAGCGCCGTCGCGGCCTGGGTGCTGACATTCTGGATGGTGCCGAGTTCGGTGCGCGCGCGGCCGAGACCATCCCGCTCCCGAGCCAGGGCGTTTGCGGCCTTTTCCGTCACGTCGGCCAGTGACTTCTGCAGCGAGTTGGCGGCGGAAACCTGAGGGCGCAGTTCCTTGATGGCGGTACTGGCACCACCAACGGCCTGCTCGTATTTTCGAACCTCTGCAACTACGCGCGCCTGTTGCGCACGGGCCGCTTCCAGTTCGGCGGCCACGAAGACCCCGGCCGACGCCCGCGCCGAGGTCTGGGGTGCGCCAATGTCCGTGCCGACGCCGCGAGACCGCCGAGCGCTCGGCGCCTTGGCCAGAGCATCGTTGTATCGCTTCTGGGCAGCCTCGGCATCCCGAACCAGCTTATTGACGCCGGATAGTTCGGTGCGTTGCTCCCGAAGGGATGCCTTGTTCTCGGCGAGAGACGATTCCTGCGCATCGAGTTGCGTCTTGAGCCGGGTCGCGGCTTGGGTGGCCTGTTCGCTCTCGCGGGCGAGGCGAGCGAACTCACCTGCGGAGTCCCGCAGATTAGACTGCATGCGGGAGACGGCCGCAGACGCCTTGTCCATCTCGACGGCGATCTTACCGAGAGCTTTGAGACGGTCGGTTTCGGCCTGCAGCTTCTTCACGTCAGCCGCAAGGCCACCAAGGGCGCCGGACGTCTTGCCGGCACCCTTGGCCAGGTCGCCCTGGTCGGCGGTCAGTTCCTTGAGCGACTTCGAGATCTCGTCAATCGCGCCCGAAGCCTTGTTGCGCGCGCGAATGACGAGGTCGATTTCCTTGTCCACCCTCAGTGCCTCCGAGTCTCGGAGGCCGTGGCGCTGAACGGCACGCCGGCTCGGACTAGCCTGTTAATCAAAGTCTCAATGATTTCCCCCGGACCGAGGTCGGGAAATGTCGCTGCTCCGATCTGAGCCAACGCCATGAGCTTCTGCAATGTGCGAAGCGTACGGATCTCTTCGGGACCCCTTCGCAGCCCAAGTTCAAGCACCCTCTGGATCAGAGAGCTTCGGCCCGAAACGATCAGCGCCAGAATTTGGTCCGCTGCGAACTCAAGTGCTGATGTGCCGTGAGTACCGTGCGTTGCTGCGTCGACCAGATTGGCGATATCGGGGCCAAATTCTGCGGCCAAGGAGTCGAGATCAGTGTCACTCAGTGCGTGAGGGGAGAATTTCTCAACAGACATCTGTTTTTGCTCCTTTGGAGCAAAATACAACTAAGTTGTGATTCGTTCGAATCTTTATTTATTGAGCTAACCTGTCAATCATTAGTTGAATAGTATTTACCAGAATCTGAATATGTATTTGGGAGTGATGGCGTAGTTTTACTGGTCCGTGGTCCAGTCGATTGCAGATCCTATCGCTTCTTCAAAGGCCGTTCGACATTCCTGAAGAGGAGGAAGTATGAAAAAATGTTCGCGAATTCGCTCGGGGGTACGAAGCCTAGTTGGCTCCAGCGAGGGCACCAAGGCTTTCATGCGCTTGGTGAACTGCATGTTACCGACTTCCTCGCCGTCGTAGCGCCTGGTCCGGAGCCAACGGGCATATGCTTCGCGGAACTCGCCCTTCTCGATGCGAACCGAGCCGCGCAGCCAGTCGAAGTTCGAGACAAGGCCACGGTGACCCTGCTCGGAACCATATGCTCCTGTAATTGAACCGGTCGCTAGCACATCGTGCCACCAGCGCTCGACGTTCTTGAGCCCTTCGACCTTCTGCTCGGCCAGGGCCTCGCTATCCGGCACGTCGCGCACCTGGAATTTCGAGATGTCGTGCTCCATCAGGTAGTCGAGCAGGGCTTCCCGGCCGCCATTCTCCATCTCATGGCGCAGGGCGGCGAAATAGGCATGGTCCTTCATGCGGTGATTGGAGACGTTGAGGACGAAATAGCGGCGTTCGTCTTCGGTCGCCGGCACCACCCAGCGCTCATTCGACGAGATGAACAGGCGCAGCACCGACTTGATCGGGAAGGCGTTCAAGCCCTTGGGCTCGATCATGACCTCATTGGACGTAATCAGGTACTTGAGCGGGCCTTCAGCTTTTCTGTCGCCCGCCCAAAAGCCCTCCTGCATGTGAAGTAGCAGGCATTTTTCCTGGTGAGCATTGAACTTGCCGACCATCTGCTCCTGGTTGCCCACCGTGATGTAGTGGTGCGGGAACAGGCCGCCCACATACTCGAACACGGTGTCCTTGCCTGCGCCCTTACGGCCTTTGGCCACCACGGCAACGCCGGGTTTTTCTTCCGGGCGCTGGATCATGTGGGCCAGCCAGCCGATCATGTACCAGAAGTGGTCCTCATTGCCTGCGCAGAACACTTCGCGCAGGTGCTTGAGGAACAGCTTGCAGGACTTTTTGGGGTTGGGCTCGACCGAGAAGCCTTGCCAGTGGTTATAGGCGCCCTGGACCTGCCGATTGGGGGCGAAAATGATGCCGTTCGGGTACTGCCGGCGCTGTTTGTGCTGAATCCACATCTTGGATGCCGGGACCGTCGTGTCGTCCTTCGGCATGCGGTCGTTTTCGAACCAGTTGTGAAGCTCGTTGACCGAGCCGTAGACAACTCTGCCGTCTGGTAGGAAGTCCATCACGACTGTCTTTCCTGAGACGCGGGCAACGGCATGGCGCTTGTTGATTTTGCGGACCCACTTCGGCGCCTCGCGGCCCAGGTCGATCTCAAGTTGCTCTCTGATCAACTGGCGCTGGGACTTGGTGGCCTTTTTCTTGGCCGGGCCGTCCCCGAGCAGGTCGTCAAAGCCCATGAGATCGCTCGAGTCGCCGATGCCGAGCAGATCGTCAAAACTCTCATCGCCGAGGTCGTCGAATTCTTCACCCAGGTTCTCGAACTCGCGGTCGAGCCGGATGTCCTTGGCCACGGCCACGATTGAGGCGAACCGGAACGGTGCGACGGCCTTGTTCTTGAATGAGCGCCAGACGCGCTTTTGGTCCTTGAGGTCGAACTTTTCCGAGAGCTTTGAATATCGGCACCAAGTCTCGAAACCCCAATCCGAGCCACCCGTCTCGTGGTGCAGCGCCATGCCGACGCGCATCCACTGGTCGCGGTCCTCGAACCATTCGTCTTTCGGCAGGTCGTCGAGATAGCTCGTGATCTCGGTTTGCGTCAGGCCCATCGGCTTCTGGCGCTCAGGGTTGATCGTGGCTTCCTCGGGGCGCGCAAAGATGACTTCGCGCAGCATCGCCGTGTCGATGATCGGGCCGAGCCCGAGATCCACCAGGTTCAGGTCGAACTCATTGATCCACTCATAGGGCTTGCCGGTATCGGGGTGGATCGAGGGTGGGATGGCCGCCTGGGCGCCCGTACCGAGCAGATGGAGTTCCCAATCCCACTTCTTGACATCGCGGCCGAGCTTGTCGTCCCAGACCTTCTGGAAGGTCTCGCTGTGGGCGAACTTCTTGGGTGCCAGCGGCTCGTCGGTGAGGATGTAGATGTGCCGGCTCTCGCCACCAGATCCGGAGCGCACCATCGGCACGTCCATCTGGTGCAGTTCCGGAATCAGGGCATGCAGCTTGTCCCAGGCCTCGTGCGCGAGTTCTGCAACGCGAATATCAACGTCGATGATGTGCAGGTAGAGCCCGCCGACCGTGGACCACTCGCCCAGGCGCACACCGACGTTGTTGCCCTTTTTGTAGGTGCGACGGAGCAATTCGAGCGATGCAACCGGCTTTGCCGCCCACTCGTTTCCGATGGGGCGCTTGGACTTTGGGTGCAGCCAGTGAAGGGCGAATCCGGCGCGGGCCAGGTGCTCGACCTGTGAAAGCAATTCAACTATTGGTTGAATAGAAATCTGACCTACACTCTGATCAACCTGTTGTTGACCAAATCGCTCGACGAGCGTATGCATATTCTTGCCCTTCGAACGGGGTTGGACATGTCTAGAAAAACGGCGCCCTTTTGGTTGGGGGTGCCGTTTATTTATTGGACTGCATCTTTGGTGTGCGAGTTTTGGCCCAGGACTTGGCGGCGGCCAACTTGTTTTCTGGAATCGCAGAAAGTGGGACTTTTGCGAAGGTGTGCACTTCACCGTTGCTAAGCAGTTCCGTTACCAGAGTGGCTTCGAGCGCAGCTTCCAAGCCAACGAGTTTCGCGGCTTGCTGTCGTGCAACCGCCTCGTAGGTAGCCGACTCGAGTGCGATACGCACCGGGCAACCAAGCTCGGCTCGGATATCCCTGGCGCGCGATCCGCGCCACCACGACCAGTAGTCATCAAGCGTCTCGGTCATGGCCGGCACCTACACCGCGACTTTGACCTAGGAGATCGAGTGTTTCAGTGACGCGGCCGGATCGCTCGGTATCCGTCGGGCCACCAGTAGATCTCAGCATGTTGAGCGCGACGTCGGAGCGACTGCCCTTCGGAACTGCAACCGGCGCCTGCTTCTTTGACTGGCTTAGGGCCATCAACGTCCGTTCCACTTTGTCGGACTTTGAACTTCTCGAAATGTAGGTCATTTGCTCACCATCTCACGTAGAATCGACTGGATATCGTCGAGCGCATTCCGTCGACCGGGCAGCTTTTTTAGGCCATCCCTCAGCCAAGGAGGCTGAGCCTCAATCGGTAGAGTTGAGCGAAGTGAATCGAACATTTTGGATGCGCCGACATTGTATGCGCGGCCTGTGAAATCTTCGACCGCGATCAGTCTGAGAAGCGGGTCTCTCAAGAGATCTATTCCGTCTCGGACCTTTTCAAATGCTTTCGGCCGCTCGACCTTGAGCAACCAGTCTTCCACCAATACGTCGTATCGTTGCCGGCTAGACTGGAGCGCAGACTTCGCTTCGGTGATGGAGCGCGCTATTGTGGCGGCAGCTTGGTCTGGAGCCTTGGCTTCCAATACATCAATCTCACGATCCACCTTTTTAAGGCTGGCCAACGTCGAAGAAGGCCGAGACGACTGATCTAGATATGGCGCCGCTTCATCCACGCCGTGCATAGAAGCCAGCTCAGCTTTGAGCTCATGCAGCTCCGCTAGGCGATCAGCATCCTGCTGGGCGCGCGCAAGTCCTTCTTGCAGACGCTTCAAAGTGTTCTCTGACTGTGCCACCAGCAAGCTGGCATCGCGAAGTTTTGTCAGTGTGTCAGCGCTGCATTCCGCCCTGGTGACACCACCGGAGGACGTAGGAGAGACGGTCGCATGCTTGACTTCGTATTCACCGGGCGTGCCTTGAACCGTAGGAATGGCAATCAGCTCCTCGCCCGCAACCCTGTGCCAAGTTGGACCGATCAGCACGCCTACGAAGAACCTGTCAGACTGGAATAGCCTCTGTATTTCCGCCGGATTTGTGGTCGCCAAGTTCTCCGGGGGCCTCGTCGGGTGCTCATCCAAAGGGAAGAGGTAAGCGCCCTTCGCAACCAGTGGATAGACCAAATGCCCCTTCTCTGCCCATTTGAGGGCAACGCGCACAGCCGGCGCTTCTTCAAGTCTGTCCGTTAGGAGGTTGGCAATTACATGCGGCATCGCAGTGACCCAGGTGTTTTTGACCACCCTGATGGTCCGCTGCGTCGCTTGATTAAGCAAATGGAACGCAGGAGAAAATTCAGCCCTGTGATTTTTCTCCTGCTCAGATTAGAGGTCGAGAATATCGATCTCGTCCTCTATTTCCAGTGGTGGATTTTTCCGAAGATGTTTTACCCTGTTATCTATGGCTCTGTCATCCGGAACATCAAATTCAACGCCGCCAACTTTGGGGAATGCATTGTAACCCCAGTTGCGAATTAGCTGTTGAATGGTAATGGTATTTGTTTCGTCGAGGCTTTTTATTTCCTCTGACCATTTCTTAATCGCGTCTATACGTGTCAACTTGATGGATTTTTTACCTAGATGGGCGTACTGCCGATAGGTGAAGTAGAGAAATCGATCTCGCTCACGGGTCCACCAAGGATGCTTGGGGCGACCTCGCTTTGTCCTTTTAGGTTCGTCTGGCAGGTTGGCCTCTTCGGCCCAACGCATCAACCGCCCGGCAATCGCGTCCCGCATGAGTATGCTTATACCAGCTACTGGTAATCTCGTCGGTGGCCCGTCGAGTGACGCGATGGTCGCTGACTCGTTCTCGCGTGAGTAATTCTCGAGAACAGAAGCCACTGACAGTAGGGCCAGCACATTGCCGTTCTGGTCGAACGACTGACCTTGGGCATTTCTTATAGACCGAATCGCTTTTCGGGCGTCCTCATCGAGGAGCCGGTATACTTGCCTTGGAGTGAGCACAGGCACGATGGCTTCCTTAGGTTTTTCTGCCCACGGTTGCCAAATACTCTTTGATTTCGCCCAGGACCCACGATGAGGTACGACCGATATGCACAGGTTTTGGAAACCGTCCTTCCTTAATGAGCCTGTATATCGTCGGTCTTGAACGGCCAACCAACAAACAGACTTCGGGCATGCGTATATGTCGGCTCGGGCGGTCGAGGGTCGCGACTTCCGTAGGAGTCAACGCTCGCTTCATGGGTGTCCCCGGTTCCGCGCCGAAGATGCGGTCTCTCTCGGAGACAGTTGTAGAGGAACCCTGATCGGAGCTTGGCTTAGCGGAAACCTGTTCGCTCATTATCGCCGCTGACAGCGCGAAAATGAAGCCGATGTCCTCTCCGCTGCATTGGCCTGCCTGAAAACGCGCCCGAAGCTCCGCTGCAAGGACCATAGCGTCGTTCTCTTCAATCATTTGATTGATCAGGCCGCGCGCAAAGGCGCGTCCCCTTGCATTCTGCTCACTCCAGGTGCCCGTGGTCGAACTGATAGCCGTCATTTGTGACCTCCATTGTCGCAACCACTTGATGGTGGTGCCGCGATGTGCAAGCTATAGGTGCAATCTGCACCGGTCAACAGAAAAGTGGTGCAGATAGGTGCAGTTTTTATCAGGGGACTTGGATGGTTAAGACAAGCGCAATAACGTTCCGAACGGAACCAGAGATCAAGGAAGCCTTGGAGAAGGCGGCAAAGGCGGATGGCCGAACCGTCGCGTCGTATGTGGAGAGGCTGGTCATTGCCCATCTCGAACAGCACTTTGGCAAATAGACTGCCTGTTGAATCCCCGGCCGATCGAGGTTGATCATCCTGCTATGGACAGTGTGGACATTGTCCATAGTATTTCGGGCGAACTGTGGACACGTTTTTGCGAGATTTTACAACGGGTTAAGTGCCATCGGAAACACCTGTCCACAGTGTCCATAGTATGATGCTGACAGCTTCTTTTCGTGAGACGAGTTATCGACGGGTCTTTCCCCAACGGACACAATGAAAACGTGGGTGATTTCCATACTATGGACACTGTGGACAGTATGGACAGAAAGACTAAGATATTAAAATTAAATGAAAAAACTGTCCACAGCCGGGCGGAAACTGTCCATACTGTCCATAGGAGCGGCAGAGAAGTTGACAAAACCGTCGCCGAGAACTGGCGGCAGAACAGCTTTTAACTCGGATTTTCCGGCAAAAAATTTTCGTCAACCGGGGCTCAGCGCCCCTCCCGATGCACAGTGACATTTAGAGGGACCCGTAGCACCACAACAGACAAAACCGAACTCCCATTCAACCAAACGGACTCGAGATCGAGCGGCCGCCATGTCTGTTGCACGCAAACTGGCTAACGACTGGCTGGCTGTGACGGAGGTGGTGATGGTGGTTCCATCACAGGCGCACCCGATTGCGTATCTGGAGTCCGCGTCGTTCGGTAGGATCCACCAATGCTAATTCCTTTGGCATTCAGCCTGTGGAGCTGAAGCATCCAGCATCCAGTCTGCTCGAAAGTCTGCGTTGTGCTTTCTCCCGTGGCGGACCTCATGCTTACGATGATGCGGCAGTCAGTGAATTCGGCGGTGCCGGGCAAATACCAGTCGACATAATCAGGAATGGCCAAATCGAAGACTTTTGATTGTCCTGGAGTCACCACAGGGTCAGCGAGGGCATTGAGGCTGATGCGGCCGAAATCTGGCGTGGCGTTGTAATCCAGTTGGATGCCGCTTACTGCCCCAGGTGCGTCGCCGAGATTGGCAACTGATACGCGCTCGTTGGACAGGACGGCCGCAACTAGCAGAGCCTGTGGGCGGTGCAGAGCCTCCTTCACCGGTTCGATGAGCGTTCCAGCTACCGCCACCAATGCAACGACAAGAGGCAGCACGTCCTTGACGGCTCGGACCTTCCACCTTCCATCTTGAAAGTTCTCGCAGTGAGTGCAGTAGTCTGCGCCATAAGGAATATCGTTCAGGCAAATGCTACATTTCTGAGTGCTGGGGTGGTCTTCAGTCACCGGAATCCCCTACAGTCGGCGTGCGGTTTTCGCAGTCTAGTTGCGTTGTTGCTTCAGGACCGACTGCAACGCATTCGGACGTCTGAAGCGTCTGCTCAGTAGGTTCTGCCGTCGATGGGGTATTCGCCGCTGAAGCCCCTGAGTTGTTGACGCTGTTCCAGATCGCGGAAGATACCCACTGCTCAATCGGCTTGCGGGTCTCTGCATAGACACCGCCGGCCAGCGCCGCGACTGCTACGACGCAAAGCCACTTGAGTGAATCTTTGGCCGACTTCACAACGTTAACTGTCACATTGACCGCGGCTGTTTCCGGGTGAGTTTCATATTCACCGTCTTCGCAAACGCATTGGAATCTGGCCGATATTTCGTGTCGACCCCGTTTTAATCCTACGACATCCCATTCCCACCTAGTGGTCTTGCCTACTCGAACCGGCTGCCGACGCGGCGATTTCAAGGTGCATCTAATCGCTTCGGCATCGTGATGGAGTTCGACTATCATGGAGGAGGTGGTTTCAATTTCGCCAGAAACGGGTGCGCGGTCAGTGGCCAGGCGCCGCATCGCTTCGGCATGCGCGGTGTCACTTTGTGCACCGCCCAGGATTTCTATCGTGGCCTTCGCAGTGACAAACGCTTTCAGCTTCTCTGGTACCGCGAAGTAGAACTTGCCGAAAGACTCTAGGGGACGTTGGACAGGGGATGAAGAGTTCGAGGCAATAGCGTCGTTTGCCTCTACGTGGCCTTCCTCCGCAGCCGCCCCAGCGCGTTCCCGCATGCTGTGCATGCGTTTTTCGACCCTCGCCTCGTTGATTCCTGAAGCAGCATGCTCACGGGCCTCAAGTCCAACTGCGAGCGCAGTCAACCGATCAACAAACCGACCAGACATCTGCCGTCCGCTAGTGCGGAGTGCCAGCTCTTTCAGAAGCTCGGCATCACTTGCTTCCTTGACGCTAGCAGGCGATTTCCAGCCACGCTGCGTCCTCTTCCGCCAAGCCTGAATCCCTTGGGTTACAACGGGCGCCGCAAAGCCAATAACGCCAACGATGACCCACCAGAGTTGCTCGTAGAGAAATGAGAAAAAGGCATCCATGCTGGACCTCCTTTCTCAAAATGCAAGTATCCCAATTGGCGGTCAACGACGGAAACTAGCGCCTCCCGTCAAACTAGGTGAATTTCGAGGGATGCTAAGTGGCCTGGGCCTTCGGATGGTTATGTTGCGTCCAGCTGGATGGGGCGGCCCAGCAAGGACTGATCTATGTAGCTCAAATAGACAATCGCTTCCCTGCTTTTCTTCGACTTGCTTACCTGTCATGCTGATTCTGGCATCACGCACAGTAGGGGTGAAGTTATGGGGCGACATCTTCCTAGTGTTTTTGTCTGCGCATTTCTGTTGTTTTCATCGTCTATTTCTCCAGCTGCAGCCGGGTGGTTCAGCGGCGTGCCGATACTCGGCCCGGTTGAAGATGCGGTTACCGACGGGCTGAAGGAAGGTGGGAAGCTGGTCGAGAAAGGAGTGAAGGAACTCGGCAATGCAGCCGAAGATATCGTTGAGCAGGGAGAAAAGTTAGTCTCCAAGGCATTTCAGGAAATCGGAAACGGCCTAGAGGACCTGCGCGTTCTGGTAGAGGAGGGGACGTGCGGTGGCGACATTTGTGTTGCCCTCGGCGCTGCAGTGGACATGGTCGAGGGCACCCTGAAGGACGGCGGCCAAGCGCTCAAGGATGCTGAACGGCGCATTTCTGAAGGCAAGGTTTTAGACGCGCTGTGGCATTTGTCGATTGCACCGTATGACATCCAGCAGGAAAATGCCGCCAGAGCCGCGATGAAGAGCTCCATCATTCGAGCGGTCGGACAAGTCGCTGCATCGGCTTATGGCGGGCCATATGGCGCCGCAGCCTATTCAGCCTGGCTCACCTACCACGCGACGGATGGCAACATCGAGCTCGCTTTGAAGGCGGGTGCAATGGCTGGACTCACTGCCGAGGTGACCTCTGACTTGGCCAAGGAAGTTGAGTTCGTCGACATCATCAAGGACTTCCAAGGCGACGAGATCATTCAGCGCGCCGTTTCATCCGGTGCGCTTGCTGGCGTAGCCGTGGCAGTGTCTGGTGGAAGCCAGGCCGACATCGAGCAGGCGTTTGTTGCCGGCGCGGTCAGCTCTGTGCTGCGGGATGCTTACAAAGCTACCACTCTGTCAGACCTTGAAGATAATCTCAAAGCTAGCGAAGGCGTCGCCTACTGTCTGGGCATAGACCCAAGACAGATCGCAATCGAAGATCGTCCGCCCTGTGCACCGCCGGACGAGTTCTTCATCAAAGCAAACGGCGAGTATGTCGTAGAGAACGGAAAGGTGCAGACCGACTTCACCCAGCTGGATTATGGGCGGCCACACGTCGGCAAATTTACCGATCTACCCCTCGACCCAAACCCAACGGCAGAGTCTAGCCACTTTATGACCGGGGTGTCCCGGATTCCTGGCATGAATGCTATGTCCATCGCCCATGATATCTTTGCCGGTGCTGCTGAACGTGGCTTTCCCGTGTTGGATACGGTCATCTCAGTCGGCACCATCCCCGCGTTTGTCGTGATGACCTACGACGGTGCCGGATTCACGGTGCAGGAAATGATCCGAGACGTCACGCTGCGCCAAAACGCTGCTTTGGTTGAAGGTCAAGGACCAACACAGGCTACTGAGACTGGTGAGGAGTTAGTATTGGATGCGCCAAGCGTAATCGGCGAAAACCCTCCGGCAGCGACGGACGTGCCCATGAACTTCACTGAGATCCGCAGCATGTATTGCGTCAACGAAGCTGGGGCGACCAAAACAGTGCTCATGGAAATTGCAGTGGTCGATGACCCGTCCAGCGACTACGAACGAATTTGTCGCATCGATCAGCATTTGGGCGGCGACCGGTGGGCTCACCTTTGGCATGCGCATCACCAAAAGTCCTTTTGCCAAGCCAAGTACAGCGATCTTTTTGTTCGTTTCCTCAACCAAGGCTATCAGTGCTTCACGAATGAAGGGCTACGGCTGACGCCGGCCGCCGAGCATTTGTCGATGAACTGATCCCTTCACTGATCGCGAGGGCTAGCGACCTCAAAAGGAGTACAAATCGGAAACATCCTTGTTGACCAATAGCTTCTCGGCTGTGACAGAATAGATCATGGACCACCCGATTCCCTTGCAAGGCAGGAGACGGTTGCTTGGAAAGTGCAAAACACGCCTCGAATGTAGAAGAAGTCTTTAGGGGCCGCTGGGCCGACTTGGACAACAGCCAGTTGCTGGAGGCTCAGTTCTTCAGCGCAAACCCAGAGCAGCTGACAAGGCTCCTGGATCGAATGCCAGGTGGCGACGAAGTCCCGCAAATCGAGTTCTCCTACGACACGCGCGGCGGCACCATGGTGCGCTGCCGGCATTGCAGACCTAATACGGCCAATCACCACCGCGGCTTCGTGCTTCAATATCGAAATGGCGATCGGGTCTTGGTAGGCAAAGACTGCGGCGCGAAACATTTCGGGGAGAACTTCAACCTTCGTAAAAATGAGTTCGGCGCCGCCGTAAAGAGGGCGGAGCTGCTC